>Ga0209748_1000826_pt1 | contig 15820 bp, 13 predicted proteins | sample BarGraIncu00421A_FD_185490 | JGI IMG/M metagenome (GOLD analysis project Ga0209748, IMG submission 185490) | Arctic peat soil microbial communities from Barrow, Alaska - Barrow Graham LP Incubations 004-21A (SPAdes) (version 2) | ecosystem: Environmental > Terrestrial > Soil > Wetlands > Peat... | reverse complement strand
TAAGTATTAACGACGCTTCTTCGGACTCTTCACTTTCGTTCAGCTCCATGGTACCTACCTGACTGATTTAATTCAGCCTTTTCCCTTTGCGCTCAGCACCACAACTTTTGATTGCAGCACCCAAAGGTGGTTTGAAATCTGCACCCGAATACCGATTCCGAGAGACCTACTCTCATCTCTTGCAAAGCATGAAGTGCTTTCTTGTTTCATCACTCCCCTTTCGTTGATCTCACTTCTTCAGGACACACTTTGACGCTTACTTTCCAATGCAGTCAAAATGCTTTTTCTGTAGTGTTAATTTTGCTAGCGTCAAGATGGTTTCCACTAAATTTTCGTGGCACCAGATATCAAAAGATCCTATGTATTTCCCTGTTGTTATCATTGTAGAGATTTTACGTAAAACCCACACCACACCGAGTATGTGATCACAGTGCGAGTGTGTCACTAACATCTGGCGAACTCGCTTCCAGTTCATACCAATCTTTTCTGCCTGCGAAAGTATTCCGTTACCGCCTCCCGCGTCAACCAATATATATTCTTCACCTGTATAAATGGCAAAGCATGTATTGCAGCATTTAGTCGCCATGGCGTATCCGGTTCCCAGTACGATTAATTTTTCCATGCACGGTCCCTCTCTTCTTTTTTGTCAAATATATTTAAATGCTATCTCTTCTTGAGATTTCAGCTTTCCGCCTATAAATTATACAATTGTCTTCACTGTTACATAAATCCCAAACATTTCTAAGATCGGTTCTTAAATCGGAAACAACCTGGCTGCAGCATAAATCACGGCAACCAGTGTTACACCGCAAATAAGCGTTGAAACAAGAACCACCTGAGACGCAAAATCGGGATGGTTGTCACATTCTGCAGCGATCAGAGATGTGTTTACTGCCGTTGGAACAGCAGTCGATATGATCAGTGCCTGAGCCATCACTCCATCAACCGAAAACAACTTGACCAGTACAAAGGCAATGACGGGTCCGATAATCAGTCGGAAAAATACGGCAAGGTAGACTTTTTTACTAGTAAAATCAAATTTAGTTTGCGAAAGCTGTACGCCCAATGTGATCAAAGCAATTGGAGTCAGTCCATTCTTGGCGTATGTTAATGCCGGCCAAATCCATAACTGGGTCATGTCATAGGGAACCGCCTTCAGGACGAAGGCCAATGTGACACAATAAATAGTTGGCATTTTCAGCACATTGATGATGGCTTTTTTCCAATGCAGATTTGAACTTGCAGCATTATAGAAGCCCAGAGTATTTACTGTAACATTTTGAACTACCAGCACCATGATCTGGGTTGTTAGTGCGATGTTTAAATAGGGGTTGTCACCCGAAAGAGCATACATTCCGGAAGAGAAAACCAAGGTAATCAAGGGCACACCAAAATTACCTGAATTGTAAAACATGATTGAATTCTGAAAAGCATTTCGCATTCCTTGGTCATAATGCCGTACTTTAGACAAGAAAAGGCTTATCAAGGCATTAATCACCAAAATCAGTATTGCAATGCCCATCGCTTTCACTGCATCAATCACGATTTTAGTCTCATAGAGATTCACAAAGGTAAACGACGGTATAAGGAGATAGAAAATGATTCTGGTCAACGTGTTCATATCCAACTTAAATTTCTTGCTCAAAAGGATACCAAACCCGATCAGAGCAAAAAGCGGAAGGATGTTGTGACTGAGGATATAAAAGATCAGTGACATGATGTCTCCTCTATTTAAGCTTATAAATAGAAAGGACGGAAAACTTTATGCAATGCTCTCCGTCCTTAATCCCCCAAACCGGACTCCTGCATTTTTTAATGAAACGCTACTTATCTTCGCGCATGTACCATACTGCTGGTCCATTTGGTCAATTCAGCAGCAGCGAACGGGACCAGCGCCAGTGGAAGGATGATAATCCAATCCACACCGGTCAGCGATACCGTATCAAAAATCGGCTGCAGAAACGGCACATAAATTACTAAGACTGTCAGTATAGAACAAAGCAAGAATGCTTTACTTACCGTCTTATTACTGAACAGACCTATCTTCATGACAGGAACACGCTCTGAACGCGCGCTAAAGGAACGAATCAACTCACACATGATTAAGGTAATAAATGCAAATGTCCGGGCACCTGATGACGGAAGTTCTTTTCCATCCACAAGCAAGTTCGGGTATCTTGCAATACCAATTTGAAAAGCTGCAAACACAGAACAAAAGATCGCGATGCTTTGAACTACAATTGTGGTAATCATTACTCGGTTGAGAATCGGCTCTGTATGACTGCGCGGTTTTAGTTTCATTATATCCGGCTCACCTTTCTCTCGAGCGAGCGCCAGTGCCGGAAAACTATCTGTTACCAGGTTGAGCCAGAGCAGTTGGATAGGAACCAGCGGAACAAACGCGGGTCCCATAACCAGGGTGGTAATAAAGATGACCAGGATCTCACCGACATTACAGGACAGGAGAAATGAAACGAATTTTCTGATATTACTGTAAATGACGCGGCCTTCTTCGACGGCATCAACAATCGTTGCAAAATTGTCATCCGTCAGAATCATATCCGCTGTACCCTTGGCAACGTCTGTGCCGGTTATCCCCATGGCTACACCGATGTCCGCCCGCTTAAGTGCCATAGCGTCGTTGACACCGTCACCAGTCATAGAAGCCACATGACCGTTATCCCGCAATGCAGTTAAAATTTTCACTTTGTGCTCCGGTGATACTCGAGCATATACGGAAGTGATTTCGACTTGCTTTTTCATTTCCTCGTCTGTAAGTTTATCTATTTCAACACCAGTAAGTACTCCGTCACCAGGTTTCATCAGTCCGAGGTCCTTCGCAATGGCAACCGCAGTATCCTTGTAGTCGCCTGTGATCATAACGGCACGGATGCCGGCATTTGTACAGATAGTAATTGCATCGCGAGCCTCCGGCCGGGCAGGATCGATCATACCCATCAGTCCGATAAAAGTCAGATCACTCTCGACCACCAGTGGGTTAATACCGCTGTGAGGTACCTCCGTCAGTGACTTTGAAGCAAACGCCAGGACGCGCAGGGCTGTTGAAGCAAATGCGCTGTTTGTATGAAGGATCTTGTTCTTGATCTCTTCTGACATCGTAACTTCGCCTTGGCTCGTTAAAACCCGGGCGCAGCGGTCAAGGATGATGTCTGGAGCACCTTTGGTCATCGCCAGCACATCCACACCTTCAAAGCCGGTATGGAAAGTTGTCATCATCTTACGGTCTGAGTCAAATGGCAGGTCACCTGCACGAGGGTACCGTTTGCTCAATTCATCTATAGTCAAACTCCTCTTGCCAGCCGCCACAATCAATGCGCCTTCGGTTGGGTCACCAAGGATTCCTGGATTCCCATCTTCTTTCATGATCAATTCAGCATCATTACATAGCAGGCCGACAGTCAGTAGCTTGACCAATTTCAGGTCTTGCTGAGCGGATGCAATATTCACCTTATCTCCCAGAGTAGTGATTGCGCCATTTAGCGAATAACCTGAACCGCTGATTTCATATATTGTATCGTCACAATAGGCACGTGTAACGGTCATCTCATTCTGAGTTAATGTGCCGGTTTTATCTGAGCAAATCACATCGACGCAGCCGAGTGTCTCTACTGCCAACAGGCGCTTTACAATTGCGTTCTTGTCCGCCATGCGTTTCATTCCGATCGCAAGAACGATGGTGATTACTGCCGGCAGACCTTCCGGTATTGCCGCTACGGCTAAGCTGACTGCTGTCATAAACATTTCCAGCAGGTCTCCGCCCATGATTATTCCTTCGATAAAGACAATTGCACAGACCGCCAGACAGATGATGCCAAGAAACTTGCCAAGTTGGTTCAAATTCCGTTGAAGCGGTGTATCTTCGTCCGTTATGTCCTGCAGGCGATCGGCGATTGATCCGATTTCTGTATCACTGGCTGTGGCGACGACCAAACCTCGACCTCGACCATATGTGATTGCAGTACTCATGAATGCTAAATTAATCTGATCTCCGATAGATACGTTTTCTGGAATGACAGTCAAAGCATTCTTCTCAACTGGAACGGATTCACCTGTTAGTGAAGCCTCTTCTGCCTTTAGCGAAAAACTTTCGATGAGCCGGACATCAGCTGGTACTATGTCACCCGCTGTAAGAATAACGATGTCACCCGGAACAAGATCTGAAGCTTCAATGTTAACCTGCTGACCGTCGCGGACAACCCGTGCCCGCTGTGAAGACATCTTTTGAAGTGCTTCAATCGCCTTCTCAGCTTTACCCTCCTGAACGACGCCTAATATGGCATTGATCACAACGATAGCTAGAATGACCGCTGTATCGATGTATTCGCCGAGGATACCGGAAACTACACTTGCCACAATCAGAATCAGGACCATCAAATCTTTCAATTGGTTAAGGATTTTCTGAAGCATTGTCTCCCTTTTTTTCTCGCGCAGGATATTCCTTCCGTAGCGCTCCAGACGCGCGGAAACTTCAGATGAGTTCAAGCCATTTTTCATATCCGTTTTCTGGCTTTCGATTAGTGACTCGATTGATTGGTGATAAGCCTCAGTTGACATGTTTTTCCCTCCTTAACAAATAATATTTTGACTTATAAGTACACCAAGCATAACTGTAGTTGAACCACCGCTAGGATACCCATTTTTCTATTCGGGCAAATTCAATTTGAGAGACAGAACCCGCAATAGATTATCAGCAGTCAACCTCATATCTTCTTTGGAACGCAGTTTTGCCTGTAAGAAAGGTACCGCCAGGCGGTTAATGCTGAAAATACCTGAAACACCTTCCGAATATGCTTCCTCGATCTGATCCCCGATGTCGCCAACAATTGCAAAAAGCGGAACTTTATTTTTCTTTGCTCTTCTTGCAATACCGATAACTACTTTGCCGTGTAATGACTGCTGATCCAACTTACCTTCACCTGTCAGAATGAAAGCCGTATCTTCCAACAGTTGATCAAATCCGGCAACATCCAGTAAAGCATTGATGCCCATGACGGTTTCAGCATTGAAAAACGCAATGAGTCCTGCACCCATACCGCCGGCTGCACCTGCACCAGGAATGTCAATGACATCTTTGCCGATACATTTCCGGATTACGTGTGCCAGGTTCTCAAGTCCCTTATCCAGTACCTCAATCATTTCAGGTGCTGCACCTTTCTGGGGTCCAAAAACGTGGGCTGCACCTTGCTCACCACACAGCGGATTGTCAATATCACACATGGCAATGAATCGGGTATTTCGTACTTCCTGTCTGATTTGGGAAAGATCTATGCTGTAGATCCGGTTCAGCGAATCACCCACCGGGACAAAGGATTTTCCGCTTTGATCAAGGAAACGGACGCCAAGCGCCGACGCGGCACCTGTTGCACCGTCAGTTGTAGCACTCCCCCCCAATCCGATATAAATCGTATCCGCACCGCTGCTGATGGCATCATTAATTAATTCTCCGACGCCGTACGTTGTTGCGTGCATGACATCCAACTGTCCGTTCATCAGCGGCAGTCCTGCTGCTGCCGCCATTTCTACAACTGCCGTTGTTTTGTTCAACATCCCATATTTCGCTTCAACCCGCTGGAATTTTGGGCCGCTCACAGTGCAGGTTTTCTTCCAGCCGCCGGCAGCGGCCAGGAAAGAATCAACGGTACCTTCGCCGCCATCAGCAATGGGCAGATTAATTATCTCTGCATCCGGAAAATATTGGCCGACAACGCCATCCAATATTTCACAAATTTCAAGCGATGACATTGTACCTTTAAAGGAATCGGGAGCAATAATTATTTTTTTCATTTCCTGAATCCTTCCAAATTAAACTGCATCTTTTATATTTCATCACTATGTTTTTTAAGAATATCAAGGATTTTAGCTTTCTTCGGCTGCAGGATTATACCCGTGCCCAGGCAAGATTCAGAACCCTTTTTGCGTTGGCGACAACAACATCCGGATCCTCGTCACCCCAGGGTTTGACTTCAAAGCTCAGAAATCTTCTATTGTTTTCATTCAAATATCCTATCTTAAACAAGGTTTTCAGGTAAGCAACCAGCTCATCGACGTCATTTTCACTGTTCGGGAAACCAAAGCGGGGATGCATATCGCCATAGGCTGCAAAGGAGGGATCCTTAATCACAGTATTTCCCATATGTGCATGAATAATGTATTGCTGAATCGGCAGCAGATTTTCTTCGTTTGTCTCATGGATCATCGGAATATGAGAAAGATCAACCATCAGGCCAAAATTATCGTATTTTGCTGTCATCTCTTCAGCAAAACGCTTGGCCAAGGCTACAGGTCCGATAAGTGATTTTTTGTCAATATCATAATCGAAAACTTCCAACGCGATCTTCATATTACCTTTGCTCCCGGCCCGCTCACAGAGTGCAGAAGTCGACTTGACCAATTGTTGATAAGATTCCTCTTTTGTTTCTTCGCTGTATTTCCCGGAAAGGAAGGCCAAGCCGGAGCAGCCCATCTCATAAGCTTCATTAATACTGTCAAGCAGTAAATCAAGTGCCGCAAGGCGCTTGGCTTCATCGAGGTCATTGATATTGCTGCCTGTCGTCAGAAGTCTCGGCTGGCTGCCGTATGCAACATCAAGATGAGCTGTATCCAACATTTTTTTGACTTTTTGTCTTTCTTCAGGGTTTTTTATTTGTGTAATTTCAATTGCATCAAAATAATCATCAATAGAAATTTTACGAATGGTGTCATAGATAGGGCCTTCACCTTTCATCGTTGAGGGATAGGCCATGAAATGGATTAGTCCGACTTTACAGTACTTATGAATTGATTCAATCATTTTGCATTTCCTTTCTTATGTTGCCTGTCTATTTTTAATGCGTAAAATACAGATTGTTACTTATTAACAATATTTACCGGATTGCCAACCTGATATTGGTGCAAGTTTTCGACAGCAATATCCATCAGTCTCTGCCTGGACTCTTTCGGGGCCCAGGCAATGTGGGGAGTCAGGATACAGTTAGGTGCTCCCAGCAGTACATTGGCATCTTTGATCGGCTCTGTGCTTACAACATCAGCAGCGTAGTATCCGACCTTTCCGTTTTTGAGGGCTAAGAACATATCCTCTTCATTCGTCAGAGGCCCACGTGATGTGTTGATGATAAAGACACCATCTTTCATCTTGGCAATATTTTCCTTGTTGATGATTCCCTGCGTCGATGGAAACAATGGTACATGCAGCGAAATGACATCGGATTTCGCAAAAAGCTCGTCGAGTGTGACATACTCAGCGATTTCACGGCCTGCATCATTCGGATATTCATCAAAGGCGATTACATTCATACCATAAGCATTAGCTATTTTTGCAGTGTTCTGACCAATACGTCCAAAGCCATATATGCCCATCGTTTTACCGGCAAGTTCAATCAAAGGAAAATCCCAGAAGCACCAGTCAATATTCGAGGACCAGCGACCTTCATGTACTGCATCCGAGTGGTGTCCAACATGATGGCAAATTTCCAGCAGCAGCGCGAAAACAAACTGCGCTACAGCGGTCGTACCATAAGTAGGAATGTTAGCGACCTTGATACCTTTTTCCTTGGCATAGTTTACGTCGACAATATTGTAACCGGTAGCCAGGACACATATGAACTTCAGATTCGTACAAGCCGCAATGGTATCTTTACTGATCGGAGTTTTATTTGTGTACACATATTGTGCATCTCCGATGCGCTCTATAATTTTATCTGCAGGTGTCCGGTCATAGACCTTCAGGTCACCCAATTTTTCCAGTTCTTTCCAGGACAAATCTCCTGGATTTTCTGTGTATCCGTCTAAAACAACAATTCTTCCCATATTTCCATCCTCCTGCTTATACACACCGGTTTGCTGTTTAGCGCTCCAGTTCGATGTCTGATATCTTTTCGTAGTATTTGACGAGACTGCAATGATCCTCTTTTTCATATCCATAAGCTTTCAGAACCTGCATCATCTCCATGGCCTGCGATGTCAGCGGTAAAGCAGCACTTATCGCATGACCAGCGTTCAATGCGTTGTTCAGATCCTTGATGTGCAATTCAACACGGAAACCCGGAGCAAACTTGTGGTCCATCATCAGGGGCGCTTTGGCGTTCAGTACCGTCGATCCGGCAAGTCCGCCGCGAATGGCCTGATAAACAAGATCCGGACTGGCACCGGCTTTCTGTGCGAAAGTCAGCGCTTCGGCGACTGCAGCGATGTTCAGCGCGACAATGATTTGGTTAGCTAACTTGGCAACGTTGCCGGCACCAAGTTCGCCGACATAAACAACTGATCCGGCCATGCACATAAGCATGTCGTAGAAACGGTCAAATATTGCCTTGTTACCGCCGACCATGACCGACAATGTCCCGTCGATTGCCTTCGGCTCACCTCCACTGACTGGTGCGTCCATTAAGTCGATGCCCTTTTCTTTTAATTCAGCGCCGATGGCTTTGCTTTCGACCGGGTCGATCGAACTCATATCGATGACAACTGTACCGGTTTTGGCGGTATCTGAGATACCGTTTTCACCAAGAGTTACCTCGCGAACGTTCGGTGAGTTCGGAAGCATTGTAATGATGACATCACATTCCTTGCCTACTGAAGCACTATTCTTTGCAGCTTTCGCGCCTAGAAAAACAAGTTCGTCAACAGAACTTTGACTGCGGTTATAAACAATTAATTCATGTCCGGCCTTGATAAGATTTATGCACATCGGCTTGCCCATAATCCCGAGTCCAATAAAGCCAATTTTCATAGTTGTGTCACCTTTACTTCCTTGATCTCCTTGGGTTCTTAGGGTGGTTTATCTGCCACTCCGGAGTCTTGCCGTTCATGACATCTACGATACCCATTGCGGCATGCAGACCCATGCGGTCCATAGCTTCTTGAGTGAGTGCAGCATTGTGGGGGGTTGGGATGACATTTTTCATAGCCAGCAATTTGTTGTCTTTGGCCGGTGGTTCCTGTTCAAATACGTCAAGGCCAGCACCCTTTATTTCGCCCTGTTCCAATGCTGCTATCAGATCCTCTTCATTAACAACTTCACCACGGGAAGCATTGATCAGGAAGGCACTCTTCTTCATCATCTTAAACTGTGTCATCCCAACGCTTCGTTTCGTCTCAGGTGTAGCAGGGGTGTGCAGGCTGACAAAATCGGCCTGCTTGAATACTTCTTCATTAGAGTCCACAAGCGTGACGCCTTCAGGAACATTTTCAGGCTTAAGATAGGGATCATATCCGATAACTTTCATGCCAAATCCAAGGCTTGCTTTTTTGGCGACCATTTGGCCGATGCGTCCTACTCCGATCAAACCCAGCACTTTGCCTTCCAGATCCATCCCCTTGATTTTGTTGCGGATCTCGAAGTTGCCCGCCCGGAATTCACTGTCTATGATCATTGCGTTACGCGCACAGCACATAATCAGGTACATCGTATGCTCTGCAACGGAGTTTGCATTAGACAGCGGCGCATAAGATACAGCTATACCATTTTCATCGCAGTAATTGATATCAATATTATCAACACCTACACCGTGGCGGCTGATCACCTTCAGCTTCCGGGCAGCAGCAAGGACTTCCTTGGGATATTGGGCTGTGCGAGCCAGAATCGCGTCACAGTCTACTACTTCCCGTGCAATGGTCTCCGCGTCAGATCCACTTCCGATGATGACTTCGCAACCGTTCTCCTTAAGACAATTCTTACCTGCATCCGTGATGTCTTGCGGGATTAAAACTTTATATGCCATTATCCTATCTCCTCTTCTTCTCATGAGTCCTATCAATTCCTGATTCCGACTCATGGTATATGAAAAATCATTATTATTTCTTATAAACTATACAAAATTGTGCCTTGTTTTATTCATTTCCAACTCAGGTGTTCTTGCAGGCCAAGGCCTCCTTTGCTGCTGCGACAATATGATCGCTGGTCAGTCCGAATACATGCATCAGCTGATCCGGGTCGCCAGATTCGCCAAAACGGTCTTCAATACCGACCATTTTCACAGGAATAGGGCAATTCTGGGCTAGGACTTCGAGAACTGCGCTGCCCATGCCGCCCATCAGTTGGTGCTCCTCCGCCGTAACCATGCATCCGGTTTTATATGCGGCCTCAATAAGGGTGTCCTTATCGATCGGTTTGATCGTGTGGTTGTTGATGACCATCGCACTGATGCCTTCAGCCGCAAGCTTTTCAGCCGCAACCAAGGCTTCGTACACCATCGCACCACATGCTACCAGCGCCACATCGGAGCCGTCGCGGCAGCAGTATGCTTTGCCGAGCTCGAACGATGTCGAATCATCCGTGATAACCGGAACCTTTTCACGCCCGAAGCGAATATAGGCAGGTCCGTAAATGCTTGCTATTGCCAGTGTAGCCTTGCGGGCCTCCACGGCATCTGCCGGGACGACAACCTTCATGTTAGGCAGACAGCGCATGATCGCAATTTCTTCAAGTGCCTGGTGGGTCGCACCATCTGCACCGACGGAAATGCCTCCGTGAGCACCGCCCAATTTGACGTTCAGATTGCTGTAGCAGACAGTTGTGCGGATCTGGTCCCAGTCGCGGCCTGCGAGGAAAACGCCATAGTTGGTCACAAACGGAACCTTGCCCATAAGCGACATTCCGGCGGCCACACCTATCTGGTTCTGCTCAGCAATGCCGATGCTGTAGAAGCGGTCAGGGAATTCCTTTTGGAACCAATCGACACGTACAGAAGCCGTGATGTCGGCGCCCAAGGCGACAACATTCTTATCTAGTTTACCGGCATCGATCAAACCGTAGCCATAGCCGTCACGCGACGGCACCTTTTCCGGCTTAGCCAGGTTGACATTCAATTTCACAATTTCCATATTCCTTGATCTCCTTCTATCAGCATTCAAGTTCACTCTTAGCAGTTTCCAATTGGTCCTTGTTAGGTGTCGTACCATGCCATTGACACTTATTCTCCATGAAAGAAACGCCTTTTCCCTTGATGGTCTTAGCAATCAGCACACTGGGTTTGCCTTTGAATGCGGCGGCCTGCTTAAAAGCATCTTCGATGGCCGTCACGTCATGGCCGTCCACACTGATAACATTCCAGCCAAAGGCTTTCCACTTGTCGACCAAAGGTTCAATATTCATGATGTCCTCAACATTGCCGTCGATCTGCAGCCGATTTTGGTCAACAATGCCGCAGAGGTTATCAAGATGGTAATGCGCACCAGCCATCGCCGCTTCCCAGATCTGGCCTTCCTGCTGCTCACCGTCACCCATCAAACAGTAAAACCGCTGGCTGCCCTGATCAGCCTTGGCAGCGATGGCCATGCCAACTGTAATGGACAGCCCCTGGCCGAGTGACCCGGATGATGTGTCCAGTCCGGGGGTTTTGTGCATATACGGGTGCCCCTGTAAGATACTGCCGTATTTACGCAGAGTCATGAGGTGCGATTCATCGAAGTAGCCGCAGTCAGCCAGCACAGCATAAAGCGCAGGACAGACATGGCCTTTGGAAAGGACGAAACGATCCCGATTCGGATCCTTAGGGTTACTTGGGTCATGATCCATAACGTTGCTATACAACACCGCAAGGATGTCAATTGAAGACAGTGAACCGCCCGAATGGCCGGAGCCCGCCTCGCAAAGCATTGTCAGGATCTTGCCCCGCAGTTCCAGGTTTTTGGCCGTCATCTGAACTTCATCAAGATATCTGAACATGTTCTATCCTCCTTTGAATATCGATACTATCTCCTCAGAAATCCTTATGGAACTGCTCTACCATCACACGTGATTGCTTGGAAATCAGAACACTATCAGACATAGCAACTACATACTGATAGCCACGGTCAAAGAGTACTTTCGCTTCATCATAATTTCCTGCTATGGTACCCAGAAACTTGCCGCTTCCAATAACTTTTTTCTCGATACCGCGAATGGCAGCCTGAACTTCCGGGTGACCGGGATTGCCCAGATAACCCATGGATGTCGCCAAGTCCATTGGCCCGATGAAAATACCATCTACCCCGGTTACCTGCAGGATTTCATCGAGATTTTCGATACTCTGTGGTGTCTCTAATGCGATATACAGCAAGATCTCTTGGTTGGCATGCTCGAAATATTCCTTGCCGCCTTGACCATAGCCGCATGCCCTGGGACTTCCGGCAATACCTCGAATTCCCTCGGGTGCATAACGGACAGCACTTACGGCTTCGCGTGCCTCAGTGGCTGTGTTGACATAAGGAACATGGATCCCCTGAGCGCCTACATCCAAGACACGCTTTATTGTGACGAAATCGTTCCATGGAACCCGGACAATCGGCAGAGCTTCATACTTACCCATAGCATGCAACTGGGAAAGCAGGGCCATGATATCACCAGGAGCATGCTCCATATCAATCAGCAGAAAGTCGAATCCTGCACGAGCAAGTATTTCAGTTGACATCGGACTCCAAAGCTGGACCCAAGACCCTATTAATTTTTCTCCGTTCTGCAGGCGATGTTTAGTTGGATTTTGAAATTGTGTTCCAATTGGTAACATATTCAATATCATCCTTTCTTGATTTTCCGTAGACACATTCCATAACATTAGGAAGGAGTACGGTTTGTACTTCTAAAAGAGGGAAATATTTACACTGGCTTCAGTTTCGAAAAACACCGCTTATGCAAAATAGAAACTAGATCAGCTCACCAAGGGTTCAACCAATGATCTGAATCTGTCGTAAGCAGTATGATCATGACTGTAAATGCCTTATTTTTCAAAATTCATTGCTTCATCTTCTTTTTCAATCTGATAAATTCAACTAGTAAGTGAAAAATGCTATTTTTATTTTTTCAGAACAAAAGTAGCTACACGGCGGATATGTCTGATGGTTGTCAGTTCAGCTAGGTCAGGATCCCTTTGGCGTACGGCGTCTAAAATAAGAAGGTGTTCTGCATGATCTACCTTAGGATCCACTCTGGGTAAGTGCAGATTGACTGTTCGCAGTGAATTGTCAATTGATCGCATCGTGGACAGAAGGCCGATCAGGTACGTATTACGAGAAGCATTTCTTAGAATTTTATGAAACTCGACATTACCATCATAGAATTGCTGTATGTTTTCAGGGTTGTTAAGCAGCTTGCCCATCTGGTCGAGGATTTCGGTCATACTGGCGATTTCATCATCTGTCACATTACGTGCAGCATAATAAGCCGCAACGCCTTCCAGAGAGCTGCGTATGAAGGTGATTTGCTCCATGTTGTCTTTCGACATTGACGAAACATAGGAGCCTTTTCGCGGCACAGAATAGATCAATCCTTCAGACTGTAAAATGCGAAATGCTTCTTTTACAGGCGTCGTACTTATATGTAACAATTGGCTGATATAGCGCTCACTGATAGCTTGGTTGCTTGCCAGCTCATCTTTCAGGATCATGATGCGAACAATGTCAGCAACCTGCTCTCTTAGCGGAACTGCCTGTACAATTGAATTTTCATCCATTTTGATAATCTTCCCTTCGATTTTTGATTCATTATCGTCTTAGCAAGGCAGTCTTAAGATGATATTTATCTTTTATAATAATAACTGTGCAATTTGCTTATTTGAATTTTACAGCAGTCTGCCAGAGCATACAACTCTTTATTCCAAAGTGCGTCAAGTGTGCCAAATCTAACTGGGGGGTGCCGCATCCAACTCGAAGCGGCACCCCTTTCGTTGTTAGTAGTGTTGACAATTTACTTTATGTACCTTGTTCAGCTGCGATTGCTTCTTTGATCCCTAGCTCATCAGACAACTTTGCGTAACTTTCGGATGCTACTGTCAGGTTGGCCATAAAATCAGAAGAATTCAAGTACATAACAGATATGTACATGCTTTTGCACGTCGCGATGAAATCTTCATCGGCACAGATCTGTGCAAACAACTGTTCATAGTATGCTACGACTTCGTCCGGAATGCCTGCAGGACCAGCTATGCCTTTGATTGAACCCCAGGTAACCAAGTCTATACCAGACTCTTTAAGAGTCGGAGCATCAGGCAAAGTCGCATCTCTTTCTTCGGTCGCGACGGCGAGGACACGGATTTTACCTGATTCCAAGTGGGCAGCCATATCGGCCGGGTGACCTCCGCCGATATCGTTCTGATTGCCTAGTAGAGCGGTCATCGCTGTCGCCGTACCATCATTAGGAATAGGAGTCAAGTCAATTCCGGTAATTTTGGCGAGACCGCGCATTACGAAATCTACAGAACCGGCAGCAGTCGATGAAGCGGCTGTCGTGGACGTCGTCTTGGCGTAGTCGATGAACTCCTGAATCGTTTTGAATTTGGAATCAGCATTAACAGCAATTGCGACAGGGAAAACTGAAAGACGGCAGATCGGTTTTAGCTGTTCAAAAGGCTTGTATTCGACAGGCTGAACATAAGGCATGACAGTTTCTGAACCAGAACCGAAGCCAATAGCGAGTGTATAGCCGTCCGGTTTAGAATTGGCAACAAATAAATTGCCTGTAACACCGCCGCCGCCGCTTTTAATCTCGATAGTAACCGGCTGGTCGCAATATTTGGACCAGATTTTTTCAACAGCGCGGGCGAGCAGATCGGTGGATCCGCCGGCACCGTAAGGAACAACAATGGTGACACCTTGTGTTGGTTTCCAGGCAGATGCAGTTGTTGCAGCAGCAGTTGTCGCAGCGGTTGTCACAGCGGTTGTCACAGCGGTTGTTGTAGCAGTTGTCTCAGCGGCCTTAGTTGTGGTGGTAGTCGCGGTAGCTCCATTGCAGGCAGCGATTCCGCCGACCATAGATAAAACGAGAGTAGCAGCAGCAATTTTCTTGATGAGTTTTGTGACTTTCATAGTAATTTCCCCTTCTTTCAAACATATTTCGAAACAGCTTATATAGCTTGTTACGATCGATAGATAATAGAGAATTTAACTAGGATAGAATGTAACAGAAGCACTCTTTAAAGATGGTTAAGAGAAAGTGTCGGTAATTGCTTGTCATCTTAAATTTGTTTGTTTAATCTTGCCTTGCGTTTTTTCAAAAAACTTGAGAAAAATGAGTAAACAATGACAAGGACAAAAATAGACATCATGGTACCCGAGATCGGACGATTCATAAAAATCAGAAACGAGCCTTTAGACATCAATAAGGATTGGCGCATAGCGTTTTCGATTAACGGTGTGAGAATAAAGGCCATCAGCAGCGGACTAGTCTCGAACTTCAATTTTCTCAGGATATAGCCCACTACTCCGAAGAACATCATAATAAAGACATTTGTGACATCATTATTCAGACTGTATGCTCCGATGACCGTGAACAAAATGATGATCGGCCCTAGGATCGTGAAAGGAACTTTCAGAAGCTTTACCCATATGCCGACCATCGGCAGGTTCAGAACTAACAGCATGATATTTCCAATATACATAGATGCAATGACACCCCAGAAGACTGTCGGATGATCCGTGATCAGGAATGGACCTGGGGTGATGCCTTGAACCATCAGTGCGGCGAATATCATCGCGACTGAAGCATTGCAGGGAATGCCAAGTGTCAGAAGAGGGATGAAGGACGAGCTGGACGCGCCATTATTGGCAGACTCGGGTCCGGCGACTGCTGCGATTGATCCATGACCGAACTCTTCTGGATGCTTGGAGAACTTTTTTTCTACGGAGTAGGAAGCTAATGATGCAACGACAGCACCTCCGCCGGGAATGATGCCGGCAAAGAAGCCAATCAATGAACCCCGTACGATGGCCATCCTGCTATCTTTCCACTCCTGCATTGTAAGGAATAGCCGTCCGATCTTATCCGTGACAAAAGTACCGCCGCCTTTTTCCTCAAGGGTTAAGAGAATCTCGCTTATACCAAACATAC
>Ga0209748_1000825_pt1 | contig 15824 bp, 16 predicted proteins | sample BarGraIncu00421A_FD_185490 | JGI IMG/M metagenome (GOLD analysis project Ga0209748, IMG submission 185490) | Arctic peat soil microbial communities from Barrow, Alaska - Barrow Graham LP Incubations 004-21A (SPAdes) (version 2) | ecosystem: Environmental > Terrestrial > Soil > Wetlands > Peat... | reverse complement strand
GAACCTGCCTGTCATATCCAGCTATCTGTAGTATGACACAGCATCACTCACATGCAACATCGTGGCATAGCGGGCACGTGGTACTACTGATAATCGCGTGGGTGACTTCGGCAGCTGGGGTGGAGAGGAACACGGACGCGTCGCGCGCCAGAAGAAGTTACTCAAGGCCGTCATCGCACAGACGACAAGCATTCGTAATGCTTGGCGTCTTCCCCAAAAGTCATCAGTGTTGTGCAGGAGGCAGTTGTGACCGACCTGTCATCCACCGATATGCTGCGGCTGGGGATGATGTTCAAGGATGCTACTGACAAAGATGTGACGACCGTTGCGTTCCCGGGCATCCCCAAATATGTGGATGGTACGTCGTTCCCGCATACGCCGAGAGCACCCCTCGCCTTGAACAAAAGGGCTCGGGGGGGAATGACAGATTAGGGAACATATGCGCGCAGGAATGGCAGGTCAGAGCGAGCCGACGACGCGAATGCTCGATGATGATGTATAATGAAAAACTGGTTCGATGACTGGCACAAGGAGCAGAAAGTGGTACAGAAGCGCACTCTGCACACAGTCCTTGCACTACTGGCGATAACAGCGCTGCTTGCTGGAATCGCCACTGTGTCGCTTGCTCGGCCCACAGCCTCCGTCATTACTGGTGACACTGTGAACCCTTCGGTGCCGGGGGCTGCTGACCACCCCCTTCCTGCGCAGCGTATGGTGCCCCTGATACCTCTCCAGCCTGAGCCAGACCTCAACAAACCCATTAACGTCCTGTTGCTTGGGGCCGACTCCCGCGTGACGAGTGACCCCGGTCGTGCAGACACGATCATGCTGGTGCGGCTGGACCCGGTGACGAAGCATGTACGCCTGCTGTCTCTTCCACGTGACACGCGCGTCACGATCCCCGGCCACGGCGTCAACAAGCTGAACCAGGCTTCCAGTGGGTACTACCGGGATGGCGGGACCAGTCTGCTGGTCGATACCATCACAACAGATCTGCTGCCGGGTCTCCGCATCGACTATACGGTCAAGACCGATTTCGCAGGATTTTCCGCCATCATCGACGCCCTGGGCGGCGTGACCATTGATGTCGAGGAGAGAATGTTCTACAAGGCGGTCGACGTGCTCATCGACCTGCAGCCGGGCGTCCAGCATCTCGACGGCAAGCAGGCGCTGGGGTACGCGCGCTTCAGGATGGATGCTGTCGGGGACTTCGGCACGTGGTCTGGCGAGGACCACGGACGTGTGGAGCGCCAGAAGAAGCTCGTGGCGGCGGTCATCGATCAGACGAAAGACGTACGGACACTGCTGCGTTTGCCTGCCATTGTCCGTGCTGTGCAGGCGGTGGTGACAACCGACATGTCGTTCAACGTCATGGCGCGCATCGGAATGACCTACAAGGACGTCGCGTACGAAGACGTGGAATCGGTCCCCTTTCCCGGGAAGCCGGAGTATGTGGACGGCGTGTCGTACGTCACCCCCACGATCGATGTACTCCGGACGACGACGGGGCCGCTGTTTGGCGTTGCGGCCCCGTCAGAGCCGCCTGCGGACTGAGCAGGTCTGGTTCTTCTGGGGGATCCTACAACCCGCGTAGCTCCTCGTCGAGTTTCTCACGCCGCAGAAGGTCATACCGGAGGAGGCGGCCGCCCGCGAGGATGCCAGAGAGTCCACCGTGAGCCAGGTAGCCTTCGGGATCGTTCACGGCGTCCACTTCGGTGACCGGCATGCCAAGCTTCTCACCGACATAGGCGCCGGTCTGGCTGAGGATACGGTACTGGAACGGACACGAGAGAGGCCCGAGCAGCACGGTAACGCGAGTCTGGTCGTCGGGCAGGGACGTTGGCGTCACGACTGCGCGAGGAGTCGGGGCCCAGACGGTATCCGGCTGGAAGGGCTTGAACATAAGGTCCGGGTCGCCACCCACGTGTACAAACCCGTGGTGCAGGTAGAACGATTCGGCGGACTGCTGGCCCTCGGCTTCGCCATGAAAGGCCATGGCGGCCATGCCGTCAGCAGGTTTGCCGTTGAACCAGCGATGCTGGCGCTGCATGGTCGCCTCAACCTCTGCCAGAAGCTTGCTGCCGATGCCCCGTCCCCACCGGGACTTCTTGGGAACCCAGATACAGTCGATGACGGCTACACCCACGCCCATGGGGTCACGGTCGGGATGACACTGGATCATGCCGATAGGGTCGGCACCGTTGTAGGCGACCCAGGCAAACGTGCCCAGCTCGGCGAGACGGTCACGGACCCATTGTCTCTTGGCCTTGGTTGCCCGTTCCCACAATGGATCGGACTTTGCGCCTTCTCCTGCACATATCGTGGCAAGGTCGCCTGCGTTGCGTACTGCTACCGGAAGAATCCTTGTTGCGCTCATGATGGCCTCACCATTCGTTGAATACCTTCTCGGCGAAACCGAGGAAGCGGTCGAGGTGCACCCGGGTCCCATCGTCGAGGACGGCGTCACCGGTGAAGCGTCCAAAGACCTGATGCTGAACGGTCTTGATGACGCCGATGTCAGTCTTGGCATGGCGGTCCAGGATGGGCTCGAAGTCCATGTCGAATCGACCGTCACTGCTCACGAACTTCCACGGCTTGACGAAGGAGTCCGGCGGAATCTGGAACTCGATGCGGTCGAACTTGTGGACTTTGCCGTCCCAGAAGATGACGTTCTCGCTGGCGGCGCTGGTGTCTCCAAACCCGTAGCCGATGTTGAACCCGAAGGAATGCTCATCCACAATACCGGAGCCGGAACCCCAGTACCACGTGTTGCGGTACGTCCAGACACCCCGACCCCAGTCGAGGACGCCGGCTGAGGTCTGTGGGTCGAAGACATGGTCCACGCCGCCGACGATGATGGTTCCCGTCGCGGGCATGCAGTTGACTTTCTGGTTGTAGTAGAAGGCCTTCGGCGCGTTCTCGAACGGGGTCAGGATGACCATGCTTTCCAGTGCCGGGTCCTGGTCCAGTCTCAGGCTGCCCTTGATTCCCTTGCCATGGTCGAAACCCGGGAAATCCAGGGTCAGCACGCGTGACGCAGGGTTGCGGATGAAGCGCATGTCGATGCGGGTGTCCTTGTACGCGATGTCACCTGTCTCGGACGTGCGCGGCAGGTTGAGCGACCCACGTGTAAACGGCTTCATGATGGCTTCCGTGACCTCAGTCCGGTTCACGAAATCCAGCCAGGTCACCGAGATGTTGGCCAGGTAGCCGATGTCTGAGATGGTCATGGCCACGCCGTAGTCCGGGGTCAGGACGCAGTAGTAGTCCCACTCCTTGATGCGCAGCCAGCTTGCGGCAATGCGTTCACGGTTGTAGGTGGCCACCAGCCGGCGTCCCCATCCCTTCTCGTTCAGTTCACCCCTGTCGTTCAACAGGTCCACGTGCGTGGTCAGTTCATGCTGCATCGACATCTCCCTTTTCGATGCGGCTCACCATTACTGGCAGCCGGTGCGCGTCAATCCGAATGGTTCTTTCCGTTCTATCCAGTCCTTGCGTGCCGAGTCCTTGGACTTCCAGGGCATGTTCTGCGGTGTCACCATCGGCAGGATGTCGCGGAAGAACGCCAGACGCTCGACGCTGGTCATCGGGACGAAGTTCTCGGCGAGGTCGATGTTGCCGTCCAGCTGTTCGATCGTAGAGCAGCCGGTAATGACGGTGGTGAGCGGCAGACTCATGCTGTACCGCAGCGCTCGTTGCCAGTCGGCAGCCAAGGCCTTGCGGCCCAGAACCTTCATGCCGACGACGCCCATGTATTTCTGGAGCGCAAATGGCAGAAATTCCTCTGCGAAGCTGTAGATGAAATGGTCCAACGCTGAGACGGCGCACAGGGCTGTGTCGAAAGGAAAGCGCCGGATGGCCTCGAGCAGCACCTGGGGATTTGTGTGTCCCGAGATACTGATGAACCGGACCAGCCTCTCGTCCCGCGCCTCGATCAGGGCTTGGAGCGCCCCGTCCTTGCCAGTCATGGCATCCAGACGATCGAAGTTGAAGACGTTGTGCAGCCGAACTTCTTCCACATGGTCGGTCTGCAGTCGGTGGAGGCTCGCCTCGAGCTGTCGACGGGCACCGTCCCGCGTGGTCTCATTGACTTTGGTCGCTATCCACATGTCCGTGCGCCGCCTGGTTGCCACCAGTCCGACACGCCGTTCGCTTTCGCCCTCCGAGTAGGCAGGCGCCGTGTCAAAGTACCACACGCCGCGTTTCAGGGCCTGTTCGAGGATGGCAACAGCCTGGTCCTGACTACAGCCTTCCTCATCCACCAGTCGCTGGCATCCGAGGCTCAGGATCGGGAGTTCGACACCGGTCTTGCCAAATGGTCGTTTCTCCATGAGGTTCCTCCCTTCCGCGGTGGGGCCGCGTCCACAAATAGTATAGCCTCACGGGGCAGCCGTACCAGCTCCCGTGTAACCTCGGCTCCTTCACCTACGTAGACAAGGTGACGGCAGGACAGGCGCAATGCAGTGATCCTGCGAATCTGCAACAACATCAGAGGAGATGAGATATGAGCAATCGAACGGAAGAGTTCAAGGTCAGCGGCGAGAAGCTGCTGCAGCAGGTTAAGGACCTGGTCCATCAGGGCAACGTCCGACGTATCACGATCAAGAACAAGGACGGCATCGCGCTGTTTGAGGTCCCGCTCACCGCAGGTGTCGTGGGCGCGGTCCTGCTTCCCGTGTGGGTGGCCATCGGGGCGGTCGCCGCTCTCGCGGCGTCCTATACCATTACCGTAGAGCTTGTCGACGCGCCGGCGAAACCGACCGTCGAAGGATCGTCCGTCGACAAGACCGAGGCTTAGGCACAGTAATCTACCCTTGCTGGGGCACTGCAGGTGGCCGGGTTCTTGCCCGGCCGTCTGGCATTTCTGCGTCCTAGGCTTGAAACGTGGGGCGTTTTCTCTATAGTGCCGGCATCACAGCCACATGTTTGCATGGGAGGCAGTCATGGGTGACGAGAGAGTACGGCTCGAGGGGATCGTCAGTGCGCTCGAACTGAAAATCAGCGAGCTGGACGAGGACAACGTTGCGGTGGAAGAGGCAGCACGCTTGCGTGCAGAGCTTGATGATGCATATGAACAGATCGATGCGTCCGACCTGTCGGATGATGCTATCGATGATCTGATGGACCGGATGGACGACCTTCAGGATATCCTCGAGGACCTTGCCGACGCTGACACCGACTGGGACGACGAGGAAAAGGAAGAGGAAGAAGCGGACGAAGCCGAGGACGACGAAGACGATTAGTTGCTTGCCCAAGTTTCCTGGATGAAGAACGCCCCGGAGCAATCCGGGGCGTTTGTCACTAGAATCGTTTGAACTTTAGCTTTTCCTGTCCTATCTTTGAAAACATGAGAGAAGCATTTATTTCAGCGCCCATCAAGATGCTGATGCTACTCAAATATATCCACATCAGCAAGGCAATGATGCCACCAAGGCTTCCGTATACCTTCGGGTAATTGCCCAAGTTATTGACATAATAGGAGAAGGCGATAGAAATAATGACCCAGCCGAGCGAAGCAACTATTGCACCAGGCATGACCTCTCTAAAGCTTAATCGACGGTTTGGGGTATTATGATAAAAGGATACAGAAACGAGAATGGTTGTAATTGAGACAATGATGAATCCAACATAGCTCCAAATCTTTAGGGATACATTCGAGAAGCCCAAGAATAGGAAAACTTTCGTTTCCAGAATTTTACCAAGAACGATAAGAATGAAGGAAACTGTAATCACAAGGGCAAGTTCAAGTGTAAAGTACAATGAAACAACTTTTATCCTCCAGAAGGGTCGCGTTTCTTCCTGATCGTAGGCTCTGTTTATCCCTCGCATAAGAGAAGTAACGCCACTGGTAGACGACCACAATGCGAACAGCATGCCAAAGGATAATAGGGTGCCACTCCTATCGGCTATCGTCTCATTGATGATATCCCGCAGGATCTCATACGCACTTGCAGGCATAAACGCAGCAAGGACTTGAATATTGTCCAGAAAGTTGACAAGAGGCGTATAGGTAATAAGCGTAATTATAAATATGAGAAAAGGGAAAAGGGACAAGAGCAGAAAAAACGTTACCTCTGCCCCTATTGAAAGTAGGTCATCATTCATAAATCTGGCATATATATCTTTGAGCAGTTCCCAGGACTTCACCTTTTTCACCACATTATCTCCAAGATACGAATAGTCGCAGCGCGCCGTATCAGTACAGTATCCCAACGGAGGGTGAGGGTTTCAAGGCAAGCAGGCGGCTGAGGAGAACACATGCCTGGGCGCGCGAGCAATGACCATCGGGGTTCAGCTTTCCCCCGGATTCGATGCCGGGGTCGGGATTTCTGATGATGCCCTTGGTGAAGCAGGCCTCGATGAACGCGTAGGCCCAGTAGCCGGGATGGACGTCTGCATAGGGGAGTGTTGCCGTATCGTTCCAGCCTTGTGAACGTGTGACAACTACAAGTGCCTGGGCTATGCTCACGGGTTCGTCGGGCTTGAAGAGGCCTCCGGGGTACCCGGTCAGCCATCCCTTGCTGACAGCAGCAGCGATGTAGCCTGCCGCCCAGTGAGTGACCGTGACGTCCTTGAAGGGATCGGACGTGACGGTGTCGGGCTCGACGGCGAGGGCACTGCAGACAAGCTTGGCATACTCTGCGCGCGTCACCGCGTTGTCCGGATGGAACTTGCCACCCTCATACCCGGTGACGAGACCGCGGGCGCTCAGGTCGGTGACTGCGGCGAAGGCCCACGATGTGGCGGGGACATCCTTGAAGCGAAGCCCGGCGGCAATTGCCTGGGGTACCAGCTGGCGCACGCGCATGATGGCGGAGGCGGCCTTCGCCAGGTCGTACTTCATGGAGAGGACTCCGGCGAGGTTCAACTTGTGGTCGATCCATGGCGTAAACCCGTAGGTGCCGGGGCAGGAGGCGATCAGGAGGGTTCCGGTGCCGGGGTCGGTCTCCTCCCGCCACATGCCCAGCCCTGGACGGGCAGCGCTCGTCGAGGGGAGAAGCGTCGTGACTGTGGTATAGGGAGTTGCAACGATGGTGGATGCGGGAGCCTGGTCCTGCTCGATCTGGGCGACGGCCTGTTCGGAGAGGATGTGCTTGCCGGACCAGACGCCACCCTGCAGGAGCATGGTCAGGAACCGGGCATAGTCCTCTGCCGTCGAACGTGCGCCGCCGGCCACGTTTGGATTCCGGTTGAAACCCATCAGGTTGAAGGACGTACTCGCCATACCCAGAGGTTCGGCGATATGGACACGGAAAAACTCCTGCCACGTCATCCCGCTGATGACTTCGCAGACACGAGCTCCGACCTGGATGGAAACGGACCCGTCGCTCACGGCGGTGCCGGGCAGAGAAGACATGGGTCCGGCGGCAATGCGTCTGACACACTCCTCCAGCGTCAGCGTCCGGTCGTTGATCGAGGTGTCAGTTGTCGGCAGTCCGGCTTCATGAGACCAAAGCTGTCGTATCGTGATGCCGGCCTTCTCGCCGGTGAACTCGGGCAGGTACTTGGAGACGGGGTCGCCCAGAGCTAGCGTGCCCTGGTCCACCAGCGTCATCATCGCCGCCGCTGCCAGCCAGCGTGAAGCGGAGCCAATGTCCACGACTGTTCCGGGGCCAAATTTGGAGTAGCCGGCACTCTCGATGACCTTCCCATCCTTCACAACGACCAAGGCCATGCCGCCTGCAGCGGGCGCAGCCGAGCTCAGGAAACGGTTGACCTCGGTCGTGTCATAGGAGCCGATGGCGACGACCTGGCGTCCCGGATCCGCACAGCCACTTGCGCTCGTCAGTACTGCCAGAACGAGTACGGTGGCGACCAGACGCAGCGCTGAGTTGCTCAAACGGTACAGAGGAGCCTGATCTGTCACAACCGGGTCTGACTGGCGAACCGGTGTAGATTCGCGACACTCCCCAGGATGATGAGGCGATCGCCGGGCTCGAGAACGGCGTCGGAGTGAAGCGTAATCAAGATCTCTCCTCCACGGCGGATGCCGACTACGTTGATTTCGAAGCGGGCGCGGTAGTCGAGGTCCCGGAGCGTCTTGCCCTCTGCGCCGTGAGAAATGGGGAACTCGAGGATGTCGTAATCGGGAGACGACTCCAGGAAATCGTAGAGGCTGGAAAGGCTGAGCCTGTTGGCAAGACGAATGGCCATATCGTGTTCAGGAAAGACGATCTGATCAGCGCCGATGCGAGAAAGCAGCCTGCCGTGCAGGTCGGACGAAGCTCTTGCCACGAGGTGGCGTATGCCCATCTCCTTGAGGACCGCGGCGGTAAGGACGCTGTGCTCAATTTCTGCTCCGATGGTCAGGACCACGGTGTCGCAGTTTTTGATGCCCGCGGCCTCGAGTTCGGCCGGGTCCGTTGTGTCTGCGACGATGGCGAGGGCGACGTCATCTTTGATACTATCGACGTTGCTCTGCGTTTCGTCGATCGCCAGGACATCGAATCCCAGCTCAGCCAGACGGATCGCGCAAGACCTTCCAAACTTTCCAAGACCGATGACACCTATCTGTGGTCTCATGGTATCTGCCTCCTATCCTATGGCGACGTCGTCTTCAGCGAAGTGAACCCGACGTTCGAGCTTGCGTACGGGAGCAAGCAGTGTCAACATGGCCCCGAGAACCCCGACACGTCCTGCCAGCATTGTCGCGATGAGCACGATCTTGGCTCCTGCCGATAGATCCGGCGTGATGCCGGTGCTGAGACCGACAGTTCCGAATGCCGACGTGGTCTCGAACAGGAGAGCAAGCATGGAGAACTTCTGCCCATCCATCATGGTCAGCAGGAACGTCCCTCCAAGGACGACAACCAGACTGAGAGCGAATACGACGACAGCTTTCTTGACGCTTTCCGTGTGGACGCCTCTGTTGCCGAGGTGTGTCTGGTCCGAGCCGATGATGACACTCCAGACGAACGCGGCGACAACGGCAAACGTGGTCGTTTTCACGCCGCCGCCGGTGCCCCCTGGCGACGCTCCAATGAACATGAGCAGAATGATGACCATCAGGGTCGCGGGACGCATGGCTGCCATGCGGACCGTGTTGAATCCTGCTGTGCGGGCCGTCACCGACTGAAACCAGGAGGCAAGGACACGCTCGTTCAGTGACAGGGGCGCGAACACCCCGGGGGTCATGCTTTCTAGGATGAAGATCAGAACGGCTCCACCGATGACGAGGACTGCCGAGACGCGCAGGACCGTCCGGGTATGGGTTGAAAGTCTTTTGTGCCGTGTGCGTGAAAGGTGGTGCCTGAGCTCATCGATGACAAGAAAGCCCAGGCCGCCCAGAATGATGAGCACCGGCACGACCAGGTTGACCGTGAGGTCGCCTGCATAGGTCTCGAGACTCGTCATCCCTCGTCCGAGAACGTCGAAGCCAGCATTGCAGAAGGCGCTTACACTCGTGAAAATCCCGTTCCAGATGGCCTTGCCCACCGGCATGTCGTGAAGGAAGCGGAGGGAGAGGAACAGGGCTCCCAGTCCTTCACAGATGATCACAGTGGACGCGATGAGGCGGGCGAAACTGCGGGGATCGCGGTGCGATGGTGCGGCAACGCTCTCGCGGAAGTCACCGGTCCGGCGTACGCGGAGCCTTGAGCTCCGAAAGGTGGCCATGAGCATCGTCGTCAGGACCATGTAGCCGAGTCCACCAACCTGGATAAGCAGGAGGATCACCACCTGACCGGACGTCGACCAGAAGGAACCGGTATCGAAGACGACCAGGCCCGTCACGCAGGTGGCACTGGTAGCTGTGAAGAGGGCCCCGAGAAAACCGGGGTGGACGCCGGTGTTCGATTGTGGCAGAAGAAGGAAGAAGGTTCCGACAAGAATGACGACCGTGAAGCTCAGCAGAATGCGCTCAGCAGGCCCCGTCGGCATGAGCTGTTGGAAAAAATAGGGTCTCCGTTGCTTCGGAGCAGACACCACTGTCAGGTTCTCCCTTGGCTTTTCACAAGCAGAAGTATACCGTTGCAGGAACTACATACAACGCTCTCCCTCGGCAGTGAGGTGAGAGCATCTTTTCCGTCTTGCCCGCGAAGGCGGGCACCCATGACAAGGACAGAACTGGATTCCGGCACGTGCGGGGATGACTGAGCAGATTGACCCACCGGGTCAGGAAATGTCTCGTGTAATTCTCACCATTGAATACGATACTGTTGACGTACCGCAATAGAGTTTCCACAGTTGAAAGACCTCGACCCAATTGAAGCTCATAGATTCGCAAGAACAGTGATTAGAAAGGAGGAAGAAAAGAGTAAGTTTCTTGATTAGGCAATGAGAACGTTTGTAAAATTCATTTTTTCTGTTATAAGATTGTGAACGATAAGAAAAAGGGGTGATAGAAATATGAGAATTGTGGTGCTTGTCAAGCAAGTTCCGTCAACAGACAAGGTAAAGATGGACGAAAAAACGGGAACAATGGTAAGAAGTGCCATGGAAGCTGAGTTGAATCCATTGGATCTGTATGCAGTGGAAGAAGCGGTGAGGATAAAGGAAAAAACAGAAGGGACGGAAATTACTGTCATGTCCATGGGACCACCAAGTGCTACGTATGCTATTAGAGAGGCAATTGCAATGGGGTGTGACAAAGGAGTTCTTCTCTCTGACAGCGCCTTTGCGGGGGCAGATACGTGGGCTACTGCTTCCACTCTTTCATCAGGAGTAAAGAAACTTGGAGAGTTTGATCTACTTTTGTCAGGTGAAAGGGCGACCGATGGTGAAACAGGGCAAGTAGGGCCAAGCGTAGCTGCGCAACTTGATATGCCTGCACTTACGTATGTGAGCAAGATCAGAGAAATTGGGGATGGTAAAATTGTGGTTGAACGAGCAATTGAAGGAGGACACGAGGTTGTGGAATCTTCTCTTCCTGCCTTACTCAGCGTGGTTAAGGAAATCAATGAGCCAAGAATGCCGAATCTCACGGGAAAGATACGTGCCAGAAAGACAGAAGTGATCGTCATGACTGCTAAAGAGATAGGACTGGATCCTTCAAGGACAGGTCTCACTGGTTCCCCAACAAGAGTTGTAAAGATATTTTACCCATCTATATCTCGAAATGGCATGATCGTGGATGGGAAAGATCCCGAGAAGACCGTGGAGCAACTCCTTCAATTTCTGAACGACAAGTCTTTTACATAGGCGGATACGATGAAAATAAACGAAGGGACTTTTCAGGGAGTATGGACACTGGGAGAGCAACGAGAAGGTGATATCAGCTCTGTCTCTTACGAACTGCTTGCCTGGGGAAGAGAATTAGCAGATAAAAGAGGCACAACGCTTGCCAGTGTTATCCTTGGGCACAATATTGAAGAAAAAGCCGAGAACCTCATCCATCATGGTGCAGACATTGTTTATGTTGTTGATCACCCCGGTCTGGAACATTTTACTCCTGATGTCCATTCAGCCATCCTTGAGAAACTGGTACGGGAGGTCATGCCCGAGATTTTTATCGCATCAGCAACGACGTATGGTAGAACGGTCATGCCTGTCCTGGCTGCAAGAATAGAGACTGGGCTGACGGCAGATTGTACTCTCCTGGATATTGAACAGGATACCGGTCTCCTCATTCAGACGCGTCCAGCGATCGGTGGTAATGTCATGGCCACCATCAAGACGCCAGAGCATCGACCTCAAATGTCTACCGTACGTCCAAGATCTAAAAAACCTCTTCCCAGCGATGAATCGAGAAAAGGAAAGATTGTCCTCAAGGAATACCCTGACGAGCAATATGTTTCCAAAGTGAAATTCATAGAGTTTATAAAAGAGGAAACGACGGCGCTCCCTATTCAAGAAGCAGATATTATCGTCTCCGGTGGCAAAGGGTTGAAGGATGCCAAGAGTTTCAACCTGATCTATGAACTTGCAGACCTGCTCAATAGCTCTGTAGGAGCTTCCAGACAAGCGGTTGATATGGGTTGGATCCCCTACTCACATCAAGTGGGTCTCTCCGGAAAAACAGTGAGCCCCCGTTTATACATTGCCATTGGAATTTCCGGTGCAGTCCAGCACCTTGCAGGAATGAGTCCTTCTGACGTTGTCGTGGCCATCAACAATGACCCAGATGCTGGAATCTTCAGAGTGTGTGATTTTGGGATCGTAGGAGATATCTTTGAAATCTTGCCGGTCTTTATCGAGAAACTCAGGGAACGCAAAGCAACTAGTAGTAAAGGAGGAAGTTGACATGGAGTACAACAAGGTGACCCCCGAAACCGTAGGGAAGTTGGGAACGATCTTTGGCGAGAAGAATGTTCTGACCGAAGCTGAGAAAATAGAGTCATATTCGTATGATGAAGGAGGGAAACAGTTTTCGCATATGCCAGAAGTTGTTGTTAAGGCCGAGAACGAAGAGCAGATCGCCCAGTTGATGAAACTTGCGAATACAGAACACATCCCCGTTACCCCAAGAGGCGCAGGTTCTGGACTTGCAGGTGCTGCCGTTCCACTTTATGGAGGCATCGTTCTTTCTCTGGAGAAGATGAACAAGATCCTTGAAATAGACGAGATCAATATGGTGGCAGTCTGCGAGCCTGGTGTCGTTACAAATGATCTCTGCAAGGCTGTTGCAGAAAAGGGTCTTCTCTACGCAGGGTATCCCATGAGTACTGAGACAAGCTATATTAGCAGCAACGTCGCAACAAATGCAGGAGGATCCAAGGTCATCAAGTACGGGAGCACGAGGAGCCATGTGCTTGGACTGGAATGCATTTCACCCACGGGCGAGAAGCTTGTGCTGGGCGGCAAGAGACGCAAGGAAACCAGTGGGTACAGCTTGCTTCAGCTCATGATCGGCTCTGAAGGTACGCTCGGTATTATGACAAAGGTCATCGTCAATCTCATACCTGCCCCAAATGCGACAGTTGACTTGCTGGTCCCATTTGGCAGCTTTGATGATGCGGTAAAAGCATCCAGCAACGTCATACGAACCACCAAGGTATATCCTGTATCAATGGAGTTCATGGACATCTTCTCAGTAAAGACGACCATCGAGCACCTCAACCTGCCGGCGCTTCCATCCCAGGATAAAGCTGAAGCGTATCTGCTGTTTACCCTGGAAGGGAAGAACCGGGATGAATTGGATGAACTTGCTGAAACAGCAGGCAGTGCATGTCTTGAGATGGGTGCGCTTGATGTCTTTGTGGCCTCAACAAAAACTGAGTCTGAGAAAGTGTGGAACGTACGGATAAACGCACCTGCTGTAATACTTGAAAAATGGCCTCATGTCTTGGTAGGTGATGTCGTTGTCCCTCGTTCAGAGAGTGCAGAATTCATAGGAAGAACAAGAAAAATCATGGAGAAGTATTCAGGTCTTCAGGGAGCATTCCTGGGCCATATTGGGGATGGGAATTTACATCCATTGATCATAGATACGGCAAACCGGACAGACAAAGAATGGATTGAAGTTTCAGACAAACTCTATGAAGAGCTTTGCCTTCTTGGATCTCAAATGGGGGGTACGGTTTCTGGTGAACATGGTATAGGTTTCGTAAAGAAGCATATTCTGGGGGAAAGCTTAGGTGACTACACAATATCTATGATGAGAGGAATAAAGAAGGTTTTTGATCCAAATGGCATCCTCAATCCAGGAAAGATCTTTGACCTCGAATAGTGAGTGTTAAGGTAAATGCTTTAAAAATTAAAAATCATTCAAAGGGAGCAAAGTATGAATGAGAAAGCAAAAAGTCTAGGAATACTGCTGGCTTTTGAAGTTGGTGCCCTAGCCTTTACAACCCACGTGGGCGGCGGTTTTGCACTGGGTACGCAGGAAGTCCAATACTTCGTGAAATTTGGAAAACTCGGTCTTTATCTCCCATTGATATCCATGGCGCTTCTGTCGACCGTCTTGTACTTGGCCTGGGAGTTCCAACGACTTTATGGCATTTCTGATTATAAGGACTTTTTTGAGAAATTCTTCGGGCGTTTTGGTAGAGTATTTATGGTTTTGTATGATATCGTCTTTTCGTGTATGGTCGTGTTAGCAGCAGGAGCGGCACTCGCAGGCATGTCCAGTGCCCTGGGAGGGCTTCTCGGTTTCAAGATCTCCTTGTATCTGGGTTATCTTATTGCCGCAGTTATTGTGTACCTCATTGCATCACTTGGGCTCAGGGTTGTGCTCGCGAGTTCTGCCTGGATGTCCCTTGGTATAATAAGTGTAATCGTTCTTCTTATCATTTTCAGGCTACCTCAGATTACGGGTAATTTGGCCAATATCCCCTACAAACCCCTATTTGGCCCTACGTTTTTCACAAGCCCCTTCTTGTCTATGCTAGTTTATGCAGGTTTTCAGTCAACGCTTATCGGCTCCTATATTAATGGAGGCAGCATCTTAAAAACACACAAAGACACCATCGGTGCCGGCATCATTAGCTTTCTTCTAAGTGGTATTATGCTGACTGCTATGGTATGGACGATTTCTGAAAATTACCCAGCAGTTCTAAAAGACGTTACACCAACTATTACGATCGTGCACCAGATGCCAGCAATGTTTACGTATCTCTATTCTCTTATGCTGCTTTTGGCTCTCATTACTACCGCTGTATCTGTGATTTATTCAAGCGCAAAGAGATGGACAAGATACGGTGCAAGCGCCAAGGGTCGGTGGGGAGACGAGAAAGTCAGACTTAGAATCTGGGTTCTAATCTGGCTGGTCGCGACCTATGTCATATCAAATGTTGGAATCGTTAAGATAATTAAGTATGGTTATGGATTCTTTGGATACGTTGCTATTGTGCTTTTAATTCTGCCAATATTGATTTTAGCCCCAGCAAAGATAGCTCAGAAGAATAGACAATTGGGTGAGAACAAGAGTCAACAAGTAGCACAGTAGTCAGGATACTCACGTTGCCGCGGTTGAAAGACCGCGGCCCAATTGAAGCGGTATGTTACTGACGCCAACAAGATGGTGTGAGAGCATTTCCGCGCAAGCGAGAATCCATAGACAAGGACAGAACTGGATTCTCGCTTGCGCGGAAATGGCATGCTACGAGGCGCGCCGCACGGACTCGCAAGGACAGGTGTTATACTGCATGCGGAGGTGACCCATGTGGAATGAGTTCAAGCGGTTCGCTGTGAAGGGCAGCATAATTGACCTGGCTGTCGGTATCATCATCGGCGGCGCGGTCGGCAAGGTCATCACGTCTTTTGTCAACGACATCCTGATGCCCCCGATCGGTCTGTTGCTGGGGCGCGTCAATTTCACCAGCCTCTACATTAATCTGGGACGCACGAAGTATCCGACATTCGACGCGGCCCAAGCTGCAGGAGCGCCGACCATCAATCTCGGATTGTTCTTCGGAACGGCCATTGATTTCTTCCTCATCTCGCTCGTCATTTTCTTCATGGTGAGGGCGATGAACAGGTTGAGAGAGATGACCGGGAAGAAGGTGGTGGTCGCGGGTTCTGCCCTGGCTTCCACGACCAAGGTGTGCCCTTTCTGCAAGATGGAGATTGCGGTCGACGCTACTCGGTGCCCATATTGCACCAGTGAGCTGACGGCGGAGAAGTAGAAGTCTTTTTTGAATCGGAACGAACAATCGGGCGGACCTTCCGGGTCCGCCCGATTGCATGCTAGAACACGAGCTTGCGGTATTCGTCCTCCAGCTGCCGCAGATGGTTCATGCGGTCGGCGAGGACGAGCTGAAGGTCTGATGCTTCTTGCAGAGAATTGTTGAGGAGAGCGGACATCAGCCGGGTGCACAGGGCGGGATTGCCGACCGTGTCGTCGGCCAGCTCGTGCCTCAGAGTGTCGATGCGCTTCCACAGGTCCTGCGCCCGGTCGCTGGCAAGGTCGAGCGACTGACAGGCCCGTACCGTGTCCAGGTCTTCGA
>Ga0209748_1000824_pt1 | contig 15837 bp, 13 predicted proteins | sample BarGraIncu00421A_FD_185490 | JGI IMG/M metagenome (GOLD analysis project Ga0209748, IMG submission 185490) | Arctic peat soil microbial communities from Barrow, Alaska - Barrow Graham LP Incubations 004-21A (SPAdes) (version 2) | ecosystem: Environmental > Terrestrial > Soil > Wetlands > Peat... | reverse complement strand
CGATCAAACAAACCGATAATCAATAATAAACCTATGGATGTCAGGCCAACAACATTCATCCAATCTGCTATATTAACTATAGCGGTGTTTTTGGCCATGGCGTTAAATATAAAAGAAAACGGTCCCTGAGAATCGACCAGATAGCCCAGACATGTCCAGCCGGGATTAAGAATCTTACTAACACCCTCGTGAAGGAAATGCCAGCCAATTAATATCCTCAAAATGACAAGGATTCTGAGAGAAGATTGTTTAATTGCCATATTAACTCCTGATTTTTATGAATAAGAAAATGTTGCTTATAATAATGGTAACGATTAGAGTTTCTTGATTTTAATATTCCGGAAATAAACAGGGCTTCCATGATTCTGAAGTCCAATATAACCTGTCTTGGCTTTTCCATATCCAGGCATATCTTTGAATTTACATGCCTCAACTTTATTTTTCCAGTCTGCGGTCCAGGTCTGGAAATCTACAATTTTCTTTCCATTGAGCCAATGTTCGACATGACCTTTGTTGAAAACTATTCTGGATGTGTTCCACTCCCCTACCGGATTTAGTACCTTATTGGCTTTATCAGCGGGATGCAATGCATAATCAGCGCCTGTTTGTTGCCATTCTGCCAGCTTTTCAGGCCATCCCAGATCATCAATCACCTGATACTCGGGACCTGTTTCATAAGGATTAGTATATTGAGCTCCTTCGACTACGTGATAAAAGAGGCCACTGTTGCTGCCCTTTGAGATTTTCCATTCAACTACAAAATCAAAATTATCGTATTTATCGGCAGTGAGGATATCACCTCCCATATCGCCTCCATGTCCATAGCAGGTCATTACATTGTTTTCGACAGACCAGTTCGAAGGAACCTTTGCGCTGTTGAAACCCTTCCATCCATTTAATGTCTTACCATCGAAGAGCAGATGCCAACCCGCGAAGATTTCTTTCGGAGTAAGGGTGTTAATGGTTTGAATTTTCTGTTTTTGTGCATGCCCTGTAGTTAGGCAAAATACGAAGACAATGAATAGAAGCTTTTTCATTTTAATAATCATTGTATGGTTTATAACTAATATATTTCCCTGTTAAAATTTAGAAAAACATTTTCGGCATGAAATTACAAAAACTTTCGAATAAATATTAAAAATAGTGTTTTTAGATTTAATGAATAATTTCTATATTGGGGTTGATTTAATCTTCACATAATATTGTTTTAAAATACTCAATAGCAATTAATTATGAATGAAAACATTACGAAAGATGGTGTATCGCGACGTGAATTCCTGACAAATGCAGGGATAGTTGCAGCAGGAATTACGATTGTACCGGGTAATGTCATGGCCGGTTTTGGTCATAGAGCACCCAGTGACAAGCTAAATATCGCCGTTGTGGGTATCGGTGGTATGGGTAATTCGAACTTAAAAGCCGTTAAAGGCACAGAAAACATTGTCGCTCTCTGCGATGTCGACTGGAATTATTCAGCCCAGGTTTTCAAAGATAATCCACAGGCAAAACAATACAAAGACTGGCGGGTCATGTTCGATGAAATGGGCAAAGACATTGATGCCGTCATAGTCGCTACTGCTGATCATACACATTGTCTTGTTGCTGCAACAGCAATTGCCATGGGCAAACATGTCTATGTTCAGAAACCACTTACCCATTCAGTTTATGAATCACGTCTGTTAACCAATCTGGCTGCTAAATATAAAGTGGCTACCCAGATGGGAAATCAGGGAAGTTCCGGAGAAGGCATCAGGAAAACCTGTGCATGGTTATGGAACAATGAAATTGGTGAGGTCACCAAAGTAGAAGCTTTTACAGACAGGCCAATCTGGCCACAGGGATTAAATCGTCCTGATCGTGGTGACTGGGTTCCTGATACACTGGCTTGGGATCTCTTTATCGGCCCTGCTCAAATGCGTCCATACAACCAGATCTATACTCCATGGAACTGGCGTGGATGGTGGGATTTCGGAACCGGTGCATTGGGTGACATGGCTTGTCATATCCTTCATCCCGTTTTCAAAGGATTAAAACTCAACTATCCTATCGCAGCTCAGGGAAATTCAACATTGCTATTAACCGACTGTGCTCCAACTGCACAAACAGTCCGACTTACCTTCCCTGAAAGGAAAACCGAAAGTTCTGTTGAATTTAAATTGCCTCAGGTTGAAGTAACCTGGACGGATGGCGGCATAAGACCGATGTTACCTCAAGGATGGCCCGAAGGAAGGGATATGAATGATAACGGTGGTGGAGTCATATTCCATGGGACCAAAGACAAACTCATCTGTGGCTGTTATGGAAAAGATCCATGGTTATTGTCAGGCAGAGTTCCTACCGTAGAACCTGCAGGACGCCAGATCACAGTCAGTCATGAAATGGATTGGGTGCGTGCTTGTAAAGAAAGACCTAAAAACAGAGTCGAAGGTGCTTCTCCGTTTAAAGAAGCAGGTCCTTTCAATGAAATGGTTGTAATGGGTGTCATGGCTGTACGTCTTCAAAGCCTGAACAAAGAATTGTTATGGGATGGTCCAAATATGCAGTTCACTAATATTACTGACAGTGAACAAATCAAGATCTGCACACTGGATAAATTCTCAATCAAAGATGGTCATCCTACTTTTGACAGACAATATACAAAACCTGTTGGTGCTGCTCAATATGCAAATGATTTGATAAAGCATAATTACAGGTCAGGTTGGAATTTACCACCAATGCCCTAACATTGATTGATTACCTAAGTTTTTAATAAGATTATCAAATTACTATTTAAACATTTAAAAGAATATAAAATGAAAAAAGCACATGTAATTCTAACATCATTACTGGTTTGTTTTTGTTTAATCGCTTTCAGTCAGAATGCAAATCAGACTGTTAAAAAAACAGTAACTACTGTAAAGAAAACAACCGTGAGTTTTAAACCTTTAAACGTAATTACTCCTCAGGAAAAGAAAGAGGGATTTGTTCTGCTGTTTGATGGTAAAACAATTGAAAACTGGCATGGATATGGTATGACAGGAATGCCTGCAAAAGGTTGGGAAGCGAAAGACGGCTTAATGCATTGCATAGGTTCAGGCAATGGTGAAGCCGGTGGTGGCGGAGATATTGTCTCCAATGAAAAGTTCAAAGACTTCGAATTAAAACTCGACTGGAAAATCTCTGAAGGTGGCAATAGTGGTATATTTATTCTGGCTCAGGAAAAAAAAGGTCAGCCTATTTATTACTCTTCACCTGAAATGCAGATTCTTGATAATGACAGACATCCTGATGCTAAGTTGGGCAAAGATGGTAACCGCAAAGCCGGTTCATTATATGACCTGATTCCTGCCAAACCACAAAACACGAAACCTGCAGGTCAGTGGAATACTGTTTCGATTATTTGTTATCAAGGAACAGTCGTTTATAACCAAAATGGAGTTAATGTTGTTGAATATCACCTATGGACTGACGAATGGAAAAACATGGTAAAAGACAGTAAATTCAAGGACTGGGCTGACTTTCTTAATGTAGCACACGAAGGCTTGATTGGATTACAGGATCATGGTAATGATGTTTGGTTTAGAAATATCAAGATCAAAAAAATGTAATTATGAGGACATTGAAAACATTATTAATTCTCGCAATTATGGTTGTTTCGGGTTCTGCTTCATTTGGTCAGAAACAATTGAAATTATCTCTGGCAGAATGGTCACTTCACAGGGCTATCAATGCCAAAGAGATGACAAATATGGATTTTCCCCGTATCACCAAAACCAAGTACAATCTTGATGCTGTTGAATATGTGAGTACATTTTTCGAAGGCAAGGGTGAAGATCAGACATATCTTGAAAACCTGAAGAATGAATGTAAAAAATATGGTGTAAAGAGTCTGCTGATCATGGTTGACGGTGAAGGTGACCTGGGAGATACCATTGCTTCGAAACGGAATCAGTCTGTTGAGAACCATTATAAATGGGTGAAAGCTGCAAAGTTTCTGGGTTGCCATTCTATTCGTGTGAATGCACGTGGAGTGGGTACAAAAGAGCAGGTAGCCAAAGCTGCAATCGATGGTCTGTCCAAACTAAGTGAATATGCTGCTAAAGAGAAGATCAATGTCATTGTTGAAAATCATGGTGGTTATTCCTCTGATGGTAAATGGTTAACGGATGTCATCAAAGCTGTCAACAAACCCAATTGTGGTACGCTACCTGATTTCGGCAACTTCTATGAATATGATCGTTACCAGGGAGTTACTGACATGATGCCTTTTGCAAAAGGGGCAAGTGGTAAGACCTATGATTTTGATGCTCAGGGCAATGAAACCAAAATTGATTATGCCAGAATGGTTAAGATCGTGAGAGATTCAGGTTACAAAGGATACATCGACATTGAATATGAAGGCACACGCCTGAGTGAAGATGAGGGTATCAAGGCATCCAAGCTGCTTCTTGATCGGTTAATAGCACAGAAATAAACAGATCCTAAATTTCCATCCATGACAAAGGAACTTCGCATAGGCATTATCGGAACTAAATTTATGGGAAAAGCACATTCGCACGCATTTATTGATGCACCGCTTTTCTTTGATCTCCCGCTTAAACCTATTCTGCAGGCTGCCTGTGGTACTGATGCAACTTCATTGGTAGAATTCGCCCTTCGTTATGGATGGAAATCATGGGATACAGCAATAGATAACGTCATCAACAGCGATGAAGTTGATTTAATCGATATCTGTACACCCAATCATTTGCACATGTCAACAGCCATTGCTGCTGCTAAAGCCGGAAAGCATATCCTGTGTGAGAAACCGATGGCCAATAACGCTTCAGATGCAAGAAAGATGCTTGAAGCCGTTGAGAATACCGGAGTGAAACACATGATGGTTTTCAATTACCGTAGGGTTCCTGCACTTGCATTGGCTAAGAAAATGATTACAGAGGGAAAACTGGGTCGGATCTTTCATTTCAATGCAGTCTATTTTCAGGACTGGCTGGTCGATCCTGACTTTCCATATACCTGGCGACACAACAAAGAATTGGCAGGCTCAGGGGCTCATGGTGACCTGAGTGCACATATTATTGATCTTGCCCGTTTCCTGACTGGTGAGTTTGAATCTGTTTGTGGAGCAGAACAAACTTTTATCAAAGAGAGGACTGTCATTCATACCGGGCTGAAAGAAAAAGTAACAGTGGATGACGCCGTTTCTTTCCTGGCTCATTTTCAAAACGGAGCTTTGGGATCTTTTACAGCTACACGTTTTGCTACCGGGAGAAAGAATTTTCAAAGAATAGAGATCTTCGGAAGCGAAGGTAGTTTATCATTTAACCTTGAGCGTTTAAACGAACTGGAGTATTTTAACCGGAACGAAGCGCAATCTGAACAGGGTTTCCGAAGGATTTTAGTTACCGAATCTGAACATCCCTATATGAAAGCATGGTGGCCAAGTGGGCATGTTATTGGTTGGGAGCATACTTTCGTTCATCAGTTTGCAGATCTGGTTACGGCCATTGCAGAAAATAAACCAGCATCTCCTGACTTTTATGATGGATTGAAATGTCAGTTGGTTCTCGATGCAGTATCTGATTCCATCAATACAAAGAAATGGATTTCCGTCCCTGAAGTCTGATAAACAGTCATACATGTGAATTTGCAAGGTCATCTTATAATTGATTTCTGTACGTATCTTATCACTTCGGTATTTTTCTTCAATCCAGAATAGAATTCAGGCATACTATTATCATATATCTACTATCGGATTGAGGTTTGAGGAGCAGGTCAGGGGATGTTGAAGGGAGGATACTTCGATCGCTGCAACTGAAGGTGGGTAGAAAGAGAGTACCTTCAGCTACCAATATGCCCCGGGAGACACCGTAGATTTATCGTAATTTTCGAATGTCCTTATATGAAATTTATATACGCAGATCAATTAATCTTCCCGGATTTTCCGATTGATTATTAAAAACATTACATTTATTCTCAAATTGAAACTTACTTTTTTTTAACCCAATGATCTCAACACCTATTCGGGAACGTAATTTTGAAAATGAATTTATGATCAGCGCCTCCAGAAGCAGTGGTCCGGGCGGTCAGAATGTGAATAAGGTCAGTACTAAAATTGATTTAAGATTTAATGTTTCAGCATCTTCATTATTTGATGAAGAGGAAAAAGAGATAATCCATCAAAAACTTAAAGCAAGGATCAATAACGAAGGTGAGCTGATCATCGTATCGCAAAGTGAACGCTCTCAGCTACAAAACAAAGAGGTGGCAATTGAAAAGTTTTATTCATTGATAGAAACTGCTCTTAAACCGGTCAGAAAACGCAAACCCACTAAACCATCTTATGCCTCAAAAATGCGCAGACTCGAGCACAAAAAGTTACTTTCAAAAAAGAAAGCCAATCGAAAGAACCTGGGTTTTGATTGATGTTTACAAAAGAAAAATATTGAATCTGGAATTATGAATGCAATGATATTTGCCGCCGGACTCGGAACCCGTCTAAGGCCACTAACAGATGATAAACCAAAAGCACTGGTCGGATTTAATGGCCGGACATTGCTGCAATGGAATATAAACCGGCTCAAAGAGGCCGGTTTTGATCGCATTGTTGTGAATGTACATCATTTTGCCCCTCTGGTAATTAAATATTTAGAAGATAACAAAGGTTTCGGAGCTGAAATCATCATATCGGATGAAAGCGATCTGTTGCTGGATACAGGAGGTGGTTTAAAAAACGCTCAACGCCATTTTAAAGAGGGTCAACCCATTCTGATACATAACGTTGATGTCATTTCAAACATCGATCTGAAGGCCTTATATCAGTTTCATTTGAAGCATCAGGCACTGGCAACTCTGGCTGTAAGAAACAGGAATTCATCAAGGTTACTCCTGTTTGATGATGATGATTTACTGAGAGGATGGCGAAATAATTCAACCGGTGAACTGAAATTACCATCTGCAGACAGTCAGTCCGAAATGCTACACCCATTGGCTTTCAGCGGAATACAGGTTATCGATTACCAATTAATGGATTTAATCACTGAAACCGGAAAGTTTTCAATGATAGATGTTTATTTGCGTCTGTCAGTATCGCATAAGGTCATGGCATTCAGGCATAACGAAGACTTCTGGACCGATGTAGGAAAGATTGAGGAACTAAATGCTGCTGAAACAGCGGTAGGAAAGAATAAGTTTTGATCAGGAAATACATCGCGGAAACAATAATACAGCGTAGATTAAAAGAGAAAAAATCAATGGAGAGCTTTTTAGAACAGACTGCGGCCTATATTTATTCAGCGTATAAAGACAAGCTCGACAGGGTATGCGTGGTTTCCCCGAACCGGCGTGCTTCACTCTATCTCAGAAAATACCTGGCCAGGTTGATAGACAAACCCGTATGGTTGCCTGAAATGCTTACTATCGAAGACTTTGCCGTGAAATACTCCGGTTATAAACTGGCCGACACCATGAGTCTTCTTTTCGAGCTGCATGCAGTTCACACCAAAATAGAAGGAGATAATGCACAACCATTTGAAAAATTCATGCAATGGGGTCAGATGCTTTTGGGCGACTTCAATGAAGTCGATCTCTATCTGGCCGATCCAAAACAATTGTATTCTTATCTGAGTGATGATAAAGCTCTTGAGCTTTGGAATCCTTCAGGAGAACCATTGACAGAATTCGAGAAAAATTACCTATCCTTTTTCTCATCCATGCAGGTATACTACTCTGAATTACATGATTTCCTGAAGAATGAAAAGATGGCATGGCAAGGCATGGCATATAGAAAACTTGTGGAGGAACCCGAATGGATGGACACTATCACATATGAGAAGATCTTTTTCATTGGTTTCAATGCATTAACTAAAGCTGAAGAAAAAATTACAACCAAACTTGAACGCATTGGCAAAACTGAAATGTTATGGGATGCCGACAGTTATTATGTCGACAATCCTATCCATGAGGCAGGACGATTCCTGAGACAATACATGAAGTGTTCAAGTAATGGTGAATTCCACTGGAAAGGTGATTATTTTAAAGATAATGATAAACATATCACTATCCGGGGAGTCCCAAACAAAGTTAGTCAGGCAAAAGAAGCAGGACGACTCATTTCCAGATTGCTTCAGGAGAATAAAGATCTCACCGGAACCGCACTGGTTCTGGCAGATGAGTCAATGTTATTGCCGGTTCTGAATGCTATTCCTGAGGCATCAGGCGACTTTAATGTCACAATGGGATTTTCTCTTACCTATACCCCACTGTTCAGTCTCATTGACACTATATTTGGAATGCATGCGACATCATTACAGGTTTCAGCAGGAAAAACAGAAACTTTATTTTACACAAAAGAACTACTGCGGCTACTCATGCACCCCTATATTGCAAGACTTGCAGGTGGATATGGAGCCTCGAATACACTTGCAATCAAACTTAGGGAATCAAAATTACCATTTCAGTCTGCGAAAAAGATTATAACCGCATATCAGGAGTCGGGAGTTGTTCCGGAATCTAAAATGATCGTTTTCCTGGAATTGTTGCTCACTAAATCATGGCAGACTGCGGAAGGTGCATTAGAGAATCTCACACTGCTGACAGCCAGCCTTAAACTTGCATTTCCTCACCCGAAAGATATATCCGGAACGGGCAATTTACCAATAGAACATGAATACTTTTTTGCTTTTGCCCGATTGATTTATCGTCTGAAAAAGGTGTACAGTCAATATGAAGCAATGAATAATATTGAGACACTCCGACAGATATTACTTCAGTTGATGCGTCTTGAAAAGATTCCTTTCTATGGAGAACCCCTGAAGGGAATTCAGATCATGGGAATGCTCGAAACCAGGACACTTGATTTTGACAGGGTGATTCTACTGGGAGCCAACGATGACCTGTTGCCGGGTTCAAGAAAACACGACTCTTTTATTCCTTATAACATTAAGACAGAATTTGGTATTCCTATCCACACCGACAAAGATGCTGTTATGGCCTATCATTTTTACCGCCTGTTGCAACGTTCAAAAGATATATGGATGTTTTATAACACGGAACCCAATAATATGGGTGGAGGCGATAAAAGCAGGTTTATACTGCAATTGCAGGAAGAGTTGACCAGAGCTAATCCCAATTCGGTCATTGATTTGGGCATCCTCTCATTGCCGGCAGCAGGAAAACCAGATTTGGAAGGAATTTCGATCCCTAAAACACCTGCTATTCTTACACTTCTTGATAAATTAGCCGATACTGGATTTTCGCATACCACACTTTCAAAATATATCAACTGTTCGTTACAGTTCTATTTTTCTGTAGTACTTAAATTATCCGAAACCGAAGAAATTGAAGAGACGATTGATGCATCAGTCATGGGAACGGTAATCCATGATGTATTACACATTCTTTATCAGGATTATATCAATGAGCTGATCCGGCCTGAACATATAAAATCAATGATCAGTATGGTTCCCGGAGTAACTCATAGTGTACTGGAAAACAATAAGGAGTTTAAAGGAAGCTATGCCGAGGGAAAGAATTTACTCATCGTAAAAGTTTCACAACTCTATGTGGTGAATTATCTAAAAAAAGAACTTTCAGTAATACTTGAAGATAAGCAACCATTGTATATCCGGGAGCTGGAAAAGGCGCTTAGTTTTCACATTCCTGTTGATAATTCAAGATCAGAAGATGGAAAACTTCAGGTAAAGATCAAAGGGTTTATCGATCGTATTGACCAGACAGGTGATACCATTCGTCTGATTGATTATAAGTCAGGTAATGTTGATATGAGAAAAGAATTGAAACTCCTTTTTCCCGAAGAACTCCTTACAGATCCGGGCAAGTCTAAGGCATTGCAATTATTGATTTATAAATTCCTGATCGAAAAGAACCCTGAAATCATTAAGGGTGCATATTCAAGCATTGTTCCCGGTATCATCAGTCTGCGTAAATATGCCAGCTACCTGATGCCTTTGGATGACAATGAAGCATGGCAGTCACCGGATGGCTATAAAGACTTTGAAGACGTTTTGTGTGACTTACTCAAACAGATTTTTGATGCTGATCTTGCCTTTACGGCAACAACAGATCCAGAACGCTGTAAGTATTGTTCATATGCAGCTATATGCAACAGGTAACTTAAAAAGTCCAACACCATACAATGTAATACCGATTAACCAAAGAATTTATTTCAATTCCCTCGGTATTGTAGTATTTACGATCCGATTGATATAATCGCTGTAGTCTTTGACTTTTGGTTTGTAATCAGTCTGAAACAACGGTGATGAAATAATAAAATCAGCAGTAGAACGGTTCGAAGCAACCGGGATGTTATATAAAACAGTGATACGAAGCAATGCTTTTACGTCGACATCATGCGCATGTTGCATCATGGGATCCCAGAAAAAGATAAATGTATCAATCTTACCATCTACAATCATGGCTCCAAGTTGTTGATCTCCACCTAAAGGGCCTGATTTCAATCTTTTCAAACGATACGTGGCATCCGGATTTTTAGCAACATAACGACGCAAAACCAATTCAATCAGTTTTCCAGTTGTCCCCGTGCATACGATATCGTGCTGAATCAAAGTCCCGACATTAAATTCCACCCATTCAAGAAGATCATTTTTCATCTGGTCATGTGCAACCAGACCTATACTTTTCCGCTTTGCCATATTTTTAGTTTATATATAGATTATTAATTGTCTCTAAATTATTTTACAAAATTATAAAACAATTAGCAAAGAAGCTGTGAAATCTGCATGATGCGTACATAATAGTAGGATTTCACTAAAATATGTACAAAATTAATTTACCCCCATTATATTCAGGGTAGAGAATAAATATTTTACAATAATTTCAGGAATACCCAAAAAAACATTTCATTAAGCTTACAAAAACATAAGTTTTTCTTTACCATTTTTCATTATAAGTTAAAATCCTTTAAAAAAATATAGCTTCAAAGCAGTAAGGATGGAAAAGGGATAATTTTTTATTACTTTTGCAAAAAATTTAATAAAGTCCCAAGAAGGTCTTTGTTCGACTTGAAGAAAAAAGTTTAAGCTATATATAAAAATATGAAGAGAGTATTAGTATTAACAGGCGGAGGAGATTGTCCGGGATTAAATGCGGTCATCCGTGCTATTGTTCACAGGGCTTCACAAGAAAAAGACTGGGAAGTAATCGGAAGTATTCAGGCTTTCGACGGTGTCTTAAAAGAGCCTACTGAGATCATGGTATTGGACGAAAAAGCTGTTCAGGATATTCATGCAATGGGGGGAACGATTATAGGTACTACAAATAAAGGTGGTCCCTTTGCCTGGCCTATCAAGAACAAAGATGGTTCATGGAGCGAAGTTGATCGTTCAGATGAAATGATCCGCAAGCTACAATATATGGGAATCGATGCAGTTATCAATATTGGTGGTGACGGTTCACAACGTATTTCACAGGCACTATATGAAAAGGGTTTAAATGTTATTGGAGTCCCGAAAACCATTGACAACGACCTTTCATCTACAGACTTTACTTTCGGTTATCAGACTGCTGTTCAGATTGCAACAGAATCTGTTGACAAACTGAAAACTACTGCAATGAGTCACAATCGTGTACTTGTTCTTGAAGTAATGGGTCGTTTTGCTGGTTGGATTGCATTGAGTGCAGCTATTGCAGGTGGTGCAGATGTTTGTCTGATCCCTGAAATTCCTTACGAAGTTGATAAAGTAATTGAAAAGATTGAGTCACGTTACCATAAAGATAAAGGTTATGCCTTGATCGTTGTGGCTGAAGGTGCTAAGAATAAACAAGGTGATATGGTTGTCAGGAAATCAGAGGAAATAGGTTACGAAAACCTTCGGATGGGTGGTGTTGCAATCCAGCTTGTTGATAGTCTGAAACGTGCAGGTTGTCCCTACGACATGCGCGAAACTATCCTTGGTCACTTACAAAGAGGAGGCACTCCGATCGCTTACGACCGTATTCTTGCTACACAGTTTGGTGTTAAAGCAATGGAGATGGTATTGGATGGTCAGTTTGGAGAAATGGTTGCATATCGTCATCCTAACATCATTGCTGTTCCATTTACTGAAGCAATCGCAAAATACAATTTTGTAGAAACTGATTCAGCGTTGGTTCAGACAGCTCGCGGTGTTGGTATCTCTTTCGGAGATTAATCAACAACAAAACTTTAAATTTAGCCCATCCTCCAGGTGGGCTTTTTTTATTGAACTCAAATAATTTTCCTTTGTTATAGAAGTTATGACCGATAAAGCCTGTTTATCTTCTGAAGAAATGTATTCCTTTCTCGAACTGAAAGCCATACAATACAACAAGACTGCTTTTATTGACAGTGATCCGATTTCTATTCCTCACCATTTTTCCGGTAAAGAAGATATTGAGATTGCGGGGTTCCTGACAGCTACCCTCTCTTGGGGTCAACGAAAATCCATTATTCAAAAGTCTCTCCTATTGATGCAGCTTCTTGATGATTCACCCTATGATTTCATTATGAATGCAACTGAACAGGATCTAAAGTCTGTTGAGAAATTCGTTTACCGCACATTTAACGGGCTAGATTGTTTATACTTCATCAGAGCACTTCAAAAACTATATCGTGTAGGGGGAGGAATGGAGACAGTGTTTACTTCTGCTTTTAAAGATGGAGCCTATTCTGCCATCTCAAATTTCAGAAATACCTTTATAAATATTGGCGATCCTACTCGCACTGGACGTCATCTGGCAAATCCTTTGCAGGGTTCTGCTGCAAAACGATTGAATATGTTCCTGAGGTGGATGGTGAGAAAAGATGAAAACGGAGTTGATTTTGGTCTATGGAAGCAGATATCACCCGCCATGTTGATTTGTCCACTCGATGTTCACAGTGGCAGAGTAGCCAGAAAACTCGGATTGCTTAACCGTACAAGCAATGATCGTAAGGCTGCGGAAGAACTTACAACTGCATTATGCAGCTTTGACATTAATGATCCTGTAAAATACGATTTTGCCCTGTTTGGACTAGGAGTATTTGAACAATTTTAAGCCGGAAACAAAATGTGAACCAGACTGTAAACCTCTGTAATTCTTTGAGTGAGCTATTTAATTACCTTTCGGGTATTTGTTTTAAAGCTTACAATGAATGCATCTTTCAATCCTTTTGCACGCATCTCTGCTAACTTAGCTCTGGCATCCGGCAATAATGCATATTGCCCGATATAATACCGATACCAACCATCACTTCTCAACTCCACAGAAACTTTTTCTTTTAGATCGAGCTTTTTAATTAAGGTCTCGACCTGAATATAGGTCTTGCTGGCCTGAATCTGGACACGATAAGTTGGCACTAATCCGGTTTTTAAATCTGCAGCGGTTTGGGGATCAAATCCGCTATACACATCATTGGTTACCTTTCCACTATCTGTAATCTGTAACTGTCCGGAGTCAGCTTTTGCTACCCAAATATTTTTACCGTTATTAGCCCCTGATTTAGTTTTTCTGGTAGTATCAATTTTTGGTTGAGGGGGTGGCAATAAAGCATTATACCCTGTATATTCCTGTATTTCAGGCTTACTCTTTGGAGTATTTCTCAGGATTGATCTTTTTTCAGGCTTTGCCTTAGTTACCGTAGACGTAGAATATGAAGGGGCTTTATCCTTATTTTTCTTAAAATTTATTGAAAATAACTTTTGAAGATTTGCAGTAATACCAAACGTGGTCGTAGAATAATTATCATTGTAACCCCCAAGATAACTATCCAATCTATCAGAATTGACAAAGTGTATAGAATGCTCCAACGACAACCATATACCATCAACAATCTGAACATTGGCACCAAAAGTGAATGGGATACTCAATTTAGAGGATGTAGCAATCGAAGTGGAAGTAGTATCTAGATTAGTATAGTCATAATTAACAGACTTTTTTACTTGGGCAATTATGGAGTTATTATCTTCATTTTTTAAGTCACTATTCCAATTTGCAATCCCGATACCAGATGAAAAATAAACAAACCAGTTTTTTCCGGCATCCTGATTTTTACTGAAAAGTTTATTTAAATTTAAAGTACCATATACTCCGAATTCTTTGATTCTCCCTGTTACCGACAAATCTGTAAAATTGATTGTATCTTTCCAGTGAAGTCTTGCTTTGCTAAAATAATTTGAACTCAAATAACTGACTTTAAAAGATAAAGCTGGAGTAAATTGTCTTCCTAAACTGATCCCAAAAGAAGGTTTTGACTCCTTATTAAGTTTAGCAAAAAAACTTTTATCGCTAACATCACCATGAAATTGAGCTATTCCATACCTTACACCTACCATCCAATATTGATCATATGATTTAGTAGGAGTTGTCCAGTCTGTCTGAGCAAAAGCAGTCAGTACAGGAAGTAAAGCGAATAATGCAAGGAGTATTTTTTTCATTCCCGATAATTTCTTCAGCTTATTAATAATGCTATTTGAAATACAATTTTAGGTATTCTGATGATTTTGGTTCATTGAGTTCAGCTGCCCGTTGCCAGTCTTCACGGGCACCGGCCAGATCCTTTAAAAAATACCTTACCGTTCCTCTGTTAAGAAATACCTGAGCATAGACAGGAAAAAACTGTTTGTCCAGTGGCTTTAATGAAACAGCTGAGTTTAAATCATTCAGTGCTCCTTCAAGATCACCCAGTTTGAACTTTGCATTTCCCCTGTAACCATAAACAGGATAGAATTTCTGATTTGGCATTAAACGGATAGCATTTGTGAAATCGGTTATGGCATTGTAATAATCTTCTCTGTCGTATGCACGAACTCCTCTGATAAAGTAACCATTGAAATCTGAAGGTTGTTCTCCGGCAGGCATATCGGCAAGGGCAAGTACTGAGGCGCTGTTAAAGAAAATAGCAAAGGTGCTTCTCATACATTCATAATAAGAATGATTGAAAATATTTATAACAATATCATCCATTAAAAAAGGCTGATAAAGTTTCTCACCGGGATAAGTTTTGATGAGTTTAAATTTAACATGATCTTTACCATCCATACTGTATGGCATAACAGCTACCAATAGATTTGTAGGATTGACAATTCGGTTTCCTGCAAAACGTTTAATTGCTGTATTTACCTCGAAATCAATATCCTTAGCCTCATAGTTTTCTATTTTTCCACTCACTGAGACTTCCAGATTAATGGAATGAGGAACTCCCAAAGAAAGGGTATCCGGTAATATATGTAGTATCCTTTCTGCAGGAAAAACATAAAAATCGAGAACTTTACCGGGGAAAAAGCCCTCTTTCAAAGTAGGAAATTCATAACGCGGCATGTAATATTTCAATACGAGTACAGCATACGTTTTCTCATTAACCTGTGTTTCCCTGATCTCCATTTCTGAAAGGTTGTCCTGGCCAAGAACCTTATCGGGTAATACATATTTTGGATCAGGATTCGGAATTACATTTTTAGCACTGATCCATTTCTGATTATCTTTTAAAACCCATCCGGTAATATCACTTATCCGCGCTTTAACAGAGCTCACTATATGCTCTGAAGCGTCTTTTTGTTGTGAACTTCCCTTATCACTTTTTCCGCCAAAAAGCTGAGCGTAAACAGAAGTCTGGAAAATAAACAGTGTAAGTATAAGTGAAAATATTTTCATATATATATGTTTATCAATATGATAAATCCAAAAGAATGATTTTCTAATGCTACTTTTTATTAAGTAATTCCAATCTTTCGCCCTGTTTTAAGAGAGGGAATTGACAGAATAACTTAATTACAGATAACCAAAATCCTTCTAATCAGTAAAAATAACAAAATTCTTTTAAAAAATATGTTTCACAAAGTAAATTTATTAACTATCCGTTGTTAATTACTTTGTAAATTA
>Ga0209748_1000823_pt1 | contig 15840 bp, 13 predicted proteins | sample BarGraIncu00421A_FD_185490 | JGI IMG/M metagenome (GOLD analysis project Ga0209748, IMG submission 185490) | Arctic peat soil microbial communities from Barrow, Alaska - Barrow Graham LP Incubations 004-21A (SPAdes) (version 2) | ecosystem: Environmental > Terrestrial > Soil > Wetlands > Peat... | reverse complement strand
TGGCCAGCGGGTGTCCCGGTCGGATTCTGGTCGGACTCCCGCAAGGTATCCGCGCGAGGATGGAGTCACGGCCCCACGGTTCTCCCACGCGGGGCCGCTTCATGTCGGTGCAAGGTGGTAGCCTGCGCACGATCGGGGTACGTCGAGCGCGGACCCCGGCGACTTGGGAGGAGGAACGTCAATGAGTGGTCAGTTCGACTCGAACGACGAGATGCTGGAGGCTCTGAAGAATCGAACGTGGGTGGCGCGGATGCTCGACCACGTCCTGCCCGGGCCAGTGGAGGCGAGTTGTGGCGCGCGCGACATCGACACGGATGATGCGTGGGTCTACTTCGTGGGAGCAGCGTTCGTGGCTCGCGTTACGCAGGTCTCGGCCAAGACCACGGTCGAAGTCCGGCCCCTCGCGAGTGTCCTGGGCGTGACGGTGCGAGTGCTCGACGACTACGCTCGCATGCTCCCGGAGAAGCTCAACGCGCGGCCAGACAATGGAATCGCCGCTACCCTCATTGACATCACCTTCGAGGGCGAGGAAGTCCCGTGGAGCATCGGCGGTTTGAACTGGGCGAAGTACGCATGCAATCGAAGCGACGACGCCGGCCCAGTCGCTGAGGCTATGTGGACGTTCGTGGACGCTCTCAAACCCACGTGCCGCCTGACGGTGACAGAACTGCCGCGTCAGGATTCCTAGTTCCGCCCCGCGCACGTGCAGGCCCGCCCCCAGCAACGGGAGCGGGCTTCCTGCGTTCCGGGCGATCTTCCATGCACCTATCCATGCACCTATGGGAGTGAATCTGACCGTTTCGGAGTGCTTCGGAGTGTCCTAGCACTCTGCGGGATTGTGCCTGAATGACCCCAAAACACCTCGTCTGACCTGCGCAAAGATGCACTCTCAAGGCGGAGATCACGGGTTCGAATCCCGTACGGGCTACCAGACACACAGAGGAGCGGGGACTTCGGTCTTCGCTCCTTGTGTTGGATCGCCTTCGCTGAGTGTCAGGCGCGTCAGCAGAGATCCCCGACAAGCCGCTGCGCAGCGCCTGCGGCGCCCCTTGGCGCGCCGCGCCCTGTGCTATCCTCGGCGACCATGAACACCGATACCCCCTCCGCACCCGTGCGCACCGACTTCGTGCGCGACATCGTGGCCGCCGACCTTCGGGAGGGCCGCGTGGACTCCGTCCTCACGCGGTTCCCGCCGGAGCCCAACGGCTACCTCCACATCGGCCACGCGAAGTCGATCTGCCTGAACTTCGGCATCGCCAGCGAGTTCGGTGGCCGGTGCCACCTCCGGTTCGACGACACGAACCCACTCAAGGAAGAGCAGGAGTACATCGACTCCATCCAGGAAGATGTGCGTTGGCTCGGCTTCGACTGGGGTGAGCACCTCTACTTCGCCTCGGACTACTTCGAGCAGCTCTACCAGTGGGCAGTCTCGCTCGTCCGCGACGGAAAGGCCTACGTCGACGACCTTTCGGCCGAGGAGATCCGCGGCCACCGCGGCACGCTCACCGAGCCCGGCACCGCCAGCCCTTGGCGGGATCGCAGCGTGGAGGAGAACCTCGATCTCTTCGCGCGGATGCGCGCCGGCGAGTTCCCGAACGGCGCACGGGTGCTGCGCGCGAAGATCGACATGGCGTCGGGCAACATCAACCTGCGCGACCCGATCATGTATCGCATCGTGCATGCCACGCACCCCCGGACCGCGGACGCGTGGTGCATCTACCCCTCGTACGACTTCGCGCACGGGCAGTCCGACGCCATCGAGGGCGTGACGCACTCGATCTGCACGCTCGAGTTCCAGGACCACCGGCCGCTCTACGACTGGTTCATCGCCAGCCTCCCGGTGCCCTCGGTCCCGCACCAGTACGAGTTCGCGCGCCTCAACCTGACTCACACGGTCCTGTCGAAGCGCGTGCTGCTCCGCCTCGTCAACGAGGGGTCCGTCCGCGGGTGGGACGACCCACGCATGCCAACGCTCTCCGGCCTCAGGCGCCGCGGTTTCCCCGCCGAAGGCGTTCGGGACTTCATCACGATGGTGGGGGTCGCTCGGTCCGACAGCGTCCTTGAGGTCGAGATGCTGGAACACTCCGTTCGCGACGTGCTCAATCGGAGCGCGCTGCGCCGCTTCGCCGTACTCGACCCGATCAAGGTCGTCATCGACAACTACCCCGAGTACCTGGTCGAGGAGATGGACGTCCCCAACAACCCGGAGGATCCGGACGCCGGTACCCGGGCCGTGCCGTTCACGCGCGAGCTGTGGATCGAGCGCGAGGACTTCATGGAGGACCCGCCCAGCAAGTTCTTCCGCCTTGCACCTGGCCGCGAGGTCCGGCTGCGCTCCGCCTACTTCGTAACCTGCACGCACGTCGCGAAGGACGATGACGGTCGGATCGTCGAGCTGCGCTGCACCTACGACCCGGAGACCCGTGGCGGTTCGGCCCCTGACGGCCGCCGCCCGAAGGCCACGCTGCACTGGCTCTCCGCCTCGCACACCGCACCGGCCGAGGTGCGACTCTACGACCACCTCTTCACGAGCGCCTACCCGTCCGCCGGTGGCCGCGACATCTTCGAGGACCTGAATCCTGAGTCGGAGGTCGTCGTGTCCGGCTGTCTGGTGGAGCCGTCCCTCGCTGAGGCGCGGACCGGCGAGACCGTGCAGTTCGAGCGCCTCGGCTACTTCTGCCCCGATCCGGATTCGGCGCCCGGCGGGCTCGTGTTCAACCGGACGCTCGGGCTTCGCGACACATGGGCGAAGGTGCAGGCCCAAGGCCGCAAGGACGGCGCCTGACCCTCTCCTCCGCTGGGCCGTCGAGCCCGCGGACTGCGTCGCCACCTGCTAGAATCCACACTCGGAGTGGGCCGGGCGGCCGCGCGGTCGTGCGCATACGCGTACGCACGTGAGGAAAGTCCGGACTCCACAGGGCAGGGTGCAGGCTAACGGCCTGGCGCCGCGAGGCGACGGAAAGTGCCACAGAAAAGAAGACTCCCCCGATACCGCCCGGCAGCCGCAAGGCCACCGGTACAGGTCGGGAGAAAAGCTGAAACGGTGCGGTAAGAGCGCACCAGCGCCATGGTGACATGGCGGCTTGGCAAACCCCACCCGGAGCAAGAGCGAATAGGAGCGGTCAAGACCGGCCCGGTCGTCGCTCGGGTACGCTCGCGAGAGGCCGTCGGTAACGGCGGTCCCAGATAGATGGTCGCTCAACGACAGGATCCGGCTTACAGGCCCACTCCACCTGTCAATGACTCGAGAGGCGGTCCCTAGCGCGGGGCCGCCTCTCGTCGCGTTCCTTCACGCCACGCGCCGGTGTCACGCCCTCCACTGGAAGGAACCGCACTCCGCCGGGCGCACCGTCCCGCTCTTGTCGCACGTCAGAACGTAGATGCAGTCCTCGCAGGTCCACGCCTCGATGTCGATCTCGACGAAGTCGAGCCTCGCGGGCTCGCCCTGGAGCTCAGCATCCTTGTCCGGGGCGTCGGCCGTGACCGGTGAGACAGGCTCCGCCTCGCCGCCCTCCCAGAGCTCGGCCTGCTCGACCGGCTCGGGAGCATCCCCCGGCGACACACCGTCGAGCCGGACGGCGGGCGGTTCCGACTCCCCCACCGGTATCAGCGCGACCGGGGTCGCTGCCTCGAGGTCCACGAGGAAGACGTCCGAGCGCAGCAGCGCGTCGACCTCGTCTGACGCGATGATCGCCTCGACCGCTTCCCGGCGGTTCGGGAAGGACCGCGGAGCCACCAGGCTCACCGACCCATCCTCCCGGGCACGCGCGCATACGATGAAACGCATCTGTCTCCCCCTGAGTCCTCAAGCCGGAGCGGCTTGCCCCGGACGCGACCCTGCACTTCGCTACCATGCTACGGCGCCGACTGCGCGCGCGCCAATGTTCCTGCGGGCCGGTGCTATCATCGGCGCGTGCCTCACGGACCGTTGCCGAAGGAAGCGTGCACTCACCACCTATGCTGACTGGCCGTTCGATCACAGAGTGCGACTTCGTCGCGGTGGACCTCGAAACGACCGGATGCCGTCCCGGCCGCAACAGCATCATCGAGATCGGCGCGGTCCGCTTCAACGCCACGGGCAAGCTCGACGTCTACGAGCAGCTCGTGCGGCCCGATGACCTGATCCCCCGCGCCGTCCAGGAGCTGACCGGGATAGGCGCCGGGATGGTGGCCACGCAACCCCCGATCGAGGACGTCATCGCGCGGTTCCGGGACTTCGCCGTGGACGCTGTCCTCGTCGCGCACAACTACCGCTTCGATCTCTCGTTCCTCGACTTCGAGGCTGAGCAGTCTTGGGGCTCGCCGCTGCAGCGGCCGGTCATCGACACGCTGTCCCTCCTGCGCCAGTTGCGACCTGACGTCCGACGCTTCAGCCTCGGCGCGCTCGCAGCCGAGTACGGGTTGGAGACCGTGCCCGACCACCGTGCGGGCAACGACGCGCGCGCGACCGCCGAGCTGCTCATCGCGGTCATCCCTGAACTCACGAGGCTCGGTATGGAGACGGTAGGCGACGTGGTCACGTTCAGCGGACTCGCCGGCCAGCAGGACCTCGCGGACCGTCTGAAGCTGACGCATGACGTCCCCGACGAGCCCGGCGTGTACCTCTTCCGGGATTCGAACGGGCGCGTGATCTTCGTCGGGCACGCCCGTAGCCTGCGCACGCGCACACGTCAGTACTTCTATCCCGGATCTGCGAGCGACGCGTTGGCGCGCGATGTGGCGTCGGTGACCGCGGTACCTACGCTCTCACAGCTCGACGCGCTCCTGCTGGAGCACCGTCTGGTGGACCGCCATCGCCCCCGCCACAACCCCGCCGCTCACCGCTCGCGCGAGGGGTTCCTGATCAAGGTCGACGTTTCGTCCCGCTACCCCGGGCTGCGTGTGGTCCCTGCCCCCCGTCTCCAAGGTCGGCTCATCGGTCCGTTCACCAGCAAGTGGGCGGCGGCAGTACTTCTGGAACGCCTCATCAGCATCTACGACCTGCGCCGATGCGCGCGGCGGTTGGACGCGAAGCTCGCGATGACTCCCTGCGCGAACCGCGAGGCGGGGATGTGCCCTGCGCCATGCGTCACCGAGCCCGATCGGGCCGCCTACGCGGAGCGCTTGTCCCGGGCGATCTCGGTGCTCGACGACGACGCCGACTTCAGGCGACGCCTAGTCAAGGAGCAGAAGGCTGCGGCCGCTTCCGGGCGCTACGAGGACGCCATAAGGGACCGCGACGGTCTGCGTGCCCTGGACCGCGCGCTCAGCACCGCGGAGACGGTGCGCGAGGCAGTCCGCCGGGACGCGATACTCATCGAGGAGGCCGACGGCCACGCGGTGGTGAGCTTCGTAAGAGGCGGACTGCGCGCAGCGGTCCTTCGCGGCACTCGCGAGCACGTCGGCGACAAGACGCCGGCGACGATCGAGCGGGTCTACTTCTCGGGCACGCCAGCTGTGGACCCTCTGCGTCTCTCGTCAGAGAAGCTGGCGGAGCTGCTGATCGTCGCCGGGTTCGAGGAATCAGGCTCGCACCTCGGGATACATGTCACGACCCCCGCCGAGACCATCTCCCGTGTCAGGCGGGCGCTGGGCCTCGAGCGCCGCTCCCCCCGCCGCCGTCACGGAGCGACTTCAACCGCCTGATGTTCTCTTCGTCCTTGTGCGGCGCCTCGCCGGGCATCTCGACGACGACTGACGCTCTGGCGAGGGCGGCTTGCCGCAGCATCACCGCGAAACCTCCCATGCCGATGTGTCCGTCGCCGATCCATTCGTGCCGGTCCTTGTGCGACCCGAGGTCGCCTTTGCAGTCGTTCGCGTGTATCAGTCGGATGGGGTCGAGGCCCGCGAGCGCCGTCAGCCGTTCGAACATGGCGGTCCAACCCGGCTCCCCGCGAACGTCGACGCCCCCTGCGAACCCATGGCACGTGTCGAAGCAGAGCGCCGCGTCGACTCCGGCCTCTCTGACCGACACCAGCGCTGCCGACATCTCTTCGACTGAGACGCCGAACTGCCGCCCCGCGCCGGCCGAGTTCTCGAGCAGGAGCGGCGTACACCGGTCGCCAGCGATCGCGGCGGCTCGCGCGGCGCAACCGGTGACCCGGGCGATGCACGCCTCGTCGTCATCGGAGAAGCGCCGTCCCAAGTGTACGACGACGCCGGCCGCCCCGATCTCAGCCGCCCGCGTGAGCTCGTCCGCGAGGGCCGCGATCGACCGCTCCCACAACTCCTCGCTCTCGGCGCCCATGTTGATGAGGTAGCTCGCATGCGTGAAGACAGGCCCCATGCCCGAGGACTCGCAGGCCCCACGGAAGTCGGCCGCCATCTTCGGATCCGTGGGCGGACCCACCCATCGGCGAGGGCTCTTCGCAAAGATCTGCATCGTCTCGCAGCCGGTGGACTCCGCGTAGTCCAGGGCACAGAGCAGCCCACCGGCCATCGGTACCTGCGCGCCGATGCGGATCATGCGCGACTCCCCTTCACTGCCGAGCGCGTGCGGCCCGTGCGGCTATCATCTTGCCATGACACCTCCGCAGGACGGACCGCCTCCGAACGCCGCGCTGCCGCCGTGGCGCGGTCGCGCTGTGCTCCACGTCGACATGGACGCGTTCTTCGCCTCGGTGGAACAGTTGGACCACCCGGAGTGGCGCGGGTTGCCCGTGGTGGTGGGCGGCTCGCCCGACTCTCGCGGCGTCATCGCGGCGGCATCCTACGAGGCACGTCGCTACGGTGTCCACTCCGCCATGCCATCGGCCCAGGCGGCGCGCCTGCTTCCGCCGGAGGCGATCTGGACGCGAGGCGACTTCGGGCGCTACGGCGAGATGTCCGCCCGCGTCGTCGAGATCTTCGAGCGATTCACCCCGGAGGTCCAGCAGGCGTCGATCGACGAGGCCTACCTCGGCGTCGCTGCGGGAGAGGGAACCCGACATCCGGTCCTGGTCGCGCAGGACATCCAGGCAGCGGTCGACGACCTCGGGTTGTCCTGCTCGATCGGGGTCGCCTCCAACAAGACGGTCGCGAAGATCGCATCGGACCGAGACAAGCCGCACGGGATCACCGTGGTGCCGCCGGGTACCGAGGCTTCGTTCCTTGCGCCCCTTCCGATCCGTGTGATGCCCGGAATCGGCCCGGCCACCGCCAAACGCCTCGTCTCGCTCGGCATCCGTACTCTGGGCGACCTCGCACGACTCGACGACGGCACGGCGGAGGAGGCTCTCGGCAACCATGGCACCAGTGCGGTGCGGCGTGCGAAGGGGCTAGACGACCGGCCGGTCCGCGACCGCGAACAGGTCAAGTCGGTCAGCAACGAGAGGACGTTCGGGACCGACATCCGGGACCGCGCCGAGGTCCGGGCCGCGCTCGCCGGCCTCGCGGAGAAGGTCGGGAGCAGGCTTCGCCGCGCTGCGTTGCGCGGCCGCACCGTCCACCTCAAGCTCAGGTACGGCGACTTCACGACCCGGACCGCCCAGGTGACCATCGACGATGCCACCGACTCGACGGAAGCGCTGATGGCCGCCGTTACCGGCCTGCTGAACGCATTGTGGGCACCAGGCGTCGGGGTCAGGCTGTTGGGGATCGGCGTCTCCGGCTTCGGCCAAGAGCCGGTCCAGCTCACGATCCCCGGCGAGGAGCCACCCGCTGACCGTCGCCGCAAGGTCATCGAGCGCGCGGTCGACGAGTTGCGGGAGCGTTTCGGCCCGGATGCCGTGAGGTTCGGCGTCCGGCGTCCCGCTTCCAGCGACCCCCGCGACCGCTACGGACCGGGATAGCGCGGCGTGCCCCTCGAACCTCCTCCAGGCCTCTTTCGTCCAACGTAGTGCCCGCATCCTCGTTCGGAACAGGAGCCCGCGCATGAACCCCAACGTCCGTCTCAAGCCACCACTGGTCCTTGCCGCGCTGCTGCTGTTCGTCTTCGCTGGCATCGCCGCTGGATGCTCCGGTGTGGCGTCCACGTCTTCGTCGCCGGCGCCCTCGCCCGCTCCTTCCTCGGCCTACTCAGCGGCCCCAGACGGCTCTGTGGAGGCGACCGGGTACGTCGCCCACGAAGGCATCGAGGGTGGCTTCTGGACACTTCAGGACATCCCTCCGGGGCCATCGAGCGTCGTCCAGCCGAAGATCCTCGCGGTCCTGTTGCCCGATGCGGTGACGGAGTCTCAGATAGCTGCGATGGAAGGGGTGTTCGTGAAGGTGACGGGCCGCCTGTCGCAAGGCGCGTCCATACGCATGGCGGGTCCCGAGGTGCTCGTCGCCACGATCGCCGGCGTGAGCTCGGACACGCCTCGCTAGCGGGCGCCGACTCCCGCGGAGTCCTCCGCTTCGGCGATCTCCCACTCCTCCTCGTCGGTATGCCCGGCGCTCCCGCGGAGCGGGCCCATCGGCGCGGTGCCGACCCCTCGCCGCAGCCTGACCGCCTCGCCGCCCGGCGCGCGGACCACGTACGGCTTCACGACGTCCGCCACCACCGCGACGCCACGCTCGGTGTTGTTCTGCAGGACACCTTCGACGATGTAGCAGCGGTGCTTCACGATCGCCTCCCCGCTGCGCTGCAGCGCCTCCGGGAACACGACCACGTCGAGAAGCCCCGTCGGGTCCTCGAGTGTGAGGAAGCACACCCGCTTGCCCGAGCGCGTCCGCGGCGTCTGTGCGCGCTCTCGTACGCCGGTGACGCGCACGCGCGTGCGATCCTCGCACCGGGAAAGGTCCTTCGCCCAGGTGACGTCACGCGCCTCGAGGTCGGCCCGGGCCAGCTCGAGTGGATGGCACGTGATCGCCAGCCCGGTGAGCTCCAACTCCGCTCCGAGCCGGCGCACGACGTCCCATCCCGACGGGTGCGTTGGGTCGGTAGCGTCCCGGGCGCGCGACGGTGCCAGCATCAGCGCGCGCTCTCCCGCACTCCCTTCGCGCTGCAGCACCGCCTTGAGCTCCGGCAGCAGCGCCAACTGCTCGTCCCGGGTCGGCGGACGGCCGGCGTCGGTCACTCCCAGTGAGTCGAGCGCGCCCACGCGGATGAGCGACTCCGCCGCGTCGACCTCCGCACGGGTCCGGCGCAGGAAGTCGGCCAGGTCGTCGAACGGCCGCACCGTCCGCTCGTCGCGGATCGCGCGCAGCAACCGTGCGTTCATGTTGAGCAGCCCCTTGAGACCGACCCGGATCGCACGCCCGTCGCGCTCCACGGTGCAGTCCGCGCTCGAGGCGTTCACGTGCGGGTGCAGCAGCGCGATGTCGTGGTGGCGCGCGTCGTCGAGCACGAGGCGCGGGCTGTAGAACCCCATCGGCTCGTTGTTCACGATCGCGGCGGCGAACTCCGCCGGGTAGTAGGTCTTGAGCCACGCGCTCGCGTAGCTGACCACCGCGAAGCACGCGGCGTGCGCCTTGTTGAAGCCGTAGGCGGCGAACCCCTGCAGCTGCCGGAACACTTCTTCGGCCACGGGCGGCGTGCACCCCAGCGCGACGGAGCGGCGCACGAACTCGCCGTGGAGCGACTCCATCTCTGCGCGGCTGCGGTCCTTCGTCATCGCGCGCCGGAACGAGTCGGCCTCCGCCAGCGTGAACCCGGCCACCGCCTGTGCGACCTGCAGCACCTGCTCCTGGTAGACGATCACCCCGTAGGAGTCCGCCAGCGCCGGCCCCATCGCCGGATGCGGGACCACGACTTTCTCCAGCCCGTGCCTGCGCCGGATGAACGGCGTGATCATCTCCGCCTCGAGCGGGCCGGGCCGGAACAGCGATATCGCCGCGATGATGTCCTCGAAGTCGCGCTCCTGCAGGCGCATCGCGAGGTTGCGCTGCCCCGAGCTCTCCAGCTGGAACATCCCGACGGTGTCCGCCGCCGCGATGTTCGCGTAGACCTTCGGGTCGTCGTGGGGCAGCAGGAACGGCTCCGGCACCGCGTCGGCACCCACCCGCGCCCGCGCCAGCTCGACGGTCTCGGAGATGGCGGAGTGCATCCGCAGCCCCAAGATGTCCATCTTCACGAGCCCCAGCGCCTCGATGTCGTCCTTGTCGTACTGGGAGACGACGGTGCCCTTCGCCGCCCACTGCAGCGGAGACCAGGTGTCGACCGGCTCCCGTGTGATCAGGAACCCTCCGAGGTGCGTGCCGAGGTGCGTCGGGTAGTGGTCGAGCCGCTCGGTCAGGTCGAGCAGCATCCCGTGGGCCGCCTCGTCGCGCAGAGGGTGGTTCCGGCACTCCGGGTAGGTGGCGAGCACGTCGCGGATCTTGCGGGCGCTCACCCAGGGCAGGTGGCGCGACAGCGCGTTGATCTCGGCGGCCCCGTGTCCCAGCGCCTTCGCGGCGCAGCGCACCGCGCTCTTCGCGGTCATCGTGTTGACCGTGGCCACCATCGCCACGTGCCGGGCGCCGAACCGCTTGTAGATGTAGGCGATGATCTCGTCGCGGCGCGCGGAGTCGAAGTCCACGTCGATGTCGGGCATCTGGCGGCGTGCAGGGTTCAGGAACCGCTCGAACAGCAGGGAGTGCGCAATCGGGTCGGCGTCGGTGATGCCGAGCACGTAGCTGACGATCGAGTCTCCCGCGCTGCCGCGTCCCGAATAGCGGATGCCCTTGCTGCACGCGAAGTCCACGATGTCCTTCACCACGAGGAAGTACTCCGGGAACCCGAGCCGTTCGATGACCGCCAGCTCGTGCTGCAGCCGGCGCACCGACTCCGGCGTCACCGGACGGTAGCGCTCCTCGAGCCCCCGCCACGCCATCTTCGACAGCACCGAGTAGGAGGTCTCCCCGCGCGGGACCTCCACGCTCGGGAAGTGGAACTGGCCGAGCCCCAGGTCGAGATCGCAGCGCGCCGCGATCTCCAGTGTGGAGTCGCAGGCGGACGGGTAGCCGGAGAACAGCCGGCGCATGTCGGTCGACGACTTCAGGAACAGCTCGGAGTTCGTGCGCGGATATGGGTTCGGCAGCGCGGAGCGGGCGCCGACCGCGGCCAGCACGTCGTGGAGCGGGGCGTCCGCGCGCTTCAGGTAGTGGACGTCGTTCGTCGCGACGATGGGAAGGTCGAGCGACGACGCCAATCCGGCGAGCGCCGCGATGTAGCGTGACGAGTCCGGGGTCATCCCGTGCACGAGCTCGATGTAGAAATCGCCGGGAGCGAAACAGCCGCCGAGACGCCGGGCGGCATCTCGCGCCCTGGAGGGCACTCCGGCGAGCACCGCGGCGCCGACCTCGCCGTTCGCGCACCCCGACAGCCCGATGAGTCCCTCGCTGAGGCGCGCGAGGTCGGCCAGCGTCACGACGGACCGTGCGCCGCCCAGATCGTCGTTCGCGTCATCGGCGCGCAGGTGGGCGCGCGACAGCAGCGTGCACAGGTTGCGGTAGCCGGTCATGTTTCGCACGAGCAGCGTCAGGTGGAAGCCCGAGGCGCGCGCCCGCGCCGAACCGACCGGCAGCGGCGCCGGAAGACGTGCGTCCGGTGGCAGGTCGGCCTCCTGACCGAAGACGCCGGCCGCCTCGACCACGACCTCGGCGCCGATGATCGGACGCAACCCGGCGGCGCGCGCCTTGCGGTAGAAGCGGATCGCGCCGTAGAGCCCCTGATGGTCAGTGAGGGCGCATGCTTCCATCCCGAGCTGCTTCGCACGCTCGATCAGGCCGTCGAGAGGTGCCGCGCCGTCCATGAAACTGAACGTCGAGTGGACGTGGAGGTGTATGAATCCGCTCATGCCATATCGCTGGGGTCGAGGCTTTCAGTCGAGGACGCCGACGAGCAGCCAGCGCGCGCCGATCCGGTCGTAGGCGAGGTCGTAGACCCCGCCGCGGGCGATCACCCGGAAGCACCTCCTGGACCTCGCGCGCGACCGATCCCACCACAGGGAATCGACAGCCCACTGCTGCACAAGGGCGTCGATGACGTAGCGCTTGTCCTTCCAGCGGAACGAGGATGGTCGGCCGCGCTCGGCATCCCATTCGACCGGGACCTCGACCTCGACCCGCCGGGGTCCCTCGACCTGCGTGCCCCGCCGGATCCAAGGGCTCGAAAGCAGCTCGAGGACGACCGGGAGCCGGCTCGCGCTCTCGAACAGGTCGAGCGGCTGGCCGGCCTTCTTGGCGTCGAAACGCCTGATCGCCTCGTTGCGTCCCATCGTGTGCGATTGCTCCCTTGCGGCTGTCGAAGGGACGCACCAGCGTCCCTTCACACATGACGATATCGAACATATGTTCGATATACAACGCGGGAGTGACATCGCTCGACCGGCGGCGGAATGGCCCGCCCGGCGGGCCTGTCCGAGGGGCGTCGCAGGACCGGAAGGGACGTCCTGGCGAAAGGACGCCGGCACGTCGAAGAGCGCCACCCGATCGCTCGGATGACGCTCTTCGTTCAGTGCACGAAGTTGTCCCGAGAAACCTCGCCTGCGGGGACATCTACTGGCCGGATTCCCGTTTCACGCCTCCCCGGACTCCGAGTGGAAAGACCGCCTCGCGACGACACTCTCACACACCGGACACTCCGGTCGGGCAGCAGCTGGTACTCCGGTTTTCAACGCTCGCTCGGTCCGACTTCTCGGGACAAGAGGTACATTAGCGAACCCCCGTAACCCCGTCAACGGCCATCTTGCCGATTTCCCAATATTGCGCCGAAAGGCACGACACTCATTCCTAACGGCGCGAATACGATGCTCTGCGGAAATGGGGCCGTTCGTCACCCGCAGGTCGGCCGGGCTGTGCAGACGTCCGCTCTCAGCCCTGCTCGACGCCCTTCGCGACCTCCACGAAGACGCACCGCGCGACCTCGAGGGAGACCGCGTGCTCCGATCCCGACACCACGAGGAGCATCGGCCCGTCGAACGGCGCGACCTCGAGGATCCTCACGCGCGAGGCAGGCACGAGGCCGATCGAACCAAGGTACGAGACCACCTTGTCGTCGTCCTCCGACACCCGGACGACCACACCGTGAGAGCCCGCCACAAGACTCGAGAGGGGCACACCGGCAAGCGCCGGCAGAACGCCCTCGACAGACGGGATCGGGTGCCCGTGCGGGCAGACCGAAGGGTTGTCCAGGAAGCGTTCCAGCGACTCGAGGACCCTGGGCGACATCGCATGCTCGAGCAGGCACGCTTCCTCGTGCACCGTCTCCCACGGGAGCCCCAATGCGTCGACCAGGAAGCGCTCTGCAAGGCGGTGCCGGCGCACGACCTCCATCGCCTCGCGCAGCCCCTGCGCGGTCAGCTCGACTCCCCCCTCGGGGCGTGTCACGAGATCCGCGGCCTCGAGCCGGCGCAGAGTCGCAGTGACCGTCGGACCGGAGACCCCGAGGCCGTCCGCGATCTGGGTCGGCCGCACTTCGCCCTTCAGCGAGAGCTTGTAGATCGCTTCGAGGTACTCCTGGATGGTCGAGCTCGGCATGCTGTCCGCACTCCTGCCCTGGTCGCTGCGCGCTCTCGGCCCGCAAGAGCCGGTCAGCGCGAGTATAGCCGACACGCCGGACTACCAGCTCTCCACGACGGCAACGGGCGCCGGATCGCGGCGCCCGTCTCACTGCACAAAGTTGTCCCGAGAAACCTCGCCTGGCAGAGCATCTAGTGGCCGGATTCCCGTTTCACGCCGTCCCCGAAAGGCGGTAATCAGATCAGCCTCGCGACTGAGATCCTTTCACGCGCACCCAGGTCGGGCAGCAGCTGGTACTCCGGTTTTCAAAGCTCGCTCGGTCCGACTTCTCGGGACAGGACACACCATACCGGCACCCTGAAGCGCCGTCAACGGCGAACTTGGACTTTGCTGACCTTCGCGACTTGTGGCGCCCATCGGACTCTTGACGGTCACAACCGACTTCTTAACGGAATGTGACCGTTCGTCCGTCCCGCGACCGGCAGATCGACCCGGATCGGTCGCACCGCCTCGCGGGACATCCTATGGCCGATAGACCAGGCGCGCGATCGGCGACTCCCACACGGCCACTTCCGAGACCCTCACACCGGGTCCGACCAGGTCCACGAGGCGCTCGTACGCGACACGGGCAAGGTTCTCAGCAGTGGCGTTCATGGCATCGAAGGGAGCGACCTCGTCGAGGTGCTGATGGTCGTACGAATCCAAGACCGAGCGGAGGTCGGCTTTGAGACGCTTGAAATCGTAGAGGATACCGATCCCGTCCAGGGTCTCCCCCTCCACGGTCACCTCCACGTCCCACGTGTGGCCGTGGAGCCGGCTGCACTCGCCGTCGTAGCCCCGCAGCGAATGTGCCGCATCGAAGTGGTCCCGCACCGTGAGCGAGTACATCGCGCCTCCTTCTCAGAACAGGGAAGGCTGGCTGTCGGTATCCGGCTCGACACCGTTGCCGACGGTGCGCCTCTCGTCCATCGCGATGTTCGCCAGCTCGTCGGCTGCGAGGTTCTGCTCGCGCCGGACGTGACGCATCTCGATCGAATCGAAGCGCTTCATCAGGCCCAGCGCCTCGGTGTGCAGCGGCTTGAGCCAGTCCTTCTTCACGCGGTACACACCTGTCAGCTGTCGGACGACCAGCTCGGAGTCGGCGCAGACGCACAGGTCACGCACCCGCTCGTCGAGGGCGGTCCGAAGGCCCCACAGGAGCGCCTCGTACTCGGCGACGTTGTTCGTCTGTGCGCCCAGGAACCTGCCGCCTGAACGCACGATCGCTCCGGCGGGGTCCTCGAGGACGAACCCCGCGCCAGCAGGCCCCGGGTTCCCCCGGGCTCCGCCGTCGGTACGCAACGTCCACGGTGCGTCCGCGCTCACGGCTGCCTCACAACGAGTATCCGCCCGCAGTTCGGGCAGGTACCCAATTCTGGGCCGTCCAACAACGCCTGGACCTTCCCGGCCGGCAGGTTGACGCGGCACCCTCCGCACATGGAGCCCGAGAGCGCGCCGACACCCAAGCCGTGGTGCGATTCCCGCGCGGCCTCGTAGCGTGCCAACAAGTCGGCAGGAAGGGCGGCGGCGAGCGCCGCCCGCGCGTGCCTCTCGGCGTCGATGCGAGCCAGGATGTCCCCGCCGCGGGCCTTGAACCGCGCGGTGAGATCCGCTTCCCGGCGCGCGCCCTCTTCGAGCGCCCCGTCGATCCTCGCAGCCTGCGCGGCGCCGTCCTCCCGCTTCTGCATCTGCACGAGCAACTCACCCTCGAGCTGCTCGACCCTGCGGCGCAGCGCCTCCAGTTCGAGGGAGACGGCCTGGAGCTCCTTCGGGCTCGCTATCTCGCCGGACATCAGCTTCGCCTGCTCGGACACCATCTTGGCCTTGATGCCTGCGATCGTGTCCTCGAGCACGCCGGCCGCCTGGTCCATGTGCCGAAGCACCCCGGCGGTGCGCTCCTTGAGCTTGGCGATGTCGGCGATCTTCGCGCGCGCAGCGAGGATCGCACGCTTCTCGGGCATCTCGTCAAGCTCCTTGGAGAGCCTCAGGATCGTCAGATCGCGCTCCTGGATCTCGAGCAGTACGGGAATGGTCTCCATGAAGACGAGGCCTGCTCTCTCTCTATGCGTGCCCGTCCGCGCGACTCGGGATGCCGTGTTCGCGCTGGCCAGCATGGTACCGTACCCGCCCCGGCAGACACCCTAGAGGGCCACTTCCTCCGCTCGCCTCGACCGGAACACGACAAGCGAACGGTATCCGGCGGAGCGCAGAAGCTGCCGCGCCTCGTCGCCTCCCGCGCCGACCTCCGCCGCGGCGTGCGCGTCCGAGCCCATCGTCGCCGGGACGCCGCGCCGCCGGCACGCCCGGAGCAGCGCGAGCGACGGGTAGATCTCATGCACCGGCTTCCGCAGTCCTCCGGTGTTGACCTCCACCGCACAGCCGCCCTCCGCCAGTGCCTCGGCCGCGACCTCGAACAGGTGCGTCGGGTCGCTGTCGGGGAAGAAGCCGAACTTCTTGACGAGATCCGGGTGCGCGATGACG
>Ga0209748_1000819_pt1 | contig 15905 bp, 16 predicted proteins | sample BarGraIncu00421A_FD_185490 | JGI IMG/M metagenome (GOLD analysis project Ga0209748, IMG submission 185490) | Arctic peat soil microbial communities from Barrow, Alaska - Barrow Graham LP Incubations 004-21A (SPAdes) (version 2) | ecosystem: Environmental > Terrestrial > Soil > Wetlands > Peat... | reverse complement strand
AACACGAGCGAGACGACCAGTGGGATGACCATGAGCAGGCCGACACCGATGATGACCTTGCCGGTGTACTTGCCGATGACGAGATGGTCCTCGAGGCGCGGGCGGACGATCACCTGAACACCGCCACTGCCACGACCGCCATGAGGAAGGCGAACAGCGTCATCCCGAGGATCCACAGGCTCTCGTGGATGATGCCGAGCGCGTAGTCGGTGACCTGCTGGCGCTTCGAGGTCTCCGGGCGGGGCATTTCGACCATGGCTCTACTCCCCGGTCAAGGCGCGTTTGAGGTTGGCCTCGTGGTCGACGGCGGTGAAGGCCACGACCACGTCCCCGGCCTTCATCTCCGTGTCGCCATGCACCGTGATGACGTCGTCGCCGCGCACGATGGCGAACAGCACGCAGTCGACAGGGAGGTTGAGATCCTTGACCTTCTTGTCGCACACGACACAGCGGTCGGTCGGCAGCTCGATCTCGACGACCGCCATGTTCCCCTTGCGCAGGTTCGCGAGCGTGCGCAGGTCGCCGATGGCCGTCTCCTCCTCGATCATCCTCGCGATGATCGAGGTCGAGGAGATCGCCTCGATCCCGAGTGCGTTGAAGATGTGCTGGTTCTTCGGGTTGTTGACGCGGGCGACGCACCGCGGCACGCCGAAGGCGGTCTTGGCGAGCTGGCAACTCACGAGGTTGTCGTCGTCGTCGCCGGTCACGGCCGCGAACACGTCCGCGTGGCCGACGCCGGCGTCCTCCTGGAACGTCACGTCACACCCGTCACCCAGGATGATCATCGGATGCTTCGGCAACTCGGCGGCGAGCTTCTCGGCCACGGCCTCGCGCTTCTCGATCAAAACGATCGTGTGCCCGCTCTCGAGCAACGTGCGTGCAAGGAAGCTGGCGACCTTGCCCCCGCCGTTGATGACGATGAACACGGCCTCAGCCCTCCATGTACTTCTCGACGCGGGCGAAGCCCTCTTCCTTCACGGCACCCACGATGACGTCCCCCGGCTGCAGCATGGTGTCCGGCAGCGGGATGAAGGTCACGTTCCCGCGCGACAGCACGGAGACCCGGAACTGGTGCTCGATCTCGACGTCACGCACGCGCTTGCCCGATACCCCGGCGCCGGCGCGGAACTCGATGACCTCGACATCGCCGAGCGTCTGCACGTGGTGGCCGTGCCCGGCCTCGATCTTCTCGAGCAGGCTCTCGGCCACCAGGGTCGTGCCGCATACGTAGTCCATGTCCAGCTGCTGGTACGTGCGCTCGCGCTGCGGGTTGTAGAGGCGGGCCACGACGTGTGGCACGCCGAAGATCTTGCGCGCCACCTCCGCGGCCATCAGGTTGGTGTTGTCGAGGTCCGTGACCGCCGCGAAGACGTCTGCGGAGCGGACGTCGGCCTCGATCAGGACGTCCTCATCGAAGCCGAGCCCCTTGATCGTGACGCCGTTGAAGGTCGAGCCGAGACGCTTGAATGCCGAGTCGTCGCGGTCGATCACCGTGACGTTGTGCCCCTCGACCGACAGCATCGTGGCCAACTGCGAGCCGACGCGCCCGCACCCGACGACGATAGCGTTCATATGCTGGTCCCCATCCCTCGTGCCTGCGGTCGTCCGCGACCGCGCGCGGAACACCGACACGCTACGCCCCCGCCACGCGAGTGGTCAATGCAGGTCGTCGTTAAGAAACTGTGTAGACGCGCGACCGAACGTGCGGGAGGGGGACCGGGCCGCCGTTAAGGGACTGTGCAGACCGCTGGCATGTCCGGAAGCGCCCACACGGAAGGAGAGCCGGAACGCGTGACGCGTCCCGGCTCTCCTTCGAAGAAGCGGCGCTCACAGTGCGCCGCGGTTTGTGGAACTACGCGCCGATCTTGAAGATCTTCGTGCCACAGGACGGGCAGATGCCCTGAGTGGCCGGACGGCCGTTCTTCATGATGATCGACTTCGGGTCCTTCATTTCCTTCTTGGCCTTGCACTTGACGCAGTAACCTTCCTTGGCTGCCATGCTCGAGCCCACCTCCTCATCGCGTCTTTCTCGCGGTCCGTTCACTGCCCGTGAGGGCGTTTCAAGACGGTCGACGCACGCTCACGGGTGCGCCCCCTGCACCACTCTACACATTCTGCGCCGTTCGTGAAGCACCCACGCTCTTCTGAGCGGGAGCGAGGCGGCTTCCGGCGAAGCCCAGGACCGCCGCGCAGAGAAGGACGAGCACCGCCCAGCACGCCCCCGAAGCGATCCAGAACGGCTCCGGGAACAGGCGGATGAGCATCGAGTCGGCGGGGAACGTCCAGGTCCCGTTGGCGAAGAAGAGGCCGTGGAATGAGGCGAACAGCGTCTCGAAGTCGGAGAAGGCCGCGATCACGGCGAGCACGACCACGACCGTGAGCGACAAGGCCGCTGCATGCATCCCCGCGCGAAGGCGGGGCAGTCGTCGCCACGCGATGCAGGCCGTGACGTACGCGGCGAGCAGCAGGGCGGCCAGCCCCGAAGCCAGGCGCGCGCCCGAGATCACGGCGCGGACGTCGAGCAGGTGGCTCACGGCGGCCCGGTCGAAGGCGGGCAACCCCTTCCACGTCGCGGGCAACGGATCGTACTCGCTGTCGGCCACGAGCGCCCGGACCTCGCTCGAGAGATGAACGACGTCGACCGCGGAGAGCCCGGAGGACGACGGGACGCCGAGCGCTTGCGTGAGCGCCGAGGTGTAGACGGGGACCGTGAGGGTCAGGACTGACCAGCCGACGCACAGCGCGATCCACAGCACCGTCGCAAGTGCCACCTCGAGTGCGCCCAAGGCCGCGCGCGGCCTCATGGGCGCGTCAGGTCCGTGCGACCGATGACCACGCGGTTGCCACCGTCGGCGGCCGCCCTGGCCAGCGCGGCGTCGGCGACACTCAGCAGCTCCGACGCGGTCCTGCCGTCGCGCGAGAAGCGCGCGACTCCGACGCTCACGGTCACGCTGCGGTCGTCGTCCAGCACCGCGGCGACCCCCGCGCGCAGACGTTCCGCCATGCGCTCGCCCTCCTCCGAGGACTCGTTGTCCTCAGGCACGAGCAGCGCGAACTCCTCGCCCCCGTAGCGGGCCGCGAGCACGAGACAGGGCTCATTGCCCTGGCAGCCGGAGGCCTCGCGAACGACGCCGGCGATCAGGTCGATCATCCGGTTGCCCGCTTCCGTGCCGAACAGTCCGTTGAAGTGGGCGAGATCATCGATGTCGGCCACGACCACCGACACGCCGCGCCGGAACCGCCGCGCCCGCTCGATCTCGACCCCGAGCTCGCGGCGGAAGTGGACGCGGTCCAGCAGTCCGGTGCGGCTGTCGCGCTCGGACTGCTTCGCCAGCGCATTCATGCGATCGCGCGTCGCACGCATGAACAGACCTCCGACCGTCGCCGCCCCGAAGATCACCGTGATGGTCCACAGCGCGCGGACGGCGACGTAGCTGCCCACGAACTGGAGATCGTTCTGCACGAACGGCATCGTCATGTGCGGCAGCACGCGGGCCCATACGAGTCCGACGACCATCACATACGCCCCGGCCGCCAGCCCGGCGACGCCCCACACCTCCCGGCGGCTCGACAGGATGAGCGCCGCCTCGAGCACGAACAGGTAGTAGAGGGCGTCGAACCACGAGTACACGCCGCCCGAGTAGTAGACGAGGACGGTCACCACAAGGATGTCGAGCACCAGTTGGGCCGCGTTGAAGACGGTCAGGTTCCCGAAGCTGCGGTAGGTGCGCTGGTAGTAGGCGTTGTAGACGAGCACGAGCAGGAGGGCGAGCCCGGGAACGACCATGCGCGGCGCCAGGTCAGGCGCCTGACCGGCAAGCGCGTAGATGCCGATCCCGAACACCGAGAAGACCGCGATCGCGGCGACGATGGCCCACCTGAGCCGTATGACGAGACCGACGCGCTCGACGTTGGCTGCGAGCTCCTCGATGTCGCTCTGGCTCGGCTGGTCGCGCCACATGATGGTCAGGCGTCGCTGGAGCGCCTTGTTGAGTCGTCCGCGTTGCACGAGTGCCCTACAGCTCCTTGATCAGAGCCGTGACGAACTCCACCGCTGTCTCGATGTTGGCCTCGGCGACGTTGTCCGATGTGTCGGTCGCCCAGTGCCAGTTCGGAAGGCGCCCGTTCACGTCGAACGCCATGACGGACATGGCGTGGTAGCCGCGCGCGAGCGCCGGTGTCGCATCCGTGGACAGGCCGCGGTACTCGTGGCCCTTGATGGGAAGATCGGCCTCGCGGACCGCGCGTCGCGCGGCGCTGACGATCCGGCGGTCGGAATCGTAGTGCCGGGCCATGCCCTCGCGGGTGACGTAGGTGAGCGAGCCGGCCCCGATGTTGTCGAGGTTGATGATGGCGGCGTCGTGCAGGTCCGGGCCATACTCCTTCAGGAAGGCGCGCATCCCGAACGTGCCGACCTCTTCGGCGCCTGTCGCCACGAACCAGATCTCCTTCTCGGTGAGCTCGCGGTCCACGTTCATCGTCACCCGACGGCGGATCCTCGCGGCGACGCTTGCGGCGAAATCGGGATCATCGATGCTCGCGACGCCGGCCGAGCCGCCCTTCCAGGGGGTCTCGTCCTCGTCCTCGTCATCGGAGAAGTTGTCCCACGACCCGATGGTCTTCCCCTTCTTGCGCGCGTCGAAGTCACCGCCGACACCCAGCCACTCACGCACCCCGTGGCGCTCCGCGGGCTGGTCCTTGTGCGCGCCTCCGAACAGGCCCCGACGATGGCGCTCGTCGCTCTGTCGTGGCGTCTCCTCGGCCCCGACGGGTGTGAAGGGGGCCGTCTCGCCCCCCTGCACGGGCTCGGTCGATCGGCGCGGACCGTCGTCGAAATCGACGTCGAACCCGGGGTCGGGCTCCGCCTGGGTGCGCGGAGCAGCCGGCGCGGTGCCGAACAGACGCGCGGCGCGTTCGGCGTCGGCATCCGTCGGGCGTGCGGCCTCGTCCTTCGCCTTGATGGCCTGCGCGTAGGAGTCCAGGCCCAGGGTGGTCTGCCCTGCCACGACGACACCTGTGTCCCACGAGATCTCGTCGTCGGCCCATGCGTCGAGAGCGGGTGCCGGCGCGGGTGCCGCGACCGGAGAGTAGGTGAGCAGCGAGCCCTCGGGCACCACGTCGGCCTCCCGGACGTCGAGCTCCGAGTGCGGCAGGGCCGACTCCCGCGTCAGCGGATGCTGCGGGGCCTCGGACTCCGGCACCAGCCGGTCCAGGAGCCCGATCAGGGCAGCGACCCCCGACGCGTTGTCGTTGGCGCCGGGCGTGTACTTCAAGAACAGCTCGCGGTGGACATCGATCACGAGCGGGACGAGCAGATAAGCGGCGGGAACGAGCGTCACATACCACGCCCACGGATCCAAACGGGAGGCGTAGGGCACGAATCGCAACGCGATCAGGACCGGGACGGCGAACGTACAGAACTTCATGAGACCGAACGTCGCGGCGAAGTTCTTGACCATCCCGGGGCTGAAGGCCAGCGACGCGCGTGCGGAGTCGTAGTGCGCGACGATCACGACCTTCGCGACCCGCTCGCCTCTACCCGCACGGGGGACGTGGCGCGCGATCACGTTCTGGCTCGGGCCCTTCGGCATCAGCGCCGTGAGCCCCCAGCGGGTGTCGAGGTCGAGCCAGAACACGATGGCCGTGACGAGGGCGACCGCAAGCGCCGCCGGATGCCACGCGGACCAGCCGGACCCGATGGCGGCCGCGATCGTCAGGGTGTGATACAGGACGTACGCCCACGAGTAGGTCCGCGGACTGTCGAACTCCTGGAGCTCGGTCGGAAGACCCCGCGCATCGAATGCGTCGCGGATGTAGGTGGCCGCCCGCTCCTCGGCGTCGGTTGTCGCGGGCCTCGGCCCGATCGTCTCCGAGAGGTGCTCGACGTGCGAGATCAGCGCGCCCATTGGGGTCCCTTCCGGAAGCTCGCGACCGGCTCCGGCAGCCGGGTCGTCGCGTCACCTCGCAGGATATACCACCGAGAGAGAACCGGACGTGCCGGGTGGCGCGTCCGGTGCCCCTCGGCGGGACGCACGAAGGGCCGGCACCCGCTCGGGTCCGGCCCTTCCTGCACCCGCCCGGTCAGTCTCGCGTGTGGCATTCGCCGCAGCCGACCATCCGGCGGACCGAATGCTGCGCCTGCAGCACCGGGTCGTCCGAGTGGCAGATGCATCCCGGAATGGGGATCACGAACCGCGCATCCAGCGGCGGCTGCCGGCCCGCCGCGACCTCGGCGGCGTACACCGCGCGCGCCTCCGCGGACGGCGGCTGCATCCCTCCGTACAGGTAGAGCAGCGCCGCCACGATCGCGAGCACGGCGACGGAGGTGCCGATCCCGACGAGCCAGCGCTTCGCCCTCACGCGCTATGCCACGCCGAGGATGATGTCGAGGTCGGCCTGCGCGCTCTCGCCGATCGGCTTGATCGCGAAGTTGTCGACCAGCACCTGCAGCACGTTGGGGGTGATGAACGCGGGGAGGGTGGGGCCAAGCCGGATGTCGGAGATGCCCAGGTGCAGGAGCGTCAGCAGGATCGCGACGGCCTTCTGCTCGTACCACGACAGGATCATCGACAGCGGCAGGTCGTTCACGCCGATGCCGAACGCGTCGGCGAGCGCGACCGCGATCTTGATGGCGGAGTACGCATCGTTGCACTGGCCGACGTCGAGCAGGCGCGGGATCCCGCCGATCTCGCCGATCTTGTGGTCGAAGAAGCGGTACTTGCCGCAGGCCAGCGTCAGGATGACCGTGTCCTTCGGCGACTGGTCGACGAAGTCCGTGTAGTAGGACCGGCCCGGCTTGGCGCCGTCGCACCCTCCCACGAGGAAGAAGTGGCGGATGGCGCCGCTCTTGACCGCCTCGATGATCGTGGGCGCCACGGACAGGACCGCGTCGCGTGCGAAGCCGACCGTGACGCTCCCGGCATCGAGCGTGTCCGTGAAGCCCGGCAGCTCCAGTGCGCGTGCGATGACCGCGGAGAAGTCACCATTCGGGACGTGGACCGCGCCCGGCCACTGGACGTTGCCGGTCGTGAAGATGTTCTCCATGTACTCCGACTTCGGAGCCTGGATGCAGTTCGTGGTCATCAGGATCGCGCCGGGGAAGGCGGCGAACTCGCGGCGCTGGTTCTGCCACGCTGTGCCGTAGTTGCCGTAGAAGTGCCCGTGCTTCTTGAGGCCCGGATAGCCGTGCGTGGCGAGCATCTCACCGTGGGTGTAGACATCGATGCCGAGTCCCTCGGTCGCCTCAAGCAGGTCGGAGAGGTCCTTGAGGTCATGGCCCGAGACCACGATCGCCTTGTTCGGCCGGTGGCCGAGAGGCACCTCGGTGGGAACCGGGCTGCCGTACGTGCCCGTGTTGCCGGCGTCGAGCAACTCCATGACGCGCAGATTGACCTTGCCCGCCTCCAGTGCGAGACCGACCCAGTCGCCCAAGGCCAGGGAGTGGTCGGCGAGCGAGGCGAACGCCTTGTAGGTGAACGCGGAGACCTCGGGGTCGGTCTGCCCCAACACGCGGGCGTGGTCGGCGTAGGACGCCAGTCCCTTCACGCCGTAGACGGTGACCTCCATCAGCGAGCGAACGTCGGCGTCGTCGGCGCGGTCGGCGAAGTGACCGACGGCAATGGCCTGCGCGGTCAGCGCATCGAGACCCTCGGAGGGCTCGAAGGCGAGTGCAGCGTCATCGTGCGCCGGAGCGCCACCCGCTGCGGTGACCCGCGCGGCCAGCACGATGCGAGCGGCGTGCAACTCGCGAACGACGCCGCCAAGCGACTCGTCGTCGAAGTCGACATTGGTGACGGTGTGGAAGATCCCGCGATCGACGAGCTCGTCGATCGCGGGCTCGACGACCCCGTGTCCGCTTCCCGCGACCGCCCACAGCGAGACCGCCACGACCTCATGAAGGATGAGCTCCTGCAATGCGGCGACGGTCGGCTTCTTGCCGCACACGCCGACGGTGGTGCAGGCGACGCCGTTGAGCGTCTGTTCACATTGGTTGCAGAACATGGGCGGTTCCTCTCGTGGTGCGGTCGGTGACGGTTATCCGTGGATGAGCGCCGGCAGGCAGCGCGTGCAGACCCAGGTGGACGTACCCTTCGTCCGCACCGGCAGCAGCGGCGCGTGGTCTTCGTCGGTCCCGCAGTTGAAGCAGGTCTGAGCGATGTAGGTGCGGGGGGCGGCCGCCACGTGCTCCTCGACCGCGTGGTGATCGAACGGCACCGCCTCGCGCTCCTCGACCGTGAGCGCGCCGGTCGGGCAGACGCCGAGGCAGAATCCCGCCCCGTCGCAGAGCTCCTCGCGCACGACCTTCGCCTTGCCGTCGACGATGACGATCGCGCCCTCTGCGCACGGGCTCACGCACACGCCGCAGCCGGTGCACAGCTCCTCGTCGATCCGGACGATCTGTCGGGTGATGGTGGCGGTCATCGTTTGTCCTATCCCTCGGTGTCGGAGGCGCCGGTGGCGCCCGCCGCCTTGCGTGCTTTCCGGCTCTCGATCAGGTGCCTCACGCCCTGGATCGCGTAGCCGTGGAACATCGAACGGGGGCCCGCGTAGCGCATCACGTCGCGCATGTGCTCACGCATGGCGGGCTTGTAGCAGTGTGTGTCGCAGTTGCTGCAGAACGGTTTCGGGTCCTTCGGGCAGAACGCGCGCCGCTGTTCCGCGTAGCGCAGGAGGTCGGCGCACTCGTCGCAGACGACCGGTGCCGCGCGGCCGTAGACGCCCGCTTTGACGCCGTCGGACGCCAGCGCGGACCGGGTCGCGGTCCAGTGGTTGCCGCGGCAGTAGATGCCCGTGAAGTCGCCGAGCAGCCGCGTGTCCGCGGCTGCCTTCGGGTCGGAGATCCTCTCGGCGAAGTTGTCCGGCATCCGGCGGGTTCCTCCCGGGGTGGTGGGCGACGTCAGCCATACGCTTGTACCCCGGAGCCGCGGTGTGCGCTTTGACATGTGTCAAACTCGACCCGGTGCAGGACATGACCGCGCCGATGAACCCAGGGAGGTCGACGTGGCCGAGGTTCGAACCGATGTCTTCGCCGCCTTGCGGGCGTGCCGGATGTGGCGCGCGGCCGACGACGAGGCGATCGCCGCGCTGGTGGAGCAGACGCGCGTCGAGCACGCGGACCGCGGCCGCATCCTCGCAAGCGAGGGCGACAAGCCGGAGCGGTTCGGCGTCGTGGTCACCGGGCGGGTGCGCATCTACCACCTCGGCGCCGATGGTCGCGCGCTGACGTTCGAGACGGCCGGGAGGGGCGACGCCATCGCCGCGGTCGCGGCGCTCGCGGGGACCCGCTATCCGGCCACGATCGAGGCTGCCACCGCGGCGACCATCGCGTGGCTTCCGCGCGAGGCGCTCTTCGAGTTGATCGAGTCCCGGCCGGCGCTGCTGCGCACGCTGGTCACCGACCTTGCGAACCGCGTCGTCAACATGACGGCCGTGGCCACGAGCCTGTCGCTCGACGTCTCTTCACGGCTTGCAGGGTATCTCTTCCAGCGCGCTCTGGCCGTCGGCGACGCGACGCCCGGCGGCCTCGTGGTGGACCTGGGCATGACGAAGGCCGAACTCGCGTCCGCGCTCGGGACGGTACCCGAGACGCTGTCGCGCGCGCTCGCGCGGCTGCGCGACGACGGCGTGCTCGAGGTCCGGCCTCGCGCCGTGGTCGTCAAGGACGTCGGAGCGCTCGCCCGCCTGGGCAGCGGCTACTCCGAGGGCTGAGCAGACCCCTTTATTGCCTGAGCGCCCTTGTCGAGCGTGCTCGCCATCATGAAGCCCCACAGCAGGATCGCGGACGCGACCATCTCGCCGACGTAGAGGCCGCCCGACGCGCCGAAGCGTGCCATCGATCCCGCGCCCGCGATCATGAGCGTCCCGATGATGATGAGCACGTTCGCCCACACGCGATATCGGTAGACCTTCTTCGGCCAGAACTTGATGATCGAGAGGATGCTGCCGCCGAGCAGCAGCAGCGAGCCGGGGATGTTGAACGGCAGCGACATGAGGCGCGGGAACGTGCCGGAGGCGCCGAGCGCCTGGCCGCCGACCACGATGCCGGGGACCAGCTTGTCCATCAGCAGGGTCACCGTGAACGTCCCGTACAGGAAGATCGCGAGCATCACGACGTTGAGACCGAGGTAGAGGTCCCCCCACAGGCGCTTCTTGCTCACCAGGTAGAGGGTGCCGTTGCCGAGGAAGCCGACGAGCGAGGCCGCCAGCACGATGTAGACACGGTAGACGGTCGGGTCCCAGACTCCGCTGAACTCGGACCAGAACTCCATGACGGCCGCCACTGCGTAGAACAGGAAGCCGATCGCCCACATGAGTTGGTGCATCTTGTGCCGCTTCAGGTACTGGGCGACAAGCAATCCCACGTACACGAATCCGAGGATCGCCGTTGCGAGCGGCCATGCCCAGTGAGACCAGATATCCACGGAACGCCCCCTCCGCCTTGTCGATGCGTGTTCGATGCACTCCAACACTTGTAGACGAGCGCGGTCCGTATCGCAAGCGAATGGGCACAGGCGAAGTTGGCACGCGTGTTGCTTTTCCATGCGCAGAGCGTGGCGGCCTGTTCCTCCTCCCCCCTCAGGGCAGGGATCGCCGCACTCGATGAATCGAGTTGCGTTCCCCCCAACGCGGCTCGTTCGACAAAAAGGATCCGGCCCGACAGCGGCGACGCTGCCGGGCCGGACCTATTCTCGGGCCATTCCGCCGTGCCCACCGCATCTACGCCGTCGCCGTCTCCCCCGCATTGGCTACAATCCGTCACGGCGGACACGGCTCGAACCGGCACCGGGAGGGCACGGATGGGTGTGAGCGCGAGCGAACGCATCGTCAACCTCGCCCTGTACCTGGCGTCCGCCGTGCGCCCCGTGTCGGCCAACGAGATCGCCGCGAACGTGGCCGGCTACCCCGCAGGACAGACCGCGGCCGCCTTCGGGCGGATGTTCGAGCGCGACAAGGACGACCTCCGCCACGCGGGGATCGTCATCGAGCTCGACCGCTCGGATGACGTCGAGCGCTACCGGATCGATGCGGATTCGACCTTCTCCGACTCCGTACGCCTCGAGCCTCTCGAGGCGGTGGAGCTGCGCGCCGCGGCGGCGGCGATGCTGGCGGATCCTTCGTTCCCCTACCCCGAGGATCTTCGCCTCGCGCTCGCGAAGCTGGCCGCGGCGGCCGACGGCGGCATCGGAGCGGCCTCGGTCGTGAAGACCGCCCTCTCCGCAGACGAGGACCCCGCGACCCAGGGCGCAGCCGTCGCCGTGTTGACCCACGCCATCGGGACGCGCAAGCGCGCGTCGTTCTCCTACACCGGCGCGGACGGCCGGCTGTCGCGCCGCACCGTCGAGCCGTGGGGCCTGTTCGCCCGGGACGGCCGCTGGTACCTGGTGGCGCGCGACCCCGCCGCGGACGGCATCCGCGTGTTCGCGGTCGCCCGCACCGCCGACCTGGCTATCGAGCAGGCCCGGCCCAAGACGCCCGACTTCGACCCTCCCGAAGACTTCGACGTCCGCACCTGGATGCTGATGCCGTTCCAGTATGGGAGCCACACGAGCGAGGCGACCCTGCGCCTGAGCGGATCCGCGGCGCGTCGTGCGACGGCGCTCGTGGCCGGCCAGGGGAAGTTGAGCGGACCCGAGGGTGGCCCGTACCTGTGGCGGGTCCCGTTCGCCGACCAGACGCTGCTCGCGCGGTGGATCGCGGGGAACGGACCCGGCATCGCGGTCGTGTCGCCGGACTCGTTGCGCGAGGCGCTGGCGTCGGGCCTCCGGGAGGCGGTGAGCCTGCATGGCTGAGTCCTCCGCCGCCGCGCGCGCGCGCCGGCTTCTCGCGCTGCTCCCGTTCCTGAACGAGCAGCGGCTCGTGCCGCTCGCGGAGTTGGCCGCCGCCGTCGGCAGCGACGAGGCCACGGTCGCCGAGGACCTGACGGTGCTGTCACTGTGCGGCGGCGACGAGCGCGACCCCGGGCAGCTGATCGGTGTGTACGTCGAAGGCGACACGGCGGAGGTCTTCGCCGACCTGCCGGCGATGGGACGGCCCGTCAGGCTCACCCCGGCCGAGGCGCGCGCGCTCACCACGGCGCTGGAGTCGATCGGCGTCGACCCGCGCTCGCCGCTGCTCGAGCGCCTCGCGCAGCACGCCGAACGCGGCGTCGACCCCGACGTCGTCGCGCGGACCGTGCGAGCGGCCTTCGCCCAGGACGGGCAGGCCTCCGTGATCGCCGCACTCGACGTCGCATCCCAGCTGGGCGTCGTCGCGGTCATCCGCTACGCGTCGGCCCACTCCGGGCAGGAGTCGCTGCGCCGGGTGCATCCGCTCGCGCTGCACCGATGGCGCGACAGCTGGTACCTCGTGGCCGATTGCGAGTCGGCGGGTGAGCAGCGGACGTTCCGCGTCGACCGCATCACCGGCGTCTCGATGACGCACGACGTCTTCGAACGGCCCGACGGGACGGTCCCCGACACCTCACCGCTCCCTGAGTTCGACACCCTCCCCCGGGCGGTCGTCCTGTTCGACGAGGACGGACCCGACCTCAACGATCGCGACTGGCCGGGAACGCTGTTCGAGCGCCTCCCGGACGGCACCGTCTCCGCCTCCGTGCCCTACGCCGGAGACGCGTGGCTGGCTCGCAAGGTCGCCGCCCGACTCGGCGCGGCCCGCATCGTCGAGCCGCGGAGCCTGCGCGCCGCGGTGGTACGCGAAGCGCAGCGCATGCTCGCGGACTCGAGCGGCGCCGGGAGCAGGGACTAGGCGACGATGGCCGGACTCGACGAGACACCCTTGCCGATGGCCGCGGCACGACACGACGGCCTCGCCTCGTGCCGCCTGTGCGCGTCGGGGGACGCCGCCGCCGACCACGACTGGTGCCCGGCCGTCGGCGGACTCGTCTGCGAGGCGTGCTGCCGGCGGGCGCTCGTCGGAGACGACTCACGGCTCTACGCGATCTCCGCGGCGAGAGCCGAGGGCACGGAGACCGCCGAGGACCTCGCCGCCGCATGCATGGGCTGTGCGCGCGGTCGGCGCTGGTTCGAGGAGCAGCTCCGGCTCCGCCGCCCCGAGGGCGGAGAGCCCTGCTGAGCGCCGGCGCGCGTCAGCGCCCGAAGCGCTCGCGCACCTGCTCGATCAGACGATCGACCGGCAGCAGCTCGACGTCACTCACCGGCAGCGCGTCGATGAACTTCCGCGCGTACCCCTTGCCGGCGGACAGACGCCCGTCGGCCACGATCACGCAGCCCTCGTCGCTCGACGACCGGACGAGCCGGCCCGCGGCCTGCTTGAGTTCGAGGACCGCCTCGGGCAGGTAGTAGTCGTCCCACGCGCGACGGCCGAAGCGCTGCTGGCGCTCCTCGTAGAGCGGATCGTGCACACGCCCGAACGGAAGCCGCGCGATCACCACACACCGCAGCGTGTCACCCTTCGCGTCGAACCCCTCCCAGAACGACTTCGTCGCGAACAGCGACAGCCGCTCGTCGGCGAGGAACTCGTCGCGCACGCGCTTGTTCGAGACGCCGCGACCCTGGAGCAGCAGGTTCTGCCCCAGGTCGGCCAGAGGCCCGACGAGGCGGTCGTAGAGCTCCTCCATCTCCCTCTTGCTCGTGAACAGGGTGAGGACGCTGCCGCCCATCGCCTCGTGCACGCCCAGCAGGAGCCGCTCGAGCGCGTCGTAGTGCGCCGTGCCGCGCGGCTCGGGGAGGTCGGTGGGGATGAAGACCGACATCTGGCGATCGAAGTCGTAGCTCGACTCCAGACGCAGGCTGCGCCACGAGCCGGCCGGAAGGCGGTCGAGCCCGATGGTGCGCGCGAAGTGGCCGAAGTCGTCGCCCGTGGCCATCGTGGCCGAGGTGTAGACGACGGAGTGGATGTCGGGGTAGAAGCGCTCGAGCAGCTCGCCGCCGACATCGAGCAGCGAGGCCTCGACGCTGTTGCGCCGGTCGCCGCTGCGCTTGCCGACCCGCATGCTGTAGACGAACGAGTCGTCCGAGCCGTCGAGGACCGACTCCAGGCCGTCAAGCTGGTCGCGGATGCGCGAAAGCACGCCCGCGAGGTCGGCACGCGCGTCGACGAACTCCTCGCCCGCCTCTTCGAGCGCGGTGAGGAGGTCGCGTCCGGTGGAGACGACCGCCTCCAGATGGCGCCCCAGCGAGTGCCCGACGCCCGAGGCGATGCTCCATTCCGTGCGGTCGCGGACCTCAGCCGTCAGGCGCAGCTCCGCGCTGTCGTAGCCGTCGTCGGCGGCCTGCAGGTCCCGCAGGAAGTCGAAGAACGACTCCGCGATGGTCGTCGACGTGGTCACCTCCGCGCGCAGGAGCGCCGCGAGGCGCTCCGCGCGCTCAGCGAGCTCCTCGTTGCCTTGGGCGTGCGCCCGCGTGCGCACGCGGGCACGCACCGCATCGACCGATCCGCCGCGCCCTTCCGTGTGCAGCGACCCGAGGAGCGAGACGATCACGCGGTGGTCGGCGGCGACGGACAGCTGCTTGCGTGCCTCCGACTCCGCCGCGTGCGCCTCGTCCACGATCCAGTACCGCAGCGGCGGGAGGATGCCTCCGGCTGCGGCGCGGTCGCGGAAGAGCAGCGCGTGGTTCGTCACCACGATGTGCGCGCCGCCCGCACGACGCCGCACGCCGTGGAGGTAGCACAGGTTCGGATAGAAGCGGCACCGCTTGTGCGTGCAGTCCTCCACCGAACAGCCGACACGGCGACGGGACTCCTGCGTCCAGTGCAGGTTCACGGAATCGAGGTCGCCCCATGAGGACTGCGCCGTCCAGGCGACGAGCGCGCCCAGATGCGCGACGTCCTCGGCAGGGAGTTCGTCCTCGGCCATGCGCCGGTCGATCTTGCGGAGGCAGGGGTAGTGCTCGTAACCCTTGAGCGCGACGTAGCGCAGCCTGCCGCCCATGGCCGCGGCAAGCCTCGGCAGTTCACCGTGTACCAACTGGTCCATCAGCGTGTTCGTCTTGGTCGCGACACCGACACCCAACCCGTTCTGCAGAGCGAAGGCGGCCGCGGGGACGAGGTAGGCGACCGACTTGCCGACGCCGGTCCCCGCCTCGACCGCGAGGTGCCGGCGCTGTGCGAACGACTCGAGGACGGCTTCGGCCATCCGTCGCTGCTCCTCACGGGTCTCGAAGCCCGCGTACATGCGTCCGACAGCTCCGTCGGCGTCGAACTCCGCGAGCACCGCCTCGGGATCGGGGCAGGTCAACTCGCGCTCATCGGCGTCCGCGAGCCCGGGCAGATGGTGCCCGCGCGTGCTCTCCGCTCGCAGCGTCTTGAGGTCCAGGGTGTGGGCGGTCCCGCGCGCAGCCAGCCGTGAGAGCGTGTCGCGCAAGGCCCAATCGGTCGAGGGCGAGAGCCGGGCGATGGCCGTCACAACCTCCAGCGGCAGGTCCGCGACGCCTGCCAGGCAGATCCGCCAGAGATGGAACATCGCCTCGGTGTCGCCCGCCGCTCGGTGGAACGGCACGTCGATACCGAAGGCTTCGGCCAGGTCGCGGAGGCGGTGGCTGCGCAGCCGCGGCAGTGCGATCCGGGCGAGCTCGAGCGAGTCGAGCCAACGGTTCTGGAGCGGTATGCCTGCCTGCGCCGCAGCCGCGGTCATGAAGGACATGTCGAAGGAGGCGTTGTGGGCGACGATGTCGCGACCGCCGATCAGCGCGACGACCTCGCGCACGACCTGCCCGATCGACGGAGCGCCCGCCACCGCGTCATCGTCGATCCCGGTCAGCAGCGTCGTGTCGCGCGGGACGGCCCGTCCGGGGTCGACCAGCGAGCCGTAGCGGGCGACGATCTCGGGGCCGCGGGCGACGATGACGGCGACCTCGATGATCCGGTCGCGCTTCAGGTCGAACCCAGTCGTCTCGATGTCGAGGAAGGCGACCTCGTCCTCCACGCCCCACACGGCGTCCAGAGCG
>Ga0209748_1000818_pt1 | contig 15923 bp, 14 predicted proteins | sample BarGraIncu00421A_FD_185490 | JGI IMG/M metagenome (GOLD analysis project Ga0209748, IMG submission 185490) | Arctic peat soil microbial communities from Barrow, Alaska - Barrow Graham LP Incubations 004-21A (SPAdes) (version 2) | ecosystem: Environmental > Terrestrial > Soil > Wetlands > Peat... | reverse complement strand
CGGCGAGCGCCACCGAGGACCAGAGCGAGGGATACCTTACGAGTCGGGCATCAAACCGGCGGGACCGCTCCCCAAACGGCTCTCCGTGGAGTTCTACCAGGTCGCGTTGTTCTTTGTGATCTTCGACCTGGAGGCCGTGTTCATCTTCGCGTGGGCGGTCAACGCACGACGACTGGGCTGGACGGGCTACCTGGAGATCCTGTTCTTCGTCCTGCTCCTCTTCGCCGGGCTCGTGTACCTCTGGAAGGTCGGCGGCCTCGACTGGGGCGCCGCCGGACGACGCCGCCGGCAACGGCGGCGTCCCGTCGAGGCGACGCCTGCCGCTGGGCCGGAGCGCCTGGGGGAGGAGGGTCCATGAGGCCGCGGCGAGGGCCCGGGCCATCGCGCACGGCCAGCGCCTTTCAGGCGCTGATCGACGACGAGACGGGGCCCGGGCCGGGCCAGGGACAGGCGGTCGTGCTGGGCAGCCTGCAGAACCTCGTCGCCTGGGGCCGCAAGAACTCCCTCTGGCCGTTCGGGTTTGGGCTCTCCTGCTGTTTCGTCGAGATGGCGACGAGCCTCACGCCGCGCTACGACATCGCCCGCTTCGGCGCCGAGGTGCTGCGCATCTCGCCGCGCCAGGCCGACGTGATGATCGTCGGCGGCACCGTGTTCCGCAAGATGGCTCCCACGGTGTTGCAGCTCTACCAGCAGATGATGGAACCGCGCTGGGTCATCTCGATGGGTTCGTGCGCCAACTCGGGCGGCATGTACGACGTCTACAGCGTGGTGCAGGGCGTCGACTCCTTCCTGCCCGTCGACGTCTACGTGCAGGGCTGCCCGCCGGCGCCGACCACCCTCATGGAGGGGTTGCTGCTGCTGCAGGCGCAGGTACAGACCGAGCGCCGCCCGCTCAGTTGGGTGCTCGGCGCGGAGGCCGTGCAGAAGCCCACCGGCATCTCCCTGCGCGACCTGCGGCGGCCGGGACGGGCCGCGGCGGGCGAGCTGGCCCCTCAGGACGAGGTGTGACGTGGAGACGACCGCCGACACCCCGCTCGCGCAGCCCGGGATCGTCGGCGAGCTGCAGGCGCGCTTCCCCGACGTGCCGCTCGTAGAGCAACGCACGGCCGACGAGATCCCGACGGTCTGGGTGCCGGCCACGCGCCTCAAGGAGCTGCTCGCGTACCTCAAGACCGAGGCGGCCCGGCCGTTCGCCAGTCTGTACGACCTCGGCGGCATCGATGAACGCCTGCGCGCCCACCGCGCGGGGCAGCCCGACGCCGACTTCACGGTCTTCTACCACCTGCTGTCGTACGAACGGAACGCCGACCTGCGCCTCAAGGTCGCGCTCCGCGACGATGACCCGGCGGTCGAGACGATCACCGACCTGTGGCCGGCCGCGAACTGGTACGAGCGCGAACTGTGGGACATGTTCGGCATCGACGTCCGCGGCCACCCGCGCCTGGCGCGGATCCTCCTCCCCTCTTGGTGGGAAGGCCATCCCTTGCGCAAAGAAGCGCCCTCGCGGGGCACGGAGCTCGGACCCTTCACCATGCCGCCCGAGCAGTTCGAAGAATGGCAGGAGGAGTTGCGCTTCAAGCCGGAGGAATGGGGGCTGCCGCGCACCGAGGACGACCCCACGCTCATGTACCTCAACATCGGCCCGCAGCACGGCGCTACTCACGGCCCGCTGCGCATCATCGTGGGCCTGCGCGACGAGGAGATCGTGCACTGCATCCCCGACATCGGCTACCACCATCGCGGGGCAGAGAAGATCAGCGAGCGCCAGACGTGGCACACCTTCATCCCGTACACCGACCGTATCGACTATCTGGGCGGCGTGACCAACAACCTGCCGTGGGTGCTCACCGTCGAGAAGCTCTGCGGCATCGACGTGCCCGACCGGGCGCAGATCATCCGCGTGATGCTCTGCGAGTTCTTCCGCATCGCTAGCCACCTCGTCTTCTACGGCACCTTCGCGCAGGACATCGGCGCCCTCTCGCCGGTCTTCTACACGTTCGAGGACCGCGAGCGGATCTTCGACGACGTCATCCAGCCCATCTGCGGGGCACGCATGCACCCCAACTGGTTCCGCATCGGGGGCGTCGCCGAGGACCTGCCGAAGGGCTGGGAGCAACCCGTGCGCGACTACCTCGACTACCTGCCCAGCCGCCTCGACGAATACGACCGGCTGATCATGGACAACCGCATCATGAAGGCGCGCACCGTCGGCGTCGGGGCTCTCAGCGTGGCCGACGCCATCGAGTGGGGCGTCACCGGCCCCAACCTGCGCGCCGCGGGGCTGCCGTGGGACTGGCGCAAGCAGCGCCCGCACAGTCACTACGACTGGTTCGACTTCGACGTCCCCGTGGGCTCGACGGGCGACTGCTACGACCGCGCCGCCGTGCGCGTCGAGGAGATGCGGCAGAGCCTGAGGATCATCCGCCAGTGCCTGGACCAGATGCCCGGAGGGCCCTACAAGGCGCACCACCCACTCGCCACGCCGCCCGTGAAGGAACCCAACACGATGCACGACATCGAGACGCTGATCACGCACTTCCTGGGGGTGAGCTGGGGCCCGGTGGTGCCGCCCGGAGAGGCCTGCGTCTACACCGAGGGGTGCAAGGGTCAGTACAGCTACTACGCCATCAGCGACGGCCAGAACAGCGCGTACCGCACCAAGATCCGCACGCCCTCCTTCCCCCACCTGCAGGTGCTGCCACTGCTCGCCCGGGGGTACGAGATCGCCGACCTCGTGGCGATCCTCGGCAGCCTCGACTTCGTGATGGGAGACGTGGATCGGTGAGCCTGAGCGACGACGAACGCCGGGAGATCGAAGCGGCGCTGCCGCACTACCCGGACCGGCGCGCCGCCGCCGCCACTGCGATGCGCATCGTGCAGCGCCGCCGCCGCTGGCTGTCCGACGAGGTACTCGCCGACCTCGGCGAGTACCTCGGCATGAGCGTCGAGGAGCTCGACAGCCTGGCGACGTTCGCCAACATGCTCTTCCGCCGGCCGGTCGGGCGCCACATCGTGCTCGTCTGCGACAGCTTCGCCTGTTGGTCGCTGGGCTACGCCGAGCTGCGCGCAGCCATCCAGACGCAGCTCGGCGTCGGCCTCGGCGAGACCACCTCGGACGGCCGCTTCACGCTCCTGCCCATCGTCTGCCTGGGCGCCTGCGACAGAGGCCCGGCGCTGATCGTCGACGCGGACCTGTACGGGCCCGTAGCGCCGCCCGCGGTGGGCGCCATCCTGGAGGCGTACGCTTGAGCGCCCTGGGCACGAACGGCTGGGAGCGCCCGATGAGCAGGGCCATGCGACCGGACGGGCAGCCGGCGTTCCTCGACGACTACGTCGCCGCCGGCGGCTACGAGGGTCTGGGCCGCGCCCTGCGGGAGCTCGAGCCGGCCGCGGTGACGCAGGCGGTCTCCGACTCCGTCCTGCGCGGCCGCGGCGGCGCCGGCTACGCCACCGGGCGCAAGTGGAGCACGATGCCGCTCGGCCGCGATGCGCCGCGGCCCAAGTACGTCGTCTGCAACGGCGACGAGATGGAGCCGGGCAGCTTCAAGGACCGCTTCCTTCTCGAACGCAACCCGCACCTCGTGCTCGAGGGCATAATCCTCGCCGGCTTCGCCGTCGAGGCGGACGCCGGCTACGTCTTCCTGCGCGCCCAGTACGACCAGCCACTGGCGTGCGTCGAGCGGGCCCTCGCCGAAGCCTACGAGCACGGCTACCTCGGCAGCGACATCCTGGGCTCGGGCTTCTCCTTCGACATCTACCTGCACCAGAGCGTCGGGCGCTACATGTGCGGCGAGGCCTCGGCCATGCTCAACGCCCTCGAGAGCCAGCGGCCCAACCCGCGCGCGCGTCCGCCGCACATGACGGGCGCCGGCCTGTACGCTCGTCCGACGGTGGTGAACAACGTCGAGACCTTCGCCGCCGTGCCCTCCATCGTGCGCAACGGCGCCGACTGGTGGAAGAGCCTGTCGATGACCGACGAGGGGGGCACGAAGATCTACGGCGTCGCCGGACGCGTGGTGCGGCCGGGCTGCGTGGAACTGCCCATGGGGACCTCGATGCGCGAGCTCATCGAGGTGCACGCGGGCGGGATGCAGCCCGGCTACGAGCTGCGCGCCGTCAGCCCCGGAGGGGCCTCCACGGCGTTCGTCAAGGCCGAGGACATCGACGTCGCCATGGACTTCGAATCGATGGAGAAGGCGCTCAGCCGCCTCGGCACGGGCACGCTCGTCCTGCTGGACGACAAGACCTGCCCAGTCGGCATGACTCTGAACCTCCTGCAGTTCTTCGCCCAGGAGTCGTGCGGCTGGTGCACGCCCTGTCGCGAGGGATTGCAGTGGTCGGTCTCCCTGCTCGGCGACATCGAGCAGGGGTGTGGACGCCCGGAGGATCTCGACGTGCTCCAGGAGCACGTCTGGCTCATGGGCTCCGACAAGACGTTCTGCGACCTCGCGCCGGGAGCGATGCAGCCGCTGGAGGCGGCGCTCAGGTTGTTCCGCGACGACTTCGTCCAGCACATCGAGGAAGGCCGGTGCCCCTACGCGCCGGGCGACGGGTCGGACGCACCGGCGGAAGAGGCGGCGGCGCGTCCGGAGGCCACGGCATGACGGGCAACGTGCAAGGAGCCGCGCGGTGAGCGCCGGCGAACCGCAGAGCGGCGCCGGGCCGGAGCTCGTAACCGTCGTGATCGACGGCCGGGAGTTCCGCGTGGAGGCGGGACGCAACATGCTCGACGTGGCGCTCTCGCTGGGCTTCGACCTGCCGTTCTTCTGCTGGCACCCCGTCATGGGCTCCATCGGCGCCTGCCGGCAGTGCGCCGTGCGCCTCTTCTGGACCGGCCGCGACGGCGCGGAGAAGAGCGAGATCGCCATGGCCTGCATGGTCGAGGCTCAGGAGGGCACGCGCATCCTCATCGACGACGCGGAGGCGGTCAGGTTCCGCGCCCGCATGATCGAGCTCATGATGATGAGCCACCCGCACGACTGCCCCGTCTGTGACGAGGGCGGCGAGTGTCATCTGCAGGACATGACGGTGATGACCGGGCACGCGTACCGGCGCTACCGCGGCCTGAAGCGGACCTTTCGTAACCAGGACCTCGGCCCCTTCATCACCCACGAGCTCAACCGCTGCATCACCTGCTACCGCTGCACGCGCCTGTACAACGACTACGCCGGCGGCCACGACTTCGGCGTCTTCGGCCTGCGCAACCAGGTGTACTTCGGCCGCGAGACGGACGGTACGCTCGAGAGCGAGTTCAGCGGCAACCTCATCGAGGTCTGCCCCACCGGAGTCTTCGACGACAAGACCCTCGCGCATCACTACTCGCGCAAGTGGGACCTGCAGACCGCGCCCTCGGTGTGTCCCCACTGCGGCCTGGGCTGCAACACCACCCCGGGGGCGCGCTACGGTGAGCTGCGCCGCGTGCTCAGCCGGTACAACCGCGACATCAACAAGATGTTCCTCTGCGACCGCGGTCGCTTCGGCTACGCCTTCGTCAATGCGCCGCAACGGATCCGCGCCACGCAGGTGGCGTGGCGCCCGCTCTCGATGACCGCGGACGCGGGCGAAGCGCCCGTCTCGGTGAGGAGGGAACGGGCGCTCGACGCCGCCGCCTCGCTCCTGCGCGGGCGCCGCGTGCTCGGGATCGGCTCGCCGAGGGCGTCGCTCGAAGCCAACTACGCCCTCCGCACGTTGGTCGGCCCCGACCGCTTCTACCTCGGCATGTCGGACGCGGACTACGACCTCGTGGGCGCGGTCCTCGAGATCGCCCGCACCGGGAGCACGCGGCTCGGCGCCCTGGCCGACGTCCAGCACGCCGGCGCCGTCTTCATCCTCGGCGAAGACGTCACCAACACGGCCCCGATGCTCGACCTCACGGTGCGCACCTGGCTGCGGCTGCGCCCGACGGCCGAGGAAGAGCGGGTAGACATCAGCCGCTGGAACGATGCCGCCATCGGGCGCGCCAAGCGCCGCGAGCCGAGCCCGCTGTGGATCGCCGCGCCGCACGCGACCAAGCTCGACGAGGTGGCCGGCGAGACGTGGCACGCGGCGCCCGCCGACATCGCGCGCCTCGCCCTGGCCGTGGTCCACGAGCTGGACCCGTCGGCGGGCGAGGTCGCCGGCCTGAGCGACGACGAGCGCGCCCGCGTCGTGCGCTGGACGGGCGCGCTTCGCGCCAGCCGGCGCCCGCTGATCGTCTGCGGCACGACCAACGGCTCTCTGGCCGTGCTGCGCGCGGCCGCGACGCTCGCGGAGGTCGCCGGCGCCACCCTGGTCCTGACGGTCCCCGAGTCGAACAGCGTTGGGCTGCGCATGATGGGCGGCGGCCGCCTGCCGCAGGCCATCGCCGCCGTGGCGCGCGCCGAGGCCGACGCCGTCGTGACCCTCGACGACGACCTGTACCGCCGGGCGGCCTCGCTGCTGGTCGACGACCTCTTCGCGCACGGGGCGCACGTCGTGGCCCTCGCCGCCCTCGAAGGACGCATCGCCGGGCGGGCCGACGTCGTGCTGCCCGCGCCCACGTTCGCCGAGTCGACCGGCGCCTTCGTGAACAACGAGGGCCGGGCCCAGCGCTCCTTCAGCGTGCTGGCGCCTGAAGGCGAGACGCAGGAGGAGTGGCGCTGGATACGCGACCTCATGGAGAGGCTTGGCCGCCAAGGAGGCCGCGGCTGGCGCGACGTGGACGACGTGACCGCCGCCCTCGAGATGGAGCTGCCGCAGTTCCGCGGCGTGGCCGCGGCGGCGCCCTCGTCCGACTGGCGCCGCGGCGGCCGCAAGGTCGCGCGGCAGCCGCAGCGCTGGAGCGGCCGCACCGCCGCGGACGCCGGCGTGACCGTGTTCGAGCCCGGGCCCGTGGCCGACCCCGACTCGGCGCTCGCCTTCTCGCTCGAGGGCCTGACCCCCGCCGAGACGCCCGCGGCTCTGCTGCCGAGCGTCTGGTCCGCGGGCTGGAACTCCGGGAACGGGCTGCACAAGCTGCAGGAAGAGGTCGGCGGGCCGCTTCGGGGTGGGCCGTCCGGGGCGCGGCTGCTCGACGGGGCCGGCCGGGCGCAGCCCCTGCCGGCGCCGCCCGCCCCGCCCGCCTTCCGCGCCCGCGACGACGACTTCGTGCTGGTCCCGCTGCACCACATCTTCGGCTCTGACGACCTGAGCATGCACACGCCGGGGATCGCGGAGCGCGCGCCTCAGCCGTACATCGCCGTGAACCGGGAGGACGCCGAACGGCTCGAGCTGGAAGCAGGCGACTGGCTCGAGCTCTGGATGCCCTGGCTGGACGTCCGCGCCGGCTTCCGCCTGGCGCCGTCGCTGCCCACCGGCGTGGCCGGCGTGCCCGTCGGCTTGGCCGGCATGCCCTACGTCCCCCTGCCCGGCCACGGACGGCTCACGCGCATCCAGGCCCCGCCGTCCCAAACCGGGGGACCGTCGTGAACGTCTTCCCCGGCAGCGAGATCGCGGCGGGAGTGCCGGCGTGGGTCGGGCAGCTCGTCACCGTGCTCGGCGTGCTCATCGTCGTGCTGACGATCGCCGCCGGCCTCATCTGGTACGAACGGCGTCTGCTCAGCCTGATCCAGGACCGCTACGGCCCCAACCGGGTCGGACCCGCCGGGCTCCTGCAGGTGCTGGCCGACACCTTCAAGATCCTCTTCAAGGAAGACTGGATCCCGCCGTTCGCCGACAAGCGCGTGTTCGTCGTCGCGCCGGCGGTCTTGATGGCGACGGCGCTGCTCTCGTTCATCGTCGTGCCGGTGGCCGACGGGATCGTGATCGCCGACCTCAACGTCGGCCTTCTGTTCGTGCTCGCCATGTCGTCGCTGGCCGTGTACAGCGTGGTCCTCGCCGGCTGGTCGTCGCGCAGCAAGTACTCCCTGGTCGGTGGGCTTCGCGCCGCCGCGCAGATGGTGAGCTACGAGGTCTTCATGGGGCTCTCGCTGGTCGGCGTCGTCACCATCGCGGGCTCGTTCAGCCTCGTGCAGATCGTCGAGAGCCAGCGCGGGCTCTGGAACATCGGCCCGCAGTTCATCGGCTTCGTCGTCTTCCTCGTCGCCGGACTCGCCGAGACCCGGCGCCTGCCCTTCGACCTCGTCGAGGCCGAGAGTGAGCTGGTGGCCGGCTACCACACCGAGTACTCGGGCATGAAGTTCGGCATGTTCCTCGTCGGCGAGTACATCGCCGTGACGCTCATCTCGGCGCTGATCGCGACCCTGTTCTTCGGGGGCTGGCTGGGACCTTGGCTCCCCGGCCTTGTGTGGTTCCTCATCAAGACCGGCATCTTCATCACCTTCTTCATCATCGTGCGCGGCACGTTCCCCCGGCCGCGGTACGATCAGCTCATGGAGCTCGGCTGGAAGGTCATGCTGCCGCTCAGCCTCGTCAACCTGCTCGTGACCGGCGCCATCGTCGTGGCGCGCCACACGTGAGGACGCAGGGCATGGACGCAGCGCCGCAGACGCATCCACCGCTCACCAGCGACGTCGTGCAGAGCGGGCGCCTGGCGCGGCGCGGGCAGCCCCTCGTGCCGCGCATCGTGCGGACGGTGGTCTCCACGCTGCAGGGCCTCGGCGCCGTCATCGGGCACGCCTTCCACCGCCGCGACACGATCCAGTACCCCGAGGAGATGGTCTATCTGCCGCCGCGGTATCGCGGCCGCATCATCCTCTCGCGCGACCCCGGCGGCGCGGAACGCTGCGTGGCCTGCTACCTCTGCGCCGTCGCCTGCCCGGTGGACTGCATCGCGCTGCAGGCCACCGAAGACGAGACCGGACGCCGCTATCCCGCCTGGTTCCGCATCAACTTCTCGCGCTGCATCTTCTGCGGCTTCTGCGAAGAGGCCTGTCCCACGTACGCCATCCAGCTCACGCCCGACGTGGAGATGTGCGAGTACGAGCGTCCCAACATGGTCTACGAGAAGGACGACCTGCTGATCGCGGGACCCGGCAAGTACCACGACTACGACTTCTACCGTGTTGCCGGGCTGGCGATCGGCGGCAAGGACAAGGGCGAGGCAGAGCGAGAGGCCCCGCCGGTCGACGTCCACGACCTGCTGCCCTGAGGTGAGCGCCGCGCGATGACCACCCTCTTCTACATCGCCGCCGTCGTCGCCGTGCTGGCGACCATCCTCGTGATCACACGTTCCAACCTCGTGCACGCGCTGCTGTACCTCGTGGTGTCGCTGTTCGCCGTGGCCGTGGTCTTCTACACGCTCGGCGCGCCGTTCGTGGCCGCCCTCGAGGTGATCGTCTACGCGGGCGCGATCATGATGGTGTTCGTCTTCGCCGTGATGCTGCTCAACGTGAGCGCCGACTCGCCGCTGCGCGTGCCGCCGAGCGCCTGGATCGGGCCGCTGGTCCTGGTCGCCGTGCTGCTGGCCGAGCTCATCTACGGGATCGGCCTCTCCAACCACGCCCTGCAGGCCGGCGAGGTCGGGCCGCAGCAGGTCAGCGAGGCGCTCTATGGGCCCTACGTGCTGGGCGTGGAGCTCGCCTCGATGCTGCTGCTCGCGGCGCTCATCGGCGCGCGCCACATCGCCGCGCAGCCCGAGGGTCCGGCCCTCGAGGACCCGCAGCTCTCCGGCGAGGAACCGGATGCCCGGGCCGACGAAGGAGGCGAGGCCTGATGGCGGCCGTGTCGCTCGATCACGGCCTCATCCTGGCCGCCATCCTCTTCGTCATCGGCTTCGTCGGCCTGCTCACGCGGCGCAACCTCATCGTGGTGCTCGCCTGCATCGAGATCATGCTCAACGCCGCCGGCCTCGCCTTCGTCGTGGCCGGGGCGCGGTGGGGCCGCCCGGATGGCCAGGTCATGTTCCTCTTCGTCCTGGCCATGGCGGCGGCCGAAGTCGCGGTCGGTCTGGCGCTCGCCATCCGCTTCCAGCAGAGCCTCGGGCGGCTGGACGTGGACGACGCCGACGAGATGAAGGGGTAGGGATGCTGCAGCTCCTCTGGGTCGTCCCCGTCCTGCCCGCCGCCGGCTTCGTCCTGCTCGCGCTGCTGAACCGGCGCCTCAGCCGCCGCGCCGCGGCGCTGATCGGCGCCGGTTCGGTCGGCCTGTCCGCCGTGGTCGCGATACTCGTCGCGGCTTCCTTCATCACCTCGCCGCCACCCGGAGAGGCCTATCGCCAGGTGCTCTGGACGTGGTTCGACACCGGCGGGCTGGCGCCGCAGATCGCCTTCTACCTGGACGCCATGAGCGTGATCTTCATCCTCGTCATCACGGTCGTCGGCTTCCTCATCCACCTGTACTCCACGGAGTTCATGGAGCGCGACGAGGGGTTCACGCGCTTCTTCATCTACATGAACCTGTTCGTGGCATCGATGCTGGTCCTGGTGCTCGCCGACAACCTGCTGCTGCTCTACCTCGGCTGGGAGGGCGTCGGCCTGTGCAGCTACCTGCTCATCTCGTTCTGGCAGCGGGACCTGCAGAGCGTCTACGCGGGGCGCAAGGCCTTCATCGTCACGCGCGTCGGCGACACGGCTCTGATCGTCGGGCTCTTCCTGCTGTTCACGCAGCTGCACACGCTCGAGATCCAGCCGCTGATGGCCGGCGCCGCCAAGGAATGGGCGGCCGGCTCCGGCTTCGCCGTGGCCGCGGCCGCCCTGTTGCTCGGCGGCGCCGTCGGCAAGTCGGCGCAGTTGCCGCTGCAGACGTGGCTGCCCGACGCCATGGCCGGCCCCACCCCGGTCAGCGCCCTCATCCACGCCGCCACCATGGTGACGGCCGGCGTATACCTCATCGCGCGCACGAACGTGCTCTACACGCTCGCGCCGGACGTGCGTCTGGCGGTGGCCATCGTCGGTACGGTGACCCTTCTGTACGCCTGTTTCAGCGCTCTGGCGCAGCACGACATCAAGCGCGTCCTCGCCTACTCCACGATGAGCCAGATCGGCTACATGTTCCTGGCGCTCGGCGTCGCCGGCTGGAGCGCCGCGATCTTCCACTTCATGACCCATGCCTTCTTCAAGGCCCTGCTCTTCCTCGCGGCGGGAGTCGTGATCGAGGCCCTCGGCGGCGAGCACGACATCTTCAAGATGGGCGGCCTCCGCCGCAAGCTCCCGGCAGCCTTCTGGGCGTTCGTCATAGGCGCCGCCTCGTTGTCCGCCATGCCGCTGGTCACGAGCGGCTTCTACAGCAAGGATCTGATCATCGAGACCAGCCTCGGAGCGGTCGACGGCAACGCGTGGTTGTGGCTCGGCGCGCTGGCGGGCTCGCTGCTCACGTCGGTCTACGCGTTCCGGGTGGTCTTCGTCGTCTTCTTCGGAGATCCGCAGACCCCGGTGACGCGCCGCCCACGCTGGCGCATGCTTCTCCCGCTGTACGTGCTGAGCGCGCTCTCGGTGATCGGGGGCTTCGTCTGGCTGCCCCAGTGGATGGGCGGCTTCCACCCGCTCGAGGACTTCCTCGACACAGCGCTGCCGGTGACGCAGAGGGTCGCGGGCAGCTTCGCCTACACCGGCGTCTCCGCGCTCCTCACGTCTCTGGTCACCGTCATCGGCGTCGCGCTGGCCACGGTCTGGCTGGTCGAGAGCAGGGCCGCGCTGAAGGACGTCGCCGCGCGCCCCACGCCCCACGCCGTGCAGGACTTCTGGCTCCACGGCTGGGGCTTCGACTGGCTCTACGAGCACGTCTTCGTGCTGCCCGTCAAGTGGTTCGCCCGCGTGGCCCGGGACGACCTGGTAGAGCCCGCGTTCTCAGGGCTCGCCTGGCTCAACGTGCAGGCCTGGCGGGCGCTCAGCGCCTCACAGAACGGCCTGCTGCGCGTCTACATCGGCGTGGCCGGCGTCGGCCTCGCGGTCATCGTCGCCTTCGTGGTGCTGAGGTGAGGCCCGGATGATCCTTCTCTGGTACATCCTCATCCCGGCCGTCGCGGCGCCGCTGGCGTGGCTGCTCGCGCGGTCGCGGCCGCAGGCGGCGCGCTGGGTCGCGGTCGCCGGCACCGCCCTGCCCCTCGCACTTGTGACCTGGCAGTGGGTGTCGCAGGCCGGGGCGCTCAGGGCCGCCTTCGCGGCCCACGGCCCCGGCGTCGCCGGCCTCGTCCAGGGGACCTGGCTCGCCGACGTCCAGGCCGCCTGGATCTCGCCGCTCGGCATCAGCTTCTTCCTCGCCGAAGACGGGCTGACCCTCATCATGCTCGTCCTCACCTTCGCCATGGGCCTGCTGGCGGTGCTGGCGTCGTGGCGCGGGATCCAGGAGCGCGTCGGCTTCTTCCATTTCATGATCCTCTGGAGCGTCGCGGCGCTGGCCGGGGTGTTTCTCTCGCTCGATCTGTTCCTGTTCTACTTCTTCTTCGAGATGATGCTCATCCCGATGTACTTCGTGATCGCCCTCTGGGGCCACGAGCGGCGCGTGTACGCCGCGGTCAAGTTCTTCATCTTCACGCAGGCCAGCGGGCTGCTGATGCTGATCGCCATCCTGGCCCTGTACTTCATCCACGGGCGGGCCACCGGCACGTACACGTTCGACTTCACGCAGCTGCTGGGCACGGAGATGCCGTCCGCGACGGCCTTCCTGCTGATGCTCGGGTTCTTCGTCGCCTTCGCCGTGAAGCTGCCGGTGTTCCCGCTGCACACCTGGCTGCCCGACGCCCACACCGAGGCGCCCACGGCGGGCTCGGTGATCCTCGCCGGCGTGCTCATCAAGATCGGCGCCTACGGGATGATCCGCTTCATGGTGCCGCTATTCCCGCAGGCCGTGTACGATTTTCGGACCGTCGGCATGATCCTCGCCGTGATCGGCATCATCTACGGGGCCGTCATGGCCTACGCGCAGCGCGACCTGAAGCGCCTCGTGGCCTACACCAGCGTGAGCCACATGGGCTTCGTGCTCCTCGGGATCTTCGCCTGGAACACACTGGCCCTGCAGGGCGTGGTCCTGCAGATCGTCTGCCACGCCCTGTCCACCGGCGCCCTCTTCATCCTCGTCGGGACATTGGAGGACCGCATCCACACCCGCGACATGGCGAAGATGGGCGGCCTCTGGGCCGTCGCGCCGCGGATGGGCGGGACGGCGATGTTCTTCGCCCTAGCGTCGCTCGGGCTGCCGGGTCTGGGCAACTTCGTCGCCGAGTTCCTGATCCTCGTCGGCGCCTGGCAGGTGAGCAAGTGGGCGGCGGTGCTGGGCGCCGTCGGGCTCGTGTTCGCCACGGTGTACGCGCTCTGGATGATGCAGCGCGCCTTCCAGGGAGAGGAGACGCACGCCCTCCGCTTCGACGACCTGGTGCCGCGCGAGACGGGCATGTACGCCGCCCTGGTCGCCGCCCTCGTGGTGCTCGGCTTCTACCCGCAGCCGCTGATCACGACCGCCCGGCAGACCGTGACCTCCGTGCAGCAGATCACCGCGGGGAGCCGTCTGTCGCCTCAAGCGGCGCACGCGCCCCAGGTCAGGATCCTCGCCGACGGGGCTCCGCCGGGAGCCACGGTGGCCGACGACGCGACGACGGACGGCAAGCGCTGACCGCCGGCGACCTCATCACGCTGCTGCCCCTCATCGTGCTCACCGTGTCGCCGGTGGTCGTCATGCTCGCCGCCGCGTTCTGGCGCTCTCACGCCCTCGCGCTCACGCTCACGCTGGTCGGTCTGGCGGCGACGATGGTCTCTCTCTTCCTCGCCGCCGGCCGCGCCTCCCGGCAGGTCACGCCGCTGCTCTCCTTCGACACCTACGCTCTCTTCTACATCGGCCTGCTGACCGTGGCCACGGCCGCGGTGGCGATCCTCTCGTGGAACTACCTTCAGCATCGTCACGTGCACCCCGAGGAGTACTACATGCTCCTGCTGACCGCCACGCTCGGCGGCGCGGTGCTCGTCGCCAGCACCCACTTCGCCTCGTTCTTCCTCGGCCTCGAGATCCTCAGCGTCTCCCTGTACGCGCTCATCGTCTATCCGATCTACCGGGCGCAGTTCGTGGAGGCGGCGGTCAAGTACCTGGTGCTCGCGGGCTCGACCTCAGCCTTCCTCGTGTTCGGCATGGCGTTGGTGTACGCCCAGACGGGGACCATGACCGTGAGCGGCCTCGCGCCGCTGCTCAGCGCCGGCCTCGGCGGCGAGCACGTGGTGGTCGCGCTCGGCGTCGTGCTACTCCTCGTCGGCGTCGGCTTCAAGCTCGCCGTGGTCCCCTTCCACATGTGGACGCCGGACGTCTACCAGGGCGCACCGGCCCCCGTCGGCGCCTACGTCGCGACCGTCTCCAAGGGTGCCGTGTTCGCCCTGCTCCTGCGGTACTTCCGGCCGGTGAGCCTGGATCCCGGCTCCACGCTGTTCCTGGTGTTCGCCGCCGTCGCCATCGCCTCCATGGTCGCCGGCAACCTGCTGGCCCTGCGGCAGGACAACGTGAAGCGCATCCTCGCCTACTCGTCGATCGCCCACCTGGGGTACCTGCTGGTGGCGTTCCTCGCCACGGGGGAGCAGGCCGCCATCGCGGTGACGTTCTACCTCGTCGCCTACTTCGCGACGACGCTGGCGGCCTTCGGAGTCGTCGCGGCGCTGTCGCCGCCGGAGCGCGACGCGGAGTCGCTGGCCGACTACCGCGGGCTCGCCCGCCGTCGCCGCTGGACGGCGACGGCGTTCACAGTGGCCCTGTTCTCGCTGGCCGGCATGCCGCTGACGATGGGCTTCATCGGCAAGTTCTACCTCGTGACGGCCGGAGCCGGATCGGCGCTGTGGGCGCTCATCATCGTCCTCGTGCTCACGAGCACCGTGGGCCTCTACTACTACACGCGGATCGTGGTGGCGATGTGGGTGCGGCAGCCGGACGAGAGCGCGGGCGCGGTGAGCGCGGCGGTCGACGGCGCCTCCGGCGCCGTCCTCGCCGCGCTCACCGCCTTCCTCATCGTCTTCGGCGTCTACCCGGCGCCGCTGATCCAGCTCATCGAGCGCGCGGTCTCGACGCTGCCGTAGAGGCCGGGCCGACTGACGCCGGCCTGCGCTCGAGAGTCACGCCGGCGCCCGGCCCGCTGACGTCGACCAGCACGCCAGAGTCCCACCATCGCTGGGAGGTAATATAAGGAATCGCCCTTTTCTTATCTTACCTCCCAGCGATACCGGGCCGGCACCCGCCGGCGGCGATCAGGGCACGAGTGTCGCCCCGGTGGCCGGGCGCCGGCTCAGGCATGCTCCGCCTTCGCGCTGGGTACCATGCATCATCCGTCCCACCGCACCGACGAGGGGAAGTCATGGCCTCAGCCGAGATCGACAGCGGTATCTGCGGCTTCTGCACGACCGTCCGCACCAGGATGGAGGGCCGCGCCGTGAGGCTCGAGTTCGAGACCACGTGCGGCCACGTGAAGAGGCTTGCCGAGCAGCTCACCGAGGTCGATCCGTACCGTGAGATCAGCTACCGCGGCGAGGGACCCGTGACCTTGCGCCTCGCCGCCAAACACCTGATGCACCCCGCCTGCCCCGTCCCGTCGGGGATCCTCAAGGCCATCGAGGTCGAGTCCGGCCTCGCCCTGCCCAAAGACGCGAGCATCAAGCCGAAAAAGGACTGAGGGGGACGAGCTCGATGTCGGTGCGCGGGAAATCGTCGCCTTGGGCCAGGAGCGGGCACCCCGAGTACTTCGCCAGAGCGTAAGCGCAGCAATCGCCGAGGTTCAAGCGAGCGGGGTGACGGCCCTTGCCGTAGAGTCGCCATGCTTTGAGGGCCAAGGTGGCCTGATCGGCGGTGAACGGCGCCACCTCGATGTCGAACACGTCGACGAGCGACTGGAGGCCGGCCACTCCTCCGCTGCCGCGACGTGATCGGAAATCTAGAGCTCCGCTGGCGCTGTGGCAGCTCCTACTCCGACAGGCGGAAGCGCCACACGGCGAGCGCGAAGAGCGCCGCCGACCAGGCCAGCGCGACGCCAAAGGCGGGCAGCACGTCGGCGACGTCGAACCCGCGCACGATGATGCCGCGCAAACCATCGAGGATCCAGGCAGTGGGCAACAGATGGCCGACGA
>Ga0209748_1000817_pt1 | contig 15935 bp, 11 predicted proteins | sample BarGraIncu00421A_FD_185490 | JGI IMG/M metagenome (GOLD analysis project Ga0209748, IMG submission 185490) | Arctic peat soil microbial communities from Barrow, Alaska - Barrow Graham LP Incubations 004-21A (SPAdes) (version 2) | ecosystem: Environmental > Terrestrial > Soil > Wetlands > Peat... | reverse complement strand
ACCAAAAACATACCTGCTGCAGCTAATATAAAACCTAAAGCAGCCGGCAAACGACGAGATAACCGAAACCGGCCTGACCGATAAATTCCATCTACCATCAAACCTGACAACCAGTTACCTGCAGCACCGGCCAAAAGAGGAACTGAAGCATACAAACCAGTCTCAACATTTTCCATCCGGAATTTTTCAAGTATGTAAGGATACATCCAGGTAAGGGCGAAATAAAAAGTAAAGTTGCTGCATCCATATTGAATCATGGCAAGCCACATGTTGCCAGAGTTTATCAAAGTTGAAGGTGAGAGTGATGCTTTCTTTCCAGAAGAAGATTCCTGACGGTTCTTCAGAATAAATTGCTTTTCGGATTCTCCTAATAGTCGTGAGTATTCCGGTTTATCACGAAAAAGCAATAACCAAAGAAGTGCAAATGTGATTCCAATTCCTCCAAATACAAAAAATGTTTGTCTCCAACCCAATAATCCAATCATAACGGCAACCAACGGCATAGCCAAAGCAGCCCCCAACCGTGAACCGGAAAAATTAATACCTTGAATGATCCCTCGCTCTTTCACCGGAAACCAATTGAAAGTAACTTTAGCAAGTGCCGGAAACGCCCCTGCTTCACCAGCCCCAAAGAAAAACCGGATTATAAGCATTGAAAGATAGTTCCAGGCTAATCCCGTAAAAGATGTAAGAAGTGACCAAATTGTAACTATTCCGGTAATTATCATACGAGGGCCGCGCCTATCGGCCAAATAACCCGAAGGGGCCTGAAACAATGCATATCCCAATGTAAAAGCAGCCATCACCCACCCAAATTGAGTTACAGTGTGAGACCCAGATCGTACATGATGGATTCCTTGGCTGTGGAAATGCATGCACGGTCAACATACAGGATGACAGTAAGTAAAAAACTAAAAAAGACCAGTATAAAGCGAAATGGCACCAAAGAATGCTTCATAATATACTATCTTCTTAAGGAATAAAATTCAATTTTTAACACAGTATTTTATATACAAAATGTAAATGTAAGATTATTTCCCCTGCTGCAATTTTTGGGATTACAAAAACTAACCTGTAACTACTTGGATACTACTGATTTTTTTATTCCTTCCTTGCCATCTTTAAAGCACTGGTAGTCGTAAAATACTTTGTTATCATCCCGGAAACTTCCCATTCAGGCAGTTTACCATCCTTCAGATATTCAAGGAATTTCGAAGTAACCTGTCCAAAATGGTCTTCATGCGTCACTCTGTATTTTTCCGGAATATTGATTTTTACGGAATTTTTATTTATTACAACAACATTTAAACTGTCATAAGGTATTGTTCCCAATGCCTCCTTCAGTTTAACACTGAATTCATTTATAGTAAGTCCTTTCACATTTTCAATGTAAAGTGTTGGAAGAAACTTTTCTTCAGCCCCCTGCTTAATGATAAGATCACATTTAGTACCATGCATAACTGAATAATGAGTATCACCACCTCCGGTAGGCGACTGGTATTTCCATTCAACGGATACTTTTGCAAAAACTCCTTTTATCTGATAAACTATCTCTCCGTTTGAGAAGACATTCAATTTTCCGTCTTTTACATCTTTCTGAAGATAATCGGGAAAATTATCTAAACCTGTAACTCCTTTAAACTCATCCAGTGAGATAAGAGTTGGCCACCTTTTTGCTGTAATCATAGTAATATCGTCTGTGCTTAGTATCTGTTCCGGAAAACATTCCCACTGAACAAGATCGACAAGATGTGTTGTTACATCAACTATCCCTTCACCCTGCTGTTCGACATCGAAAAACCATGCCGGCCGAAGCAAGGGACTTCCTGAAACAATCTTTGAGAAATGATGAACACTCTCCTTGGTTACAGTCGGGTTATCCTTACTCCCGCTCATCAGTGTACCAAATACTTCGGGTTTTTGTGAAAGAAGCTTCTGGAGAACAGTGGTCACTTCAAATCGTTCAGTCATTATATCATATAACAGGATATTCTTTTCTTTTGCAATTGTAAAGGCAGCTTTCAGTGCGGGAAAATCTTCAGGTGAAATTATCATGGGCTTATCGGCCAGAACATTAAGTCCTGCATTGATCGATTTTGTAATATATTCTGCCTTTTTCCTGTTATTCCCTGAAAGTATAATCACATTACCGGCTTTCTCAGAAAGCATCTTCTCAAAGAAATCAGAACCGGTATAAACTATCTCATTCCATGACGTAGGATTTACCTGTCTGCTGTTATACGATTTGATCCTTTCGAGATGTTGCAGATAATCGGGCCCTTCAGGTGCATAAACATGCACATCCGGAGATACCTGTTCATACATAATCTTCTGAACCAGGGCAGCATGAAAATGACCCGGATCAACCGTGATTAGTTTTACGAGATTTGTGTTTCCCATTGAAGCATCGGATTTACCTGATTGTTGATTTGAACCACCTGATCCGCAGGAGGACAAGACTACAAAGGCAGGAAGGATTAAGAAGAATAATTTTTTCACATTCTTAAGATTTAAATTTAAGAAGATAAAAGAGTTAAAACACTCATTTCATAATAAGTCTATTTTGAATAGTTTTTGACAGCCTTAATAAAAGCATTGATATTTTCATTTTTAACATCCGGTGGCATTCCCCCTCCCACAGACCATAGTATCTGATTATGTTGGTTAATCTCACCAAAAGCCTTTTTTACTGCCGCATCTACCTGTTCGGGAGTTCCGGCAGCCAAAACATCTCTTGGAGGGATATTCCCGACAAGAACAACCCGGGCTCCTGTAAGTTCACGAATTTCTCCCATGGAATGATTGAAAGAAAAGTTGAACATATTAACCCCTATTTCGTTCAGATTCTTTGCAGTAATAAGTCCTTCAGCATCGTTATGAAGAAAACGTACTTTAGCGCCTGTACATTCAAATATTTCTTTAAAATAAGGGATAGCAAACTCATTAAACTCAACATCACCTATAAATCCCATAATATCGTCAAGTATTAAAACCCCGTCAATAGAGGGAAAACACTCTTTCTGATATACCAACCAGTCGCAGATGAAATCTGTGATTTTTTTCATAAGTCTGTGAGTGCCATCAGGATCCATCGCCATTGCCATCATAAACTCTGTCGTCCCCATCAGGAAGCTTGCAATATTCATAGGACCTCTTGCAATCGCGAATCTTATCTGATGGTCAGCTTTATTGATCGCCTCCTGGTTGTTTTTCAGGCGGTTGATCATAAATGGCAACAATCCATCTGTCTTGACATTTGGTTGGGGAAGCGAATCGGCCCCTTCTATCCCTGAAAGAATCCTTTCAGCATGCGGGAGGCTTTTCTCGAGAAATATCATTCGTGAACCAAATGCGGAGGGTTCGGTACACATACCGTATTCGGACCAGAAACCAGGCACGAACCATACATCAGGAAAGGAGTTAACTACTTTCAGGTTCGCCTTCATCCATTGTTCATCGGATGAATAGAAATTAATATTTGAGATTCCGTACCAGCCAGGTATCCATGGGCTGTCTATAAGAAAACCTACCGGTTGATAGTTTAATTCTTTCCCATCAATCAGTGAAACAAGATCATTCCATGATGAATTGCGCATAATTATGAAGATATATTAATTTATATTTATTTAGACTATAAATTTGACAATTAAATTCAAGAAAAAAAATTCTTATTTCAGCAAATTCAATCTATATGAGTCAATTGAATCGCATGTACAGACAAGATTGCGATCACCATAACCATCATCTACACGCCCCACGGCGGGCCAGAACTTGTTCTCAACAACCCATTTAAGCGGGAACGCCGCTTTCTGACGATCATAGGTATGGGTCCATTCATTAGCTGTTATAACATTGACAGTATGAGGCGCATTATGCAGGACATTATCCTCTTTATCCGCTTTACCATCTCTTATTTCGTGTATCTCATTCAAGATCGATTTCAATGCATCAATAAATTTATTCAGTTCCTGAAGCGATTCGGATTCTGTAGGTTCGACCATAAGAGTACCATGAACCGGAAATGAAAGAGTAGGTGCATGGAATCCATAATCCATCAACCTTTTAGCAATATCTGCTTCAGTGATACCTGCTTCCGTTTTAAAATTCCTGCAATCAAGTATCATCTCATGGGCTACAAATCCTTCTGTTCCGGAATATAAAGTGTTAAACCATCCCTTCAATGATGCAGCAATATAATTAGCATTAAGTATGGCATATTTTGTAGCCTTGGTTAATCCGTAGGAACCCATCATCATCACATAGGCATGAGAAATGGTAAGTATATGTCCGCTTCCAAAAGGAGCGCCTGCAACAGGCGTGGTACCATGACTTCCGCCCGTTTTGACAAAGTGATGGCGAGGAAGGAATTCAGCAAGTTTATCGTTCACAAGTATAGGACCCATACCCGGACCACCACCACCATGAGGTATGGCGAAGGTTTTGTGAAGGTTCAGATGGCAGACATCTGCACCAATATGTCCGGGATTCGTAAGTCCGACCTGTGCATTCATATTTGCTCCATCCATGTATACAAGTCCTCCGTTTGCATGGATGATACCTGACATTTCAATAACTGCAGCTTCAAATACTCCATGTGTAGAAGGATAAGTGATCATGAAACCGGCAAGGTTATCTTTATGCTCTTCAGCCTTTTTCTTCAGATCTTCGACACTTATATTACCTTTTTCATCACATTCTATGACAATTATTTGCATACCGGCCATTGCGGCACTCGCAGGATTTGTACCATGTGCTGAAGATGGAATCAAAACTATATTTCTGTGTCCTTCTCCTCTTTTCATATGATATTCGCGAATTACCATCAATCCGGTATACTCGCCTGCAGCTCCTGAGTTTGGCTGAAAAGAGATTGCTGAAAAGCCTGTTATTTCTTTAAGGGCCTCTCCTAATTCATCCATAATCTGATAATAACCAAGAGCCTGATCTTTTGGAACGAATGGATGGATATTCCCAAATTCCGGCCAGCTCATGGCAAACATTGAGCTGGCAGGATTAAGCTTCATTGTGCAGGAGCCAAGAGAGATCATGCAGTGAGTAAGTGAAAAATCCTTTCTCTCGAGCATCTTGATATACCGCATCATCTCAGTCTCGCTGTGGTATCGGTTGAAAGTTCCCCCTTTTAAAAAAGTGGATTTTCTCAAAAACTTTTCTTCAAGAATTTTACAATTGCAGTGAGAACTAATCTTAACCGGTTCCTTCCCTGCTGCTGATGCAAAAATATTTATTATGGTGTTTATTTCTTTAATGGTTGTTATCTCATCGGTGCTTATAATCACTGAATTATCATCAGGATAATAGAAATTCATCTCTGCTTCAAGTGCCAGTTTTTTAATAGTTTCTGTCGAAACGCCAGTCCCAAGACTTACCTTTAGTGTATCAAAAAACATAGAATTTTGTTGTCTGAATCCAATCTCTTTGAGATTGTAACTTATTGTACATGCAGCTTTATGGATATGTTTTGCGATATTTTTCAATCCTTTGGGACCATGATATTGGGCATACATACCCGACATAGTAGCAAGAAGCGCCTGAGCAGTACAGATATTTGAGGTAGCCCTCTCCCGTTTGATATGCTGTTCCCTGGTCTGTAAAGCCATCCTTAAAGCACTGTTTCCCTGAGCATCAACCGACACGCCGATAATTCTACCGGGCATACTTCGTTTAAGTTCATCTTTTGTTGCAAAATAACCTGCATGCGGGCCTCCGTAACTCATTGGAAGACCCATCCTCTGATTAGAACCTACAACAATATCGGCGCCCCACTCTCCAGGAGGTGTCAAAAGAGCAAGACTCATAAGATCTGCAGCTGTTCCTACAAGAGTTCCGGCTGCATGAGCCATATCAGAAAATGTTTTATAATCCCTTATCTGACCTGAAGCGGCAGGGTATTGAACTATCGACCCAAAGAAAGATTCATTAAAAGAAATTGTTGTGTATTTTCCTATAACAAGTTCAATTCCAAGTGGTTTTGACCGTGTTTTAATCACATCCACTGTTTGAGGAAAAATATCGTCATCAACAAAGAATTTATTGGCTCCGGCTTTCACTGAAGCCCTTGATCGGGCATTAAACATCATTATCATTGCCTCTGCAGCAGCAGTTGATTCATCAAGTAATGAGGCGTTGGCAATCTCCATCCCGGTAAGTTCAATAATCATAGTCTGAAAATTCAGAAGGGCTTCCAGACGCCCTTGCGAAATTTCAGCCTGATAAGGAGTATAAGAGGTGTACCATGAAGGATTCTCCAGTACATTCCGGATAATTACCGACAGAAGAGCAACACCATAATACCCTTGCCCTATGAACGAACGGAACATTTTGTTTTTCTGTCCAATAGATTTAATATAATTCAGATATTCGAATTCACTCATTGCTTCCGGAAGCTTTAGAGACTTTTCGAGCATAATCGATTTGGGAATTGTTTTTTCTATTAACTGGTCGAGAGAATTAACACCAATAGTCTTCAGCATTTGTGGCAACTCATGTTCACGTGGTCCAATATGGCGGTTAACGAATTTATCTGAGGGCATATATTTTAGTTTATGAAATCAATATTTTTTTAAAAGTTTATTTATATATAATAATTTTAAATCGATTAAAAATCAATGAAACGATAATATTAAGAATTAGATCGCACAATTTATAGAATTTAAGTCATGCAAAATAAGGATTCGATTCCATTTCTCTTTCAATAGTTGTTTCATTTCCATGGCCCGGATAAACAACAGTTGCAGGTGGAAGAACAAACAATTTATTCCTTATGCTCTTTATAAGTGTATCATAATTACCTCCGAACAGGTCGGTTCTTCCGATACTGCCTGCAAAGAGAGCATCACCAGTAAAAACACAATCGTTTTTTTCATTGTAGAAGGCAAGGCTTCCCGAACTATGTCCGGGAACATGAAGTGTCACAAGTTCTGTAGTTCCGAAAGTAATTGTCTGATTGTCTGTCAAAAAGCCGGCAGGCTCTGGCGGATTATCCATTGTCAGACCAAAAAGCTTTGCATGTTGAACTGCATCCTTCCTGTTCATTTCGTCATATTCATTTGAAAAAGTTTTAAGGTTATACCTTTCCAGAACAAACTTATTTCCAAAAATATGATCAAGGTGGCAATGTGTATTTAGGAGTAAAACCGGATTAATATTATTGTTTTTTATAAAATCCTCAAGTCGATCTGATTCCTGTTTATCATAACATCCGCAATCAATAATTGCACAATCGCCCGATTCATCAACAAGAATATAGGTGTTTACCTCAATAGGGGAAAAAACAAGTTTATAAATTTTCATAATTTATTATTTTCCATTTACGGTTCCTTTCAGCATAGGTACAAAAACAAAATTTCCATGTTCGGAATGATCGAAACTATCATTTCCGGTACGTTCCACAACAGTCATAACCTGCGAATTGGAATTACCCAGAGGTATAACCAAGCCGTCCTCCGGTTTTAAGTTGTTGAAGGAGCGCCTGAGGGACCTCCGTGGCAGCTGCAGTTATTATAATTCCATCAAAAGGACCATACAGGGGCTTACCCTCATATCCATCTCCGTAAAAAAAATCTGCAGAATATCCAAGTGATGTTAAAATTCTTTGAGCTTTCATAAAAAGTTCCCTGAAACGTTCAACGGTATAAACTTTTGCTCCCATCTCAGCAAGTATTGCTACCTGATAACCGGAACCTGTTCCTATTTCAAGAATTTTATCCCTCTTTTTCACCTTCAACAGAGAAGTTTGCACTGCAACTGTATAAGGTTGCGATATTGTCTGACCGGATGAAATTGGAAATGCTTTGTCAACATAAGCGTGTGTGAGAAATGCAGGATCCATAAAAAGATGCCTTGGAACCGTATTGATGGCTCTCAAAACATTTTCATCAACAATCCCTTTCTGTCTAAGCTCTGCTACAAGTTTTTTTCGTTTGCCTTTTGCTTCAAATGTATCTGTCATCTGATCTACCGGATCAATATTTTATATCAGACAAAAATATAAAAAATGTAAGACAGCCATCGTCAGAAGTGTCACTCATTTCTTTTTGTATATTTATCTCATGAATCTGAGCCTACAGAATTTCCGGGATATTTTTAAAACGGTTATTGAATATTTTATAACAATTCTCTGTCTGATATTTATGATCCCTCTCATAGTGATACTTACAATATCAATTAAAGCGACAGGAAAGGGTCCGGTAATCTATTCACAAAAACGCGTTGGAAGGTGTGGCAAGCCTTTCGTTATCTATAAGTTCAGATCAATGCACTTTGGAATGGAGGAAGAAGTACCTCTTCTTTCAGATAAAGAAGACAAAAGGATAACTGTCCTTGGACGATTTATGAGAAAACATAAATTTGATGAGATCCCTAATTTGATCAATGTTCTGAAGGGCGAAATGTCCATAATAGGGCCGAGACCGGAACAACAATTTTATATTGACCAGATTGTACAAATAGAACCCAGGTACAAACAACTCCAACTAAATAAACCTGGAATCACCTCTTGGGGACAGGTTAAGTACGGTTACGCATCAAATGTAGATGAAATGATCAAACGACTGAAATATGACCTTTTTTATCTTGAGAACAGGTCATTTTGGTTTGATATGAAAATTGCATTTTATACTATTGCCATAATTTTTAAGGGACAAGGGATCTGAGGTGTGAGGTGTGAGGCGTGAGGGATGAGGCAAGGAGCGCAGGGCAAAGAATCTGAATGAGAGAAGGGTTGATCTAAAATCTAAAGAATCTACAAACTTAACTTATTCAATGGTTTATATACCGGACCTGATTGAAGAAGTACACTTTCATATAAAATAACTTCACTTACAGGAACCATTTGAAGTTGCTGGTCCTTAAATTGTTCAATCAGGGATTTAAGTGTCTCTTTTTCATCCAGATGTTTTATACGTCCGATTGTAAGATGAGGATTGAAGGGGCGATCTTCCATCTTAATATTCAATTCTTTCAATCCTTCCATTATTGAGCTATTAAGGAAATTTAGTTTCTCGGATGGCTCAATGCCTGTCCAGATAATACGGGGATCACTGAGACTTCTGAACACACCTGATCCTTTAAGAGTCAGTTCAAATACTCCGGTCCCTCCGCATTTTTCCATCAGCATTGAACTCACCTCTTTTATCTTTTTCTCTTCCGTATCACCCAGGAAGGTGAGTGTGATATGAATGTTATCCAGGCTTGTCCACTTTATCGCATCTTTATTCAAACCTGACTTAAACGATGATATCATTGTCTTAAGAGCAGCACCAGCTTCAACTTTCAATGCAATAAAAATCCGTTTCATTCAGTCAAAACTTTTCCAGGATTAAATTTTATAATCTACCTGCCTCAATTTCCTGGATGATAGATTCGATGAGAGCATCATCACCATAAGGATCATATTCTTCTTTAAGGTTTGTACCAAAAATACGTGCTATACCCTGCCAGAAAGCCGCAGCAAGTTTTCCACGGTAATCCTTTATTAGCGTATATGATGTATTCTGGGTCTCCCTGTCAATAAGTTTAATAAGCAACCGCCCTTGTGTGATTGTCATCTCCCGCATATCGCCTTCATATTCTGCAAAAACATCCTTTTCCACACTCCTCATATAGTCTTTCCGTTCCTTTTCACTTTTGAGGTTTCTCATATCCTCATTTACTTTGTTCAACCTTATCCTTACGATTAATGCATAAGGATAAACTCTTTTCAGATTATAGACGAGCCTTTCGTATTTTCGAAAATCGCTTTTTTTAGCAAATCTGGGATGAGCAACAACAGTGACCTCTTTAATTTCAACTTCTGGCAATGTCACTCCATCTCTTTTCACTTTCTGTAACAGGAAAGACCTTCCAGAAAGAGTGTCATTTTGCTGTTTTAATGTATCAATCTGTCCCGCAGTATCAGTGACTAAAAGAAAGAATACCAATATAACTGATAATAGTCTCACAAACAGATTGTTTTTGCAAATGTATCAAATTCCGGGCCACATCTTGTTATCCAAACAGGTGCTTTTATACAAAAGGAAATAAGGAAAACCTGGCTCCTGACTTGTATTGCATTTTATAAAAAGTAAATTTGTTAAAAGTATTTATATGGCATTATTGGTGGAAGATCTTAACGATCAGAAAAGATTCAGATTATTTCTTACTATTCCTTACCAAAATCTAATTCAGTTCGTCTTTGATTACTTAAAGAAAAAATCTGGGCTTACATTTTTCTTCTGGTCAATTTGCCTTATTCTTCTAATTATTAGCGTTATTGTGAGAATAAATATTGCAGGAAATTTTCCAATAACTCAAATTCTTTTTCATTCTTTTATTGGACTGATAATTATCCCTTTAATATCTATTCCGGTTCATGAATTATTGCACATTATACCATATTATATTTCAGGTGCAAAAAATATCCGGGTTGGAATAGATCTTAAACAGTATCTTTTTTATGTGACAGCTCACAGGTATGTCGCATCACCACTTCAATTCCGGATTGTGGCTGTAGCTCCTTTTATTATTATAAGTTTATTCATTTTACTTCTTGTTTTTCTTCTACCCGGCTTGTGGAAATGGAGTCTTTCGCTCTTTCTGTTTGTTCATACAACAATGTGCGCAGGCGATTTTGCTATGCTAAATTTTTACTTCCTGAACAGTGATAAAAAAATTTATACCTGGGATGACGTTGATAAAAAAGATGCCTATTTTTATGAAAAACTATGAATGGGAATAAGGTGAGAAGAGGAAATTAGAAAATTTGAAAATAATTATCTAAAGATGAAAAAACTGATAGTCACAACGCTATTAATAGTAGCTATTGTAATATCTGTCTCAGGACAGAGGAAAATTGTTAATCTGCCTGATATTCCTGGTTATATTACTCTAAAATGTGATTTTCATATGCATACTGTATTCTCAGATGCTGATGTATGGCCGACGGTGAGGGTTGATGAGGCTCTCCGCGATGGACTCGATGCAATAGCCATCACTGATCACCTTGAATATACTCCAAAAAAGGATTTTATACCTGTTGATTTTAATGCAGCCTGGAAAATTGCTGAAGGATACGCCAAAGAAAGAAATCTGATACTTGTACATGGAGCAGAAATTACAAGAAAAATGCCTCCCGGACATTTTAATGCATTATTTATCAAAGATGCTTCACTTATTGCAAAAGACTCTGTCTGGGATTCTTTCGAAGCTGCTATAAAACAAGGAGCTTTCATTCAGTGGAACCATCCCGGATGGAAGGCCCAGCAAACTGATGGAATTCCAAGGATATATGAAATTCATCAACAGCTTATCAAAAATGGTTGGCTCCATGGAATTGAATTCTTTAATGACTCTGAATATTATCCGCTGGTAATTACGTTCTGTAAACAATATAACCTTGCATTAATAGCCAACAGTGATGTTCATGGGACCATAAGTGAGATTTATTCAGATCCGGATTATACAAACAGGCCGATGACCCTTGTTTTTGCGCGGGAAAGAAGTCATGATTCTCTAAAAGAAGCAATGTTTGCCGGTCGGACGATGGTGTATTTCAGAGAAATACTTGCAGGAAAAGAAGAATATACAAAACTATTTTTCTATCAGTGCATCTCTGTGGGAAAACCATTTTACCAGAATAATAAGAACCTGTTTTTTGAGGTAACCAACAAGTCTGATATCCCCTTCTTCCTTATCAATGGTATTCCAGATGCACCGGCTTCTGTAACACTTGCTGCAAATTCAGTGACAAGGATTGTTCTGAGTAAAAAAGTAACTGCACCTCTTGTTTATGATGTGCGGAATGTTCTAACCGGTGAAAAAGAAGTTCTGAAGGTTGAATTGAAATACTAGATATCAGAAGGGTTAAAAAATAAATAAGAACTTAAGCAAAGTTTATTTAAAATTTCTCTTTTGCAAGTTTCAATATATCATCGTCTTTTACAACAGGTCTGATCCTGAAAGAGTATCCATATTTTTTATCAAGCAGCCGGTACTTTGGATGTATCAACGCACCCCATGAATTATCGCCGCCTACTCCCATCTGTCCCAGATCAATATTCAGATTGACCAGATCACGTGGTTTAACATCTATGGTATGCGTATTTGCGGTTTTCGCATCTTTTCTGTATTGAGATAATTTCCCCGGTGATTCAAAATCATCATGAATGTTATTAAGGGCAGCAAAACTTATTAACGGATCTCCGCTAACAAGGATACCACTGCCATTGTCGTTAGTCAGGGTAAGCCATCTGGTTTCAATCTTATATCCATTTTCCTGCGGCCGGATATAAGGAGTATACTGGTCAGCAACCGTACTTTCATAAAGGCCAACATCAGACGAAGTTTTTCTGTCAATATAATTTTCATGAGGTCCTCTCCCAAGCCATTTCAGATTGGTATACTCTTCAGGAAGTTGCATCTGCATTCCCATTCTTGGAATCTCAGGAACGTTATCTGATAATTTCGAGAACTGATTTTTAACAACTACATCAGCTGATCCGTAAATTGTAAATGTTGTCGCATAGCCGCCAATTTTTTTGCCATTTATATCCGGAATGTCATAATTGAAAGTAACAATTACTTTTCCTAATTCAGGCTGACTGATATTCGCTTTAGTCACAACTGTTCTTTCGCCGGCCTTTTTCCATATACCAAGCAATTTATCCATACCGTAACCGTAGTCGTTATCAGTAGGAGGTCTCCAGAAATCAGGTTCGGGACCTTTTTTGATCAATTCTTTTCCTTTATAATTAAATGATGACAGTCTCCCTGTAACCAGATCGAAAATTATTTTCATATCAACTCCGCTTACTTCAAGATTTTTATCAACCGTCTTAGTCTGAAGAACAGCAAGGTTATCATGTATCGCTGGAACAGGTTTGCCTTCTACAGGTAGTTTAAACTGAGCAGTTGCATAAACATGATCTTCCGGGACATAATTCCATTCATCACTTCTTGAGACCCTGATATTCAGGAAATATTCCGCACCTGGAGCCGGGTCTATTCTTTCAACCGGAATCTTAACTAAAAGTCCAGCCTTCGGTTTCATATCAGGTATTGGAATTTTACCTGACTGCAGCACTAATCCATCAGAAACTACTTCCCACTCAAAATTAAACTCCGAGAGGTTAGTAAAATCATACTTGTTTTTGATCCTGACCATACCGTTGATCAGATCAACAGGCTCAAAGCCAATATACTGGTATACTTTATTTACTTCATATAGACCAGGATGGGGTGTTCTGTCGGGCCATACAAGTCCGTTGAGACAAAAGTTTCCATCGCTTGGTACGGCTTCCTCACCATAATCGCCACCATATGTCCAGTACTTTTCACCATTTTCATTTGTTTTAAGAAGTCCCTGGTCAACCCAATCCCAGATGAATCCCCCCTGGAGCTTTGGATATTTTTCTATAACATCCCAATAATCCTGAAAGTTACCGGTTGAATTGCCCATAGCATGAGCGTACTCACACATTATCATTGGTCTGTCGTTCTTTGCATCCTTTGCATAAGCTTCTATTTCTTCTATAGTTGCATACATATTGCACCAGATGTCAGTATGCCGCTCCGGTGTATTGGTACTCTTCTCAGCCCGTTCGTACTGAACCGGACGTGTCACATCTCTTCCTTTAATCCATTTGTATCCATTCAGGAAATTATGACCATCACCGGCTTCGTTCCCCATTGACCAGATTATTACTGAAGGATGATTCTTGTCTCTCTCAACCATTCGCTGCAGCCTGTCGAGATGTGCTGCTGCCCATTCTGGTTTGTCGGCTAAAGTCACATCTTTATCATAACCCATTCCATGTGACTCAATATCAGCCTCGTCAACCAGATAAAGGCCATATTTATCGCACATCTCATACCAGAACTCCTGCTGGGGGTAATGGCATGTCCTCATGGCATTTATATTATTGCTCTTCATCATCCGGATATCCTTCATTACGGTTGCTTCATCAATAACATGCCCGGTAATTTCATTATGTTCATGCATATTAACCCCCTTTAAACGGATTGCAATGCCATTGACGAGCAGCTGTGAATTAATAATTTCCACCTTCCTGAATCCAATTTTAGTGCTTATACTCTCAGAAATATTTCCGCTTTTGTCTTTCAGGCTTATTACCAATGAATAGAGATTTGGCTTTTCGGCTGACCATTTTTTTATACCCAGGATACTCTTTTTGAGATTTACCGATGCCTTGCCATCCACTAATTTGACAGATTTAGATTCAGTGAAGAGCTTTTGAGTGCCTTCGTAAAGTGATGCATCAACAACAAATTCGTTATCATCTGCAGCAGTACTCTTTAATGAAAGATCAACTTTCAGCAGACCGTCATTGTAATTCTTGTCAAGGTCGCCAACTGCGAAAAAGTCTCTGACAAATGTTTTTGGACGTGCATGAAGGAAAACTGTCCTTTGAATACCACTCAATCTCCAGAAATCCTGGTCTTCAAGATAACTGCCATCACACCACCTGTAAACTTCCACCGCAATGGAGTTTTTTCCTCCTTTAAGATATTTCGTAATATTAAATTCTGCAGGTTCTTTGCTGTCCTGGCTGTAACCAACAAGTTTCTCATTTACCCATACATAAAATGCTGAACTAACTGCTCCGAAATGGAGGAATACTTCTTTATTTTTCCAGTTAGATGGAACTTTGAAATTTCTTTTATAGGATCCAACCGGATTAAAATCATGTTCGATGAATGGCGGATTCTTTTTAAAAGGATAAGTAATATTAACATAAATCGGAACATCATAGCCTTTCATCTGCCAGTTTGAAGGCACTTCAATATCCTTCCAGTCGCGGGTATCATAATCATCTTTAAAGAACCAGAAAGGACGCTGATCAGGCGATTTTACCCAGTTGAATTTCCAAAGACCGTCCAGAGATTTATAGTTTGGGGAATTTGCTTTAATTGCTTCAAGTGCACTCTGCTCATCAGGAAAACTAATAAGAGATGCATGCGGATCCTCCCTGTTGATATTAAATACCTCAGGGTTTTCCCAGTCGCGTGGCTCCTTTTCCGTGAAGGGTACTCCTTCATATTTGCTGAGTTTTTTACAGGCAGAAAGCGAGATAGCGATCATAAGGATATAAAATGATAATCTCTTCATAGTATCTGAATTTAAACAGATATAAAGTTAATAAAAAATGCATTTGCACAATCTGCCTAAGCGTTAATCAAAATAATCCTGTAATAACGCCATTCTTGTCAATATCGATATTTTCTGCTGAAGGGTTATTTGGCAGGCCCGGCATTCTCATTATTGTACCTGCTATAGGCACTATAAATCCGGCTCCTGACGAAAGTTCAATTTCCCTTATTTTCACAGTAAAGCCTCTTGGCCGGCCTTTTTTAGACGGGTCGTCTGATAGTGATTTCTGCGTTTTTGCAATACACACTGCAAGATTCCCAAGACCAAGCCGTTCAATCTTCTCAAGCTGTTCCTTAGCCTGAACTGTATATTCAACATGGTCGGCACCATACATCATAAGACATATAGTTGATATCTTTTTTTCAAAGGTCCATGAAAGCTCATAAAGAGGTCGGAAGCAATCAGGACTATTATTTACTCTTTCCATAACTTTTTCAGCAAGATCAATAGCCCCTTCTCCTCCTTTTGACCATGATTCGTTTAAGGCAACCACGACCTTTTGGGATTCGCAATGCTTCATAAGAAGATCAATCTCAGCCATAGTATCGGAGTCGAATCTGTTTACTGCAATTACCGGTCTGAATCCATAGAACTTCACGTTTTCAATATGCTTATCGAGGTTGTCAAATCCTCTTTGAAGTGCGTCAAGGTCCTCTTTTTGCATAGTTGATAATTTAGCCCCGCCATGATACTTTAATGCACGTATGGTCGCGACAATGACAACCGCATGCGTACGCAGGTTACCGAACTGTGATTTTATATTGAAGAA
>Ga0209748_1000815_pt1 | contig 15956 bp, 10 predicted proteins | sample BarGraIncu00421A_FD_185490 | JGI IMG/M metagenome (GOLD analysis project Ga0209748, IMG submission 185490) | Arctic peat soil microbial communities from Barrow, Alaska - Barrow Graham LP Incubations 004-21A (SPAdes) (version 2) | ecosystem: Environmental > Terrestrial > Soil > Wetlands > Peat... | reverse complement strand
CGTCGCGCAGATTGACCGCCAGCAGCGCCTTGACCAGCGCGGGCGCGAACGTGTTGTAGGTGTCACCCTGGATCTCGGACATCCGCGCCGGCGTGACCTTGGGCGTCGCCGTGATCATGTCGCGGATGCGTCCGCTGCGAAAGCCGTAGTCCCACTCGGTGGTCAGGAACGGGGTCTGGCTGGCGGTCACGGCCTGGTTGGCAGCCACGATGAAACCCTCGGGCGGGTCGTATGCCATGGGCATCTGCACGAAGGGAACGAACCCCTTCCAGTCGTATTTCGGGTCCCAGCCCGGCGCGGGCCAGTAGCCCGGCGGTGCCCCCGGGGTCGAGGAGGCGCGGATCGGCACCTGGCCGGGCGCCTGGTAGCCGATGTGGCCCTTGGTGTCTGCGTACAGGAGGTTCTGCGACGGGACAGCGAAATCCTTTGCCGCGTCACGGAACTGGGTGAAGTTCTGGGCGCCGTCGATCTCGAAGATGGCATCCGCAGTGTGTCCGGGCAACAGACCCGTCCAGGCCAGGGACACGTCATACGAGGTGGGTTCAGCCTTGCCCTCCACCGGGGCTGTGGCGCCTGCCTTTTCCACAGCCGGGATCACGTCCGAGAGCACCGGGCCGTGAACCGTCTGCCGGACGGTAATGGTGACGTCCGGACCACCGGCCACCTTGATGGTCTCGTTGCGTTCCTTCAGCGGTAGATAGATCTTGCCGCGAAGGTAGGACTGCCCTCGAATATCCTCGAGGTAGAAGTCGCTGACGTCCGGGCTGAGGTTGGTGATGCCCCACGCGATGCTCTGGTTGTGCCCGACCACGATGCCCGGAAGACCAGCGAACGAGAAGCCGGTGACGTCAAAGGGACAGGCCGCCGAGACGGTGCGGCAGTGCAGACCGGTCTGGTACCAGATGCCGGGGATGCTGACTCCGAGGTGAGGATCGTTGGCCAGCAACGGCTTTCCGGTGGACGAAAGCTTGGGACCCACCACGAACGAGTTGGACCCCGTGCCGTTGCCCCGCCCGACCATCATGGGCAGCGCGTCGAGGACTTTGGCGACCTCCGCATAGACCGTGCGAGTCGACTTGTCGGCCACCGCAGCGCGCGCCGAGGGGAGATACGGATTCGATTCGACCGAGCTGGCCACGCTCCCGGTCGAGCTGGCCCCACCTGGTCTCCAGTCCAACGCCGACAGGATCGGGCGGTGGGACGCGATCGGATATGGCGGGAAGATCTCCGCGAGTCGGGCAGGGGTGATGCTCCCTGACAGCCGGGCGCGGGTGAGCTCGTTGTTGTAGTCGCCACGCAGGTCCCACGCCATCGCCTTGAGCCAGGTGAGAGAGTCTGCCGGCGACCAGGGCTCCACCCGGTAGTCAGGGAACTGTTGCCCGAGGACCGAGTACTCCACAGCCATGTTGTCCGGACTGCCGGCCTTCTTGATGTAGGCATTGACCCCATCGGCATAAGCCTGGAGGTACTGACGGGTCGAGGGCGCCAGTATCGGCAGCTCGGCCTCGGCGACCTGGCGCCAGCCCAGGGTCCGGATCACCCGGTCGGTCTCGAGGCCGCTCTTGCCGACCATCTCGGAGAGCCGGCCGGCGGTGACGTGCCGGCGCACATCCATCTCGAAGAACCTGTCCTGGGCCGCCACGTATCCCTGCGCGCGAAAGAGGTCCTGCGCGTTGTCCGCGTAGATCTGCGGGACGCCCCGGTCATCGCGCAGCACGGTGACCTTCGAGGTCAGGCCTGAGACCGAGAGCTCGCCTGAGGTCTGCGGCAAGGGCCGCCGGACAAGGCTGACGCCGACGCCTGTGGCGACCACGACGGCGATAACGATCAGGGCGACAACAGATAAGGAGATGCGGCGGACCAGTTTGGCTCTAGACACCCTGCGAGAATATGACATATCGACGCCATGCCCGCCTTCACGGTCTCCAACCTCGACCTCTCGCTACTGGTCGGGACCCTCGTGCTGCTGGTCGCTGTGGCTGCGGTCCGCCTCTCGGTGCGTTCCGGCCTGCCCTCCCTGCTGCTCTACCTGGGCATCGGCGTGGTCATCGGTGAAGCCGGCATCGCCTTCAACTCGGCTGAGCTGACCCAGGTCCTCGGCTACAGCGCCCTGGTCCTGATCCTGGCGGAAGGCGGGCTGACGACGTCGTGGGACGACATACGGGGATCTGTGGCACCTGCTGCGCTGCTGTCGACCCTGGGGGTGGTGGTCTCCGTCGTGGTCGTGGCGCTGGCTGCGCACCTCGTGCTCGATGTCTCCTGGACCGTTGCACTGCTGGTCGGCGCCGTCCTGGCCTCCACCGATGCGGCTGCCGTGTTCTCCGTCCTGCGCAGGGTTCCGCTCCCCCGGCGACTGACCGGTCTGCTGGAGGCAGAGGCCGGTTTCAACGACGCCCCCGTGGTGATCCTCGTGGTTGCCCTTGCCTCCCAGGCCTCCCAGTCATCCCCCGGCGGTGGCAGCCCTCCCGTGTGGTGGCAGCTGCTGCTCGTCGCCGTCGCCGAGCTTGCCGGTGGTGCCGCCGTCGGACTACTGATCGGGTATGCCGGCGGTCACCTCATGCGCCGGATCGGATCGTCCTCGTCGGGGCTGTTCTCGATCGGGGTGGTGGCGTTGACGGTCCTGGCCTACGCGGCCGGCGCCCGGTTGCACGCGAGCGGCTTCCTCGCGACATACCTCTGTGCGCTCGTTCTGGGGAACATGCGACTCCCACACCGGGCGGCGGTCCGCGGGTTCGCCCAGGCGCTGGGCTGGCTGGCCCAGATCGGCCTCTTCGTCCTGCTGGGCCTCTTGGTCACCCCCTCCAGGTTGATGTCACAGATCGTGCCCGCCATCGTCATCGGACTGGCCCTGTTGCTGGTGGCCAGGCCGTTGTCGGTCATCTTTTCGCTGACCCCGTTCAGGATGCCGTGGCGCGACCAGGCCTTCCTGTCCTGGGCGGGGCTGCGCGGCGGCGTGCCGGTTGTCCTGGCCACGGTGCCGTTGACCACGGGGACACCGGGGGCGCGGCGGCTGTTCGACCTGGTGTTCGTCCTGGTCGTGATCTTCACGCTGGTCCAGGCGCCGGCGCTGCCCTGGGTGGCCCGCCGGCTCGGCGTGACCGACACCGACCGGCCGCTGGACCTCGAGGTTGAGTCGACCCCTCTGGACGAGCTCGGGGCGGAGGTCATGCAGATGACTGTCGGCGTCACCTCCATGCTGCACGGCGTCGAGGTGTTCGAGCTGCGTCTGCCCCCCGGCGCCAACGTCACCCTGATCGTCCGTGGCGGCAAGGGTTTCGTGCCATCCCCGCAGACGACCCTGCGCCACGGTGACCAGCTGCTGATCGTCGCGACTGCGGAGACCCGGCTGGCAGCAGAGCGACGGGTACGTCAGGTCAGCAAGCTGGGACGACTCGCCGGATGGAACACGACGTGACAGAAGGGAACAGCACCGCCCCCGAGCTCGACGTCGCGATCAAATACAGAATCCTGACGTACGCGCTCCGAGAGGACTGGCGCACCTGGGTCTGCGCGGTCCAGGCGACAAAGAAGGGCGTCTGCCTTCGTTTCCTCTACGGAGTCCTGCTGGACGACCCGCGGGGTGTCCTGCGTTCCGGGACCTCGGTCCTCAAGACCTGGGACCTGGGATTCGATGACGTGGTCGACCCCGCTGCCGTCGGCGCCTACGTCACGGAGGCCGTCGGGAGGTATGGCGAGTACAAGGCCAACACACAAGAGGTGCTCAACGCGAGCAGGGCAGCAGCCAAGGAAAGGCAACCACCGAAGGCCGGCGGCTGACTGCAGAATCTTCTGATCGTGGATGCAGGTGAGTCGCGCCCAGGTTCGGGGATTCTCCGGACACGCTCGCCATCCCGGGTCAGACTTGAGGGGCAACCGCAGACAACGCACAGCAAGATACAAGGAAGCGTGATGGGTCACCGCTGCATCTTCTGGCTGAACGGGCTACCGGAACATCAACAAAGATCGCTGCGGTGGTCAGGGGCGTGGCGAAGTCAGGGAGTGCCGGACCCGGTGCCCGGGCCCGGTCGGAGGACGACATGACCGGCCACAAGAAGGCAGCAGGCGAGCCCAGCGAGATGGGCAAGCTCGCTGCCATCGTCGAGTACTCGGACGACGCCATCATCGGCAAGACGCTGGACGGGGTCATCACGAGCTGGAACCCGGCCGCCGAGAGGTTGTATGGCTACTCCAGCGAGGAGATCATCGGCAAGTCCTTCAGACTCCTGAGTCCCCAGGATCGCATCGGCGAGATCGAAGCCATCCTGGCCAGGATCAGGGCGGGCGAGCATGTCGATCACTTTGAGACCATCCGCACCCGAAAAGACGGAACGATGTTCCGGGTCTCGCTCAGCGTCTCACCGATCTGCGACGCCGACGGCGCGTTCGTCGGTGCGTCCACGATCTCCCACGACCTGACCAAGCAGAAGCAGGCCTTCGATGCCGCCCGGGGCATGATCGAGTCGAGCCTGGACTCGTTGGTCGCGATCAGCCCCGAAGGCAAGATCACCGACGCCAACGAGGCCACGGTCAAGGTCACCGGAGTCCCCCGCGAGGAGCTGATCGGGACCGCTTTCTCCGACTGCTTCACCGACCCAGTGAAGGCCAACAAGATCTATCAGCTGGTGTTCGCCGAGGGGATGGCCGTCGACTACCCGCTGACCATGCGCCACCAGGACGGGACGCTGACCGAAGTCCTGTACAACGCCTCGGTCTACCACGACATCAAGGGCAACGTGCTGGGAGTGTTCGCCGCAGCCCGCGACGTGACCAAACAGATGCAGGCTCAACGCGAGAGCGCCGTGCAGCAGGCCAAGGAGCTGGACCGGCTGGCTGATCTCGAGCGGTTCCAGCGGCTCACGGTCGGGCGTGAGCTCAAGATGGTGGAACTGAAGAAGGAGATCGAGAGCCTCAGGAGGCTCGTCCAGATAGACGCCGACGAATTTGGTGACCAGCTCTGAGCGGCTGGCTCTGAGCGGCTGACGCTGAACCCTGCTGGGATCTTTCGTTAGCGCACGCACTCCTAAGAGCGCACGGCCTGCTGATTCGCGCGCTGCTGCGCCCGTCAATCCCGGGCAGCAACGGTTGCAGCAACGGGTGTCATACTCCCAGCAACGACTCACACCTTCGCGGGTGGCAAACGCGGAGTGACCTCCAACAGCTACCCAGGGAATCTTGTGATCATCAGGGGCAGAAGCGTGAGTTCCGTTCGACTGGCCTTGGGCTGTGCTGCGGTGGCGGGCCTCGCCGGCCTCGCGCTGAGCAACATGCCCGCCTCGGCTACACCCGGTTCCGTCAAGGCTGGAACCCTCAAGGCTGGAACCGTCAGGGCTGGAACCATCGCCGTGGTGGACAAGGCGGAGGCCGTGAAGTTGGCGTTCACCCAGGCATTGATCGTGAATCGTCAACTTGGCAATCCGTTGTCGCAGGGGGAGCTTCGTCTGCGTCCGGTGCCCGCAACAGACCTGCGGGCCGCGGCCCGTGAGGGTGTTCCCCGCGTCGCAGACATAAGAACGAGAGTCGCACGTGACAGGAAGAACATCAGCGCGCACTTCGGCTCGGCCGCCCTGCTGGCCAGGGAGAACCACAATGTCGACCTCACCATGGTTCATCTTGCAGATCCAAACCTCCGGGCTCTTGAGGATGGCGTTTCTCAGGTGGCCTTCACATCAGTGACGGTGAGCGGCAACACGGCCACGATCACGGCAAAGGCACACGAATGGACGAAGTCCGTCGTGAGGCAGACGGCGGGCGGCAACTGGCTCGATGTGTCTCCCGAAGGAGACATGATCTACAACGCCAAGCTCTCGATGGGGCCGACCGGCACGTGGTTGGTCACCGACATGATCGGGGGCTTCGCAAACGGCTCCGGCCCGTGACGCCCTGCAGTCCAGTGGACCAGGCGGTGGCCTGCCGTACACTTGGCAGTCAGACCCTGAGAGTGCCAACCGGAGGAACCGTGCCGACTTACGGCTACGCGTGTACCGCGTGCGAACACCGCTTTGAGATCGTCCAGTCCTTCGCCGAGGACTCGCTGACCGAATGCCCGCAGTGCCAGGGCCGTCTGCGCAAGCTGTTCAACGCCGTCGGCGTCGTGTTCAAGGGCTCGGGCTTCTATCGCAACGACTCGCGCAATGACTCCCGCCGGAGCACCGGCAACCACTCAGGCAGCCGCCCAGGCAAGAACTCAGGCAAGGACTCAGGCAAGGACTCACACGGCGGCTCGGGCGCCACGAGTCCTTCCGGGTCTTCGAGCGAATCGGGCAGTTCGTCCTCCGACACATCCTCGTCAACATCCTCTGACTCATCTGCGAGTGCCGGCGCCACCAAGACAGCCACCAGGTCAGCCTCGAAGTCCCAAGGCTCCGCGGCCTGAGGCTGCCTGCCCGTCGGCGGCTCGTCCACATCCGTCAGGCGCGGCACCCCACCATCCACACGTCTCGGATGGGGTCCCTGACCACGGTTGGCTCGCGGCTATTGTCGGCTGTATGACACCCAGCGCAGAGACCTCCGCCAGCTCCCCAGGAGGCGCAGGCTCGGTTCGCGCCGACATCGGCGTCATCGGCGGCTCGGGATTCTACGAGTTCCTGACGGACACAGAACGCATCAGCATCACGACGCCGTTCGGCGACCCGAGCGACGACGTGGTCATCGGGGATCTCGCCGGTCGGCGCGTGGCTTTCCTCGCGCGACATGGACAGGGCCATCGCTTCCCGCCGCACCGCGTCAACTACCGCGCCAACCTCTGGGCACTGCGCTCTGTCGGAGTCCGGCAGGTGCTGGCACCCTGCGCGGTCGGCTCGTTGAAGCCGCAGCACGGACCTGGCGCCATCGTGGTGCCTGACCAGGTCGTCGACCGCACCTGGGGCCGTGACCACACGGTCTACGACGCGGTCGGTCCGGTGGTTCACGTGGGTTTCGCGGACCCGTACTGCCCGCGGGGTCGCGAGGCTGTCATCGACGCCGGTCACGCAGCGGGCAAGAAGATGGTCGTGGCCGGCACTCTGGTGGTCATCAACGGCCCGCGATTCTCCTCGCGCGCAGAGTCCCTCTGGCACCAGCAAGCCGGATGGACGGTTGTTGGCATGACCGGGATGCCGGAGGCCTCCATCGCACGTGAGCTCGCCATGTGCTTCACCACGATCGCCCTGGTCACCGACCACGACGCCGGGGTCGACGGTGGCGAGGGGGTGACCCACGAAGAGGTCCTCAGGGTGTTCGCCAGCAGCCTCGACGGGTTGAAGGCGGTCCTCAAGTCGGCCATCGGCGCGCTGCCGGGCCCTGAGGATGACATCTCAGCCACCTGTCCGTGCCGGCGGTCCCTGGATGGCCTGAAGCTGCCGTTCGCCCTGCCGACATGACGCAAGGCCTGGGGGCCGCGCCGAGCGACGAACATGCACGCGATGGCGGGTTGGATGGCCTCAGGCGCATCCTGCCGTCAGCTCTGATCGGTCCCGGACGGCGACCCGCCTGGCAGCGAACGCGACTTCGGAAGGTGGTATCTGCCGGCCTCGTCGCGGCCGCCGCCTGGGTGGCGATGAGTGCGTTTCTTCCCCAGCCGGCTCCTCGTGGTGTACCGATCGTCGTCGTGGCCCAGGATCTGATGGCCGGGCACGTTCTGACCCGCGGCGACCTTGTCACCGCGGACTGGCCCGTGGACCTGAGCCCGCAGGGCGCCGTTGCCGATCCAGTAACACTGGTGGGCAGGGCGTTGGGCGCGGGGATGTCGCGTGGCGAGCCGGTCACTGCGGCCCGCATACGAGGCCCGGGATTGCTGACGGGGGTGCAGAACGGGCTCGTGGCCGCCCACGTCCGGCTAGCTGACCCCGCCATGGCGGCCATGGCGACCCCCGGTGACCACGTGGATCTGATCAGCTCCTCAGGCAAGCTCGTAGCTGCGGACGTGGCGGTGCTGGCGGTTGACCCCGACTCCGCAGGCAGCGGCGGCTGGTCCACCACGCCGGAGTCAGGGATGCCCGGCGGCGTGATCGTGGCCGTCGCCAATGACGCTGCCATACGGCTCTCAACGGTCGACGCGTCCGGTCTTTCCGACAGTACGTTCAGCCTCGTCATGAGAACGCCGGGCACCTGATCGGCGCCCTGCACTTAGCACGCCACCAGAAGTCATGTGCCCACCGGACCCATCGCTTCGGTGGCTCAGGTGCTCGCTACCTTTGTCGGCGTAACGCGTTGAGTTGTTGCAAGTCACCTACCCGAAAGGACCCAAGCCCATGCTTAAGGGTTTCAAGGATTTCTTGATGCGGGGCAACGTCGTTGACCTCGCTGTTGCTGTCGTCATCGGTGCAGCTTTCGGCACCGTGGTCCAGGCCTTCGTCAAAGTCCTCATGTCGCTCATCGGGAAGATGGGCGGCCAACCCAATTTCAACGACTGGCAGCCTGGTCACGTGCCGCTCGGCGCCTTCGTGACGGCGCTGGTTGCGTTCATCATGGTGGCCGCAGCCATCTACTTCTTCGTGGTCATGCCCCTGAACAAGCTGGCCGAGCGTCGCGCCCGAGGTGTCGAGCCCAAGACAGAAGCGCCAAGTGAAGAGGTCGCGCTGCTCACCGAGATCCGCGACTCCTTGCGGACGCGCGTCTGAGGTCAGGTACCCCGGCACAGCGCAAAGGGCGCCGATCCCCCAGGGGGTCGGCGCCCTTCGTGGTGTCGAGTCAGACCTTCTGCATCGAGCCCTCTTGCAGGTACCGCGCATGCCACGACAGTGCCTCGCCGAGCAGGTGCGGCGTGTGCTTGCCCGAGCTGGCGGTGGCCCGCTCGAGGTAGTCCAGCAGCGCCTCCCGGTAGTCCGGGTGCGCGCAGTGCTCGATGATCTGCTTGGCACGGCGCCGCGGCGGCAAGCCACGCAGGTCGGCCAGACCCTGCTCGGTGACGATGACATGCGTGTCGTGCTCGGTGTGGTCGACATGGCTGGCCATCGGCACGATGCAGGAGATGGTCCCGCCCTTGGCGGTCGACGGCGACATGAACATCGAGATGAAGGCGTTGCGGGCGAAGTCGCCCGAGCCGCCAATGCCATTCACGATGCTCGAGCCCATGAGGTGGGTGGAGTTGACGTTGCCGTACATGTCAGCCTCGATCATGCCGTTCATCGCCAGGCAGCCGAGCCTGCGGATGACCTCGGGATGGTTGCTGATCTCCTGCGGGCGAAGGATGATCCGCTCGCGGTACTCGGCGATATTCTCGTTCAGCTCGGCCATGCCAGCCTCGCTGAGGGAGAACGCCGTGGCCGAGACCATGCTCAGGGTGCCGTTCTTGATGAGTTCCAGCATGCCGTCCTGGATCACTTCGGTGTACGCGGTCAGCGGCCGGAAGGGGCCTTCACCGAGCCCGAGCATGACGGCGTTGGCGATGTTGCCGACGCCCGACTGCAGTGGTAGCAGTGTTGCGGGCAGCCGGCCCTTCTTCACCTCGTGGGTAAGGAAGTCCATGACATGGGCGGCAATCTGCTTCGAGTCGGCGTCGGGCTCCTTGAACGGCGAGTTGCGGTCGGGGCTGTCGGTTGGCACCACCGCGATGATCTTCTCCGGAGGGCAGTGCAGGTAGGGCACGCCGATCCGGTCGGAGGGGGCGGTGATCTGGAGTGGTAGGCGATCCGGGGGCAGCGCGGTGCCGTAGTAGATGTCGTGCATGCCCTCGAGCTCGATGGGCTGAGCGGAGTTCACCTCAAGGATGATCTTGTCGGCCTGGTCGATCCACGTCTTGTTGTTGCCGACCGAGGTGGACGGGATCAGCTCACCATCCGCGGTGATTCCGGCCACTTCGACCACGGCGACGTCCATGTGCCCGAAGAAGCCTTCCCAGACCATCTGGGCAACGTGCGACAGGTGAATATCCATGTACTCCATCAGTCCGGCGTTGATCTTGGCGCGGCTGACCGGGTCGGACTGGTAGGGCATACGCAAGTCAATACCCTCGACCTCAGCCAACGCACCGTCGAGCTCGGGTGCAGTCGACGCGCCGGTCCAGACGCTGACAGCAAAGCGGTCACCCTGCGCCTTCGCCTCACTCATCCGAGCCACCAAAGCCGCGGGCACCGCCTTCGGATAGCCGGAACCGGTGAACCCGCTCATCCCGACATTCGAACCCGCCGGGATGAACGCGGCGGCCTCCTCTGCCGACATGATCTTGTCAGCGAAAGCCTTGCACCGAAGATTCGACTGGTCTGTCATCCCTTAACTCCACCATTTTCCCAAGAATCATGCGAAACGCGGGCAACTTGCCGCGCTGGTTGACTGCCGTCGGCGAACGTCCTTGGTGGGGACGGTGATCGACCGACCGACCGGTCCGTTGGTTGTCCGCTTCCGCAAATGAAAACACACTTCGCAGCTCACAGATCAATCTCAACGCTCCGGTGAACTGCATCATCTAGGTCCAAACCGAGACATGTGACGTGGATGTGATCCACGTCTCGGCCGAGGCTTCCGAGCTAACCCCAGTGCGGCGGACGCTGGTCCCGCAGCCATTGGTCCTGTGCGTCCTCATCAGGCCGTTCACCCCAACCGACATCCGTGTCATCGCGTGTCTGTTCGAGCTTGGTCCGTGTCGTTGCGACGTGAGGCTTGGCTTCAGCCGGCTGGGGGTCGGCCCGCCGGTTCTCGGCCGGCCTGGCTGCCGACGCCGAGCGTACCGCGGCAATGACCCGGGCCACGTCCCGGGCCGGATCACGGAACAGGTCAGTGCTCCAGACGCGCACATGTTCCCATCCGAGACGGCGAAGCTGCTCGACCCGCAACCGGTCGCGATCCCGGGTGCTCGACATCGCGGCATAGCGCAGTCCGTCGGACTCGACTGCCACCAGAAGGCGACCGTGATGTTGCGGGTCCTCGACGGCGAGGTCAAGGCGCTGAGCGGAAGTTCCATAACCGGTGTGCACCACCAGGCCCTCGGCCCGTAGCCGGAACGCCAGGTCGGCGACCAGCGGATCCAGCTGGGTCCTTGGCGCAGGAGCGCGGACTTCGCCACCGGGTGCACCCACCGAATCCAGGCTGACTTGAACCTCAGTAACTGGTTCAAGGCCACCTTGTGCGGCATACAACAGGAAGTCGCGCAGCATCAGGGCACCACGAGCCTTGAGGCGGACAGGGTCAAGATCCGCCGCGGTGAAGGACGAGACGACAGTCATCCTGCGGCGCGCACGAGTGATCGCGACGTTGAGGCGCCGCTCGCCACCTTGAAGATTGAGCGGCCCGAAACGGTGCAGCACCCGACCGTGTGGGGTCTTGCCATAGCCGATCGACAGGATGATCGCGTCGCGCTCGTCGCCCTGGACCCGCTCCAGGTTCTTGACGAAGAACCGCTCGGCGCGGTTCTCGTCGAAGAAGTCGCCGACGCCGACGCCGACGCCGTCCGCGAGGGCGCCGCGCAGAGCGTCCTCGATCCGGGTCGCGTGCTTCATGCCCAGCGCAATGACCCCCAGAGACTCGCTCGGGCGCGTGCGCGCGTGCGCCAGGACCAGCTGCACGACGCGGTCCACCTCGGCCCGGGTGGACTCGATCGCCTCGAGTCCCGGCTGAACCGGCGCCGAGCCGTCGACGACCTCGAGCCGGACCACGGTCTCGTCGCTGGTACCGGGAAAGGTGACGAGTGCTCCGTCATACATCTGGGCGTTGGCGAAGGAGACCAGACGCTCGTCCAGCGAGCGGTAGTGCCAGGTCAGCCGGCGGATCGGCAGCGCGGCCGACAGAACGTCCAGGATCGACTCCGACCCCTCGGTCAGCGTGTCACCGGAAGGGTCCCCTGCGTCGACGCCATCCTCGTCAACCGCAGCGGTGAAGAAGGTGGTCGGGGGCAGCTGGCGCTCATCGCCGGAAACGACCACCTGGGTGGCCCGTGAGATGGCCGAGACGGCCTGCGCGGGCGGGATCTGCGAGGCCTCGTCGAAGATCACCACGTCGAACCAGCGCCCGGCCGGCAGGATCGAGGCGACCACCAGGGGGCTCATGGCCCAGCAGGGCTTGATCGCGGTCAACGTCTCGCCGGCCCGGGGCAACAGCTCGCGCAACGGCCGGTGCCGCCGCGACTTGCCGGCCTCGGCGCGCACCAACGCCTCCTGCTCGGGGTGGTCGTCGAGGACCTCGCGCAGTCGACGACCCACCGCGGCGCGGACCCTGTCAACAGTCCCGGCCAGGTGCGCGTGATCGGCCTCGATGTACTCGGACCCGACCCGACGCAGGAACTCACCGTCGTGGGCGCCATAGGCGCTGTCACGGACGCTGACGTCATCAAGCAGCGAGGTCCACCAGACGAAGTCCATCTCCGGGCCCACATCGATCGGGGCGACCCCGCGAGCGGCGAGATCATCGACCAGCGCCCCCATCCCGGACTCGCGCAGCTCATCGATCAGGGTGACCACGCGCGGCAGCACGGCAAGCCGGTCACGACGCCGGGCCAGCCCGGCAAGACGATCCTGCAGCTCAACCATGGGCGTCCCCAGCAGATCGCCGCCGGCGGCCGTCGTGGCCAGCCGGGCGCCGAGCCAGCCCAGGTCATCGGCAAGGTCGTCGTAGGTGCGCTGAGCCTCGTCGATCTCACTCGGCACCGCGGGACGTCCGCCGGTCCCGGCCAGCTGAGCCCACCTGACGCGCTGTTCCTGGGCAACCTTGAGCGCCGAGTGCAGATCGTCCGGCGGGGTCCCGGGGCGCAGCAGGCTGCGCGCCTGACGCCGCAACCGCATCCGGGACCACACACCGAGCCGGAGTCCGTTGGCGTCGCGATAGTCCTTGTTGCCGGTGGCGCCAACCAAGTCGGTCAGTGTCAGGTCGAACACCTCGATGCGGAAGATCTCCAGCGTCTGACGCACCTGCTCCACGATGCCCAGCGCGCGAACCCAGTCCGCCGGCATCTTGGCGTCGGGCAGGCCAACCTCGCGCATCGCCGCACCGAGTCGCTGCCGCACGGCGTCCATACCTTCGCCACCAAGACGGTCGGCGATCTCGAGTGCCTGCGCCGCCTCATCCGCGGAAGTGACACGCGCGCCATACCAGGGGTCGTCTCCAGCCTCCCCTGCCATCCAGGCTCCGAGCGAGGCAGCCTCCCTGAGGGACTGGCTGAGCTCGGTGACCCGGTCACGACTGATGCCCCTGAGCGCATCGCCATGGAGACGGACCCGCGAGATCGGCGGCGTGCGGCGTGCCCACAACCGGGCAAGCGCAACCTGTGCGTCGAATGCGCTGACGCCCCAGGGGTCTCGCTTGTCGTGCAGCGCGGCACAGTGCTTCACCAGACGGGACCGCCGCTCGGTGACGGTGCGTTCGATGTCTGCGGTGTCCGGGTCTTGCGCGTCCCTCGCCCGGTCAAGGGTTGCACCGAGCTCCTGGGCCAGCTGTCGCTTGTTGGTGGCGCCGTCATAGACGTCAAGGACCAGGTCGGCCAGGCCGAGGCGTTCGAGCCGCCCGATCACGGCGTCGATCGCGGCACGCTTCTCGGCCACGAACAACGTCCGCCTGCCCTCGCTGGCCAGGGCGGCGATCAGGTTGGCGATGGTCTGGCTCTTGCCGGTGCCCGGCGGGCCCTTGATGACAAGATTCGCCCCGCAGCGCACAGCATCGATCACGGCCTGCTGGGAGGAGTCGGCGTCCAGGACGAGGTGCTCACGGGCCGGGTCGGTGTCCGAGGGGAACTCAGGGACGGTGGTGCGGACGGCCCGCAGCGCCCCGGGGTCACCGGCCAGCGCAGCAACGACGTCATGGTTGGCCAGGGTCCCGAGCTGTGCCGCAAGGTCAGCGACCATCGGCAGCTTGGCGTAGGAGAAGGTGCCCAGCACCAGCCGGGGCGCGATCTGGAACTCGGGGACCCGGTGGCAGATCCGGTCGAGGGCCGCGTACACCGGCTGCGGGTCGAAGCCCTTGGTGAACGTCGTCATCTCCTCGAGCACCTCCGGGTCCAGCTCGATGCCCTGCTCGGAGCGCAGATAGTGCTCGAGAACGGGGTTGAGCTCAACCTCCTCGCCGAGGTCGATGTCGAAGTCCAGCTGCGCTGCGCCGGTGGGCTTGAGCACGCACGAACGCAGCAACACCGGCGCGCACGGAGGACGGCTCGCGCCCGGGACCTGCCAGGTCGCCATACCCACGGCCATGTATCCGGCGGTGATCCCACGCTCTTCGTGCAGCTCCACCGTCTTGGCGCGGATGGTCCGGACCCGCCGGCGGGCCTCCTCCAGGGCCGTCGGCTCGCGGACCAGGTCGGAGAGCTTGGTCGGTCGTCCGGCCAGCAGGCTGGCCATACCGCCGGGGTGTGCGGTGGTCAGGTCGAGGGTTCCGGATGGCAGGTCGCGATACCAGAGCAGCGTATTGCGACCGCCCAGATCCACCAGATGCCGCTGCCAGGTGCGCACAGCAGCCGCAACCCGGTCCGCGCGCGGGTCGCCGTCAGCAGGCAAAGGCTCCGGCGCGGGCTTTTGCACGAGAGCGGAGGGCGTTTCTGCTGGCGGGGACGATCCCTCGGTCGGCTGGGCGGGATCCTGCTCGGTCTGACTCACCACAGCAGGCTAACGAACCTCCGTGCCAGATGCGTCCCCTACCAGAGCGGTATTGCACGTCGGCATGAGACGTACTGGCGGCACTGCACGTCGGCATTGCACGTCGGCATTACAGGTATGACAGGTGATTGGGGGTTTGACGACACGCTCACCAGGGGCCGCGATAGACCAGGCCCGGTGTTGGGGGACCCCTTTGCGCAGCCTCCTGTCAGGTCGCTCCCAGCCAACGGGAGGACCATGCCCATGGTGAGGATACCGACCTCGCTCGAAGAAAGGAAAACCCGTGCGCCTCAGGGCACCGACCTTCAAGAGGCGGCACATGATTGTCGCAGCCGTCACTGCCCTGGTTGTCGTTGTTGGGGGCGGGACCTGGGCCGCGACTCGTTCGCCGTCGGACGCCGCTGCCCCGACACTTGTCAGTGCGACCAGCAGCACCATCCGTGACAGCGTCTCGGCCACCGGCACCATCCAGCCGGCTCAACGGGCGGACCTCTCCTTTGCCGTGAGCGGGACCGTCATCTCGTTGCCGGTGGCCGCCGGAGATCAGGTCAAGGCCGGCACGACTCTTGCCACGGTCGACTCCGCGAGCCTGCAGAGCGCAGTCACCTCAGCCCAGGCCACCGTGACCGCCACGCAGGACCAGCTCACCGCTCAGCAGAGCGCCGCGTCATCCGCGGTGCAGATCGCCTCGACCCAGGCACAGCTCGTAGATGTCCAGGGCAAGCTCACCGATGCGCGGACCGCCCTGGCTGCGGCATCGATGACCTCACCCATCGCCGGGACGGTGGCGCAGGTCAACATCGCGATAGGCGACAAGGTGGGAAGCACGGCTTCCGGCGCCAGCGCCGGCTCCGGCTCCGGCGGCACATCCTCCGGCGGCACAGGCTCATCCTCTTCCAGCGCGGGCGCTTCCTCATCTCCCTCAACCGCCCAGATCGTCGTGATCTCGACAACCTCCTGGGTGGTCCAGGCCAGCGTCGGCAGCGCCGACCTGCCCAAGCTCAAGAAGGGTATGCAAGCCGAGGTCACACCCACCGGCAGCGCTACCAAGATCTTCGGCACGGTCAAATCCATTGGTATCGTTGCCTCTTCGTCGTCCAGCGGCAGCGCAAGCTTCCCGGTGACCATCATCGTCACCGGCAGTCCCAAGGGCCTGTATGCCGGTGGCGCGGCCGACGTCTCCATCATCGTCAAGCAGGTAGAGAACCTGCTCACCGTGCCAACCAACGCACTGCACACCGAGGGCGGCAAGACCGTCGTGCACCAGATCAGCAACGGGGCACAGGTGAGTACGCCGGTGGCGGTGGGCACGACATACGGGCCGGTGACCCAGATCCTGAGCGGGCTGAAGGCCGGCGACAAGGTGGTCGGCACCGCCTTCCGGGTAGGCGGCACCGGGGGCACCCGATCACGCACAGGAAGCGGCACCGGCGGCGGCGGCGGCGGCTACGGCGGCGGCGGCTA
>Ga0209748_1000812_pt1 | contig 15978 bp, 15 predicted proteins | sample BarGraIncu00421A_FD_185490 | JGI IMG/M metagenome (GOLD analysis project Ga0209748, IMG submission 185490) | Arctic peat soil microbial communities from Barrow, Alaska - Barrow Graham LP Incubations 004-21A (SPAdes) (version 2) | ecosystem: Environmental > Terrestrial > Soil > Wetlands > Peat... | reverse complement strand
AGGTAAAGGTCAGAGAATATATGAAACCGGCATCCATGACCAGGCTGCCAAAATAGGTGACTTTGGTGGCGGCAATGTTTCCTGCCAACGAGAAGAACAGGTACAGCCCGCAGAGAATTATGGTGGCCTGAGTCTTGTCGATCCGAAGCCTGCCTCCCATGAACCCAGATCTTTCCGCCGCGCTTGAATTGGGCTTCCCGTCCCGACTCTCCTGAATCTGCTGAATCTCTTGAATCACTTGGCTCTCCAGAGCCCGGCTAGCTAAGTCGTTCTCAGCCATTTATTCTTGAGCTCCAAAAAGGTTCCTGCTCTTATGCTTTCCCTAAGATCCTCCATGAAGCGGAGCATGAAATGGAGATTATGAAGCGTTGCTAACCGGAAATAGGAGAGCTCCCCGCAGACGTAAAGATGGCGAAGATAGGCTCGCGAGTAGGTGCGGCAGGTTGGGCAGCTGCAGTTAGGGTCGAGGGGCAGCTCATCCGACTTGAATCTGGCTGACTTTATATTTATGTGGAACTTGTTCTGCAGAGATCCGCCCGACTTTGGCGAGAGGAAGAGGCTCCCTCTGCGAGCAATTCTCGTCGGCGAGACGCAGTCGAAGGAATCGACGCCTCTGGCCACGCATTCAAAGATGTCATCTATCTCACCGATGCCGAGGAGATGGCGCGGCCGGTCGTCCAGCTTGGGAAGCGTCCAGTCCAGAACCTGATGCATATCTTGCTTGCTGTTTCCCAATGAACCTCCGATGGCGATGCCGTCAAAGGATTGGGATGCGATAGCCTCCGTGCTTATGTTTCTGAGGTCCTCAAACCATCCGCCCTGGATGATGCCGTAAATGGCCTGGTCTTTGTCGTGATATCGAATGGACTGATCCGCCCAATCATGAGTTCGCAGCATGGCTTTCTTCGTGTATTCGTAGTCCGATAGGGGAGAAGTACATTCGTCAAAAGCCATGATGATGTCGGAATCAAGATTGGACTGTATCTTCATCGACTTTTCCGCATTCAAGAAATGCCATGCCCCATCGGCCATGGACTTGAAGGAGATGCCGTCGTCAGTGATCCTGGTCAGATTCTCTTTCTTCACTATCTTTGGCCCTTTCTTGGCAACCTTTCCGGACCTTTTACGGCTATCGTCGCTATTCTCTCCATAATCCCTCCTGTAGTTCAATTTATAAATCTCACCGGGGTCAATGGAGTCCAGGATCTCAACCTCTTCCGAGCACTGGCACATAGACCCTTCTGAATTGTCCACCCTACAGTCCACCTCATCCTGGATGCCCTCTTTTTTCTCTTCGCCCGCCCCAACCCGGGATAGCTCCAGCGGGAAGATGTTGCCAATCTTACTGATGTTGTGCTCTCTTCCAAAGCCCAGAGAGAAGGCCTGAAAGCCGCCCGAGTCGGTGAATAGCGGCCCGGCAAATCCCATGAATTTGTGCAGTCCGCCCAGCCGTTTGATCAGCTCATCTCCCGGCTTCAGGTGAAGATGATAGGTGTTGGCAAGAGTGCACTGGACGCCAAGGCTAGCAAGATCGTCTGAGCCGAGAGCTCGCACGCTTCCGAGGGTTGCTACCGGCACCAAATAGGGCGTCTCGATATCTCCTCGCCTTGTTCTTATCAGCCCCAGCCTGGCGTTTGTCTCCTTATCCCGGCCGAGGATTTCAAAAGAAAACCTATTCATTTCATATTACCCTGTTCGACTCTGATTTCTTTTTCTGATTTTTATTGCGATTCATGTGCCATGTTGCTTATGGACTTTATGGCATTGTATTTCCTGACCATTTTCAATGGCAATCTATGCCGGACACATAAATTGTTATCTGGGGATTCCATTTTGCCGACGCCAAATCCTTAATATCAGGAAGGTATTGGGACTAACGGTGATTTTCTGATGTCAAAAAGCCAACGGATTGTTCTGTTATTCCTATGCCTATCAATTCTCTCGATCTCGGCAATGGCCCAGAGCTCGAATTATAGCGTGAATCTCTCTGCAAACAAGTTCCTGGGCAGTTATCTCGTAAACCAGAGCGGCTTTGCTCTATATTACTACTCGAGTGACAGCAGTGCAGGTGGCGCTAGCGCCTGCTATGGTGATTGTGCCAGCACGTGGAAGCCCTTCTATGCCGAAAAGATAACCTTGCCGGACAGCCTCAATTCCGTTGACTTTGCCGCCATTTCCAGAACCGACGGAGCGAAGCAGACGACCTATAAGGGCTGGCCGCTCTACCTCTATTCCAGGGACCAAGCGGCTGGCGATGTGTTCGGAAGTGGCAAAGAAAATGGCCTCTGGCACGTCGTCAACCCGATGGATCAATCTCAGCTATTTTAAAACTGCAAAAAGGATGATTGGACTGAGGGGCTCAGAGATCGAGCCCTCACATCCCTCCTAAACATTCATTTTCAGCTCGCTACTTCTTTAGCGATCCTATGGTCGTCGGGATTGCCGCATAGGGAAAGATCTCAAACTCGCGGGGGAACTTGAAGCGTCTCTGGCCAAGCTCCTTATCCGCAGCTTTGAGGGCAGAGTTTTCACTTCCTGCTGCCTGGACTCTTTTCAGGACACTGTCCGAGGACTCCTCTTCTTCCACCTGCTCCAAAACAAACCACTGCAAGAATCCTTTTGTCGCTTCGTCCAATTCACTCTCGGCTACGCCAACCAGGGCATGGATGAGCCCGGTCACCACTCGCTCATGATCCCAGACATGCTGGAAAGCCTGTAGGGGCGAAGCCCAGGAGAGCTGTGGAGCTTCCACGGCCATCATTCTGGCTCTTCCGCCGGAATTTGCCACATAGTCCAGCATCTTCATAGTATGCACCAGCTCTTCTCCCGCCTGGACCCTCATCCAGCTGGCAAAACCCGTCATGCCGGTGGACTCAAAATAGTAGGACATGGAGAGATAGAGGTATGAGGAATACAACTCTCTATTTGCCTGCATATTCAGAGCTTCATTCATCTTTTCGCTGAGCATGGCAACACTCCTTGATACTCATATTTACAAATAATCACAAATATTCGTCCTCCAGGCTATTCCATCTTCTTGAACAGCTCTTTTCCCACGCCGCATTCCGGACAGGTCCAGTCATCGGGCAGGTCTTCAAAGGCCGTTCCTGGAGCGATACTGGAAGCTGAATCTCCTTTCTCTGGATCGTAGATGTATCCACAGACTGTGCAAACGTACTTGTCCATTTTTCATTCACCCGGGGTATGGTTTTAAACTCCAATCTAAATAAAATCTTCTAGCGAGGCTTTTATCTTTGCATCTCTCTCGGCAAGATTTGGCTTGAATTCAAGGAAGGCCTGGTCAAGGCGTGGCACATCAATATCATAGAACTTGCCTAGAGGAATGGGTTTTTCAAGGCTGTCATAGTTCCAGGAGCGGATGATCTTCTGGGCCTCAACAAAGCTGCCGGTATTGTTTCCCTGAATCTCATAAGTCATTTTGTTGTAGCTCTCGTACATGTTGAAGTAGGATACGCAGACCTGGAGAACATCTACAAAAGAGAAGCCCTTATGCAATATCGCTTCGCGGAAAAGCTTCTGCAATTGTTCAATGCCGTGCGTATAGCCTCGGGCGATGAAAGAGGCTCCGCTGGCAAGCATCAGATCGGGCGGGTTCAAGGGATACTCTTTCGATCCCGCGGGCGTGGACTTGCCTTTGAAGCCCAGCGGCGACGTGGGTGTGTACTGGCCGGTGGTCAAACCGTAGACGCGGTTATCGTGCAAGATCAGGGTTATGTCGATGTTCCTTTTGGCCGCGAAGATGAGATGGTCCAGCCCCTCGGCCAGGCTGTCGCCGTCTCCCGAGAAGCAGATAACCTTCAGATCGGGATTGGCAAGCTTTATAGCGGTGGCGACAGGGAGAGCCCGTCCGTGGATGGAATAGAAGCTGTTCACGTTCATGTAATCCACGATCTTGGCATGGCAGCCGATACCCGCGACCAGGACGACATTCTCTATGGGGAATCCTTCCCCGTCAAACTCTGCCAGAACGTTTCTCATGGCGCTGAGGATGGAGAAGTTTCCGCAGCCCGGGCACCAGGTATTTTTGGCTGATGTATTGAGATCTTTAGGATTCATGCCTGTATCCTCCCTGCCTGTATCTTCCCTGCCCGTATCCTGTCGAGCTCAGAGTTCAGGTCATTCAGCGAAAACGGCCTTCCATCATACTTCAAAATTCGGTCATGAGTCTTGATGCCGTAGAAGCTACAAAGCCTCGCCAATTGGGCCGTGGAGTTGCACTCGACATCGATCAGCCTCTCGACGCCTTGCAAGGCATCCAACAGCTTCTTCTCCGGGAAAGGCCAGAGCACCAGGACCTGAATCACTTTGAGACCCAATTTTTGCGAGGCCTCCATGCAGACGCCTTTGTTCGAACCCCAGCAGAGGAGGGCGGTTTTGCCTTTTTCGTCTCCAAAGACCTTCACCGTCTCGTATGCTTCCAGATCTCCGGCCAGTGATTGTCCCTTGAGCTGACGTTTGTCAAACATCTCCCTGGTTATTTGGGGGTCCTCTGTGGTTATGCCTGCAACATCGTGCGTGTAGCTGTCAGACTTGATCACCTGCCCCTTTTGGGGTGGTGGATAGGCCAATGGTGAAACCCCTGTATCTGTGTAGCTATAGCGATTGTACGATCCCTGCCCGTCCCAGAGCACAGGTGAGGCCAGCTTCGCGTCGCCTGCGGCTCTGAGGTCGAAGCTGTACTGGCCTTCACTGACGATTTTGTCGGAGAGGATGAAAGCCGGAACCTGGAACTTCCAGGCCATGTTCAGGGCTACCTCCGACCAGTAGTAGGCGTCTTCGGCATCGCCGGGTGCCACCACGAACCTGGGAAATTCCCCCTGGCCGGCATTGAGAATGAAATGCAGATCGCCCTGTGCCGTGTAGGTGGGCAGACCCGTGGACGGTCCCATCCTCTGAGCCATGACGATCACGACGGGTATCTCAGCCATGCCGGCCAGGCTGACCCCCTCGGTCATGAGGCAAAATCCGCCGCCCGATGTTCCCACGGCCGCTTTGACTCCGGCGTAGGCAAACCCCTGCGCCATGAGCATCACAGCGATCTCGCTTTCAGGATGAACCACCTTGATGCCGAATTTCTCAGCCGATTTTGCCATGAAGTCCAGAATGCTTGAAGATGGAGTCATGGGATAGGCCACGTAGGCTCCCAAACCCGCTTTGATGAGGCCGAGGCTGATGGCCTGGTTGCCGGTCATGATTGGTTGAGTCTCTTGATTCAGCTGATCCATGTGGCAGAATTCTTCCGCCTGATCATAGCCCCGGCGAGCGACCTCCAGATTTTGCTCCAGCATCTTTGGAATATGTTTTTTCAAGACATCTTCCAAAACCAGCCAGTCGATGCCCACGACCTTGCAGAACGCACCCAGTATGCAGCTATTCTTCATGACCGGCAGGGCTCCCGTCTCTTTCAGGATCTGAGTAACAGGAATGCTACAGCTTTTCTGCAAGACTCCATCAACTTTTACCTTATCGGCATCGTAAATAACAAATGAACTCTCTTTGAGGCGGCTTTTGTGCTTCTCTACGGTCTCCTGGTTCAGAGCGATCAGGACGTCGATCTGGTCCCGATGAGCACCGATTTTCTCTTTGGACCCTCTCACCAGAGAATAGTTATGTCCACCTCTGATGAGTGATGGGTAATCATAGTACATGTAAATGCGATAGCCCAGGCGGTTGAAGAGCCAGGCTACGGTCAATCCCGCTTCGTTTATGCCGTCACCGGCGACGCCGCCAATGAGTGTAGAGAAGTCTTCCATCAATCCTCCATTCAAAATTCTATATTGCTTATCTATTTTTCCGGCAGAGCTGCATGGCGTTTTTGTCGGACAGAACCACTTCTCTCTATGCTTTATTTGTATATAAGCTTCTTGTACTGTAGATATTTTGACAAATGGCCGACTATTATCCTCCTTTGCGGAATAGATATTTTAAAGTAGTTTCCATTCCATATTAAGTCCAATGCAGAATGCTGAAACGAAGGTAGAGAGCATGAAAAAGGGCATGGTCTTTCCGAATAGAGCTAGCTTTTCCGTATGGATGGCTATGGTCCTGGTTGCATTCTTAGCCTTGCAGGTGATAGTTGTTGTCGCATCGGCTCATGAGACAGGATCTACTCATCAACAACTTCCGCCGCCCTGGCCGTATCATGTTCTGCTGGTGACCACCGGAGTCGTGGTTATGCTGGGAGGAATGCTCACCGCAAGATTCATGAAAAAGAAGAACTGGTGGCTGAAGACTCACAAAAGCCTGGTGATATCAGGAGCGCTATTGACGGTATCCGGGTTTATTCTTGCTGCCTACATGGTCTCCACCTACATGGATACCTATCTGGTCATGGAAACGCATGCATATCTCGGAATTACGGCAGTGGCCTTGGTGGTCCTCGCTCCTATCATGGGATTCATGCAATTTCGTACGAAAGATAAGAGGATACATATTATTCACAGATGGACCGGTCGTCTGGCCATCGTCATGGTGCTGATCAATATTTGGGCAGGGTGGACGATGATCCGGTCGATGTGACGGGATGTTCACAGTAAATCTAGGATGACGCCTTTTGTCGCAGAAAGCCGTTTTAAGGGAGATTCCGGGATCAATATCCACAAAGACACCAGTTTGAGTTAACGTGGAGAGAAGGATGAAGGAAGATGTAACTGCAAATGCAGAGCTTGATTGCGTCGGTCTCTTTTGCCCCCTGCCTATTGCCAGGACCAAAGAGGAGATTGAGAATATCGAGGTCGGCCAGGTTTTGAAGGTGGAAGCAGATGACCCTGCTGCTGAGGAAGACATATCCCGCTGGGCAAAGCGTGTGGGCCATGAGGTAGTCAAGCTTGAGAAGTCAGGAAATATAATCACCTTCTGGATAAGAAGGAAAAAATGATAGGTGAATCAGGATGAGCAGGATACTTTATGTTCAAACCAGCGGCCTTGAGACGCCGGAGAGGCTTTATGCGCCCTTCATACTGGGCACGACTGCCAGAGCTATGGAGGTTGAAGCCTCTCTCTTTTTCATGATCAAGGGCATAACCGCCATGAAAAAGGGCGAGGCCGAGAAGATCAGAATTGGAAGCTTTCCCAGCCTGAAGGAAGTCATCGACCAGGCTCTGGCTGCTGGAGTTAAGATGTACATTTGTGAGCAGAGCACTCAGTTGCTGAATATCCCCAGGGGCGACTTCATAGTCGAGGCAAAGATTGCCGGGGCCGGAACCTTAAACGACCTGGCGCTGGATGCAGACTCGGTTATTAGCTTCTAATGGGTTAATGGATCTAGATGGAGAGATCTTCTCAATAAAAATTAGGACCGAGATTTTCTGGAGGCAAGAGGCATATGTGTGGAATTTACCTGGATTATCAGTCAGCGTCCCCGGTGGACCCCAGAGTTCATGAATTTATGGAGAGGTATCTGTCATGCGATTTCGGGAATCCTTCCGCCCTGCATTCTCGGGGTCTGGCCGCCAGAGCCGCCCTGGAGGAAGCGCGAACAAAGGTAGCGGAGTTGATAAATGCGGAAGGCCCGGAGAACATCATTTTCACCGGAGGCGTGACTGAGGCCAACAACCTGGCCGTTCGCGGGGTTGCTCAGAGGAACGCAGGAATTGGCAAGAAGCTCCTTGCCAGCAGCATTGAACACATCTCCGTGCTCAATCCAATGAAGGATTTAAAGAAAAGCGGCTACGAGCTCGCGCTCGTGCCGGTGGATAGCACTGGCATCATCGATCTGGCCCAACTGGAGTCTCTGATCTCCAAAGAGACCATACTTACATCGGTGATGTATGCCAACAGCGATATTGGAACCATCGAGCCCATACGAGAAGTTGGCGACATGGTGCACGAACGGGGAATATACCTGCATGTGGACGCGACCGCAGCCGCGGACAAGATTCCCCTTGACGTGCAAAAGGAGGGCATTGACCTCTTAACCCTATCCTCTAACGATCTTTACGGGCCACAGGGCGCAGGAGCGCTCTATGTGAAACCCGGTGTCCGGATTCAGCCCGTTCTTTTCGGGGGCGGTCAGGAGCGCGGCCTCCGGGCAGGAACCGAGAACCTCTATGCCATTGCAGGCATGGGCGAGGCGGCCCGGCTGGCGAAGATGGACATGGCCAATGAAAGCTCGCGTCTGCAGGCCATAAGGGATGGGCTGATCAAAGAGATCCTCAAGATTGAGCAGTCGTATCTAACCGGCCACCCGACCCAGAGGCTCCCGCACCATGCAAGCTTCCGGTTCAGCAGAATCGAGGGAGAGAGCATCCTCTTGACCATGGATGCCATGTTCAACATTAAGGTATCCACGGGATCGGCCTGCTCCTCTCGCACACTGGAGCCCTCTCATGTGCTCCTGGCCATAGGCTTAAAACATGAGCAAGCACATGGTTCCATGGTCATGACCCTCGGAAAAGAGAACAATCCCGACCAGATACCTGCAATCGTGAATGCCGTGAAAAAGACCGTAGATCGGCTTCGAGCATTATCTCCGCTTTAAAAGGTGAACTAGGAAATGGCACAGATAGGTTACTCCAAGAAAGTCATGGAACACTTCATGAACCCCAAGAATGTGGGGGTGATCGAGAACCCGGATGGCTACGGAAAAGTAGGCAACCCGGTCTGCGGCGATCTCATGGAGATATTCATCAAGGTTAAGGCTGACAGGATTGACGAGATCAAATTCAGGACTTTCGGCTGCGGCTCGGCCATAGCCGTGAGCAGCATGGTCACAGAGATGGCGAAAGGCAAGACGCTGGACGAGGCCATGCTTATCACTCGCAAGGATGTGGCGGACGAGCTGGATGGATTGCCGCCGCAGAAGATGCACTGCTCAAACCTCGGTGCAGACGCCTTGCATGCGGCCATCAAGAACTACTGGGTAAAGATCGGGAAGATAAAGCCTGAGGAAACAAAAGAGGAGGAAGAGAGCCACGAGGGTGAAGCGTGCGGGACGTGAGTGAGGACTGAAATTATGGTCTTCAGTAACCTGAGGAACTTCTTACTGCCTGCAGTATCCCCGCGGTGTTGGCATGCAAGCGCAGGTGGCCGCTCGGGCGGTCGCCCGCCCTTTAAGTTCCGCCAGAGGCTCAAAGCCGTGTCAGCTATGCAGCATTGCAATGGGCATCTGATCCAGAATCGGGCGAATTTGCTTCTGCAGAATATCCCAAAGTATCTCCTCATCCAGTCCGAAGTACCTGTGAACTGAGATATCTCTCAAGCCCGCTATCTTGCGCCACGGGACCTTTGGATAACGTTCTCTTACCTCCGGTGGAATGTGCTTGGCGGCTTCGCCAAGATTTCCAGATTGAAAATTGCCGCATCGTATGTTTTTTCGTCTGCAGCAAATTGATCAAAAGCCGATATCTTCAGTATAACGCAAAATCTTCTCGCAAGAGGTCTGCATATCCTCAAGAAACAGCAGGTAGTCCCTGGACATAAAGGGCCTCGTTCTCTATCTGTGTCTTAAGCCTGGAGCGGATGGACTTACGGGTGACCAAGTCTACGGGATAGCCCAGCAGATCCCCAAGGAAGAACTTGAGATCCATGTACCCATTGAAGGTAGCCGGACCCTGGAACTCTACCATGATGTCCACATCGCTTTCCGGTCTGGCCTCGTCTCTGGCCACAGATCCGAAGACTGCCAGAGTCTTTACACCATTTGGGTCAGCTCGTCTCTATGGGCGGCTAGCTTCTGCAGGGTTTCCGATCTCTTCATGGTCCTCTCAAAGACTACTATGGGGATATTTAATATAAAGGGCTTTTGAAGTTCGCGTTCGAGGATATTATGAGATCTCCTGATATCTCTCCTCGGATTTCGCTCCAGACCTGACAGATTCAGCCTCCACAATCCAGGCATCAAATGGAAAAGCTTTCCGCCCGCATTCTTTTGCGCGCCTGGTGCATGCATACGCGCAGCCGCTCGGTTGGGCCCGAGTTGTAGCGCGCCGAAATGATCGCAATTTAGTCTGTGAACTATTGATTCTCGCCCGGAACCCGAGCTAAAGTAGTCGATATGAGTTGGTCTTTGTATGGGTCGCATAGAATTGCCTTGTTGCTGAAAGCCAATCGCGAAGCCCGAAGCATTTTGCTTATGAGGATAAAGTAACCAGGACTTACTTCGTGTAGATTGGATGGTGAGAACGAGGCCAGATCCGCTGCGACGAACCAAAAGTGCATGGGCTTCTGGCCGCCGGTCGGTTTATATTATATGGATGTTAATATCAATATTTGGAATGGCTCTGAATGGAGTACAACTTGCATCAATGGCAGCTATTATGATAATCTATTCGTCCAATATGCCCGCCATCTCAATGCAAGAAATCATGCCTTATAGCTCAGAGGATCATTATATAAATACAATAACTAAGGGTAGGTTGCATCTCGGGTAAAGACCAATCTTTTTATACTTCTAGATCTGTATTAAGATTGGGAAATGTAGCAAGAGGGCGAATCAAAATCTTTGATACATGTGGTCTGCCAGTGCATAACATCCGTTCAGATGAAATAAAAGGATTGGGGCGGAGTATCTGATGAGGAAGCCTCTAGCGACGCGTCCAGGCGGTGATTATCTTTGATGTCAATAGTCAAAGGATCTGTGGGCACAATCATTGGCGAGACCAATCCATTGGCTTTCAAATTTCTTATTACTAAAGATGTCGGACGTGGCACTTACATCAAAGCCAAGGCCGAAGGCAAGGAGTGGATCCTGGCCCAGGTTGATGATGTAAAGAGGTCTAACTCCGCTTATACTGTAAACCAGCTCAACGACGCAGCCAGAAATTACGATTCAAGAGAGATGATGATTGCCGAGGCGAGAGTGATCAGCGTGGGTAGCTTCGGCAAACAGCGCCTCCCCACCAATCCTGCCCGGCCGGGAGACCCGGTATTTATCGCCGATGAAAAGCTCATCAAAGCAACTCTGGGCCTGGCCAAAGGCGATATGTACATCGGCATGTTGCGGGGTTATGATATCCGGGTGGAGATGGATGCCAATACTCTGGTGCAGAAGCACTGCAGCGTTTTGGCCAAAACGGGTTCAGGAAAATCCTATACCGCTGCTGTGATCCTGGAGGAGCTGCTGGAAAGAAAAGTGGCTCTGCTCGTCATCGATCCTCATGGCGAATATGCCTCCATGAAGGAGCCCAATAGGGTGGGCGACTTCAGCAGGTATAAGATCAAGCCGCGAGGCTACGATGTAACTGTATATACCCCTGGCGAGATGGCCATGAACCCCAGAGCTGACCGGCCTTTTCGTTTCAACGGGCTGAACCTGTCGGCTCGAGAGGTGGCGAAGATGATTCCCCACGATAGCAGCAGCAGCGGTCAGCTGGGGCTTCTCTATGAGGCCATCAGTGCCCTGCGTGCGGAAACAGACGCCTATACCCTGGAGGATGTCATCGAGCAGGTTGTGCGCAGCAATTCCAAGGTAAAATGGAATCTGGTGGGTCAGCTGGAATCGCTCCTGGAGCTGGGGCTCTTCTCAGGAACGGCGACGCCCTGTGATGAGATGCTGCGACCGGGAAAAGCGGCCGTCGTAGATATGACCGGCATCATCCCCGAGCTGCAGGCCATGATTGTCTCACGCCTCCTGACCGATATCTTTGAGGCCCGAAAACGCAGGCTGATCTCGCCGGGAATGGTGGTAGTAGAGGAGGCGCATAATTACATCCCGGAGCGGGGAACAGGAAATGCCGCTTCTACCAATATCGTGCGTACCATCGCTGCAGAAGGCAGAAAATTTGGCCTGGGTCTCATGATCATCAGCCAGAGGCCAGCTCGCGTAGACAAGAACGTCATCTCCCAGTGCAACACCCAGATCATCATGAGGGTCACCAACCCCAATGATCTCAAAGCGCTGAGCAAAGGCCTGGAAGGCATGACCTCAGACCTGGAAGAGGAGATCAAGCGGCTGCCAGCCGGCGTTGCCATGCTGGTAAGTAATGAGATCGAGCGGCCCATTACGGTCGATGTCCGGCCCAGAAAATCCCGGCATGGAGGCATAAGCACCGAGATTGTCTCCAAGGTGAAGGCGAACACCGCCAGCACGCATGCCGTCAGCACACATGCATCGAAGGGGCCGGAGAAGAGGGCCGGGGCACCAGCCGCTTCAACCGGAAAACCCATCCGGGAGAAGAAAAGCCCAGGTGGCGGGTTGTTGAAAAAGGTCTTTGGGACGAGAAGAGCCTGAATTCGGGGCCTTCTCGATAGTCTCTCAATTTTTCTCCTGCTGATTTCTCCTGCCGATTTGTATTCAGCATTTCCAGGAAGGCTTGGGTTTCCTTCGAAAGACTTCTATCATGCAGTAAAATTTATCTGTTTTGCCTGAGATAAATAGTGAATAGAGCGACTTATGACTCCAATAATTGTGGGGCCATCCGATAATCTATAGTATCTATAGGATCCATAAATCAATAGAATAAAGAGCGATTTGGAATCAGAGAGTGCATTTAAAGAGTCGTGTGTTATGAGTGAGATTTATGAAGCTTAGAATATTGGTGCCGGCCATCCTGGCAGTATTTGCGTTTTCTGCTCTTTATGTAACAGCCGTCCAGGCCGGGGAGATAAATATGAAAAATCTTGAAGTGAAATTGGGATTCACGCGGGTTCCGGATGAGTATACGTGTGAAGGAAAAGACATCTCGCCGGAAATTGGGATTCAGGGTCTTAACGCCACGTCCATGGCAATGATAGTCGATGACCCGGACGCGCCTGGGGGCACCTTCACTCACTGGATCATCTGGAATATTCCGCCAATGGCCATGATACCGGGTGCAATTCCCAGGAATGCTACGGTTAAAAAGCCGATCTCGGCCTTGCAGGGGACAACCTCTTTCGGAGAAGTCGGATATGGCGGCCCCTGTCCGCCTTCTGGAAAACCGCACCGGTATTTCTTCCGCGTCTTTGGGCTGGACAGGATGCTGGACCTCCGGCCGGGCGCCTCACGGCAGGATCTGGAGAAGGCAATGCTGGGCCATGTCTTGCAGCAGGGCGAGGCTATGGCCACCTATGGAAGGTGATCTCTCCAAAAATCCTTTCCCAACACGAGCAGTATTCTCTGTTAATGCCTTAAACAGTGAAAATCAGAGGCAAAAAGAAGGCCAGATTTGCCCCCAGTACGGGGACACATCTGGCTTATCCAATCAGCTCAGGCAGGCAACTGCCCGAAACCGCTTTTCTCCGGAGCTTTGATGCTTTTCTTTTGACACTTTTCTCCTGAGTGCTGATTATCCCACAGAATTCAGGCTGATTGGAGAGGAGCTGCACCTCTTACAAGGCCTGTGATCAATGAGAATCCTTCACCGCCGGTCCCTGGATTTGCGGGCCTGATCTCGACGTTCCAATTTCCTTTTGCAGGGCTACGCAGGAAATAGTAATCGTAGTTGGAGCCCATTAGGTGCATTACATTCTGATTGTCTCCCTTCAGAGGTAAAACGCTTCCATCCGGCTGAATCAGGACTACGGTGAATGGACTGGTTTGCCAGGAGAGCCCGATCATCTCTGCCTGATCAGAGATCAAAAGATTGCTCTGGTATCCCAAGACTGGCTGGTTCTGTCCGAGATCTCTCACAAATCGCAGAGGCGGTACAGTTGAATATGCGATGCCATTCTCCACCTTCAACGTATAAAGAGCTGTAGCCTTGGCCCCCCAGGGCAGAGTTATAGCCGTCCCGGCAGGAATCGTGTACGATTTGATAGGCTGATTGTAGGGCTCAGCATAGGGATAGATGTAGGGATAGGCATAGGGATATAGACAGAAACCATTCGTGCACGTTTTTCCATTTCCGCAGACCACAGGAGCATGTCTACAACCCCGGACACTATCGCAATAGTCTACAGTGCAGGGATTGCCGTCGTCGCAATTTCTGGATGTGTGCACGCAAGCGGATCCATTGTAGGAGTCCGTGGTGCAAGGTTTACCATCATCACAGCTTGTCTGAATATGAAAGCACTTTCCTTCGAAGCAGTAATCGAAGGTGCTGGCATTCTTGTCGTCGCAATCCTTCGGAGTATGCACGCATGTCTTCCCATTGAAGGTATCGATGGTACACGAATCGTTATCGTCGCAGTTGAGAATATGCCCCGCCATAAGTCCCTGATTCAAGGACTCGGATGTGCTGTTATTTCCGCTATCAATAACGACGGGCTCATTAACGCAAGCCCCGGCTTCGCAGGAATCGAGAGTGCTGTCATTTCCATCATCGCAATTCCTCGGTCTGTAAATGCAGGCTGCACCGTCGTAGCTATCTGTGGTGCAGGGGTCGCCATCATCACAGATTATCCCGGTCGATACATTCTCTCTGTCACTTTGAGATTCGTTACGGGTAACATTCTCTTCAATGTAACCAATATCTGTTTCAGAAACACCTGACTCCCCGGGTTCGAAGGCACTGGCATTCCCTCTATCACTGCTTAATGGCGCATTTCCACAACCACAGGAGCCGGATGCTTCGGCTATGCCGGCGTTCCCACCGTTGCAGCTCACAGGATCATGAACACAGCCATTTGGGCCGCAGTAATCAGTTGTGCAGGGATTTTGGTCGTCACAGTTCACAGGATCATAGACACAGCCATTTGCACCGTAATAATCCGTGGTACATGGGTTACCGTCGTTACAGCTTACAGCTGCATTAAAACCTGCTCCATTATTAGAAGGCATACTGATATTAGTATTAAAGTTCCCAATCGTTTCAGGTGTGCTGAAGTTAGCAATCAGTCCGAACGGTTTCCATGTAGACAGACTTCCATCCCCGCAGCTCTTGGGGCCATGCAGACATTGAGTTCCATTGCAGTAGTCCTCAGTACAGGGATCGCTGTCATCACATTCTCCACACTGTGCCGAAACGCAAAATGGAAATAGCAGCGCACAGAGAACTAATACAGCGAGAGACCTGCAGAGCTCACCTTTAACCTCATTCTTAACCACACTTTCACTCCCGTGCAGAGCCGAGGAATCCTCTTTATTTCTAACTTTCGCTCTTTAGAGTATCATTCACGAAGTGGCTGATCTCTTGACTCCAATTTTTTCCACATTCGCACCGCATGATTTCCCCGCCCGTAATAGTTCTTGACCAGCTCCCTCTCCTGATAGCCGGCCTTGCGATAGAGCTCCAGAGCCCCGGGTTTTTCCAGTGCGGCCTCCAGGCGAACGGCCTTTGCACCCATTTCGGCAAGCTTCTTCTCCAGAGCCATCATGAGCTCGATGCCTATGCTTTTTCTCCTGTAGCCCGGATGGACATCCAGAGTATAAACGGCACCATAGGTTCCGCTGGTATATCCCATGACAAAGCCCAATATCGTTTCCTCAGGCTCACAGGCCACCAGAGCCACAGAATAGCGGATGAGGTAGGCAAACATCCCGGGAGGGAAGGCGGTCTCCTCCGGGAAGCAGAGCCCTTCGATCTGCACGATCCGAGCCCGATCCCCAGGCTCAGCTTTGCGGATCTTCATTTATTCTCGGGAACCGGTCTCGCTACCTGCCTCACCACATCGACATAATTCCCAAAGACCTCAGGGATATCAATGGTCCCTATCACATCCACAACGCCTACAACCGCAATGGTCCGTCCATCTACTACTATTGGCGCTACTGATACAGGCACTCCCTGATAAGCTCCTTTCTCAGGAATGGCGCGAATGGCCGTGCCCGTCCTGAGGACCTCTTCCAGGACCGGGCCGCTGTAGTTATTATCCAGAACCCGGCCCGACTCCACCCGGACTCCTGGATATTTCGAGCCGCGCATAGTTACGGGAAGCCGAATGATCTCGTTAAGCGCAAGAGCGATAGCCGCCAGATCCTCAGACCTGGCCTCTTCAGATATCACGAGCCTGGACATGCCGGCAATATTGGCTGCAATATCAAATAAATGCTGCCCTTCTTTTTATGATTCTATTTTTTTTGGCTCCTCGCTAATTTCCGTGGGTAGCCAGGTAAGTCTTTATACCAACTCCTACTAGAAAATACTTCATGCCGATCTC
>Ga0209748_1000810_pt1 | contig 15989 bp, 15 predicted proteins | sample BarGraIncu00421A_FD_185490 | JGI IMG/M metagenome (GOLD analysis project Ga0209748, IMG submission 185490) | Arctic peat soil microbial communities from Barrow, Alaska - Barrow Graham LP Incubations 004-21A (SPAdes) (version 2) | ecosystem: Environmental > Terrestrial > Soil > Wetlands > Peat... | reverse complement strand
CGCGTGCAGGACCGCGTTCTCCTGGATGTTCGAGCCGTCGCCGACAACGATCTCGCCCCAGTCACCGCGCAGAACCGCTCCCGCCCCGATGAAGCACCCTTCTCCGATCGTGACCCTGCCGATGACGACAGCTTTGTCGTGCACGTATGCGGTCTTGCCCACCTTCGGCTTCCTTCCCTCGAAGACATATAGAGCCATGGTCGCCTCCTGAAAGAGTCGCTGCGTTTTCCCACCATAGACTAGCCCACCTGCCTCGCCGCGACAAAGGCGGGCGCGCGGGCGCACCGAATAAGGCAGTGCTAGACTGATTGATGCGATTGCGTCTGCAAGAAAAAGGTTTGACCCCTATTTTGCACGGAGGCTCCGACGATGCGCATGAGACCGTTCAAGCTCGAGAGGTTCTTTGCCGCTCACGAGTTCAACGTGCGTCACACGCTGTGCAGCTCCGACTGCGAGCCGCTCTCTCAGGCAGAGCTCCTCGAGATGGCCGACGACGACTCGATGGAGCTGTGGGATAACCTCAAGCTGGGCTACACGGAGTCGCTCGGCGCCCCGCACCTGAGGGAAGAGATCGCCGGACTGTACGCGGACGTCGACCCCGCAGAGGTGCTGGTGTGCTCGCCGGTCGAGGGCATCTTCGTCGCGATGAACGCGATCCTCGAGAAAGGCGATCATGTGATCTGCGGCTTCCCCGACTACCAGGCACTCGACGAGGTCGCACGCGCGATCGGCTGCGAGGTCGAGCGGTGGACCGCCGATGAAGGCCAGGGCTGGCGTTTCGACCCCGCCTGGCTCCAGAAGCACATACGGCCTGACACAAAACTCATCGTGGTCAACTTCCCCAACAACCCGACCGGCTTCCTGCCTTGCCTCGAGGACTTCGAGCGCATTGTCTACATGGCGCGCGAGCGCGGCGCCTACCTGTTCTCCGACGAGATGTACCGGCACCTCGAGCTCGAGGATGGCGCGCGGCTGCCGTCCGCCTGCGACGTCTACGACCGGGCGGTCTGCCTATATGGGATGTCCAAGGCGTTCGGGATGGCCGGGGTCAGGATCGGCTGGCTGGTGACGAAGGACCCCGGGCTCCGCCAGCGCCTCCAGGAGTTCAAGGACTACACCACAATCTGCTCCAGCGCGCCGAGTGAGGTCCTCTCGACCATCGCTCTCCGCTCGAAGGAGAAGATACTCGAGCGCAACCGCGGCATAATCCGCGCCAACCTGGACACGCTCGACGGGTTCTTCGAGAAGCATGACCAGGTGTTCTACTGGGACCGACCACTCGCCGGGACCATCGCTTTTCCGCGCATACTCGCGGGGCTCGACGCGGACACCTTCTGCGAAGAGGTCCTCGAGGGCGCAGGGGTGCTGCTGCTGCCGGCGTCCGTCTTCGAGTTCGGGACGGACCACTGCAGGGTTGGGTTTGGAAGGAGCGATCTGCCCGAGGCGGTCGCGGCTCTGGAAGAGCACCTTGCGCTCTCTTGCGGCTGATCAGTCGCCGGTGTAGTTGATCGGCCCCGTGTCCCCACCGGGCTTACGCCACGAAGGAGTAACGGCCACGTTGAACCCCGGGTCGCCCGCCGCGCGGATGATGTAGACCGGCGTTCCCACCTCGACCATGTCAAAGAGCTTGATGACGTCCGGCATGTGCATCCTCATGCACCCGTGCGAGGCGGAGGTGCCGATGCTGCCGTCGTTGGAGGTGCCGTGGATGAGCACCCCGGAGGCGTTGAGCGGCAGCGCCCTGAGCCCCAGCGGGTTGCTGTAGCCTGGCCCGATCGTATCGGGCATGGAGGCTGACCACGCGTCGTGCGGGTTGTACCAGGTCGGGTTCATCTGCTTGCCCACGATGCGCCACTGGCCCACGGGAGTCGGGTAGGCCGGCTGGCCGCAGGCGATGGGGAACTGCGCCGTCGGCGTCTGCCTGTTGTACAGCACGAGCATGTGCTGCGACAGGTTGACGACGATGAGCTTGCCGAAGATGTCGTCCTTGTATGCCGCCGGCGTCCTCTGCGCCCGGATGCCGATGGTGCGCGTCATGGAACTTTCCGCCTGGAGCACTTCCTGCCTTATCGTCGCCTCCGGGACCGAGTAACCGTCGCGCGCGGGCACGATGACCGGAAGGCCGGAGGTCACGTCCACGTAAGCGTCGTGCGGCGGCTGGTTCACCTGCTCGTTCACCGATTTCACGAAGGCAGCGACCAGCGCGTTGTCGTTCTCGGGGAGGACGAGCTCGTTCACTCTGGTGGGACGGTTCACAAACGAGCGGAACATCCGCTCGAAGACGTTGGGCGCCCACGCCTTATCGTATGCCTGGTCCACCATGCTCTCGTAGTTGAGATGCAGGCCGAGGTTCTCGGCGGTGGAGCTGTAGTTGACGCTGCCCAGGGTGAGGATAACCGGCTTGCTCTCGACGTCCTTGAGGGCGGCCTGGCACTTCGCGGCCGCGTCCGCCCTGCTCAGGCCGGCGACACTTATCCCCGCCACCTTCGAGGAGGGGGGGAACTTGCCCCACCTGGTCGCGTCCTGGACGAAGAGGAAGCCGACCACGCCGAGCAGGCAGAGAATGAGGCACGCGCTCGCCGCGACCAGTGAGACCCTCACCGTCGAGCTCGAGGAGATCCACGTCTTCATCTTCTTCATCAGTTTCAGGCCTCCGTCAGCCTGCCGGCCGGGGCGGGCCCCCGTCAACATCGCTACCTTGATAATAACCGTAATTCCCCCGGGCGGATACGGCCGTAACGCCGAGCACGACCGACACCAGCGAGAATGTCCCGAAGATATAGATGCCCGCGCCGGCGCTCAGGTTCTGGTTAGATAGTGTCACGACGCTTATCGCCGCGAAGGTCAGGCCCACCAGCGAAGCCACGACTGCGACCGCAGCGCCCGCGCGGACTCTCGCGAGGAGCAAAAGGCCGCCCGCGATGATGAGTATCCCGAGCAGCATGGCCCAGAAACCTGTGAAGACGAGCAGGCCGCCGCGGCTGGTGTACGCGACGTTGTGGTGCGGCCACAGGTTAGTGCCGGACATGATGTTCCACCCCGTGAACCCCTCGAACCAGGGCAGGAACGCGGAGATCAGGACCACGATGCCGGAGGCGGTCAGGAGCGCTGCCGCGACACGGTCGGGTTTCGCGGGCGCGGCACGCTCACCTTCAAGTCCGGCATTATCAAGTTCTGTTTCCGGCGCCGCAGCGTCTTCGCCCACAGCAATCCCACTTTCGGATCACGGAGTTCCGCTCGACTCCACTATTTCTATTGAACGACGGATTGAAATCTCCTTCTAGCAGCATGTGCGGAGGACACTCACGGAGCGCGTCGAAGTCAGGACTTGCGACAAACAAGATGCACATTTCCAACGGGAGGTGGACGGTTTGAAGAACGCTGAGATGCATGGAGGCATGCACGGTGGCATGGGGCACATGAAGAAAGGTTTCGGGGTAAAGCGCGCCTTCGGCGAGCCGATCAAGGTCAACGACGAGGTGACGATAATCCCGGTCGCCAGGGTGAAGATGTCCGGCGGTGGGGGTGGCGGAGAAGAGATGCAGAACTCCGAGCCGCCGGCCGAAGGCGAGGTCGCCGAGGAGCGGAAACCCAAAGGCCAGGGCTCAGGTTACGGGTTCATGGGCGGGGTCAAGCCCGTCGGCTACATAAAGATCAAGGGCTCATGCGTTAAGTTCCACCGAATACACGACTGGGAGCACATCGCGAAGATGATGGTCCCCCTTGGCGTGATATTCCTGGTGATGTGCAAGCACAAGATGATGCACATGAAGATGGGGCAGATGCACGGTGGCGCGCCGTGGATGGGCCCGATGATGGGACCGAAGATGATGCACAAGCACGCGCACGGCCACTGCGGTCATCAACACCACGCTCACAAGATGATGGGCAAGGGCACGAAGCCGCCGGACTGGCGCGCCAAGAAGATGGAATGGAAGAAGCACGGCAAGGCCGGCTGTCCCTGCTGATACGATAAGAACTCAAAATGCACCACCGGGGTCAGGCACCGGTGGTGCATTTTTCTACTGAGCCCACGTTCGCCCCCGGGTGCTAGACTATGAGACGCCACAATCCACCTGTTTCGAAGCGGCATGACGACGGCGGCATGAAGGAAGGCGGGACGTAATGGCCCAGGAGCCCGGGAACCAGGACACAAGTGCCGCGCGCAGGTTCGCTCCCTTCTTCGCGCTCAACATAGTTGCAGGGCTCGCGCTCATCGAGCCCGCGATGGGCCACCTCAAGAAGCTGGGGGACACCCTGACCGCCCAGCAGTATCTCCTGATAATGCCGACCGGAGAAGTATCGTACCTGGTCCCCGCGGTGCGGGAGATAAGCGTGCCGGCGCTCGGTTTCGTCGGTGTCTTGATGCTGCTGATCGGCCTCGTGCCGGCGGTGTCCAGGTTGCGCAGGAAAGGCCTGGACGGCTGGTCCTCTCTGGGATGGCTGCTGGTCCTCACGGGGTCGGGGCTGATGGCGGGGGAGTACCGCTCCGGCGGGGAGTGGGTCCTCTTCAAGCGGATCGGAGCCCGTTACCTGGCCATGGCGATGCTCGCGGTCGGCGCGGTGCTCGCCTGCAGGGACCGGCGGTTCCTCGCGGCCTGCGGGATGGGAGGCTTCACCTGGGACCTGTCTTCAGCGATATTCTGGGCCGCCATCAAGCGCGACCCTCGCGCCACCGTTCCGGTGCCCTGGTATCACCACTTCGACCAGGAGGAAGGACGCGGCGCGCCGTGCTGGCTCGTGGCGCTCGTGGACCTTACCGCATTCAGCTACTTCGCCTGGCTGTCGAAGCACGACTTCGACCCGTTCCGCCTCTTCGATCGCTAAGCCGGTGCCAGCGGGACGCCGGCGTTACAGTCTCATGTCGCGGAGCGCCTCCAACTGCTCCGCGCACTCGTCGCTCGAGAGAGCGGGACACTCCTCCAGGCCAGCCTTTCCCTCAGACAGTTTCGTGGCGAAAGCCATGCAGGTGGGAACGCCGCACTCCTTGCAGTTGGTGCGGGGCAGGAGCTTCATCACTTCGAGGACCTTGGGCTTCTCCCAGGACTCGTAGCTCGGCTCGATGTTCTCCCGGTCCTCCCAGACTTTGTTGATCCTCCGGACGAGGGCATAGGCAAGCTCGTTGGCTTCCTTTTTCTCCAGTATCGTGCTGATAGCGATCTCGTGGGGGCGCAGCGCGTACCGGTGGCCGCCCTCAGTCCATACCAGCACGGGCATCCCCGGTATGAACTCGGCCCTCTCCAGGGTCGCGTTGAGATAAGGGAGCACCTCGCTGATATCGGTTTCCAGGTGGATGTCGGCCTTATACACGGCGGATGCCAGGTCGCACTCCGGCGTTGAAAGCTCCAGGTCGAAATCGTCGATCAGCATGTCGCGCCTCCTGTCATCGTCCTCTCACCGGTTCCATGCTCTCATACGGACCACGCTCCAGGCGAACATAGCGGCGGTGAAAGCGACGAGCATCAGCACGTCCACCAGCACCCCGAAGTAGTCTTTGAACCCCAGCCCCTTGTACAGGAGGTCCGCGCAATAAGACACCGGGCTGAACCAGGACAGGACCCGGCCGTACAGTGGCAGCGTCGGTATTGCGATGAAGATCCCGCTTATGAACATCAGCGGCAGGCGCACCACGTTCAGCACCATCATGACCTTGGGAGGCGTGTCCGCTTTCACCGTCGATATCAGCATACCCATGGTGGACATGCAGATGCTCCCGAGGAAGAATGCCAGTATCAGCGCCCCCCAGTACGTTATGGTCGAGCCGTAGAACACCAGCCCGATCAAGAGTGGGAAGACCGACACGACGACCCCGAACACGAACGCGGACATGACCTTGCCGAGCACCGCCTCGGACATCGACAGCGGAGCGAAAAGCAGGCGCTCGAAGGTGCGGTTCATCTTCTCCCACGGCACGCTGAAAGGCGCCACCGTGGTGGTCGAGAAGAAGAGGGTCAGAGCGATGAGTCCCGGGAACAGGTTCACGGCCTTCACGTTCCGCCCGATCATGAACGCGAAGAAGATCGCTACCGGGAACACGAGGCCGAACATGAGCACGGCGGGCTGGAAGTAGTAGATCTTCATGTCCTTGCTGGAGACGGCCCAGGACTTCTTGAGACCGTCCCACACCGGGAACCTCTTTGCGATGGCGGTGGCATCATCCACGGGCGCCCACCTCCTCGGAGGCGGTGAGCTTGATGAAGACGTCCTCCAGCGAAGGGCCGAAGGTGTTGAGCGACACAGGCTTCAACCCGTGCTCGTTCATGAACGGGTAGATGGCGCCGAGCACGCACGGCGGGTCGGAAGCCACCAGGTGGTACTTGTCCCCGAGGGCGCGCACCTCGCTGACGCAGGGCAACCGCGACAGAGCGCTTTCCTCGTCGTGCTTGAGCTCGCGGTCAAACGCTACCTCGACCGCCTGCGCTTCTGAGGCCGCCTGCTTCAGCCGTTCGGGAGTGTCGATAGCGATGAGCTTCGCGCGGTCTATGACGGCGATCCGCTCGCAGAGCTGGTTAGCCTCTTCCATGTTGTGGGTGGTGATGAAAACGGTGACCCCCTCGTCGTGCAGGTCGCGCATGATATCGCGGATGAGCCGCGAGCTCTCGACGTCGAGGCCGGAGGTCGGCTCGTCCAGGAACATGACCTTCGGGCCGTGCATCATGGACATCGCAATGGTGAGGCGCCGGCGCAGCCCGAGGCTCAGCTCGATGGCTTTCTTGCCCCGGTGCTCCTCCAGCCCGAACAGTGAGATCAGCTCCCCCGCGCGCACGGCCCGATCTCTGCGGGAGACCCCGTACAGAGCGCCGGTGAAGGTCAGGTTGGCGACCGTGTCCAACTCGAGGAAGACGTTGGACGCCTCGGGCACGATGCCCACAACGGCTTTGACCTTGAGCGAGTCGCGCACGGTGTCCATGCCGAGTATGGTCGCGCTTCCCTCGCTGGGCCGCGTCAGGTTGGTGAGCATCCGCAGGGTCGTGGTCTTGCCCGCGCCGTTCGGCCCGAGGAAGCCGAAGATCTCGCCTTCCTCGACCTCGAACGAAACGTGATCCACGGCGACCAGTTCCCCGAACTTCTTCGTCAGGTCCTTGACCTGGATGGAAGCGTTCACCTGTCCCCCGATCATTTCTTTGCGGAAAGCTTCTTGTACCTGTCCGCGAACTTCGCGAAGACGCTCGAGGTCTCCTGCAACTGGGCCGCCCACATGCTGAGAACCTCGTGGCCTTCGTCCGTCAGGCGATAGACCTTACGCGCGGGCCCCGAGCCCGACGGGTCGAGCGTGGATGAGGTGAGCCCTCTCATCTCCATCATGCGGAGCACCCGGTAGAGGATGGACGGGTCGGTGCTGCCCGGTGCGACCCCGAAGTCCGACAGCCGGCTCATCAGCTCGTACCCGTGTGCCGGCTCCTCCGCAAGGAGCAGGAGGATGTACGGCCTCATGAAGCGGTTGGAGAACCCCGCCCCGGGGCAGCCTTCCATCCCGTGGTGGCCGTGCTGTCCGTGCTGTCCCTCGTGGCCCTCGCAGCCGCAATCGGCGTCTTTGTCTTCTTTGTGCATCTCGTTACCTCCGTGTGTCACTATCGAACTACTGCCATTAATGACGATAGTACACTAATGACCATATGTCTATACTGAACAAGGGGGGTCAGGCACTTTTTCGCCATTTTTTTCACTCGGACGGTTTTTAGGATAAGCTTTCAAAGCAATCCAGAACGCGGTCGTCCAGCTGGGCCAGACCCTTTGGGAAACGGGAGGCGCGCCATGACCTACGAGACACTGATATACGAGACCGAGGGCGAGGTCGGCATCCTCACCTACAACCGCCCGAAGGTGGTCAACGCGATCAACAAGCAGATGGTCGAGGAGCTATACGATTTCTGGCAGGCACGGCAGCGCGATTTCGACACGCGCGTGATCATCGTCACCGGGGCCGGCGACAAAGGCTTCTGCTCGGGACTGGACATGAAGGCGGTCGTCACCGAGTTCGCACCCCCGGGTGGGGCGACCGCCGAGAGCACCTTCGATGGCCAGATCCACTTCTCGGTCCTCATGCGCCTGATGCGCTCGTGCCCGCAGCCAATCATCGCAGCCGTCCACGGACCCGCTATGGGCGCGGGGTTGTCTTTCGCGCTATCAGCCGATGTCAGGCTCGCAAGCGAGGACGCCTTCTTCTGCGCCCAGTACATCAACATCGGAACCGGGGGCGCCGACCTCTCGTCCTCGTTCTTCCTCCCCAAGATCGTAGGCTGGGGCAAGGCCGCGGAGATGTGCATGACCGGGGAGCGGGTGTTCGCCCAGGACGCCTACCGCATCGGGCTTGCCAACCACGTGCACACCCGCGAGGAGCTGCTGCCTGCCGCGCGCGCTATGGCCGCGGTGATGTGCTCCAAGAACAAGTTCGGCCTGCGTATGACCAAGGACGCCTTCAACGCCGCGCTCAACGGCTCCAGCCTCGAGGACGCCAACCGCATGGAGGACCGCAACCAGGCGCTCATCATCGCCAACGCCATAACCGAAGGCGCTAAAGAGCTGGGTTGACCTGGCCAGCACTAATCGTGCACGGGCGTGAAGAAAGTGAATGGGCTTAAGTTCGTACAATCCCGAGATATTAAGGAAAAGACGAGGCGAAATATTCTTGATGAACTGGATTTGCAGAGGCGGAATTTACCCACAGAAGGCTACGTTATCCCGGGTTGCGCCTGAGCACGAGCACGGCGACATCGTCGTCGAGCTTGCCCCCGGCGCGGTCCTTCGCTCCAGCGACCAGTTTCTCCGCGAGCGAGTCGGAGTCGGCGGGCAAGAGTTTGCGGACCTCACCGGCGACGGCCTCGGGCGAGGCATCATCCCAACCCTTGATCTCGTATAAGCCGTCGGTGTAAAGGACCAGGTAATCGCCGGGTGCCAGCACGACCTCACCGTCGATGAATTCCTGCTTCGGTAATATGCCAAGGGGCATCGAAGCGGTACGCAATACCTCGACCGATCGCTCTGCCGAGACGTGCAATGGGCCGGGATGCCCCGCGTTCACGTAACGAACGGTCCCGGAGGGTTTGTCCAGGACCGCGATGAACGCTGTTACGAACAGGTCCGGACCGTGTTCACGGTAGACGGCCGAGCTGATCCGGGCAGCGGTTTCGGATACGACGGAGCCCTCCCGCAGATACGCTCGGACGACAGACTTCACGAAAGCACCCAGTATCGCCGCCCGAAGGCCCTTGCCGCTGACGTCCGCTATTGCGAGAGCGGTTTCGTCGCCTCCCAGCGAGAAGACGTCATAGTTATCGCCGCCCAGCTCGGACTCCTCCAGCACCGATCTGTATCTAGCGGCGAACTGGTAACCTTCTATTTGCTTGATCCTTGGATAGAAGACCGCTTGCAGGCTTTGAGACACGTTCGTCTCACGCGCAAGAACCTCCTCCAGCTCTATATTGATTCTTTGTAGCTCTTCCTCGGCTCGCTTGCGCTCTGTGATGTCCTCTATTGCCAGAAGTATCTGTGTGGCACCCGTTTTGCTCCGAATGCGCCTGGCGTTTAATAACATGGTCTTCCGCCCTATAGCCGGGAAGTCGTGTCCGACCTCGAAGTCCTCGATACTCGTTTTCTCCGGAAGCACTTCTTCGAGCAATTCCCTGAGCTTGGGGATATTCCACTGGCGGTTGCCGAGATCGAACAACATAGTGTTTTCGGACATTTCCGGCGTCACCTTGAAAGTGCTGGAGAAAGACCTGTTGGTGGATATCACCCTGAATTTGTCGTCCAACACCACGAGGGGTTCTCTCACGGTGTTGACGATGTTTTGTGCGTACTCCGAAGCGTCCCTCAACTCATCCTCAAGGCGCTTCCGCTCTGTGATGTCCTCTATTGCCAGAAGTATCTGTGTGGCACCCGTTTTACTCCGAATGCGCCTGGCGTTTAATAACATGGTCTTCCGCCCTATAGCCGGGAAGTCGTGCTCGACCTCGAAGTCCTCGATACTCGTTTTCTCCGGAAGCACTTCTTCGAGCAATTCCCTGAGCTTGGGGATATCCCACTGGCGGTTGCCGAGATCGAACAACATAGTGTTTTCGGACATTTCCGGCGTCACCTTGAAAGTCCTGTAGAAAGACCGGTTGGCTGATATCACCCTGAGTTTGTCGTCCAACACCACGAGGGGTTCTCTAACGGTGTTGACGATGTCTTGTGCGTACTCCGAAGCGTCCCGCAACCGATATTTACCCATATCCGCCTCCTGACATCGTGATCTTACCATGTTCAGGTCCGACATCATGCTTCGAAGACCGATTGACGCAGACGCGAGATCGCCAGCTCATGGCACGTTCGCAGAACAACGTGCTTCGCCGGTATCTGGGGATGGTTGAGAGCGCGAACCGGCGCATGAAATTTCCGAGATCGAGAGTTCTATGTACAAGGACAACCGCAGTGCGGGCACCGACACCATCTGGGGTTTCTCGGACTGAATGCCCTTGCATTAGCCGGTGTCAACATATTTTCTTGCGCCTGGTGTATCAACACAGGGACAGGGACGCTCAGGTTTCTTTCTGAGCCGCGATATCCGCCGCCTTCGCATAAGGATGGGAGTATCTGCCGTTCTTCGCCGTATATGACTTCATGAACCACTTGTCCTTGATCTGGACCGACTGCGCAGGACAGTAATTGAGGCACGCGTAGCACATGAAACATTTCACGTCATCGCGCCATACCGGTTTCTCGTCGACAATCTCGACCTTCCCCGACAGGCAGACCTTCTCGCAGGTCCCGCACCCTTTGCACTTGGAGTCGCAGAAGAAGTAATCGTTGACGCCGCTGAACTCGGCGTACATCATCCCGAGGACGACCAGCCGCTCCAGGAAGTAGTTGGAATCAACCTTGAACCCGGTGTCCTTTTCGCGGTCCTTGTCCTTGTTCGCAATTGCGGTCGCGATCGAATCGAGCCGCCTCCGAGCTTCCGACTGCAGCTTCGCGATCTCTTCCTCGGTCGGGATCTCGTAGACCTCGAATTTCGGGTCGTTATCGGCCATGTTCACAACGAAACCGGCGTCCAGGCGCCTTCCCTGCTTCCGGAGTATCTTGTCCATTCTCGGAAAGCCCAGGAACTTTGTGCCGCCGCGTGTCGCTATCGCAAAGAGGTAGTCAGCCGAGGACAGGTCCACCTTCTTGAGGAATCGCCTGACAGGGATGGGGGATATCATCCCGTGGGTGGGAAAAACGAAACCCACCGTATCCGCATGGGTTTTGATTTCATCCTCAGCCAGCAGGCCCGCTATCGGGATAAGACCTGAACCCGGAATCCGTTTCTGCAATTCCTTCGCCACAAAGAACGAGTTCCCGGATCCCGAGAAATAATAAATCTCTGCGCTCATGATCGTTCATCATAGGCAGTACGGTTGCATGCATCAAGAATTGCCGGTAGCAGGAACCTCTGTCGTATAGCAAAAAGAGGAAAGCCCCCGGCGGTGCGGGGGCTTTCGCATTTCGTCAGTTGTTGCTCACGGCACCATGTCGGTCGGCGCGCCGAACTGTCCAGGCGTCCAGGACGGTGCCGCCTTCAGCACCCAGGTCCCGTTCTCGTAGTGGAACAGGAAGGACACCGGCTTGCTGCCCGGCGCAGCGGCTATCAGGGTCGCGACTCCGGTCGCCCAGGTGGCGTCCGTGCTGATCTTCTGGATACCGATCTTGTAGTCGGCAGGGTTTGCGCCGATCGAGACCAGGTAATTGGTCATGAGCTTCGTCATCTGGGCGGCGCCCTGCTGTACCCTCTGGACCTCCACAGCGGCGGCGGCTGCGGCGGCCGATGATGCCGCCTGCGCCTGCGCCGCCGTGGCGGCCTGCTGCGCGGCGAGGTTCGCCCAGTAGATCGGGCCGTCCGTGGGGTTGTACCAGTCGCCGATCGTCTTTGCCTGGCTCGCCTTGGTCGCGGCGGCCGCAAGCGACTGGTTGGCTTGCGTCAGGTTAGTCCCCGCCGGGGCTTTGGAGATGGCTGTCTGGGCGGCGCCCTTGGCGACGTTGTAGGTCTGCTGGGCGAGGTTGAAGGCGTCCTGGATGTCGTTGTCTATGTTAGCTTTCGCCGTGGTCGCGAGGATGAGCGCCTGGATCGAGTCCGACTTGAGAGCGCTCTCCGCGGCGGAAATATTCTTCTGCTCGTTCTCGGGGATCAGGACACCGTTCGCCTTTGCCGTCGCAAGTGAGGCCTTGGCCGCGGCGATCTGCTGGCTTGCTTTGGTGTCTGCCGTGTTGTTGCCGCAGCCGGCCGCCACCAGCGCGCCGAGAACGATCACAACCACCAGGAGCGCAGTCATCTTCCGCATACTCATCCCCTCCGTTCATCCCTCGGGGCAAGTCGCCCCGCCACCCACGATTCTTGCGACTGCTATGCCGCTCGCGTACTGCATGCACCGACTTATTCTAATGCCTGCCGGCGCCCGCGGGAACATATTAGCTGAGCGACCGTAACATCCGGCGCGCGGCCTCCCATGTACGGGTAGGACAATTCAATACGGAGGTCTCAGATGCGAAGAAGCTCTATCGCAATGGTCGTCGTTCTCGGCCTCGTTGTCGGACTATGGGCGGCCGCCCTCTCCATGCCCGGCATCCGCAAGCCGGACTCTGTCGCAAGTGCCACGGTGGCCCCCCCTGCCATCACGAGCCTGACGCCTTCGTCCGGACAGGTGGGGGCGCAGGTCAGGGTCATCGGGACTGTTTTCGGCAACACCCAGGGGACATCGTCTGTCCACTTCAACGGGAAGGCGGCCACCGCCACCTCCTGGTCCGCGACGCAGATCGTCTGCGCGGTGCCGGCGGGGGCGACGACTGGTCCGGTGACCGTCACGACCGCCGGCGGTACGAGCAACGGCGCAACATTCACGGTGACGGCTGCGCCACCTCCGCCGCCGACCGGCTCGGTTGCAAGCCCCACCTGGTACCTGGCGGAGGGCACCACCAACTGGGGATTCGATACCCGCGTCAACATCCAGAACCCGAATGCCACGGCGGTCACCGCACGCGTCACTTATATGACGACCTCGGGGCCCGTGGTGAAGCCGGACATCACCCTGCCGGCGCAGAGCCAGACCACCGTCTATCCGGGCGACGACCTGGGCTCCCGGGACTTCTCGACCAAAGTTCAATGCCTGGACAACAAGACCATCGCCGTGGACAGGACGATGAGCTGGACCGGCGCCGGCGCGGCCTCGTCTGAGTCTCACTCATCGGTCGGCGTGACTGCGCCCGCGAGGACATGGTACCTGGCGGAGGGCTCGTCCAACTGGGGCTTCGAGTGCTGGCTGCTGATACAGAACCCCAACGCGGGGCAGGCGACCTGCGACGTGACTTACATGATAGAGGGCGCGGGGCCGAAGACGGTGCGCCACTCCGTCCCGGGAAACTCGCGGGCTTCTTTCAGCATGGAGGGCGACATCGGCAAGAAGGATGCGAGCATCAAGGTCACCTCCGACGTGCCAGTAATACCGGAGCGCGCGATGTATCGTTACAACCGGCGCGAGGGCCACGACTCCATTGGCACCACGACGCCAGCCGCCGACTACTACCTCGCCGAGGGCACGACCCAGTGGGGTTTCACCACCTACATACTGGTGCAGAACCCGAACGCGACGCCGGCCGATGTGACGGTCACCTACATGACGGGTCACGGCCCCAAGGCGATGCCCGTATTCTCGATGCCCGGCAACTCGCGAAAGACGCTCGTCGCAAACGTGCAGATACCGGGTAATGACATCTCGACCAAGGTGCACGGCACGCAGCCGATAATCGCCGAGCGCGCGATGTACTGGAACAACGGGACGGGCGAGGCCTGCCACGACTCGATAGGCATGGACCAGCCGCACACGACCTTCTACCTGCCGGACGGTCAGTCGTCCGACGGCTGGGAGACCTGGACGCTGGTGCAGAACCCGAACCCGGTTGCGGTCACGGTGCAGGTCTACTACATGACTAACTCGGGTACCGGGAACGTGAGCTTCCCGGACACCGTGCCGGCAAACTCGAGGAAGTCCTACAACATGGTCGACAGGCTGCCGCAGGGGCGCGCCTCCGTGCTGGTGACTTCCAAAACGGCCGGCCAGAAGATAATGGTCGAGCGCGCGATGTACTGGAACAGCAGAGGCGCGGGCACGGACACAATTGGGGGCTACTCCGACTAAACCCAGTGCCCGTGAACAGGTTGAGACGGATACCGAGCAAAGGCCAGTCCGGCGCACACAAGCAAGTGAAGGCCAAGACTGCCATAGCTAGGAGCAGGTACTGACACGATAGGAGGCTACTCTGACTGATCGCGCCTCGAACCATCAGTGCCTGTGAAGAGGGCGGCCAAAAGGCCGCCCTCTCGTTTCCAGCAGTGCCGCGACTCGTGCGCGCGGCAAGTGTCATTTCTCTTCGATGATCTCGTCCAGCATGCGGGACGTCTCGAGCTCGCAGGGCAGCTCTTTGCTCTCCTTCAGGAACAACGCGATTATCAGCGCGACTCCAAATAGGATCACCAGCATTATCATCGACCAGTAAAACGGGGTGCTGCTGACGTTCTTCAAAGCCACCATCAACAGCGTCAGGACGACACCGCCCAGGTTGCCCAGCAGCAGCAGGATGGCCGAACCGGTACCGGTGAGGGCGTGGCCTGTCGTCTCCTCCGCAAAGGTCAGCACCAGCGGGAAAGCGCTGAACAGGAAGAACCCGGTGAACGCCCCTACCACGAAGATCTGGACCGTGCTCTGGAGCTGGGCTACGAGAAACAGCGTCGGGATTGCCACGCCGGCCGCGAGAAGGAGGAACGGCTTGCGCCGCATGTATTTGTCGGAAAGGCTGGGTATGACCACGCAGCCGACCACTCCGGCTATGACCATCACCGCACCGATGAGTCCGGAAGTCTCAAGGGAGATCCTCTTTGGCTTGAGTATCTGGTCGATGAGCTGCAATATCGCCACAAAGGCGCCGTTCCCGATGAAGAGGATCGCGCACAGCAGTCTGAAGTTGTACAGATCGAATATCTTGCGGAAGCTTCCCCAGTCGATGGCCGCGTTCTCGGCCTGCAACTCGTCCTCGGTGCGCGCCGGCGGCTTCGGCGGCTTTCCCCTGGCAAAAAGGCCGAACACTACCGCACCACCCACGGCGGCGAGTGAATAGACGAGAACCAGCCAACGCACGGCGGCCAGGTCGTCGCCGAAAGCCTTGAGCAGGGCTGGGGTCAGGGCAAGCGCTACTATCATCCCGAGGAACAGTGACAGGGTCGCGACCCCGGTGGCCAGCGCCGACTCCTCGGTGGGGAACCAGGCAGCCACAGTCTTGGTAATGCTGTTAAGGACGAACGGCTGCCCGATGGCGATGCCGATCATGCCTATGAGGACCAGCGGGTAGTTGCCGGCGAAGAGCCTCAGGAACGAGAAGCCGGCGGTCAGGACAGCGCCCAGCATGACAGCAAAGCGGAACCCCTTCCGGTCGATGACTATGCCCGCTGGTATTGAAACGAATATGTAGAGGAGCGGGAACATCAAGGCAAGAAGAGTGATCCTGAACTCCGCGGCGCCGGGCGACATGCGGGGGAACATCAGATGAGCGACGCCAACGAGCTGATTGGCGCCGTGACCCGTCGTTGATGTGATGGCCGCATAGTTCAGCCACATCAACTGGGTCAGTGCCCCCACCACCATGAACGAGCCGAGCACGACCCACCGATAGCGATAAAGCCCGTATTTCTCCAGCTCTTCCACGCCGCCACCTCCACTGGTCTTTCCACTCCGTGTTACCTGGTTCAATACTACAGGAATTCTTTGGAAAAATGTCACCGCTGTCTGCCCAGGTTCAGAAACATAGTGGACACCCCCTATACTTGCTTTTGTTGGCAAACAGAGCGAGCAAGGAGGCGTCCGGAATGACAGTAACAGTTGGGACCGCGAGTTTCTACCACACCAGGCTTCCACACCAAAGCAAACTGGAGAAGATGGCCCGCAACATGGATCTCTCAAGGGAGGCAAGGGTGCGGCTGACCT
>Ga0209748_1000809_pt1 | contig 16017 bp, 16 predicted proteins | sample BarGraIncu00421A_FD_185490 | JGI IMG/M metagenome (GOLD analysis project Ga0209748, IMG submission 185490) | Arctic peat soil microbial communities from Barrow, Alaska - Barrow Graham LP Incubations 004-21A (SPAdes) (version 2) | ecosystem: Environmental > Terrestrial > Soil > Wetlands > Peat... | reverse complement strand
ATTCACCGGTCTTGCGGATTGTGCCGATCTAACCGCCTGCAATTTACCGTTCGGCAAGGGAAGGCTTTTGGAGATTTCCAGGGCATTGGCTGTGGAACCGCAAATAATCTTGATGGATGAACCGGCCGCAGGGCTAAACAGCCGCGAAACTGTCGAACTCGCCAGTCTCATACGGAGGATCAAAGAACTGGGAATAACGGTTGTGCTTGTCGAGCATGATATGGAACTGGTGATGGATATTTGTGAGTCGATTATTGTTTTGAATCTGGGGAAAAAACTGGCTCAGGGCACACCGCGGGAAATTCAGGAAAACCCTGCGGTGATATCTGCATATCTGGGTGAAGGGTAGTTAGGGAATTGTCATTTCGGGCGTAGCGAGAAATCTGAATTAGGATTGCCACGTCGTCCAAGGAACTCCTCGCAATGACAAATTAATTGATAATATGCTGAGAATAAAAAACATAAACACCTTCTACGGTCAGGTACACGCGCTGAGGAATGTTTCTCTGCACTTGGCGGAAGGTGAAATTGTCACGCTGATCGGAGCAAACGGTGCCGGTAAGACAACTCTTCTTAATACCTTGTCGGGCATTGTACCTCCAAAAAGCGGTCAGATTATATTTGATAATACTCCGATTGCCGAACTTGCCCCGCACAGTATCGTTAAGCTCGGCGTCTCTCAGGTACCGGAGGGAAGGCAGGTTTTTAAACCTCTGTCCGTAGAAGACAATCTTGAACTGGGTGCTTACCTGCGATACAAAACGAACGCGGGCAAGGCAGAGGTGAAACAAACAATCGAGATGGTGTATGGCTTGTTCCCAATTCTGCGTGAAAGACGAAAGCAACTGGCAGGAACTCTCTCGGGAGGTGAGCAGCAAATGCTGGCTATCGGCCGCGCGCTCATGGCCAAACCCAGATTGTTGCTTCTTGACGAACCTTCCATGGGACTTGCGCCCATGATCTCTCAGGAAATTTTCAAGGTTATCGAAACTCTCTCACGCCAAAGTAATACTACGGTTCTTCTGGTCGAGCAAAACGCGAGAGCCGCCTTGAAGATGGCCAATCGCGGCTACGTGATCGAAACCGGCCGCCTGATTCTGGAAGGAACCGCGGCCGAGTTATTAGAAAACAAAGACGTTCAACGGGCATATCTCGGAAAAGATAAAAAGGAGATATGGGAACGGTAAATAGAAAGGAATTACTATGAATATTTGGGATAGTAAACATGAATGTATATCACGCGATGAACTCGAACAGTTGCAGTTGGAAAGATTGCAGGTTACAATCAATAGAGTTCACAAGAATGTTACCCATTACCGGAAAAAATTCAATGAGATGGGTATTATCCCGGAAGATATTCGTTCTCTTTCGGATTTGACAAAACTTCCGCTTACCACCAAAGAAGACTTAAACCTCAACTATCCTTATGGTATGTTTGCTGTGCCTCTGAGGGAAGTTGTCCGCATTCATTCTTCCTCCGGAACCACCAGCAAGCCGATTGTAGTCGGTTACACAAAAAATGATATTCGCATGTGGTCTAATCTGGTAGCGCGCTTTATGACAGCCGCCGGAGTCACTTCTGATGATTTAGTGCAGATAGCTTTTCATTATGGTCTTTTTACCGGCGCGTTTGGCGTGCATTACGGCGCGGAAACTATTGGCGCATCTGTTATTCCCATGGGCACAGGAAACACAGAAAAGCAAATCATGATTATGCAGGATTATAAATCAACGGTACTGGTCAGCACACCAAGTTACGCTCTGGAACTGGCAGCACGAATGGAGGAAATGGGCGTAAATCCCAAATCACTTTCGCTTAGGTTTGGGCTTTTTGGAGGAGAACCATGGTCGGAATCGATGCGCAACGAAATTGAGCGGAGACTTTCCATTAGCGCCACCGACAATTACGGTCTTTCCGAAGTGATTGGTCCCGGCATCGCCGGTGAGTGTTCGCACAAAAACGGCATGCATATATATGAAGACGCTTTTTTACCGGAAATTATTAATCCGGATACCGGCGCCGTGCTGCCACCCGGTGCCGAAGGCGAGCTTGTGATTACCACTTTAGCCAAGGAAGCTTACCCGCTGATTCGTTACCGGACAAGAGACATTACCAGCCTCGACTATTCTATCTGTCCATGCGGCAGAACTTTAGTACGCATGAAAAGAGTAGTGCGGCGTTCCGACGACATGCTCATAATTCGAGGAGTAAATGTTTATCCTTCACAGATTGAGGAAGCAATTTTTATCGTCGCTAAAGGCGAAGCCCCTTATCAGATTATTGTGCAGCGCACTTGCGCAATGGACAGTATGGAAATCGTCATTGAGATTACGGACAAAATCTTCGCGTTGGAGCTGCAAAAACAGCGGTCTTTTTTGGAGCAGGTTAAAAAACGCATCAACTCGGTTGCCGGCATTAATGTTTCTGTAAAGTTGGTTGAAGCAAAAAGCTTACCCAGGCAAGACGGGAAAATTGCCAGAGTATTAGACAAAAGAAAAATATAATTTATTTATACCATTTTTAAATCAAAGATGATATCGAGGCGGCAAGGAGGAGGCGACGATGCGTATTGTACATACGTTGAGGAAGCCGACGACGCTGCCAACAAAGATAGCGCTTTGATTTAGAATTGGAATTACTGATCTGAATTGATCTGTTGATCCTTCTTTTTCTTTTTGAGCATTTCCAGCAGATCATCATGATAATACCAGGCTCCGACAAAAAGAGCTACGCCCACTCCCGCTACACAAGCCAGAAGCAGATATTGTCCATTATGGGCGGAGCTGCCGGTTATAGAAAGCATTGTTGTGCCCAGAAGGCGGCCGGCTGTGCAGACTACTAAAAATATCCAGGTGGGGATGCTGCTTATACCTATGATATAACACAGATAATCTTTAGGGAACCCGGGAATCAAAAAAAGTAACAGGGAAACTAAAATGCCCTGATGTTCCATGAAGTGATCAAACTTTTCAATTACCTGAGGTTTGACAACTCTTTCCAGAAGCGGCATGCCAAACAAGCGTGCCAGGAAAAAAGCAATCCAGGAACCAAGAGTAAGACCGATTGTGGAATATATAGTCCCCCATATTGGCCCATAGAGATAACCACCGATTAGTCCCGTAAGCTCTCCGGGGATCGGAGCGGCTACAACTTGTACAATCTGGATCAAAATAAAAATCAATTCATCATGAGGATACGACAAGATGAATTGGACAATTTTTTCTCTATTTTTAAAGAATAAATAAAGATCAAAGTGAATAAAAAGATAAACTGTCAGCGCAGCCAGTAACAGTAATACCAAGATTCTCAACGTCAATTGTTTGTTCATTAGCGAATCCGGTTTTTTTATTGTTTGGCTTGATTGTCGATCTTTTTTGTTTCCTCTTCAGGTTTTTTATCAGGTTCATTCATTGCCTGCTTAAACCCTCTGATCGCTTTACCTATTGAGCCTCCCAGTTCCGGCAGTTTACCGGGACCAAAGATAATCAAAACTATGACCAGAATGATTATGAGGTGCGTAGGTTGCATAAGTCCTTCAAGCATACAAATACCTCCTTTAACTTTTATATAGATAAAACCTATCTTATTATTTAATATTCGTCAAATGCATTGTTTCAAACGATATGTATTGGTAAGAATAGAAATAATTTATTATTATGAATTTTTAAGCCACTGTGCTTTCCTTCAACCAAAATAGTTGACACAAACAAAACAATATGTAAAAAATAAATCATCAAATTTTTTCCCAATCGTGGCTGACTTCGCCACGACATTAAGTAATCATTATAACAGGATAATACAGGAGGGGGATTATTATGTCTAAACTGCCGCAAAAACTGGATAAAACTAAATTAGAGATCTATAAGAACGCGCCCATTGCGAAGTTTGGTGAAAGAAAACCGGACTTTACTACAATGGGGAGAAAAATAAAAAATCCGCATAAAAAATTTCGGGAAGTGGTTTGTGTGGAAGCCTGCCGGACACCTTACGGCCGGTCGGGCGGAGCGCTCAAAGATTTTTCGGCAATGGAACTGGGCGCTCTGGCGATCAAAGAAGTTTTGCGCCGGATCGAAGGCAAGGTAAAACCGGCGGATGTGGACTACATCTTTATGGGGCACGTTGTTCCTGCCGGTTGTGGACAAATCCCGGGGCGTCAGGCCACTATTCTGGCGGGAGTGCCGGAATCCGTGCCTTCCATTACCATCAATAAAGTTTGTTCTTCGGGCATCAAGACGATTGATCTTGCTTTTCAAATGATCCTCTTGGGACGCGCGGATATTTGTATTGCCGGCGGTCAGGAAAGTATGAGCAACTGCCCGTTTGTGCTGCCGGATATGCGCTGGGGCGCTAAAATGGGTCTGCCCAACGGCCGCGTTGTGGATGCGATGGTTTACGATGGCCTGTGGGATGCCTTCTATGACCGGCATATGGCTATTCACGGCTCGGAAGTGGCGGATGAATTTGGCTTTACGCGTGAGGAACAGGACGAGTGGGCTTATAATTCACAGATGAATGCAGTTAAGGCTATGAACGAGGGGAAACTCGATGATGAAATTTTCCCGGTGGAAGTCAAACAGGGCAAAAAAGTAATCGTTATGGATAAGGACGAAGGGCCAAGGCCGGAGACCACACTCGAAGGACTGGCAAAACTCCCGCCTGTTTTCGGCCATCTAAGCACAGTGACCGGCCAACCGGGAAGCGTAACCGCCGGTAATGCGCCGGGCGTCAATGATGGCGGGGATGTTTGCCTGCTAATGAGCCGCCAGAAAGCCGATGAGCTGGGTCTCAAACCGCTCTTTACCATTGTTGATTATGCCGAAGTATCACAGCCGACAAAGGATATCGCCACAGTGCCGGGTTTAGCCATCAAGAAGATTCTGGAACAAAACGATATGAACCTGGATCAAATGGATATCATCGAAATCAATGAAGCCTTTGCCGCAGTGGTTCTGGTCAGCTGCCGCTCAATTCTGGGCATGACTAAAGAAGAGATGTTTAAAAAGGTGAATGTCAACGGTGGAGCGGTTGCCTATGGTCACCCCATCGGGGCAACCGGAGCCAGAATTGCTATGACGTTAGGTTATGAACTGAAAAGACGCGGCGGTGGCTGGGGTATCTGTGGTATTTGCTCTGGACACGCCCAGGGCGACGCGATGTTAATCAAAGTTGAAAAATAATTTTTATTGTCATTCCCCGGCTTGACCGGGGAATCCAGGAAATATAAACATAAATGTGACAGTTGAAGTGGCATCCAAACGCTCCAAGTTCCCTGCAACTGTGGCTCTACGGCTTATTACGCGACAGCCGGAAACTCACACTGGAGGGTTCAAACAGTCCGGCTGCCTGATGCTCCATTTCGCCTTGAGCCACAACGTTTCGGGCATAGTTGCTTATTGTATGCCCCTGAAACAACATGTTAGGTCGGTGCGTGACGATTTAGACTTTGGCATGCAGTGCCTATAGAAAGGTTTAGTTTTAGCGGAAATAAGTCTAGCCATCTCATATGGCTGTAGCCAGCAACATGCGAATTTGATCTGTTCCTTTATCTCCGAACCAAACGAGCCAAGCGGTTTCACTTTGTTCGAGTTGGGTCGGATCGGCGCCAGACTTCCAAGCAAGACCGATCTTCGCGTGCTCCCAAATGATTGATTTGAGGTAGGCCACTTCTTTTTCTAGAACCGCCCGGGCAGTTTCTTTCTTTTTCTTTTCCAGTTCCGCACCATTCGGCTTGTATGGATTGGGCGTGTGAGCGAATCCACTTGCGGTTTTGTAGATTGCAATCAGTCGATCATGCGTGGCCTTGGCTGCAGCTTCATTGAAGTGCTTGACCCCATCAGATTGAACAGTCATTTCACCAAGGGGGCGAGGTAAGAAGTGAGGACTTATTTTGGAAAGACGGACGAGGATGTCAGCGGCATTCCAGTCAAGGGTGTAGTCACCCTTGACCCTAGGATTTACCTCAGCATCTAGCTCACGGGATCATTGGTAACGCTGCTCGTCGGAGATGATGGCGGAGAATGTTATGAGTTCGACGATTCTTCGGACCTGAAGAAATGCGCTCTCGTTGTCAACTTCTTCGTTCTGCGTAAGTGGCTTCTTTGCACCAAGGATTCGATCAACGGCCCGGAATCGGCGCTTCGTTTCTACCATTTGCTGAAGATATAGCTCGTGTGGCTTAAGCGTTGATGGCATATGAGTGCGGTAGCCTAAAGAAACCTAACAATGATTATACAGTCTGTATAAATTGGGAAACACAGACGGTTGCTTTCTGTATAAGACGTTCCCGTATCTTCCTAATAATCTATAAGCATCTTATAATTGTATCATTTATAGTTCAAGGCGCTTATGAACTCGCCTGTTCCCATTTAGGCCAGCATCTTTTCCACAACATCCGCGATCTGGCGGCAGTAGGTTTGGGTTTCTTCCCGCGTGGGGGTTCGACTATAAAGCCCGTACAGAAAAATTTCCACTATAAATATCATTCAGGTATCTGAAGTATTCTTTCACTGCGCCAGATGCGAATAACCCTTATCCTGTTTCCATCAAGGCGATAAACGATCCGAAAGGGCGCATGGATAATTTCCCGCAAATTTGCGATGCCGAATTCCGGCACGATACGTCCGCTTTCGGGGAAACCGGCAAGCCTTTCTATCTGGGTAATAATTTCCTTAAGTAACCTATTGTCCACATCAGGCACTTGTTGATCTATATACCAAGCGCGGATGGCTTCCAGATCATCAAAAGCCGAGGCAGCAAAAGTGATTGCTCTTTTTCGTGGCATGGCTACTTACTCAGTCCCAGCCGTTTTTTAACCTCAGTCATGCCTATTTTCCGGCCCTCTTCAATATCCATCAAACCTTTGACAACGCCACGCAGGAATTCCTGTTCTTCTATTCTTTCCTCATAATCTTTTACCGACTCAACTATGGCGACGCCTCTGCCGCGGCTGGTCAGCAGCACAGGTCTGCGGGTTTTATCGACCTGATTGATGATCCGGCCCGGATTGATCTTCAAATCACTGATGGAAACGATGTCTTCTGAATATTTAATGTTTGAGTGCAATGATCTTTCCTGTATGGTCTATTAACTGGTGTAATAATAGCACCGATGAAGCGACCTGTCAAAGAGTTCGTTATTTCAATTATCTCATAAATTATGGCAGTTATCGCTGTCGATTCCCAATATTTTGAGCTTCATCGCCGTTGGCCCCTTTCCAAGGAATACTGGTGCAAAATGGTTTAAATAATAGAAAGACGATAATGAAGCTAAACTTCATGCTCATAAATTTACCCGAACGGATGTTTCCCACAAGAGAGACGGCCCGAGATTATTTTCCCTTAAACACAGCATCTCTGCGCTCGATGAAGGACAGCAAACCTTCTTTCATGTCCTCGCTTTCCATGACCTCGGCCACATCCCGAAAAATGATTGCCTTGGCAGCTTCTTCACCCTGAAGGGCGGCCACACGGCAGGATTTTAAAGCATTGCTCACACCCAGCGGAGCGGCGCTCGCCACGCGCCTGGCAAGCTCTAAGGCTTTGTCGAACTGTTGGCCCGGCTCAGTCAGATGCTGAACCAGTCCCAAACGGTAGGCCTCTGCCGCACTCATTTCGTCACCGGTCAACATATAACGTTGGGCATTTGCCCATCCTATTTCTTTAGGCAGCCTTAGCGTTGCACCGCCGGCGGGGAAAAATCCACGGCGTACCTCCAGCATGCCAAACCGGGTATCCGTAGCCGCGACGCGAATATCCATATTAAGCATCATCTCAAAGCCCCAGGTATAACAATAGCCTTGAACGGCCATGATGATGGGTTTGCGGCAGCGGACATCACTCATCATATAAAACGGGTCAATTTCATTTTCTTTGACGAAAGGAAATCCTTTGCCGATGTCAAACGTTCCCGCCCAGTCGGTTAATTCCAGACCGGAGGTAAAATGAGGGCCTATCGCATACACAAGACCCACGCGCGCGTCAGCATCCGAATCCAGCTTGAAGTAGGCCCGAGCCATCTGGTGATACATATCCTGCGTCATTGCGTTATATTTTTTGGGCCGATTGACTTCGATCAACAGAATGTGTTCTTCGGTTCTAATGTTAATCGTCATAGTAAATACCTCTGGTTAGTCAGCATTTTACAACTGAAGTATACGAAAAAGGTAATGGTGCGTCAATGCAATAACAGATCATATTTTTATTGGCGGTTGGTTAGACATCTTTTCTTTTTTTCCAGGCCTCCTGATAAAGCCTCCAGATGCAGAGAACGATTGCCAGAAAGAAAAAACCCAGCATGAAGTTCGGTGTGGTTCCCAGGAGTTCATCCACAATGTTACCGATATAGAGGAACAGGAAAGAAGCTATCACCATCGCAAATCCCCAAGCCGATAACATCAAAATCCCGCCGAACGTGGTGAACTTCTCACGGTGTGTCTGGTGTTTAGCTGGTAACATGATCTATTCCTCGTTCCCTCTCTCTTTCTTTGGTAAATTTGTTTGACTTATAGTAATGGAATTATCATACCAAATTTACAACAAGCATTATGTATTATTGTAACACAAGAAATAACAACATAATACCAGAATCTTCCCTTCATAGTTCCCCACCAAAACCCTCTTTTTACCCATTCCTTTAAATGAAATATTAAAACCGATGAACGAAAAGTGGAAAAAGATTTAGCCTGAGGGGTATAAAAATCGGAATAATAAAAGAGCTCTCAGTTGAAGATAGAGAAAGAAATAAAAAATGGCTATTTTATACAGACGCGACCTGTTTAAAATCAGTTAGTCCACTAAGTGATTTTAAGACAAACTAAATACAACAGGTGATTCCCCATCATTATTAATCTTTTATATATCGGCAGGTTACAATGCGCAAGTTGGATTACGTTTGTCACTGTAATTAACTAATAAGCCTTTTTACTAGGTTTAGCACCGGCCCTGTAAAGAGGAACACTAATATAAAGTAGAGGATTAATATTAAGATTAATTCAATGATTCGTATTTTCTTATATTTTCTTTTTACCAGTAAAATAATAATGACACCAATAACCAACGCAATCAAATGTATGAAAGAGAAATTATTCATTTGGCTCTCCTTTTCTTATCAACAACATTAGTCTTTAACAAAACACAAACCATTGCAAGTTGTAGTACGTAACCGTGAGCAATATTATAATTATGTCTAATTACAGTTCATACTAATTTTTATAAATAATATAATCAAGAACAATTTTAAACAAACTTGCAGTTTGAGACAAAATTGATTATAGATCGCATTATCTTTTGAGAGTAAAATCAGCGGTAGTTTGCTGCTCATTGATTTATTTTTTATAGAACTAATAAGGGGAAATAAAAAAGGCCGAATCGAAATTCGGCCTTTTGGTTGGTTGTTCGTTTTAAAGAATTACTTATTTATCATCGTCATCATCATCGTCATCAAAAGACAATGGATTTTCAGAACCCGCGGGAACTTCCGCATGTATAGAACGGGTAATGCCACGAGCCAGTAGTAACATCATGAGGAAGAGAATAATCATAGAAGCAATGAGAATAAGGATAACTGTTGCTGTCCATGCCTTTGATTCCTTCTCAATATTTTTCGAGACCTTTATTGTGGCTTCGTTATATTTCTCAACTTCCAGTCCCAGGCCTATCCAGCCAAAACCGGTAGGTGCGGGAAGGTTTGACGCATAAAACTTGATCGGTGCATAGGCGACGAACTTGTTGTATCCACCAAATTTGTACATTAAAACTCCTGATTTTCCTTGTGTAGCTTCTTTCGCGATAGTAAATAAATTGTGATCCATGAAACCCAACTGGAAAAGGTTCAAAGCTTCGGCGCCTTTCTTTGCCAGTTCTGCTGCATTCTGAGCCGTAACAGTGGGAACAATTGTTCCGTCAGGGTTGAGTCCAACAATATGAAAATCACTAGGATGAGAAATGACAAAACCGCGATGGTCGATCATATAAGCGTAATTACCGCTAGAACCCTCTGTTTCAAATACCTTTCCCGCCTGCGTAGGAACAAGGTGATCGGTAAATTCGGCCAGATGACGATAATCCAAGGCCAGTGTAATTATACCCGCGAAGCCAGCTTGATTGAATACCGGTGTCGCAAAACGGACGACTCCGGAAAATCTTTGTCCCTTTTCAAACGCTGCCTTATCGACGTAAAATCCTGTTACCGGAGAAACATAAACTTCGCCCTTATTCAGATTTTTTGTCTTAGCAAAATAATCTTCAGTTTTATATGTTGTATTGGCCGGATTGCTGACATTAACCAGTTTTTTCGCCGGCACCGCCTGACCGTCAACGATTTTAATTTTTTCGTCGCCGTTTTTGTCTATCAGAGCCATTTCTTTGTACAGCGGGATCAATAACTGCTGTATTTTGCCGTCACGTTTGACCCAGACCGGTTTTTTATTTTCAGAAATAAACTGTTTGTATACAGCTTCTGTTGAGGGAATGATTGTTGCGACTTGTAAATCTTTATTGCTTTCCATAAGGAAACTGGCAACTTCGTTTGCTGTATTGACGGCTCTAGCTCTTATATCTTCCTGAGATTTTTGGTCTATAGCAGATATTGTACTCTGCTTTATGGTAACCCCCAGCTTAAACATGCCGTTGGCAATTAAGAAAGCCATTAATGATAAGGGGATTACGATAAGCAGGAAGAACACGCCTCCTATACCAAAAAACTGCTTATCTTTTTTAGTTTTTGACATTATAATTTCCCCCTAACCTTTGTTAATTTTGTAGTTAACTTTTAAATATTAACCCAAAAAATAACGCATGTAAGGGTTAGCATAGAGAAGCACAAGAGAAACAACCAGCGCATAAATAGCGATGGATTCAGCCATGGCCATACCAACCAGCATGGTCATCATGATTTTTCCCTGAACGCCCGGATTTCTTCCCACCGCGGAGCAAGCTCCACTGGCTGCTGTTCCAATACCCAAACCTGCGCCGACGGCTCCTACGCCAATAGCGATACCTGCGGCAATCATTGCTCCCACGGCAAAAAAAGCTTTGGAGTAAAGATCACCTGTCGGAATAGCTTCCGCGGCAAAAACAAATGGACTCGATATGAGCAGAACTGCTATGGATGTAAATGCGGTTAAAATTCTTTTACCAAATTTGTGTGACATTGTTTGTCTCCTTTCATTATAACTTGTTTATTATTACTTCTGGTTTCCATAACATAAATGGATAGTCATGGGAAAGAGAAATAATTTAAGCTTTAATCGGCTCAAGCTTACTGCATGACTTATGCCATGGTTTTCGTATGAAAAAATTATTTCCAAATATTTCATTTGAAAAGCGCGGCTATGAAAAAAATATCGATCTAATTTGTTGAGATTGTTTCACTTCACAATACAATACAAATAAAAATATTTCATATAAAAAAACATCTGCAATTTATTTTCACAAACTGAAGACCATGACAATTTGAAGTCGGATTTAATGTTTTGTTAAATGGGCTGCTATAAAACATTCCAATAAAGGACTTGGGACGGGCAGTATTTTGTGCCAGGTTGGTTTGCCGGTGGCCCATTTTATGTGTTTGCGATAACTCTCTTCAATCGGTACAGACAAAAACCTTGTTATATTTCTATGTTAATGCCATATAATTATGTCACCCCTTATTATATTTCTATTGAAATTTTCCGCTAAGGTAGTTAGTATCATAAAAAGCGGTTCTGATAAAATAAAATACCACGAGAAACTTTTATTAAAGGATGATCATGCAGGAGCTTTTAACGGCAGTCACTTACCCCATCGTATGGCTTGTTTGTTCTTATATTTTAAAAATTGAAAGTGGTTTGGCCAAACTTCTTATTTCACTGACAGCGGCAATCTTGGTTTATGTCTTAATAGGGATTAAACTCTCTCATAAAGAAAATAAAAAGGACAAAGAAGATTAGGTGACTTTATTCAGTAAAATTAATAAACTTTTCCATAAGGCTATCAAAGTACGCATCTGGTTATCCAGTATAGCGGTGATCATCCTGATTCTGCTTTTAGCGTTGACCGTGAACAATGCCAGGGAAAGGGATATGGTTGATCTGTTCAGCCGTCAGCAGCTCGCATCTGCGCAAAACGCAGCTAATCGGATGGCCGCAATATTTGCACAGGTCGGGAAAAATATTGCTTTGTTTTCTTATTTTGATCCTCAGGGAAAGATTCTGACGGGAGAAAATAATCAGGAAACACAAATTCTTTATTCCGGCTGGGAAAATACGATTAATGCTGTTTTGCTTTTCGATGCGGAGGGAAAAATCAAGAGAATTTTACCGCAAGGCGCCCTTCCCGGGGTAAATCTGACCAAATATTTTAAAGATTTAAAGCAACAAAACAAGCAATATGTAAGTTTGGCTTTATCGGAAAAACTACCCAAAGATAACATAACACAAAAAGCTGATTGGTATTTGATATGGGGTTATCCCATTTGGCGTCAGGGTAATGTTTTTTCCGGTGCCTGGATGGTTTCTTTTTCACTTGCTGCATTAGTAGATGTTTGTGAAAAACAAACACGTGATAATCAACTGGGTGAATTGTGGATCGTTGACGGGCAAGGGCAAATAATTCTTCATCCGGATTCCTCTTTTATAGGAAAAAATATTAATGATTTAATTCGAAATCGAGATGAGTCAAAAATTAATTTTCCTTCCGAAAGCGGACGACATTTAGACGCATCCATTCTTCAGGCCGATAAGGGAAGACAAAGAAGTATTATTGCTTATTATCCGGTGCAGACAGCGGAAAGCACCTGGTTTGTGTTGGTTGCCGCTCCTTACAGCCGGGTTATTTCTCCTGTTCGTGAAACCTTTGTTTATACACTGTTTAGCGCTTTCATCCTTATTTTGGTAGTGGTTGTTGCCGGTATATCTTTTGCCTATAAGGAAGGGAAGAGATTGCGCTTGAAAGAAGAGCAAAAAAGATTGCAAGAACGTGAAGCCTGGCAGGAAAAGTTGCTTAGGGAAAAGAAAACCATAGACGGTATTATTGAAGGTTCACCCATTCCCAGCTTTGTCATCAACAATGAACATAAGGTCATATTATGGAATCAAGCCTGTACGGAACTCACCGGTTATTCAGCTGAAGATATGCTTGGTACTGATAATCACTACAAGCCCTTTTATTCAGTGCAGAGGCCTGTTATTGCGGATTTAATCATCAAACGCGATATAGAAGGTTTAAGTAAATATTACGGCGCCAAAAGAGTAAAAAAATCAGATAAGGTTATGGGGGCATATGAAGCGACTGATCATTTTGAGAACCTCGGCGGCCGTAGCCGGTATTTGTATTTTTTGGCTTCGCCTATCTACGATGAAGAGGGGAAAATTATTGCCGCAATTGAAACTCTGCAGGATATGTCGCGCGAAGAAGAACTTACTCGAAGCTTGCGTGAATATGCCGAGACACTACAAAATGAATTGGCCGAGAATATTGATTTGAGGAGAGAGATTGAAGAGCTTTACAACTATATGCAGTCGATTGTGAAGAGTCTGCCTGATAAGATTTACGAGTTGGATGAAAATGGTATCATCAATTATATGAGCCGCGGTTTAAAGAAAGAAGGTGGAGTAAATTCACGTGAATTTAAGGGTAAATACTTCCTGGAATTTGTTGCACCCGAGGATAAAGATTTTGTTTTGTCTAAATGGGAGGAAGGGAAAAGAGGTATTTACAGCCCTTATGAGATTGAAAGGACAACAAAGGATGGACACAAAGTTAATCTTCTTGTCACGACTTCACCAGTTATCGGGACAAACCACTACATAGTAGTACAGCGAGATATCACCGAATTCAAGAATCTGGAAAAGAGACTTTATGATAGTCAGAAATTGGCAGCTTTGGGACAATTATCCGCGGGTATTGCTCATGAAGTTCGTAATCCGCTATCCTCGATTAAGATGAGTTTGCAGATACTGGAGAAACGCATGAATCCGGCCGGTAATGACCTGAAGCGCTTCAAGATTGCCCAAAAAGAAGTTGAACATCTCGAAGAACTTGTTAACAATGTGTTAGTTTTTGCCAAGCCCGTAGAACCAAAAATGGCCCCCGTGGATTTAGCCAAGGTTATAGAAAAGGTTCTGGCTCTGGCCGAAAAAGGAATTGCCGATAAACAGATCGATGTCAAACTGGAAGTGCAGGAGATTCCGCTGGTCAACGTGGATGCGGCTATGATTACGGATGCATTTTTAAATATTATCCGTAACGCAGTCGATGCTGTTGAGGATAAAGGGTACATTCATATATATGCTCGCAGCATCGGCAGCCAACCGCCTACCGTGCTTGTTGTTGTAGAGGACAACGGTTGCGGCATTGATGAGGAAGATATGCCTCATCTGTTTAATCCGTTTTTTACAAAGAAAAAATATGGTACAGGTCTTGGGCTTTCGCAGGTATCAAAAATCGTGGAACTGCATTCGGGGAAAATAGAAATTATCAGTGAAAAGGATAAAGGAGCGAAAGTTTGTGTTACATTGCCTTGTAATGAAAGGTGTCGCATCCAAAGAGATTAATAAAATTATGAAAACGGATCATGAAGTGGAGGAAGTCCGTTGAACGGCGAAGGTAACTATTATGGCGAGTATTCTTGTTATTGATGATGATGCTTCGATTGTGGAAACCTTGGATCTGTATTTGACTGAAGAAGGTTACAAAGTCCACACCGCGCTGACCGGCACGGAAGGTTTGAATAAGTATGTGCAGGACCCATCAGATGTTGTCATTCTGGATATCCGGTTGCCTGATGTTGATGGATTCTCGGTTCTGGAAGATCTCAAAGAAGAAAACGAAAACGTTAAAGTCATTATGATCACCGCTTTTCATGATATGGAAACAACTATCAATGCTATGAAGGGCGGTGCTTTTGACTATATTCATAAACCGATCAATGTCGATGAACTGGATCTGGCGATTAAGAAAGCCATAAAATCTCTGGAAATGGAAAAAAAGATTGATGGACTTTTAATGGAGCCATCGCGGAGTTTCCGGGTTGGAGATATCATTGGCACCGGCAATGAAATGCGGGAAATATTTAAAACAATCGGAGTCGTTTCGCAAAGCCGGACAACCGTTCTCATTCAGGGTGAAAGCGGTACGGGCAAAGAATTAATTGCCAAGGTTATTCATCATAATACTTCTCCTACCGAACCATTTATTGCCGTCAACTGCTCTGCCATTGTTGAAACCCTGCTGGAATCGGAATTATTCGGTCATGAAAAAGGCTCATTTACCGGCGCCATTGCCCGCAAGTTAGGCAAGTTCGAGTTGGCTCGCAGTGGCACGGTCTTTCTGGATGAAATTAGTGAAATGTCCATCAATTTGCAGGCAAAGCTCCTGCGTGTTTTACAGGAAATGGAATTCGATAGGGTAGGCGGCAAAGATAAGGTCAAGGTTAACGCCCGCATAATGGCGGCGACAAATAAAGATTTAAAGACATTAGTGAAGGAAGGGAAGTTTCGCGACGATTTGTATTACCGCTTAAATATTGTATCTATTAGTATTCCCCCGCTGCGCACTCGCCATCAAGACATTCCTCACTTGATTGATTATTTGCTGGCAAAAATTAATTTGGATTTGCACAAAAAGGTCATCGGCGTTTCCGACGAAGTGATGGAAATATTCATGAATTATAATTGGCCGGGGAATGTGCGTGAATTGGAAAATTTACTAGTGCGTGCCTGTGTTGTGGCCCAGGGCCAGGTCTTGGGCAAGAGCGATTTCCCGGAATTGGGTAAAGAAGATCCGTCTAAATTGCAAAGTGATACATCTGCGGATTTATTTAAATCGCCTTCGCCTGGCAAATTTCTAACCCTGGACGAAGTGGAAGACCGCTACATCAGAAAGGTCATTAAAGAGACAGATAAAAACAAAGGGGAAATTTGTGAAATATTGGGGATTTCCCGGCCCACATTCGAACGCAAGCTGGAAAAATACGGCATTACTTTTGAACGGGAATAATCAATAAATGAAAATTACTAGTGCGGAATTTGTAAAAAGCGC
>Ga0209748_1000808_pt1 | contig 16020 bp, 19 predicted proteins | sample BarGraIncu00421A_FD_185490 | JGI IMG/M metagenome (GOLD analysis project Ga0209748, IMG submission 185490) | Arctic peat soil microbial communities from Barrow, Alaska - Barrow Graham LP Incubations 004-21A (SPAdes) (version 2) | ecosystem: Environmental > Terrestrial > Soil > Wetlands > Peat... | reverse complement strand
ATGGCAGCAAAAAGCAAAGCGAAAAAGAAATAGCAAACATGTTTGGAAGGATTAAAAAAACCGGGGACAAAGCTCCCCGGAAAATATTCAAATACAGGCAGGTATGGAAAATTGATTGCCGTTTTTTATGGAAAATTAATTGCCCTTCTTAAATATTTTGACAATCAACTTTTAAACAATTTTTATTAGTCAAATACTACTCCCCTTCTCTCGGCTTCGCTCATATTTTTTCCCTATCTGCGTCTTCTCGTGTTGTTCCGAAATTTTTTCTCTTATGATAATTGACATTCTCAAAATTTCCCCGCAGCATTTCAAGTCTCTCCTGATTACATGCAACCGATAGGTAATGTCATTTTTCTTGTTATCAAGCATCTTAAGTGATTCAGGATTCGCAAGTGTACGGCAATACTGGGATAATTTGTTGCGTTCCTTACGAAGGGTAATCGCTTCATTTTGCAGACTCTTTTCGACTTTCTTCAGATCGGCCGGTGTTTTAATATCACGGCTTGTCAGAAGAACTGCGATTCGTGAATACATGTCAATTTTAACAAGCGCTGCTCGCTGTTCTGGTGTTCTATATGTTGGTGCGATCCGATTTTTGGGTAGCAGCCCCATCATATAGAGCCATTGAATATAACACCGTTGATAGGACGTCAGATGCTTTGTCTCACGAAAATTGGAGATTGGAGTTGATTTGTACCTTTTTTGGAAGATTGGAAGAAAACGCGGCTGCGGATTTTTTTTGCCGTGAAAATCAAGTATACGGCGGATGATTGCATCTTCTGTGTAGGCTTGTCCAAGAGTTTTCAGTCGGACGAAGCGTTCTTTTCCCTTCGGGCGTACTGCAAGATATTTGCCGCCGGTTTTGACCGTGTAACCTCTTTGCGTGAGCTTTTGGAGGAATTGTTTTAGTGTGGCGGACTGGGAAATTGTGCTGTCAATGTCTTCTCGGATGTAATCGTACCAAGTTTCGGCACCTTCCTTCTCGGCTTTCCATGCGGCATATGGCTGTGATTTTCCAGACTGAGGATCTTTGATTACTGTAAGGCCATATTCGCGGCACAGGCGGTCTGAGGCTTCGCGCATCTGGTAATACGTGCGTGTACAGTCGTTATACTTTTTCCCATCGGCATATGAAACTGAGTTGATGACAAAGTGATTGTGCAGATGATTTTTATCAAGGTGTGTGGCAACAAGTACCTGGAACCGGTCGCCCCAAAGCTCATTCGCCAGCTTGACTCCGATTGCATGGGCTACTTCCGGAACCAATTCTCCCGGCTTGAAGGACTGGTAGCCGTGGTAGGCCACTTTACCGTCCGTTTTGCCGTATTTTTGTTTGATCATGATCATCTGTTCCCTCGCAATGGAAGGTGAACAATGAATACCTGTAACGAAGTATTGCTTTTCTGTCTTGTAGTCCTGTGTCACGTAATCCATGACATCCAAAAGACCTTGCAGATCTGTCGGGCTGTATGCTCGGTTATCTGTCTTATCAGGGTTTTGAACATAGTTTACGACTTGTCCGATCCAGCCCTCGACATCCCATATCTTTGTTACGGCCATAAAATTTTCTCTCTTTCCGGCAGTAGGACTGCACATTGAATTTCCATGATGATTCGGGTAAGTTTTTCTATTTGCTGTTGCCATTCGATGGTATCTGCGGCAGTGCTTGGAATTGCGATGGTGTCATTGCTGACGGATGTCCGACGGGCAGCTGGCAAATTACGGTAGCACTGTGCGAGATCTGACAGCCTGCTCATCAGGTCAATGAAATCCAGATCCGGCTTCTCTCTGGGTGAATAGCCGTTAATCAGCATGCCTAGATAACAGGTCATTGTGAGATCTGCTTTTCGGGCGTTCTTTATCAGCCGGGCAAATTCTGATTCGGTCAGACGAATGTTCAATTGCTTGGTCTTCTTTCTCATTTTGGGATACCTCCTTCATTTTGGGACATAAAAATACCGGTCATCCTATTGGGATGATCCGGCAGTTCGGGTGGCTTGATTGGGGTTTCAGGGGCGAACGCCACTGAGTTTCGGATGAGTGGCTATACGAATCCAGTGCTTGCTAAAATAGAAACGAGAAACAATGCTGAACTGAACTTTCAAATACATGTGCAGAAATTGCACATGTACTCTGGTTGACTGGGTATCTTTCTAGTTCGAGAAAAGGCTCATTCATACGAAAAAGAAAAACACTAATAGAGATGTTTCGTCAGAAAAAGAGTGTACTATTTCTGACGAAATAGCCACGAGGATATATACGATCGAATTAATTTAAAGTTGAAATGGGATACTATCTTTTGAAATAACTCAGTAGATGAAATTATGCGTTGGCAATACCGCTATGGCGCTCTTTCATTTTATATTCAATGTTGTTTTCCAGCATCTCTTCAAACAGTACCGGTGTAAAGCAATTGATATCAACGCCTGCATTGAGAATATTGGAATTGTTCTGCAGCAATGGCCAATACTGTGCATTTGTGTTCTCATGAATATGTCCGTGTATCATGTAGCTGCCCCGGCTCATTGCATTCCAGCTCATCATCGGATAATGACACAGGATGAGTTTTCGTTGTCCGTCGCCGATTTCCGTCAGTGTATCGACGGAAAGAAAGTACTTTGCTATATCGACTTTGCGAATCCAGGTCTTATCGTGATTCCCGAGAATGAGATGCTTTTTGCCTTTCAACCGCATCAGGTACTCCTCGGTCGGAACCATGTTCCTGAAAAATAGATCCCCGATAATGTATATAGTATCTCCGTTTGTTACGCGTCGATTCCAGTTGTCGATGAGTACTTCATCCATTTCCTGAACATCAGAAAAAGGTCGGCTGCACAGCTTTATTATGTTTGCGTGACCGAAATGCTGGTCAGCGGTGAAATAAATCATGTATGCTCTCCTCCTCATCTATTTGCATTAGCATAATCGCAACCGCCTTGAGATATAGATATAAATACAATTATCTACCTCGTATTACAAAAATCTATCCTTTATACTACTTTCGATAATGTAGTGCCTCATAATCCCATTAATAATTTTCCATTAATAGAAATTCCCGTATATGAACATTTCTAATTCCATTTCTTCCTCTGTCAATTTCATCCATTGAAACAACATATTTCGGATAATTGTCTAAAACAGACTCAAGAACGGAAAACTCTCTTTCAATCGTCTCTTCAGTCGCAAGTATATACGTCACTTGAATATATACCTTTTCATTCTCACGCTCGGCGACAAAGTCAATTTCTCGAACGCCTGCCTTTCCGACTCTGACCTGATACCCCCGCCGGAGCAATTCCATGTAAACAATGTTTTCAAGGGTTTGATTGATGTCACGTAGGTTATTCCCATAAACCGCTTCTCGAATTCCGTGATCCGTAATATAAATTTTCTCCTGAAACTGTAAAAGTCTTTTTCCAATGATATCCTCACGGGAGACCAGATGAAGAAAACAAGCCGCTTCACAATAATCAATGTAGTTATAAATGGTTTCCGTAGAGGTACTTCGCAACTCACTTTTCAAAAATTTCGAAATACTTGCTGCCGAAAATGCATTCCCGATATTCGCAAGAAAAAATTGAATGATCCGCTTAAGGAGTTCTATATCGCGGATCTTATTTCTGGTAGCTATGTCTTTTAGGATGATTGAATTGTAAATATCTTCGAGGTATTGCATCGCACTCCTTTCGTCGAGCGGATACTGGTAAAGGAAGGGCATTCCGCCTCTGGTAAGATAAGTCGTAAACGCCTCAGATATATCAGCGCCGGGCATGGTTTCCAATACCTCTTTGAACGAAAATGGGTAAATATTGAATTCCACATACCTTCCTCCGAGATATGTCGCCAGTTCACCTGCCAGCAGCTTAGCATTTGACCCTGTGATATAGATATCCGCATCGAAATCAACCAAAAAGGAGTTGATCATCTTTTCCCAACCTTCAATCTCCTGAATTTCATCAAAAAACAGATAGACTTTACCGGAAGAATCGGAAACGAAATGGCGAACATGATCATAAATCCCATCAATAGACGAGAGATAAGCATCTTTTTTGCTTTCCAGATTGACCGATAGAATTTGTCCTTCCGCAACACCCTGCAAACGCAATTCTTCGTGTATCAGCTCCAGCATAACGGACTTTCCGGAACGCCTGATTCCTGTCAATACCTTAACGATATCCCGATTCATAAAAGGGCGGATCCTCGACATATACATTTCTCGCTTAATCATTTCGCCACATCCTTTCTCAATTTCTATACTATTATAATACACCATTTATAACGAAATCAAAATGCATATATCCGCATTCTTTTCGTTATAGCAAAATCTGTAGCTATCGCGAGTGATTTTTAACGGGTTTTTAATTTTGTTATCTTTCGACATTCCTCACATACGCTGTGCTTTTTCCGGCTCCGATCAGAAATGAATTCGACACGGGCTGCAAATTTTTTATATGCGCTGCGGTGAAATAAATCATGTACTCTCTCCTCCCCGTCAATTTATAGGGTCTCAATCGCAACCTCCCGCGAGCAATAAATAAATACTAAACAAATTTGATTATATCATGCAACAAATGTATTAATATTTTATTGAAATCCGTTATTGTTCTTTCTGATCGCATTTTCTGTTTTTGAAAGTAAAAACTCGTTTGTATTATATATTTGTCCCGAAAGTTATACAATAATCGGGACAACAGAAAGGAGAAATGCAAATGCCTGATTCAACAAAAAGGAAAATTGAGAATCGCATATGTACTGCAAATACAGCGGCAGTTTTTGGAATTCCAGATTTTTTAGACATAGCCGATTATGAAATAGTTAGAGCCAATGCTTATCTTCGATGAGTGCCACATCCATCCGTCTATTGGTCGAAAAATATCAAGGTCTCCTGCAGGTAGATACAACAGAGAGTGAATTCTCGTTGACGATTATCTTGCACGATACAATGGATTAAGAATTCAGGTTCAATCGTGTAATTGCTTTATAGCCCGGTAAATACCGTCAATTTTTGGGCTTGCTGATCTTTTCTCCTGACAAGAAAAAAGCACATCTTGCGATGTGCTCTCATACAGAACAGTGTTGTACGTTTTTATCTTTCGTCCCTGTCTCTTTCTTTGGGAAGCAGAGACATGTATTCACGGATCTGTTTTTCTTCCAAAGCTGCAATCAAATCTGAAAAAGGCGAAAGATTGTTCTCGGAAGCATATTGCTCAAGAGTTTCAAAATGCTGCAATCGATCTTCTTTTCGGATGGATATGGGAAGAAATCCACTTATCATCAGTTGATAGTTCATGATTAAGCGTGCCGTTCTGCCGTTTCCGTCCTCAAACGGATGGATACGAACAAATTCTGCATGTGTATACGCAGCTAGCTCGATGGAATTCAGTTCAGGATGATTGGGCAAGTTCGAATAAAATGCCTTGATCTGTGAGTACATTTCATTGCCAGCCGGTGGCATATGTCCGGCTCCGGTGATCCGAACTTCACAATTTCGATAAATGCCGCCAGCAAGGATATTTTCCATCAGTATCGCATGAATATTTTTCGAAATACTTTCTGACAAGATTCTTGTTTGGCAACACATGCTTTCACATAGGAAAAAGCCTTGTTGTGATTGATTACCTCGTAGATTTCACAAAGACTCTTACCGCCGATTGATAGCTTATCTTCAAGAACCGTTTTTGTTTCAATCAAGGTTAGTGAGTTGCCTTCAATCGCTGTTGAGTTGTGCGCATATTCAATATCGAAGCTGTCTAAAAAGCTTTGTAAAGCGGTTTCCGGCAATCTCTTCCAGTTCCTTCTCAGCTGGTCTTTCATTTGAACTAAGGCTAAATAATCCATTAAGAAATTCCTTTCCGGCAAGACAAGTGCCGTTCTTTCAGACGCTGGAGCATATTCTTCAAGGACGCCTTTCTGCACAATTTCTGGCTACTCATCTTCTTCAAGCAGAAAGTCAACAATGTTTTTTAGCCGGATTCCCCTGTCGTCAGCAGCGTAGGGGTATGTATCCATACTGAGAATGACTTTTTCGTAGTTGTCGTCCAGCATGAGGAGCGGACGGAGTTCTCTCTCCCGGACCGCCGGATCAGCGATGGAGGCAGCTACTTGGAAATAGACAAGTGAATCCATTCTTGAAGCAATGAAGTCAACCTCCAGATTATCGACCTTTCCAACAGTGACACGGTATCCCCTGCGCAGGAGTTCGAAAAAGACGATATTTTCGTATACACGACCGAAATCGCTGTTTCCGAATCCCAGAAGTTCGTTGCGCAAACCGGTATCCGCAATGTAATATTTTGCCTGCGTCTTAAGAAGAGATTTACCCTTCGTATCGTATCGATCGGCTCGATAAAGAATGTAGGCGCTTTCCAACATCTTCAGGTAGCTGTCCACCGTATCGGATGTTGTTTTGTGACCCGTGCCAGTCAGATAATCACTGATTTTTTTGGTCGTGACAGGATTTCCAATATTGCCCGCCATATAAATCATAATCCGCTCGAGCAGAGCGCCGTCCCTGACCTGATTCCGATTGATGACGTCTTTCATGATGACAGTATTATAAATGCCGGAAAGATACGTGCGTATGATTTCCGGATCATCTGGAAGAGTCGATATCGTCGGCATCCCGCCGTATCGAACGAAACGGTTGAAATAAGCCGCTTTATCACTATTTCCCTTATACCCGTTGAAATCCAGATATTCTTTGAAAGAAAGCGGAAGCATCTTGATTTCCACATAACGTCCGGACAGAAGCGTTGCTAATTCAGATGACAAAAGATATGCATTTGATCCTGTTATATATATATCTGCATCAAAATCAACTCGAAAAGAATTGACCGCCTTTTCCCACTGGCTGACTATCTGCACTTCATCGAGCAAAATGTATACCCTTCCGGAAGAAGGAATTTTAGACTTTACGTAATCATAAAAGGTTCGAAAGTCATTGATTTCCGCAAAGGCAAAAGATTCGAAATTGATGGAAATGATTCTCTCTTCACTTATTCCCCGCTGAAGTAAGGATTCGCGAAAAAGCGCAAGCAGCGTCGATTTCCCAGATCTGCGCATACCTGTAATCACTTTTATTAACGGAGTATCTATGAAGGAAATCAGCTTATTCAGATATTGATCCCGCTTGTGCATTCTTACCACCTCTGTTTCGATTATAGTCGATATATTAATGATATGCAACAATTTATCGATTATAGTCGATTTTGTGCAAACGAATCACGGCTAATCCCTCTATCCGGAAACTTAGTTTTACGGAATTTCATTTTTGTTAACTTTCGACTTTCCTCACAGTTGGTTTCCTTTCTGCACAACGTATACTCTTTCTGCATATATTACTCCCCTATTGTGTAGATAAAATGACATAAAGGTCATGTATGAAACCCGGACATCATTATCAGTCCATTTTTTTGCCGGCACTCCCTTTGCCAACTGGAAGGTAAGGACTGGGTCTGGGAGAAGGATATTGTATCCCTGTCACAAAAAAGTTAGAGTTTGTTATAATGAACGCAAATATTTATATACGAAGTATCTATATATGTGTATTTGAAAGGGTTAAAATGATGACCAGATTTATAGAACGAATCAGACTGAATAAATCAAGTATGTCAGACTCGGATTATGTTTCAAGTCTCATGATTACCCGTCTCTTATCAGATATTGAGGATCTGATGTTACCCTCCCCTGTCACTTTCTTTGTAGGTGAAAATGGTTCCGGCAAATCTACTTTGCTGGAAGCCATTGCTGTTCAGGCAGGGTTCAATCCGGAAGGCGGGACTAAGAATTTTTCATTTTCAACACATGAGACACACTCTGAACTATATAAGCACATAACACTTGTGAGAGGTACCATCAGACCCAAAGACGGATTCTTCTTCCGTTCGGAAAGCTTCTACAACGTTGCTACTGAAATCGATCGGCTGGATCAAATACAGCCGCTGCTTAGAAGTTATGGTGGGAAATCTTTACACGAACAATCCCATGGCGAAAGTTTCTTCTCTCTTTTCAACAATCGGTTTGGCGGAAAAGGGTTATACATTTTGGATGAACCGGAAAGTGCATTATCTCCATCACGACAAATGTCGTTACTGGTAACCATGAATAACCTCGTCAAATCAGGCTCCCAGTTTATTATTGCGACTCATTCTCCCGTTTTGTTGGCCTTCCCTAGGGCTTCCATTTATGTAATAGAGGAGACAGGAATAAATCTGACCGCATACGAAAATACTGAACCCTATACATTAACAAAGGATTTTTTGAATAATACCCCAAGGATGTTGAAGTACTTGTTGGAAGATGACGAGGCAGAATAGCACAAAGAATTGATTGCGGGATACATCATGTATGCCATTTACCTTTTATTGGCCGCGGTCAACTCCGTGCGCACGATCTTTCCGAGTTCTCAGACGTTTGTCCGATATTTCCAGATAATAGTCTTCATTAACTTCCCGAAGCAGTTCTTCCAGTTCTCCATCACCCATTACTGTGTTTCTGCCATCCTGGTATAATTGATCCACCCTGTTTTTTATGGCATCGACGATCGGAGATTTTTTATCGACTTTGTCGTCACCGGTCAAATCATAGTAACCATTCAGCCAATGCGCGATTCCGGCTAATCCCGAATGAGAATCAACAGATACGGTTGCCGGGCGGTTGAGAATTTTGGCTGTATTGAAAATGTTGTAAATTTCTTCATCCTTCAGCATGCCGTCTGCATGAATCCCGGCTCGTGTCGCATTAAAGCTCCTCCCGACAAATGGCGTACGCGGAGGGATTTCATATTTGAGTTCATCTTCAAAATATTCGGCTATCTCTGTGATCACCGACAAATCCATGCCGTCCGTCGTGCCCCGCAATGACGCGTATTCGATGACCATGGATTCCAGCGGACAGTTGCCGGTCCGTTCACCAATACCCAGTAAGGAGCAGTTCACGCTGCTGCAGCCGTATAGCCAGGCCGTTGCAGCATTGGATACCACTTTATAAAAATCATTATGTCCATGCCACTCCAAATATTCGGAAGGAACATCCGAATAGTGCTGAAGGCCATAAATGATTCCCGGAACACTGCGCGGCAATGCTACACCGGGATAAGAAACGCCGTAACCCAGCGTATCACATGCCCTGATTTTGATAGGCTTACCGCATTCACGCGACAATTTCATCAGTTCATTGGCAAAAGGAACCACAAATCCATAGAAATCCGCCCTGGTAATATCTTCAAAATGACAGCGGGGCAGGATCCCGAATTCGAGTGCGCTTCGAACAATCCCAAGATATTTATCCATCGCCTCTTTTCGTGTCAGGTTCATTTTTTTGAAAATATGATAGTCGGAGCAGGAAACAAGAATACCTGTTTCTTTGATGCCCAAATCCTTTACCAGTTGAAAGTCTTTTTCGTTGGCGCGAATCCAGCTGGTTACCTCCGGGAATTCATATCCGAGTTCGAGACATTTGATGACTGCTTCCTTATCTTTGTCGGTATAAAGGAAGAATTCACTCTGACGGATAATACCCTGCGGGCCTCCGAGCTTATGCAGAAGGTGATATAGATGGACAATCTGTTCCACTGTAAACGGCGAACAGGATTGCTGTCCATCGCGAAAAGTTGTATCCGTAATCCAAATCTTCTCCGGTGTGTTCATCGGAACGATTCGATGATTAAAAGGAATTTTGGGTATATGATCATAATCGAAAAGATGTCTGTACAAATTAGGCTCTTCAACATCCTGCAGGTCATAACGGTATGCTGACTGCTCCAGAAGATGACTCTCTTTGCTGAATTCCAACATTCTAAATTCCTCCAAAATAATTCTGTCGAGCCTGAAATATTGTTTACACAAATAAATCGAGGCTGCCTGTAACGCTTTTTATAGTATATAACACCTTTCCTGCCAGGTGTCATAATAATTTTTGATTTGGAAAATTCATAAGAGGACTTTATATGCATTTTATCGGAAAAATTGGCAGCAAATATTTGCTTTTATTGACATTATTTATCATTCAATTTATTATATTTGTAATAGTTAAGCGTAATATTATCTAAAGATATATTAAGGAGGCAAATCTATGAAAAGCTCGTATTTCAAGGAAAATACTATTGCCTTCATTTTCGTTTGTATGGCAGCTTTAACAGCTTGTTTAACTTTACCGTTTCTTCCGGAAAAAATCCCGCTGCAATGGAACGGCATCAATGTAATCTGGTATGCAGATAGAATCGCTATTTTTTGTGCACCGTTTATTTCTGCGCTCGTCATTATTTTTCTAAAACCGCTGATCGATTCTTTCTTCAAGAATTATTTGAGCTTTTTCCCGAAATTATCCGACATTATTGTTACAGGAATCACTTTTATTCTTTATAGCTGCGAGTTATATACGATAGCTTTCTGTTTTGGGGTTCGACTGCATATCGAATACATTGTTTTCCCGGAGCTCCTGTTTCTTGCGATTTTTTGCTTTTTGTATGTTTTGAAAACCAGAAAAAATTTACAAAAGCAGTAAAGTGAGGAATTAAAAACAACTCATACCCTCCTGTCGAATAATTCCATATGCCTTCACTAGTCAAAAACCTCAAGTGTTACTTTGTATTTTCAATTAGTAATTTGAGTCCATCCAACGAAATAGATGCTGATGTATCGTCAAATGTAATTTTGTCCGTATTTGACGGAGTGTTTCTTGCATAGACATTTTCATTCTTGAAATACATCTTCCCTTCATAATCTCCGTACGTGTCGTACAATGGTCCGGTGAAATCATTCAGAAACCCACTTGTATCACCTGCAAATAATAAGACGTTATCATCAACTTTCAGCGGATAGTAACCATCCATTCCCTCAACAAGCTTAGTATCAGCAGGAATGCTGTCATCATAATGATCAAAGTCCTTGATTTCAACAGTCGTTTCTTTTCTATATTCTCCGATTGTCGTCCGTCCGCCCATTTCAATAATTGGTACAATATCCCCCACTTGGAATGCTCCTTTAAAAACGGATGTTACCTGCACCTTCGACAGCGTATACAGGAAATCGTTCTGAAAGATCGGTTCTGAAGACACACAGAGACCTGTAAATATGTTTCCAGCAACACCCACAAGTTCATTTATGCTGTAAGGCTCTAATCTTGAAGTAGTACTTGAGACATACATGGTGCCATCCTCTATTATGGTTCCCGGTGAAAAAACATCTGTTGAGGACGCGGTCATAGCAGTAGTATTATTTGACGCAGTTTCAGATTGGACTGTTGTTTCGTAACCCGCTGCAGTCATAGCCGCTTCTGTTGTTGTTTCGTAACCTGCAGCCGTCATAACCGCCGCTGCCGTTGTTTCTTTTACATTCTGCGGGCCTTTTATCAAGGGAGCAGCAATAAACAGCAGTGCGATACCAACCGCAGCTGCAATATACCGCCAACTGCTTTTGAGAATTCGAAACGTTTGAATTGTCTTTTTTATCTGTACCGCATCTAACATAAGAGCGATTGTCTGTTCATCAAACGCTTCGTCGAATTTGAGGTGCTCCATAGCAGATCTATATGAATTATTATTCACAAAAATCATCTCCTATCATTGTTTTTAGCAGTGCTCTTCCGCGGGACAGCCATGTTGCAACGGTCGCACTTTTATTGCCTGTGATACTTGCTATTTCTTCCACCGAATAACCCTCAAAGTAGTAAAGATGAATAGGGATTCGATACTTTTCATCAAGCTCGCAAACATAAGAAATCAAAGTGGATTCTTCTTTGGGAAGATAGCCAAGATTTTCCGGCATAGAAGTAACACGTTTTTTCCAGCTTGACTTCAAATAATCTTTGCACTTGTTGCTTGTTACACTCATGATCCATGCCTTTCGCTTCATTTCGTGATCAAAGTGCGGTGCCTTTTGCATGTAGGTAATAAACACGTCCTGTGCAATATCCTCAGCATCAGAGCGATTTTTGACATATGAATAGGCAAATCGGAGGACACTTGTGCTGTATGTATGAACTATATTGCTAATGGTTTCACTCAGATCAGCAGGAGATTCCATGCGCAGCATCAACTCCCTTCATGTATATAACGAGTAAAAAGTTCTATATATTTCATTCCCGGGGATTATTCTGAATTTTGTCATCTTTACGAAATTCATTCATAGCTAATATAATCCGGAAAAATTGAGGCTGCCTTTCTCAAAGAGATCTCGTCGTTGGTATTCATTATAACCATACAGGATAGATTCCTTCCATTTGAAGAAAATCGAATGGCAAATAACTCATATTCTTCTCCTGTTCTTTATTATATTATTATATAATAACTGTATATCAATTATAGTTCATAAATAGAATCCATAGAAAAGTGAGGCAAACTAATGAAGACTTTCCCGGCGGCCTCCAACAAGAATATCTTAAAATGCGAGGTATACTCTTGCAGGGCGCATGTCTGGCCCTTTGCCTGGCAATGATCTTTTCTGCAGTAAGCTGCTCAAAAGCCAAGGCGGATGACGACAGGACAGTATCTGCAGATGGGGTCTACTTCTCTTCTGCTCTGCTTGATTTCTCTGAGGCTGCAAATGGCAGTGATGCTTGCATTAAATGTGTTAAGCAATTCAGAGACAAGACAGGGATTCTGATTTCCGGGACATCAGACTATTATATTCAGCTCTATGATAGTGACGTACAACTCATTTCCCAGACGGCCCTTGAAGATGCAATCGATCCCAATTCTAATATGATTGATATGGCAAATGATGCAGGCAAACAAATAATAACGATTGCAGGCTCGACAATTTCATTGGACTCCACTGTTCTTGCGGCTGTACATGACTTCAACGCAAGCAGCAAAAAGTATCGTGTTGAGATTCATGAATATTATCGGAATCCGGCATACAGCACGAATACAAGCAGTGTAGTCAGTATATTAAATCTCGAAATACTTTCCGGTGATGCGCCGGATATCCTTTATGGGGACATTCAATTATTTACAAACTGCGAGAAAAAGGGGATACTTGCCGATCTCTATACAATGATGGAAAACGACAGTGAAATCAACAAGGATGATGTTATACCGAGCTTTCTGAAAATCTGCGAGACGGACGGTCATTTGTATAATTTGGGAACCGGGTTTGACCTGTCAGGATTTGTTGGAGCGAAGTCAGTCATTGGTGATAGGACGGGATGGACTGTTGGTGAATTCAATAGTATTGCCGAATCACTCCCGGATAAGATGACTCCTATCATTGGCTATTCGCAATCAGAATTGCTTGACATGTCACTTTCTGCCAACATGGCTTCATATGTCGATTCCAAGTCAGGATCTGTCCGCTTTGATTCGGATGATTTCCGGAGCCTTTTGGATTACGCAAAAACCTATGGGGAGCCTGACAGCGACACGAATGCCATTAGGCCGGGCAGCGCAGGAATGATTGCAAATGGAGAACTGGCGATGCATCAGGCATGGATCGACAATCCGATATCATACGCCGAAGAGGTGGCAGCATTTGGCGGGCCGATTTCTGTAACCGGCTATCCTTCTTCGGAAAGAAGCACTGCAGCCTGCTATCTGCCTTCCATGCTTGCAATCTATTCCGGATCCGAAAATAAGGAATCGGCCTGGGAATTTTTCAAATATTTTTTTACATAGGAAGTACAGGCAGCTCTGGGTCCCCAAAATCGGATCCCGGTTTTGACTAGCGTAGCGGCAATAGCCCGATCAGCCGGCAGTACTCCCTGCCCGTCTATCCAGCCTTGCTTTTTGCACCTTGCTTTTTGCGTTGGGCACAGCCGATGATCAGAAGGACAATCGCAGCTGCAGCAAAGCAAAGCGACGTTATGATAACAGAGATATTGGACGTCCGTTCTCCGACAAAATTCACGACGATTTCATTGATCGCGAGATTGACACATACACCTGAAAGAAAGAAAGCGATCGCCATCGCGATGAACCGGTTGATTCGTGTATAGAGCACAAGCCAGACAATAATCGCGGAGACGCCGATGGACAGCAGTGCAACCGGGAGATCTAGCGGAATAACCCAGCTGCCTGCCATAACCGAGCGCTCGATGATAAAAAGATACGGGATCAGCGCAATCAACAGCACGCCGTGCGCGGCCAGTATCCGGTGCTTTTTCAGGAAGAAAATCGGGATAAGGACCAAAAAACATAGAAAAAGGGACGAGAGCGGGTAAATCGACCACGTAAACACCTGATCAATACAGTAATTCACAAGAAGGCAGATAAAGGCCGGCAGTGCCAGGGCGGACGAGAGAATCGGGAATACAATCCTCGAAAACTTTTGCCTGGAGATTTCGCCCTTCTACTTCCATCAGTTTTTGAAGCGCAGTTGTTTTACCGACCTGTCTTGGTCCGGTTAAAAGGATCGTCGGATATTGTTTGCTGAACCGCAGAATCACATTTTCCATACTTCGTTTGATATACATAATAGCTACCCTCTTTTCGGCAGATATTGGTTACACTCCCATTATTGCCGAAAATTGATGAAAATACACGAGTATCCATAAGTGCGATACGTAAAAAAGAACCCCCATTATAGAGGTTCTCATTTACAGTTTGAAGGAATACTGGTTATGCCAGCCTGCAAGCCAGTTTGATTTCTACTGATGCCAGGGCCATGGAAACAGGACAGCCTGCTTTTGCTTTTTCAGCAAATTCAATAAAGGTATTTTCATCAATTCCGGGAACCACGCCGACAGTTGACAACTCGATCAGTCTGATTCTTGGACCTGCTCCCAGATGAACTTTTGCAGACGTGGATATGCTTGTGGGAACGTGACCCGCTTCTGAGAGGATTGCCGCGAGAAACATGGAAAAACAGCCTGCGTGAGCAGCTCCGATAAGTTCCTCCGGATTTGTTCCAGGTCCGTCTTCAAAACGGGAAGCCTTTGTGAATTCACCCTCATATGCTCCGGATCCAAGGCGCATTCTGCCTTTACCCTCTTCTAAACTACCTGACCAGACTGCAGATGATTCTCTAATAGCCATGTTTATATACCCCTTTCTATGACAGCGCTAAACATATATTGAAAGTTATACGTCAATTTTATCACCCTTTTGCATGGTTTTCCATGTTAACGGGTTTTACCGGCTGCCGGCCATAGCCAGCTCCTTATTCCTGGCCTGATTCCTGAATGATATTGATAACCACTTTTCCTCCGGCGTGTCCCTTTTCTATATAAAGGAATGCCTCTCCTGCTTGTTGGAGCGGATAACGCCTGTCAATTACGGGATTTATTTTCCCTTCCTTAACAAGGTCCAATATAAAGGCCAGATCTTTCGCATTCCCTTTTGCTGCAAGGAAGCAAAATTTCCTGCTGCCCGCTGACATAACCGGTCCGAAAATAAGGGATTCAAATATCTGCGGGAAAGTACCGCCGACCATGACGTACGTTCCTTTTGCCTCCAGAGCGCGCTTGTATGCAAAGAGCGGATGATATCCGTTAACGGCAACAATGAGATCATATCGGATGCCGCTTTTTGTAAAATCCTCCCTTGAGTAGTCGATCTCATGGTCTGCTCCAAGGGAACGGACCAAATCCATATTTTTCGCACTGCAGACGGCAGTCACTTCCGCACCGAAGTATTTGGCAAGCTGGACTGCATAGGTACCTACACCGCCGCTTGCACCATGGATCAGCACCTTTTGACCCTGGCGGATACTGCCTTTATCGCGCAAAGCCTGAAGGGCAGTGATCGCCGCCATAGGCATGGCCGCCGCATTTTCAAAAGACACCTCAGCTGGAATAAGCGCCGCAATCCCCCCCGGAGCAACGGCATATTCTGCCAGGCCTCCGAATCCGTAGCTGCCCATATCCGCAGCCACGTTGTCCCCCGGTTGGAACGTCCGGATATTTTTACCGACAGCTTCCACTGTTCCTGCGATATCTGATCCGAAAATCTTGCTTTTGGGTATACCAAGCCCCATGCGAAACAGCCGGTAGTCTGCCGCATTAAGAGAGGCTGCATGGATTTGTATCAGGATCTCATCATCATGCAGTACTGGTTTTCCCACTTCACGGAATGCAAAAGGA
>Ga0209748_1000807_pt1 | contig 16034 bp, 13 predicted proteins | sample BarGraIncu00421A_FD_185490 | JGI IMG/M metagenome (GOLD analysis project Ga0209748, IMG submission 185490) | Arctic peat soil microbial communities from Barrow, Alaska - Barrow Graham LP Incubations 004-21A (SPAdes) (version 2) | ecosystem: Environmental > Terrestrial > Soil > Wetlands > Peat... | reverse complement strand
GGGCAATAAATACAGATTTTTTCTTCAGAATATCCAGGATGCCCATCTTGATCCTTCAATTCAACAGGAGTTTAAAGCTGCAAGTGATCCGAAATACCTGAAGATTTTCGGCGCTATTGCAATACTGATTGTTCTGATAGCATCTATAAATTTTATGAACCTGTCTACAGCTCAGTCTTCAAAAAGGGCCAAAGAAGTCGGAATAAAAAAGATCGGAGGTTCAACACGGGGGATGCTGGTGACACAATTCCTTACCGAATCATTTATCCTGTCTTTCACTTCACTGATACTTGCTCTGATTTTTATTAAAATTACTCTGCCTTATTTTAATAATCTTCTCGGAGCAACACTGGTATTAAACCTTCTGACAAACTGGTACACCATTCCTGTTCTCATCCTTTTCTCAATATTTGTTGGAGTTTTATCAGGTAGTTATCCGGCATTCTGCCTGTCATCTTTTAATCCTTATGAAGTTCTGAAGGGGAGCGTAAAAAACAATATGAAAAACGGGAGACTCAGACGGGTTCTCGTAGTATTTCAGTTTGCCATATCTATTCTACTTATCGTTTGTACAATGGTAATGTATAGACAGATAAACTATATGCTTAACAAAGATGTCGGATTCAACAAGGAACAATTGATAGTTATAGAAAGAGCCGATGTTGTAGGACAAAAAATGAAGTCATTCAAAGAGACAGCAAAGAGGATCTCGGGTGTAGTAAATATTTCAAGTTCTACTGCCGTACCGGGACGCATAAACAATAATAATGGCTACGGTCTCGAGGGAAGGAAAGATGAATCCTTCCTGATGGTCACAAACTGGGTGGATTACGATTATCTCGATACATATGGTATGAAATTAACTTCCGGGAGATCTTTCAGTGAATCATTTTCAACAGATATAGAAGCATGCCTGATTAACGAAAGTGTTGCAAGTAAATTTGGAATTACTGATCCTTTGAAAGCAAGGTTTATAATACCAGGGGATCCTAAAGACAGAAAGTACACTCCTGTAATAGGTGTTGTGAAAAACTTCAATTTTGAATCATTGCGTAATCCGATAAACCCATATATTCTGTGCTTCCAGACTGAAAACTTTCTATGGGGCTACATTACAGTGCGATTATCTGCAAAGAATTATTCCCAGACAATAAATGATATCGAAAACGTCTGGAAAGAATACGCAGCCAATGCCCCTTTACAATACTACTTCGTTGATGCTGATTTTGAGAAGATGTATGTTCAGGAAAAGCAGAATGCAAAAATGGCTGTGATCTTTTCTATACTGGCAATTTTTATTGCTGCTCTTGGATTATTCGGACTTACTTCATTTACAGTTGAACAGAGAACCAAAGAGATAGGTGTAAGAAAAGCCATGGGTTCTTCAGTAGCAGGCATCTATGTTGAGATATCCAAAGAGATCGTCATACTTGTGTCGGTGTCTGCTTTAATTGCCTGCCCTCTGATCTATTATATCGCAGATAAATGGCTGCAGAACTTCTATTACAGGATAACACTTGGTATATTCAGCTTTGTTGCCGGTTTGACAATTGCCCTCGGGATAGCCTTAATTACAATAAGTTACAGGATCCTCAAAACGGCTACAGTCAATCCTGCTCAATCTCTGAAATACGAATAGGCTTATTGATGGAATTAATAAAAATACAATTATCTTCATTAAATTAAAGCCTTTTAGAGAACGCCGATATCAAAATTTTAAAAATGAAGCAACATGAGAAAAAACAATATCTCAAGACGAAAATTTATTGGTACGGCAACTGTTGCTGCCGTCGGTTCAAGTTTACTGAGGTTACCCGATATCTACGGAAAGATAAGTGAGCCAAAACCCCAAAAAAGTATTGTCAGTATTGTAAGGGTGAAAGATGGCAATGTTGCGAAAGCAGTGGAAGAATCTATAGATCTTCTGGGAGGGATAAATAGTCTGACAAAAAACATAAACAGGATACTGCTTAAACCAAACCTTGTTGCACCAGATTTAAATTGCACAACTAAACCAGAAGTAGTTAGAACGATTGCGCAGCTGTTACTGAATTCAGGCAAGGATGTAATGATCGGCGAAGCCTCAGCAGAGCGGCAGAATCAGGTTCTGTCGGAGTTGCATATGAAGTTATAGATATGAATAGGGCCGTTAAAACAGGGCTTTCAGTAATTGATGCCACAACTGCTATGGAAGGAGATGGTCCATTTGGTGGCAAGCTTGTTGATCTGGGTTTGATAATTGCCGGGACATCACCGCTCGCTGCTGATATGGTGGGTTCTACATTAATGGGTTTTGAATTAAACGAGATCCCTGCAATAACACTGGCTCATAAGGCAGGAATGGTTCCAGGATCACTTGAAGATATAGAAATAAGGGGTTTGACAATAGATGAGACCAGACGCAGGTTTATCAGACCTAATGTGGCAAAATGGATGGATATAAATAAATTCTGGGGTGTAAAGGAGATATAGATACCTTTATTTGAAGGTTAACTTATTGCTATTGCGTGGATTAAAATAATTTCTTAATTTTAGGTGTTGATTCTGCAAACCTTAAAATTTTACATTATGAAAAACACTATCCTCGCTGTACTGGTAAGTATATCCATTTATGCATTTATCGGATGTGCTCCTGTTCAATTTTATTCAAACAAAAGTCTTTCAGAAAAAACAGGATTGAAATATTACACTGTAAAACCATTTTTACATGTTGAAAGAGATCCTGAGACAAAACAGGTTGTAAAATCTACTATCATCTACCTTCCCGATCTTGCAAATCCTCAGTATATGGTAATGCGTGACGGTCTGAATTCACGAAAAATCAATTTGAAATTCAAAGATGGATACATTACCGATTTCGGATATAGTTCCACAGGAAAGGTAAGCGAGTCAATCGATGCACTCGCCGGAATGATCTCCAAAAGCACTGATGCATTGACCGAAATCAATGCACTCAAGGGCATACAGGCAGTAAAAGCATCAGCCAATATAGTTGAGTTATATGAAATCATTTTCGGAACTGACAAAACAACTCTCAGAGAGGTGACTGAGGGTAAGGAGTAATAACGGGACACTAAGACTTCAGTACAACAATTCTTGCCTTTGACTGTTAGAATAAGCAAAAGATTAGAAACATATTTATTCATTTAATATCTGCGAATACAATGAAGGAATTAGTAAGAAAAGGCGGTTTTATTTTTGCTTTAGGTTTTCTATTCCTGGTTTCACTAGCTAATAACCCCCTTGCAACCAAGGAACAGATAGGTATGTTTAAAAACTCTAAAACTTGTGTTGTAATGGAAAGTGGCGTTAGTTTTTTTAATGCTCCGGTTAAAGAAGCGATCGTGAAATACTGGAAATCAACTGAGTACGAGTTTATCGACCAGAAAGAGTTTGAAAAACGGCGCAAAGACTCAAAGTATTCTTTCATAGTTCTCCTGGATGGTGCTTTCGATAAAGACCCGGGGGGTGTAAGTTATAGTTACATAAGTCTGTTACTGGGAGATCCATCCGGCAATTTGACAAAGATGCCTGAGTTTTGCAGCATACCTCTATCATATTCCGGTGATCTGGATGCTGATTACGAATATGTAATACCTTCAGTCATTAAACTGATGCAGTTGCATGTAAAAAATCTTGAGAAAGATCGGTTACCTATTTCATTAAACGGATTGAAGTACTACAACAAGACAGGTTTAAAAGGTAAGGTTTTATTATTGAATAAAGATAAAATGGCTCCAAACGCAGATTCTCCCGAGAAAATTCAAACAGTATATCAAAATACATTTAAATTACTTACGTCTGCTGAGATACAGAAGGAGCTTGAAACAAGCCCGGCTAATACATTTTTTCATTTTCATATAGGTCCTTCTAAGGATGCCGGAGCGGGAAAATGTTTCGAGATGTTATTTGATATTGAAGGCAACCTGTATTATTTTAATTCCCGGAAGATAACTAATGATAATCCGGATGGTTTTAATCTGAACGATTTTAAAAATATCAGATAACCAGATTTATTATCTTTTGTCTGTAAAAATAGCCGTTATCATAATAGGCACAGGTCTATGTTGAACCTGTGAATCATGTAACTTTTTGCAAAAGTTATACAACACTTCTTTTGTTCATTTGTTTTACTTTTAAGCTATTATGAATAGTTTAGATGTATCGTAGTATTTTATGAAAGATTTATTTCCGGATAATAGTCTATTATTCCAAAATTTGCAAGAATATGTTTAATAAGATAATTGTTTATGAGGCACTAAAGCGCAGCGAATTGCCTGAATCGAACAGGAGATTGACACCTCCTCAACATACAAGTGGTCAGGATAGTTTAATATCTCTGATGATTCACGATATCTTCGGTGGAGAAATCTTAAAGACACATATGAAAAAAAGCTGGCATTTTTATAACCGGATTGATGGTGAACGGGTCGATTTTACGGGATCAGAATCGCTAAAATCAGCCGGAGTTACCGGATTCGAAGATATTCCTTCCACCCCTGATGAGACTAATGATTATATTGATCAGGCAGATTATACCACTTTTTTCATGAAATTTGTACCAGCTTTCGAGGAAACCGTTGGTCTGGATAAGTACTCGCACAGTTTATCAACCTGAAAAATTTTATTTTTTCAGAAAAACTGGTTTATTTAAGATGGTTTGACAAATTGGACTGATAGATATCAGTCGTGATATACTATTTGTAATATGCCAGATCGAAGAACAAAATTATATTATCTCTGTTGCATAGAATTAAAAAGTGTTTGAGATTATGAAGTATAACCAACTGGGCAAAACAGGAGTGTTAGTTTCAGAGCTTTGTCTTGGAACTATGACATTCGGCGGAAAAGGGTATTGGAAATCAATTGGGCAACTGCCGGAGAATGAAGTAACGCAGTTAGTAAGAGTATCAATCGACCGGGGCATAAATTTCTTTGATACGGCTAATGCGTACTCCGAAGGGTTGGCAGAATTGCTTCTTGGCAAAGCTCTGAAAAATCTTGGGATTTCCCGTCAGACAGTCTTTATCGCTACCAAAGTCAGGTTGAGGATGGGAGAGGGGGCAAATGAGGTTGGATTATCTAAGCTTCATATTTTAGCTTCGGTAGATGAGAGTTTGCAGCGTCTGGGGCTTTCACATATTGATATGTTATATATTCATGGTGTTGATCCTGTTACATCGCTGGAAGAGACCATGAGGGGACTTGAAGATGTTGTAAGGTCAGGTAAAGTCCGTTACCTTGGAGTAAGTAATCATCCGGCATGGATGGTTATAAAAGCAAATAGCTTAGCCGGAAATCTGGGCTGGTCCAAATTTGTTGCTTCCCAAAATTTCTATAGTATAGCCAGCCGCGACATCGAGAGGGAGATTGTTCCTATGGCGCTAAGTGAAAATATAGGCATAATGCCCTGGAGCCCTCTGGCAGGAGGATTTCTTTCGGGAAAGTTCAGACGTGATAATAAAACTAAAGGCAATAACCGGAGAGATAATTTTGATTTTCCACCGATTAATAAAGATAAAGCATTTGATATTATAGATGTTATGGCCAGGATTGGCGAGAATCACAGTGCCTCCGTGGCCTGTGTAGCTCTTGCCTGGACAAAAGACAGACCTGGCGTTACGAGCGTCATCATAGGTGCAAAGAGTCAGGAGCAGCTCCTGGAGAATATTGCCTGCACCCTGCTCCAACTCACCCAGGATGAGTTAAAGGAGCTCGATGTTATAAGCGCTCTTACACCTGAATATCCGGGATGGATGGTTAACAGGCAGTTAACCGGAAGGTTCCCGGAAGCAAAGTAATGATCACAGCATCAAATCTAAGTATCCAGTTCGGGAAACGAATTTTATTCCAGGATGTTAATCTCATTTTTACCCCTGGCAACTGTTATGGTATTATAGGAGCAAATGGTGCAGGAAAATCCACTTTCCTGAAAATGCTGTACGGAGGTGTGGAATATCGTACCGGATCAGTTTCATTTGGCCATGGAGAGCGGTTGTCAGTGCTGAAGCAGGACCACTTTGAATTTGACGAATGTGTTGTACTTGATACGGTTATGATGGGTCATTCAAGGCTTTGGAGTATAATGAAGGAAAAGGAAATTCTTTATTCAAAAACTGATTTTTCAGATAATGATGGTATCAGGGCTTCAGAGCTGGAGGAAAAATTCACCGAGATGGACGGGTGGAATGCAGAGAGCAATGCATCGAGTCTTCTGAGCGGATTGGGGATAAAAGAGGAACAGCATCATATGCTGTTGAAAGAGCTTACAGGTAAAGAAAAGGTGAAAGTACTCCTGGCCCAGGCCCTGTTTGGCAAACCTGACAATCTCCTGCTTGATGAACCTACCAACGACCTTGATCTTGATACTGTAAACTGGCTGGAAAATTACCTGTCTGAATTTGAAAATACGGTACTTGTAGTATCACATGACAGGCATTTTTTAGATTCAATCTGCACTCATATCATCGATATTGATTTTGGCAGGGTACAACAATTCTCAGGCAATTACACTTTCTGGTATGAGTCGAGTCAATTAGCTCTAAGGCAGCAACTTGCTCAGAATAAGAAAGCAGAGGAAAAGAAGAAAGAGTTGCTGGAATTCATTGCCAGGTTCAGAGCTAATGTAAAGAAGTCAAAACAGACTACCAGCAGGAAAAAAATGATCGAAAAACTTAATATTGAAGAAATTAAGCCTTCAACCCGCAAATACCCCGGAATTATTTTCACTCCCGGACGTGAACCCGGGAATAATATTCTGACGGTGAAAGGGCTAAGCAAGAGTACTGAGGGCAAAACTTTATTCAGAGACCTTAACTTTATAATCAATAAAAATGACAAGGTTGTCTTTTTGTCAAGAGACTCAAGGGCCATGACATCTCTTTTTGAAATACTGAAGGGTCATGAGAAACCTGATCATGGATCATTCGCATGGGGTCAGACAATTGTAAAAGCCTATCTTCCTCTGGAGAATGAGAAGTTTTTTGAAAAGGATATTAATCTTATTGACTGGCTATCGCAGTACTCTGGCGACACCAGCGAATTGTACCTGAGAGGTTTTCTGGGGAAAATGCTTTTTTCAGGGGAGGATATCTATAAGAAGGTAAATATACTATCAGGTGGGGAGAAGGTCAGGTGTATGATAGCGCGCATGATGATCCGTAACGCCAATGTAATGCTTTTAGATACACCAACTAACCATCTCGATCTGGAGTCAATTCAGGCATTTAATAATACTCTTATCAGATTTAAGGGAAACATCCTGATGTCTTCTCACGATCATGCATTTATTCAAACTGTTTGTAACCGTGTAATTGAAATTGCACCCAAAGGAATGATTGACAAGCAGATGGAATATGATGATTTCATTTCAGATGAAAAACTGACGGAAAAGAGAAAGAGCTTATACTAGAAAACTGCAGAAAATTAATTCCTTTCTTCCTTAATATCACAAAATAGAAGGGTTATCGGTAAGCTAGTTTCAGTTTTATGGTAGTCTTTGTGATACCTATCATATCAGCGTTTCTTTGATAACCATTTTCTCCATTATTTTCTGTTCTGCTGCCATTCATTCCACCACCTCTCATGCCTCCACCTCGCATACCTCCGCCGCCCATTGCACCACCACGCATTCCGCCACCACGCATTCCACCGCCTCTCATCCCTCCATTGCCCATTGAACTATTATTTGAACCTGGAAGAGGATTGACCTTAATCTGAAAGTTGAATACTGTAGAGGAATCAGATGGAGTAAGCTCTTTTCTGTAAAAAGTTGAAAACGGAATTAATGCTTCGTAATTCATAATTCCCCTCGAGTCGAAATCTATTGATGCTGAGATACCTGTGTTATTCTGAGGGGACAAAGTAATTATTTTACCCAAATATGGCTTAAAGCCAACCAGTTGTATTTCTGTCGCTTCGGCAAGAAGTTTTAATTTAAATGCCGAACGGTCAGGTTTCAGGTAGTAGCCTTCTTTGGATGGCGGGTTCATATTTGACTTTATGTCAGTTACAGATACATTGCCAATAGGATACTTAATACCAACATCAAATGATTTTTTCCCAAGAGTATCGATTCTGAATTCAAGTCCTGACCTGAGAATTTTTGTTAGCAGAAACTCATTCGAAACGCTGCAAACAAAATATAGGTTATAATTGTCGTTCGAAATACTATAATTCATCCCGGTTTCCTGATCATAAAATCTTAATGGATTTGGCCATTCGGATATTTTGCCATCTATTGTGACTTTCCTGGTTTGCCAGTTAGATGAATTATATATCTTATTTGTGCATGAAATTAAAAAACAGACGACAAGAAAGAACAGAACTGGTTTTTTCATAGCTTTAATTATAAAATACCTGGAGTTTTATTCATAGCGAAAAGGTCGCTGACAATGGTTGCTCTCATAAAGTCACCCTAATTAGTAAAAAGATGGAATACAATTTCTGAAAGAATAGACAATTACGTGAACATAAATATTCCGTCAATATTTATTTTATTATTCGACAGACTCTCGAATAAATCCCGGAATGGCCGGCCTGCAATTTGCGGCAAAAAATCCTGACTACTCAACATGTTGTGATGTAAATACCGGCAGGGTAAATTTAAAATCGCTCCCTTTCCCTGCTTCACTTTCAACCCATATCTTTCCCCCATGTTTTTCAACGAATTCTTTACAAAGCAATAATCCTAAACCTGTTCCTGTTTCATTGGCTGTACCAGATGTACTAATAACCTGTGAAATATCAAACAATTTTATAATGTTTTCAGCTTTTATACCAATTCCATTATCTGAAACTGAAATTGTTGCGTTTTCAGAGTTTTCTTTTGTGCTGATGTTTATTGCTCCGCCGTTTCCGGTAAATTTTATTGCATTCGAAACTAGATTTCGCAATACAGTTTTTAACATATCAATGTCTGCAAAAACAAATATTTGGTCTGTCGTTAAGTAATTAATTGTGATTTTTTTTGTATTGGCAGTTGGGTTAAGAGTATCAAGCATATCTTTACAAGTAGTCGCGAAATTCAGTTTTTGTGGGTTAAAAGGAATCTTGCCGGATTGTGCCCTTGTCCACATCAGTATGTCTGACAGTAAATTATAGCTGTTTTGAGCTGCTATGTTAATATCATTTAATCGATCTTCAATTTCATCAATTTTGAGTTTGCGAATGTCGGCTAATAATAATTCTGAATAACCAAGAAGTGTATTAAACGGACTTATTAAGTCGTGTCCGAGGATTTGTAAAAACCGGTCTTTATCAGCATTCAGCTGTAGCAATTGCTTCTCGCTTTCTTTTAATGCTTCTTCTGCTCTCAGTAATTGAGATCCACTGATTGACGATACTCTGAACACAATTAAAACAGTAATAAATACAACCGAAAATAAAATCAGTGCAGAAGTAAGCGGGGGATTAATATCATTAAAAGAAAGGACATTGTCCAAAAAACCCTGCAAAATGACAATAAAAACAACAATAGGGAGAAACGATCTCAACAGCTGTCGTGTAACTTTATTATCTTTAAGAAGATTGAATGTCCAGAACTTCGCCTCTGACATCCGAAGTAATGTAATACTGAATAGAAGGAAACAAATCGCAGATGGTAATGAAACCGGGATTATAATACTTCCATACAGAAGAGGTGCGTTATATAGATATCCGATTAACAGGACTGATGATATTAGTCCGGTTAATAGTGAGAAACTACCACTTATATACCTGATAATATTGGTGCTGTTTTGTCGTATTCCTAAAACACCTATACATATAAAAATAAACAAAACTGAAGATATTGGTGACATACGACCCATCGGTACTTTGCCAAGCATTTCGGGATTCTTAATAAGAATATATTCAATGTCCCAGGTTAAATTGAAAAGATATTCCAGAAAAATAATTCCACAATAAACTGCATCAATAATTATTGCTATTGTCGATAGTGATATAGTTAATTCTGATTTTCCAATTTTATTATCAATCAGGAAAAGGATGACCAGAGTAATAAACATTACTAATGAAGATGGTGCTATGGGGAGGTATTTCATGGAAAATGATGCAATATGATTATTACCAGATAACCAGCCAATTAAACTTATTCCTGCAATAAACAGGACAAAAAACAGTAAGGATTCTTTTCCTTTAATCAGATGAAAAAATGCAGATTTTTCTGTATCCATGATTGCTGTTCTCTATTAATATTGAATTTGATTGTTTTTCTGAGACAGGAGTCTTTTTTTAAATATGGTGAAATGATCTAAATTGTTTATAATCTATATATCAACAACACTTAATTGTACATATTGGTTGTAATCGTTCGATAATTAAATGCCGAATCCGTATATGCAGAACAAACTTTACTGTTGCATCCGGCTGCCAGGATAAGAGCCAGAAGGAATAATACCTTTCACATATCGTGTAAAATAAAAGTAAATTCATTACTTAAGGACCATGGTTAATAAGCCGGAAACATTAACTTGTTGTCAACCCCAGTAAATCAATCCCGGAAGCTTGTTAAAAATAAACCGGCAGGATCGATTAAAATCGCTTTTTTGATGTTTCTTTAAATGAGTATCATCATAAAAAGCCTGAAATTGTGTCAAAATACTAAATTTTAGTCCTTATAATTTAACAGTTCGTCAAATTCGGAGATTTTAATCTTTGGTTAACGATGATTTCTTAATATGCATATAATCAATGTTCTATATCATGATATGACTGAAAAATCAAATTTCTTTCCTTGATTCTGATAAATTCCGGCTTATTTTTGACGAATTACTTCCATTATTATATAAACAGAAAATTCCTGGTTATATTCATCACCATTTCTTAAACCAACAAGTGTGAATCTATTCTATTTTCCCAATAAATGTACATTTACGACTTGACACGTATGTATTTACTTATTAAATTTATATCATAATTAAGAAAGTGAAACAGCGTCTTATTGAAATAACTTAGATATGAAGATTAGAGCGGCACTCTGGGTGAAATCAGAAACATCCTGACATGCTGCAAGACCCCCTGGCGAACGCCGGGGGTTTTTGCGTTTATATGAAAAACCGATCTTTCATAAAATATCCTTATTTTCGTAGTGATCAATTCTTAAGGGTATAAATTGAAAAAGTGCATACTTAATATTGTTGGCATTATGATAATGCTGGTTCTTTCTGAGCCGGCTGCCCTTTCCGAAATAAAAGATATCGGGACTCCCTTTATAAGGAATTTTTCAAAACTCGAGTACTGTCCATGACGGATTATTTATAATTGATAACAAGGGTACTCTGATACAGCATATAGATCGTAAAAAGGGGCTCCAGAACAACACAATTCTTAAAGTCTTTTCAGACAGAGCCGGCAATCTCTGGCTTGGTCTCGATAATGGAATTGACTATGTAACAGTAAATTCACCAATAACCTTTTTACAGCACCCTGATGGCTTTGGTGCAGGTTATACTGAACTGATTTATAAGGACAAACTCTACCTTGGTACAAATCAGGGGCTCTATGTATGCTCATGGGAAAATGAGAAGGCAGCGAGCGACTTTAAAATAATTCCCGGAACATCAGGGCAGGTATGGTACCTTGGTGTTCACAATGGTGTAATTATTTGTGGCCATAATTATGGCACATTCATTATTGAAGGGAAAAAGCAAGCCTGATCAATAATATCCCCGGCGGGTGGAAATATATCATTCTTAAAAGATATCCCGGGTACCTGATAGGTGGAACATACAGCGGACTGATACTTTTTAAATGGGAGAACGGTTCCTGGCATTTTGTAAGGAAAATTCCCGGTTTTAATGAATCCTTCAGGGTATTCGAGGAAGATGACAACGGTGATATTTGGATGAGTCATGGCTTTAAGGGTATTTACCGGGTCAGGATCAATGACAGGCTCGACAGTATAGTATCATCAAGGTATTACAGAAAGAAGGATGGGCTGCCTTCAAATTACATGCTCAACGTTTTTAAGATCAAGGAACGGATAATCTTTGCTTCAGACTCATCAGGTATTTATGAATATGTCCCTTCAAAGGACCGTTTTGAATATTCAGTCTATTTTGACCAGATCCTGAATCAACTGAAAGGCATCACATACCTTAAAGAGGACCCTCAAATGAATATATGGTATGTCTCAAATAATAAGATAGGTGTCTTCCGCATCCAGGAAGATTTCAGCTTCAAGCATGTTACATCTCCGTTTACATTGCTTGCTGGTAAGTTTATCCATGGATTTGAATCTGTATATCCTTATTCCGACGAACAAATCTTCGTAGGGATTGAGGAGGGATTTGCACACTACTCTCCTCACGCATACTTTAAAAGCTATCCTGATTTTTCGACCTATATCACACAAGTAGAAGCGATCAATCTGGATACCTCATTTTATTACAGCAACATCACTTCTGGAGCTGAAAAAAAGAATTTTGATTACAGTTTCCCATTTAAAAACAACAGTTTCAGGTTCTCTTATTCATCACCTGTATATGATAATCCGGGTAACATAGAATACAGTTATATGCTATCGGGTTATGACAAAGAGTTGTCAAAGTGGAGTAATTCTTTTACACAGGTTTTCAATAATCTGTCCGATGGGAAATTTGTTTTCAGGGTAAAAGCAAGAAACCAGATGGGAATCGAAAGTCTTTCTGATTCTTTTGAATTCACTGTTCTTTCACCCTGGTATAAATCAATAATTGCTTATATATCATACATTATATTCCTTATATCATTGATTTACTTCACGATATGGACTGTTAACAAAAGAATTGAGATCTCAGCGCGCAAGGAGAGATTGAAACATATGCGTGAATACAGGGAGAAAGAGAAAGAATATATTAGACAGGCGCTCATCTCTGAGAAGGAGATCGTGACCATGAAAAACGAAAGGCTTCGGATCGAAATGATCCAGCAGGATAAAGAGCTCGCAAACCAGGCAATGAATATGGTACGGAAAAATGAATTCCTGATCAGGATCAAGGAAGAACTCAAGGATCTTAAAAAATTGTCGCATGAGGAGCCTGCCGGTGAAAAAGTAAATGTCATAATAGCAAGAATAAACAAGGAGGTTGATTCCAACAAGCAGCGGGAGGTATTTGAGAAGGCTTTTGATGAGGTACATGAAGAATTTCTGGACAGGCTTAAATCAAAATACCCCGCTCTGACACCCACAGAGCTGAGGCTTTGCGCCTTCCTTAAGATGAATATTTCAACAAAAGAGATAGCTCCGTTAATGAATATTTCAGTCCGCGGTGTCGAGATCTGCCGTTACAGAGTACGTAAAAAGCTTGGAATTGACAGAATAACCAATCTTACAGGTCTGCTTATAAACCTTTGATTTTGCCATCCAGGTTTGTAGTAACTGTTTTTAATCCTGATGTATTAGTTTTTCAGTATTATTAAATATTATTTATTTGATAATGTGGTTATTATTTGTCTTGAGATGAAATAATGATGTAATGTAATTTCATTTGTGATGTATTTTTGACGTAATACTTATAACTACCCGGCTACCTTTTCTTCATAAATTTCATCCGGTTTTCGACAAGTTCAAAACTTTTTTGCGAACCGATTTTAAACTTAACCTCTAAACAAAACTCTATGAAGAAAATGAAACAGTTTTTCGTTACCCTTATCTTTATTCTTTGCTCCCTTACGTTGAATGCACAGGGGATCCAGGTAAAAGGGATAGTGACGTCAGCGGAAGATGGTCAGCCCATCCCTGGTGTCAGTATTTCAGTCAAAGGCACAACAACAGGCTTATTGACTGATAAAAATGGGGCCTTTGAAATAAATGTGTCCACAAATTCAACTCTTGTGTTTTCATTTGTTGGTATGAAAGCACAGGAGATCCTGGTAACCACCAGCACAACTCTTAATGTTGTTTTGGAATCAGTGATTTCACAGATTGATGAAGTAATTGTGGTTGGTTATGGTGTCCAGAAGAAAAGCCTTGTTACCGGTGCAATATCCAGCATTAAAGCTGCTGATATTGTAAATCTTTCCATTACAAGGCCTGAACAGGCTCTGCAGGGAAAAACAGCCGGCGTGCAGGTAATTTCTAACGGTGGTTCTCCGGGAACAGACATTAAAGTCAGAATCCGTGGCGTTAGCACAAATGGTAATTCGAATCCTCTTTACATTGTTGACGGTGTAAAGACCGGTGATATCAATTTTTTGGATCCTAATGATATCCAGAGTATGGAAGTTCTTAAAGATGCTGCTTCCTCTGCAATTTATGGTGCAGAAGGTGCCAACGGTGTTGTTATGATTACAACAAAAACCGGTACTAAAGGATTAAACGTGCTGAATTATGAATTCCAGACCGGCTGGTTGAGTGTTGCTAAAAAGCCAACTGTTACAACTGGTATACCTGGCTAGTTTTAAAGAAAGATATAGTGATACAAGGCAATATCCGTCGGGATGGTGCAAGCCTTTCGAAATTGCCAAAAATTGGACGTTGGGGTGTATTCCCATCATTTTCTGCAGGATGGATTGCTTCGAATGAAGACTTCTTCCCGAAATCTTTCATAAACTATGCAAAAGTGAGAGGTAGCTGGGGTAAAAACGGCAGCCTTTCAAATCTAGGCAGTTACAGTTATGTTGGGTTCATTACCAGTAATGGTTTACAATATCCACTGGCTGACGGTACATTAGGCATTCCTTCTGAACCGAACAGTTTGAACAATCCTGAGTTAACCTGGGAAAAAAGTGTTCAAACAGACATAGGACTTGAATTAAGGGCATGGAAGGACAAATTATCTTTCACGATAGATTATTACAACAAGAAAACTACCGACCTTCTTACTCCGAATACTCCTCCTTACGAAGCTGGCAACACTGCTTCTTTTATTAATGCCGGCGATGTTGTGAACAAAGGTTTTGAATTTGAAGTTGGCTTAAAAAACAATATAGGTGAATTACAGTATTCTGTCGACTTAAACCTGGCAACCAATAGCAACAAGGTTACTTTCCTGAACCCGTCTCTTGCTCGCCTGCTCGGTCCGAATGTTGGCCCGGGATGGAATGCAACTGCAACTGAAAAAGGTTATCCGATATGGTACTTCAGGGGTTATAAAACCAATGGAATTGATCCCGCAACAGGTGATGCCATATTTGTTGACACAAATGGTGATGATAAAATTACCTCTGATGACCAGACGATGATTGGAAATCCTCATCCCAAAGTAATGTATGGTGGTAATATAACCTTAAGTTACAAAGGATTAGATTTAAGTGTTTTCGCACAAGGTATGTCAGGGAATGATGCAATAATTGGCTGGATCAGGAATGACCGTGCTTATTGCAATAAACCTACTGTACTTACCGATAACCATTGGTCTCCAACCAACACAACCGGTACTATGCCCGGCGCAAATGCAAGTGCATTATCATGGAACAGCGACCTTCTTGTATTCGATGCATCCTACCTGAGGATACAGCAGATACAGATAGGTTATAATTTCCCGCATTCTTTGTTGCAGAGCATTAAATTAAGCGGCATAAGGGTTTATATTTCGTTTGACGATTTCTTTACTTTTACGAAATATCCTGGTTTTGATCCTGATGCTGGTACAGGTAATAATGCTGGTATTGGTATCGATCGCGGAGTTTATCCGGCCTCCAGGAAAATAATGCTCGGTGCCTCACTTTCTTTCTGATTCAACTTTAAATTTATAGGCAATGAAGACAAAAATTAAAAGAATTAATATAATTGTATTTGCATCAACACTCCTGTTGTTTGCATTCTCAGAAAGTTTTCTCGACACGCAGCCTCGTGGTGTACTGTCCGTGGAGAACTTTTATAAGACTGATGATCAGGCCGCAGCAGGTGCGCTTGATTGCTATGACCTTGTCCAGGACCAGCAATTTGGAACCTGGACCGGTTCTTATTTAGTAAGAATGGTATTAGGTGACGAAGTAATTAGGGTTTGCTGAGGAAGTTATTTAATGCACATATAATGTTAATAATCAACAATATATGTTAATATCTTTAGCTTGAATAAATAGTAAAAATGCAAATAAAAACATAAATT
>Ga0209748_1000801_pt1 | contig 16065 bp, 20 predicted proteins | sample BarGraIncu00421A_FD_185490 | JGI IMG/M metagenome (GOLD analysis project Ga0209748, IMG submission 185490) | Arctic peat soil microbial communities from Barrow, Alaska - Barrow Graham LP Incubations 004-21A (SPAdes) (version 2) | ecosystem: Environmental > Terrestrial > Soil > Wetlands > Peat... | reverse complement strand
TCCAAGAATCGTGGTTTTGGACCTCTCTTTCCCATTCGCTACACCCTATGTAGCATATGTAGAGTAGGTTTATTTATAACAACCTATAGTTGAATCACGACCTCAAATCTTTTAGAATACCACAAATCTTAAAAAATTCTTAATAGTTCCATTACAACATCCTATCGGACTATTGGTATTTGGTTTAATAGCCCTTCGCATGTTCAAAATATATTGGGAAAGACGACCGGGCCCGCTCTTCCGGCCCGGGCGACTCCATCTTCAAATATACTGCTGAATGAGACCTTCAGGCTCCAATATCCGGTTTCTCTCTTTGTTAAGGATCTTTGCTGCCGCGCTTTCGAAGTCGCTCTGGTAGACCATTGTCCTCTCTTCTCGAATAGCATACATGCCGGCCTCAGTAGATAGTGCCTTGAGATCCGCACCACTCGAGCCTTCCGCGAGGTCTGAAATCATTCTGAGGTTTACATCCGGATCCAGGCTCATGCCCGCTGTATGGATCCTTAAGATGGATTCGCGTGCATCCTTATTTGGCATTGGAATCTCAATGACTCTATCGAAACGGCCCGGCCGCAGCAATGCAGGGTCCAGCATATCCAGGCGATTGGTGGCGGCGATGAGCTTTACCTCGCCGCGAGCATCGAATCCATCCATCTCCGCCAGAATCTGCATCAGAGTCCTCTGCACTTCGCGATCTCCGCTGGTGGCTCCATCCATGCGGCGCGCACCGATGGCATCAAGTTCATCTATGAAGATTATTGCCGGCGACTTGCTCTTGGCCAGCTCAAATAGCTCGCGCACGAGGCGCGCACCCTCTCCGATGTACTTTTGCACGAACTCCGAGCCCACGACTCTTAGGAAGGTAGCTTCAGTGCTCTGGGCTACAGCTTTGGCGAGTATGGTCTTACCCGTACCCGGCGGCCCGTGCAGCAAAACTCCTTTAGGCGGCTCGATGCCTACGGCCGTGAAAAGGTCCGGACGCTTCAGGGGCAGCTCCACAATTTCCCTGATCTCGGAGATTTGAATGTCGAGCCCTCCAATCTGGGAGAAGCGCACATCAGGAGCCTCTTCGATCTCCATGCCAAAGACAGCTGGATCACGAGGCGACGGCAGGACGCACATAACAGCAAAGGACTGCTGGTTCAGGCCTACCTGGGCTCCGGGTTTGATCTTTTCATCAATAAATTGCGATAGATTTACAACGAATCTGGGTCCAGTGCTACTCTTAACTATCACTCGGTTCTCATCCAGAACATCAACTATAGTGCCCACGATCATGGGACCGACGCGCAAGCGCTCCAGCTCGCTGCGGAGCTTGCGGGCCTCTCGCTCGAACTTGAGCTTTTGATTCTCAATGAGCCTCTTCTCGCCTTCCACGCGGTCCTTCTGCTCACGCAGCGCCAGGTTACGCTCTTCAAGCTGGCGCATACGGTCCAGGATGTAGCGCGAAAAGTCCGCGCCGGCCTGTGACTCATTCATGCCTTCTCCACTATCCATAATTACAAAGATTATTAAACTCCGACCCCTATAAAGGTTTCCGAAATGACCGAGAAGCAATGCGAGATTTGCGGTGCTGAGATCTCTGGTTTACCCCAAAGGATAGTGATCGACCGCTCAACGCTGGACGTATGCAAGAGCTGTGCGCACTTCGGAAAACCGGAAGACAAATGGACCCCAGTTCCGAGGAAGATGGTTCCCGTGGAGAGGGCCTTCATAGTAAAACGGCCCCAGCCTCGCGACCATTTCAAGGATTTGGTAGAGTTGGTCCCTGAGTTCGGGCGCAAGATCAGGAACGCACGCGAGGCCCTGGGTATGTCGCCGGAGCAGCTAGGCGTGAGAATCAAGGAGAAGGCGACCCTCTTAAAGAAGATCGAGAGGGAGGACATATCTCCTGAAGACGAGGTTAGAAAGAAACTGGAGAAGGAGCTGAAGATCAAGCTAACCGACCAGGCAAGCGAATCCCGGGTCAAGGCCGGGAGCGCAGGCAGAGGATTGACCTTGGGTGATATTGCCAGCATCAAGCGGAAATAGGAAATGATCGCCAGCGCGTCTCGTTTTATCATCGGTGGAGGAGTGATAGTCTACCCCACCGAGACCGTTTACGGCTTGGGCGCCAATGCTCTCGATGAGCAGGCGGTGATGAGGGTCTTTCAAATCAAAAAAAGACCTCTTTCCATGCCCATTTTTTTGGCTGTCTCAAACTTTGATATGCTGAGGAATGTGGCCATAGTCACCAGAGAAGACCTGGATCTTCTAGAAGAACTTTTGCCGGGGCCGGTTTCAGTTCTTGTCCGGCGAAAGAGCGTAGTTCCGGATATTCTCACCTCTGGCTCCCTATTTGTCGGCATCAGGTATCCAGACCATGAAACGGCTCTGAGGATCATCGATCTGGCTGGACCCATAACCTCCACCAGTGCCAACCGGACCGGAATGCCCGCACCGACAAATGCTGCCTCGGTCTCTCGCGAGATTGAAGATCGAGTTGATACGATAGTGGATGGGGGAAAATGCAGTTACGGCGAGCCCTCCACTCTGCTGGATCTGGAGAAGAGAGAGATCATTCGACCGGGCGCAGGCCTGGATAAAGTGATGAAGGCGATAAGGTGAATGCCCGCATAAGAGACTTCTTTGAGACCAAAGCAGGCTGGATATTTGCCGTCTCTGACTACAACCACCCGGAAGGTCTTCGCTCCCTTCTTCGTTATGTGCCCGATGTCACAGGAGAGCGCAAGGTCGATGGCAGATGTTTTCGCAAGATGGACTTCGATCAGGGGTTTGAGTTTCTAAAGCGTGTCCAGCCTGATTATGTTCACGACCTCCATGTTGTTCCTGAATCGGATGTGGTCAGGTATTACCAACCATCCGAGGGCTTGAGATCAGTGGCCAGGAAGGACCCAAGAGTTATGAAGATTGCCACGATTCTGCAAGAAGGAGGCGTTCCCTGGCAAGAGATGGGCATCACCGGTTCCATGCTATTGGGGCTTAATAGTTCGAGCTCAGATATCGATTTCGTAGTCTATGGACCCATGTGGTGGAAAGCGAGGGCAATTGTAGCGCGAGCTAAGGCCAAAGGTTTGATTGAGGATCTGGATGAATTCACCTGGAAGAAGATCTATTCCAAGCGAAAGCCGGAAATCAGCTTTGAAGAGTTCATGACGCATGAGAAGAGAAAGGGAAATCGAGGAATGATCGATGGCACTTACTTCGACCTGCTCTTTACCAGGGACTGGAACCAGATCTGCCAGCAGTCTGCAGGCAGGCCCATAGGCCCCAGCCTGATTGAGGCCAAAGTAATAGAAGCAGAGTTTGCCTTCGACAGTCCAGCCATCTTCCATTTGGATCATTCGGAGGTAAGAGAGATATTCTGCTTCACACATACCTATGCCGGCCAGGCCCTGCCCGGCGAGATGATAGAGGCGAAAGGCGTATTGGAAGAGACGGATCAGGGCCAACGACTGGTTGTAGGAACCACGCGCGAGGCACGAGGCGAATGGATCAGATCGCTAACGCTCCTTGAAGGCGCAACTTAAAGTTTTTGATTAATATTACGAAAGAGGTCGTTAAAATGCTGCAAGTTCGTCCCTTTGATATTGAGATAGGTCAGCACAAAGTCATGCTTAACGTAGTGGACGCCAGAGAGAGAGGGCTCAATGCCGGAGATCGCGTCAGGGTAAGGACAAAGGGTGCCGGGACCACGGCCATACTCGACACCACCCTGGAGATGGTCAAGGTGGGCGAGATCGGCATCTTCACTGAGGCTCTGAAAGATCTGAAGAATCCCGTCACCGTGGATGTGCTACCAGCACCGAAGCCCGCCTCCCTTTGCTACATAAAGAACATGATGGACAAGAAAAAGCTCAATGAGGACCAGATCCGAACCATAGTGCAGGATATTGTCGACAACAACCTCAGCGAGATTGAGCTTTCGGCTTATGTTACAGCCTCTTACATCCACAATATGGACTCCGAGGAGGTCATGTGGCTGACCAAGGCCATGATCGAGACAGGCGAGCGAATTCATTTCGACACCCATCCGATCATGGACAAACACAGCATCGGAGGCGTTCCGGGCAATAAGGTGTCTCTTCTTATCGTGCCGATAGTTGCAGCTGCTGGCCTTCTCATTCCTAAGACCAGCTCGCGAGCCATAACCGGTGCAGGCGGGACAGCGGACCTGATGGAGGTTCTGGCACCAGTGGAGTTCAGCGCCGATGAGATCAAGGAGATCACCGAGAAGGTAGGCGGAGTCATCGTTTGGGGAGGAGCCACGAATATCGCTCCAGCCGATGATAAACTGATCAAAGCGGAATACGCTTTATCCATCGATCCCTATAGCCAAATGCTTGCCTCGATTATGGCCAAAAAAGGGGCAGTCGGTGCGGACGCTGTTGTGGTGGACATGCCGGTAGGACCCGGCACTAAACTCGCAACTGCCGAGAATGGTCGGTCGCTGGCCAAAGACCTCATCGACCTGGGAGAGCGCCTGGGCATCCGCGTGGAGTGCGCCATGACCTTCGGGGGATCGCCCGTAGGCCGAACCATCGGGCCAGCCCTGGAGGTGCGAGAGGCACTCACGGTTTTGGAGAATAAGGGCGGACCAAACAGCCTGAAAGAGAAGAGCCTCTCACTGGCCGGCATCCTTCTGGAGATGGGAGGAGTAGCGGGACGTGGGGATGGCTATAATGCGGCAGAGGAGATTCTCACCAGCGGAAAAGCCCACACGAAGCTTATGGAGATCATCGGAGCTCAAGGCGGCAATTCACTTGTCAAGAGTGAGGATATTGTTATCGGCGATCATTGTGAGGATATTTTAGCTCCGGCAGGAGGCTATATCGTGGCTTTCTTCAACAAAAGGCTGGTGGAGCTGGCCCGCATGGCAGGCGCGCCCGCGGATAAGAAGGCAGGAGTTATAATCCATAAGAAGATGGGCGAAAGGGTAAAGAAAGGCGAGCCTTTGATCACCATCTGCTCCACCTCGGATTGGGAGCTTGAAAGCGCAGTAAAAGATGCCCGGAGGCAGATGCCCATCGTTGTAGAAGGCATGCTGCTGGAGAGATACCCTCGCATCACTGAGCTCTAAGGATATGGATTGGTATGAGGGCTAGCGTTTGATCAAAGAGGAGTCGGAAATGTTGGTCGCAATAACATATCATGAGGATTTTGGCAAGAACGGATTCAGCGTACTAAAGGAAAGGGTCCGGCCATCCTTCGAAAAACTGATGGAATCGGGGCTGGTGGATGGCATTGAAGTACAAGTATTTCGGGCGAAACCCGCTCCTTTGGAGCTTGTCGAGAAGGCTCATACTGCGGCCCATATGGCCAACATGCAGACAGATCCATATAGAGAGGTGGCTCTTCTCTCAGCTGGCAGCGTGGTGATGGCGGCAGAGATGGTCGCCACCAGCCAGGCCAGATCAGCCTTCGCTTATACGGGAACCGCCGGACATCATGCCTCTCGAGGAAGCTGCTGGGGATTTTGCTATTTCAATGATGTGGCGATCTCCATAGAGCGCCTGCGAGAAATGGGCATAGAGCGTTTCCTCATAGTGGATGTAGATCCTCATTTTGGTGACGGCACACGCGACTTTTTCAAAAACGATGCCAACGTCTTTCATATTAACCTCCATAGCGGCACCGGAGAAGAGCACGACCCCGAGAGAAACAACTACGATATAGGCCTCACATTTGGAGGCAGCAATGAGCGATTTCTTGATGCTTTAAAGAGTGCTCTTGAGTTGGCCAAGGATTTTGACTTTCAGATAGCTTTCGTCATTTTCGGTCACGACTCTCACCAGGATGATTATGGCGGCTTCAACCTTACATTTGAAGCCTATCCCAGGATGACGCAGATGATCATGGAGGCTGTGGGCAAGAGGGGTCTGATCTTCGTACTGAGCGGCGGATCATGCGTGCATGTAGCAGAACGAGCGATTCCTGACGTCGTCCGGGTCTTATCGGGAAGGTGGCCGTCTTGAGGATGGCTTCCAATTGCTATCCCTGCATCCTGGACCGGGCCGAGTTTGAGTGCGATCTCGTCTTTTCCAGGGAAGAGGAGAAGAAGGCGGCTATAGAGGAGCTGCTGGACTACATGGCCTGCCATAAGGGAGGAGTGCCGGCATTAGTGGGAACGGAGCGAGAGGTCATCATCAAGAGGCGCAGCGGAAGTTCGGACCCGTATCAAAACCTGAAAGAGGAGAGCAATCACGTGGCAAGAGATCTCCTGCCCATGGCCGATGAGTTCTTCGAAAAGGCAGACGACAAGATCGAGGCCTTGATACGCATCGCTGCGGCCGCAAATTCCATGGAGTTTGGCGTCAAAGGTCATGATTTTGACAACTCCACATTTGGAAGGGTCTTCGCAGATACGCTTCGCGAGAAGCTGCAGGCCGATATGGTCGAATTGAAGAGGCGCCTGCAGGTATTTAGCAATATTTTCTATCTGACCGACAACTGCGGAGAGGTCGTCTTCGATCTATTCGTGATCGGAAAACTTAGAGAGATGGGCAAATGCGTGGTCGTTGGATCAAAGTCCGAGCCGGTCCTCAATGATGTCACAGTCAGTGAGCTTAAGGGAATGACCGATGTTGATGTTATACCAACAGGCAGTGTAGTGGGAACGGCAATAGATCATCTAAGCCCTGAGGCCTCGACTCTTTTGTTCGACCCTGACTGGTTGGTCTTATCCAAAGGCATGGGCAACTTCGAGACCATTTCTGAATTCGACGAAAAATTAAGAGGGCGGATCATCTACATTTTGCGGGCCAAGTGCGAGCCCGTTGCGACGCAAATGAATGTACCCAAGGGAACACTGGTGGCAAAATCAATCTAGCGGATTCGAATTGATCTAATGCATTGATTTAGAGGCCAGGGGAATGGTGATGCTTGTCATCATCATCCCTCAGAGCTCTTGCCTCAGCAATAATTCATGTCCACTTCTTCGACGCCTTGCTCTTCGGGCTCTTCCGTCATCGGCTCCATTAAGGAGATATCAATGTCAAGATGAAATAGCTTTTTTATGGCATCCAGCAGATTTGTCGCCGCCGGTATATCCACCGGGTCAGCTCCCGTGCTGGTACCTAGCAGACAGAAACCGCGCATACCATACAAAGGAGCAAGCCCCGCTAATAGGCCGTTTAGTCCTCCAATGGCTCCACTGTGCAGCAATGGGATCTCGGAATTGCCTAAGGCTGCGGCTGATTCAGGATCCGTGGCCGCACCAAGTATCGTCTCATTTGTATCTCCGACGTAGGCCGCCAGGGTGATAACATCTGTGACTCCCTCCGCGTGAATGGCTTCCAGGATATTCCCTGCCAGCTCGTGCATTCCCACGACGTCCAGGGGCTGGGCATCCCCTGATAGGATGAACATGTTCTGTTTCTCACGGGGTCGCAACAGTTCGGCATGCATTAATTCTGCCAATCCGCTCGAGACCATGACTTGTGGCGGAAAGCTATTCGAAAAAAAGGATTTCATTGTACTGCATTCCAAGGCGGTGCCCAGATAATCGGCAGCTACTTTGCCAACGCTTCCGATCCCTGGAAGACCGCAGATGCAGACGATACCAGACTCAAACATCAGAATGGCGGTTGGCGTGCAGCTATAACATACTTTCGCCAACCCCCTGCATAGTCAGATTTATTGAGTTCCTTTCACTCCCCTAGAGCCTCAATCATCCAGTTGATCTTATAAGTCTGATTTGTTGCCGCAATGGTTCTCTCTGCGGGCTCTAATATTCCATTGCCGAAGTAGAATGATTTGCCGGTTCCACTGTCTTGCTCCCTGAGAATCTCCATGCTTGCGCGATCGTAAAAGACTACATAGAAGTCTCCGGTTACGGGCAGTGCAGGTATCTCTATTACGCCAGAGACGGGACCTGTCGGAGACAGGAAGTAACCATTCTGTGCGTCTGCAAATTTATAGAGAAGATTGAGATCCTTGTCCCTTATCTCAAGGAGGAAATTCTTATCCGATGGGAACGTTTTAGTAGTATTATTGAATCCGCTCCAGCCAGCTACCTGCACACCTCTGAGCTTCCAGCCGGCTTTGGGAGCAGTGAACTTCACAGCCTCACCTATGTGCAGACCATCCAGGCCAAATTCACTTAGTATGGTGAATAGAGAAAGATTCATCAGGGAAACATTCTTTCCACTATCTTCTCTTAGTATGGTAAGCTTTGGCGCTGTTGTATCTGCTCCAAGAACGCTGATGCATAGAGTCAGGCAACATAGACAAGCAACCAATAATATTGTCTTCTTCAAATTATCACCCCAATATAGATCATTTGAATTTTATCCATATAAAGATTCTGATGAAAGGCTGGAATGTATTTCCCTATCTGCAAGAAATGCGAAAAACATTTTTGCAGGTCGGCATTTTATCCGTTTCTCCGACCTGCAAAATCGGCCTGGTTCTTCTATTCGCCGACAGCTCTGATGACCCAGTTAAACTTATAGGACTTGTTACTCGAATCCTTGAAACTTGCAGGAATCAGTTCTCCAGTCGTACTGTCGTAGAAATAGGAGTTTCCAGTTCCATTTTCCACTTCTCTTTCTATAACCATTGTGCCTCGATCATAGAAGATCACATAAAAATCTCCAGTCACTGGAAGAGCAGGTATATCTATTCCTCGAAGAACTGGAACGGAATAAGTAAAATATGCATTTTGCATGTCAGTCGTCCTGTAAAGGAGGTTTAGATCCTTATCCCTGATCTCGATAAGGAAGTCACTTGCTTGAGGGATTGAATTTGGCGTCCCATTGTAACCATTCCAGCCAGCGATGCGTATCTGCATTAGCTTCCAGCCGGGCTTAGGTGCTGTGAATTTGACGGCTTCACCTGCTCCAAATGCATCGAGCCCCCAATCAGTCATTGCGGTGTAAATTGACAAATTCATCTTAGAGAGATTTGTTCCGCTGTCCTGCTTGAGGACTACCATCTCTGGAACAGCACTGCCTGCATTATTTTGAGCCATGACAATGCTCATTAGAGTCATGAAATAAAGGGCAGAAATCAATAAGATCATCTTTTTCAAGCGATCACCCAAAAGAGGGAATTTAATCCGTTCTTTATATAGATGATGCTAGATTACTTTGCAGAGACCGGAGACGAAAAGAGGTTCTGACCTATTTGTTCATGATGCCATTCAAAAATCGAGACGTATTGAATCACGTCAGGCATAGAGTTTGAGCTATGAGCAGCAATATTCCAAATAATGATACGCAAGGAACGCTTGTTATACGAACAGCAATAGAAACGATCCTTGATGGTTGAATAATTATATTTATAGATATTCATATTGTCAATCGAGCATAAGAATGTTTGAAATTTCATACTAAGTATGCATATCCGAAATCCTTTTATAATCAGAAGTGATTTCTGAGATTTGGTGAATTAATGCATATTCCTGATGGATATCTGGGGCCATATACCTACATTGCATTCTGGATCATAATGTTCCCCATCTGGTATTATGCGGGAAAAAGGCTCAGTGCAGAGCTTAAGTCGAGGCAGGTCCCTCTGCTGGCGCTGGCAGCAGCGTTCACCTTTGTTATTATGATGTTCAATATTCCGATTCCAGGAGGTAGCACCGGCCATGCTGTGGGAGGCGCAATTATCGGCATTGTCCTGGGACCTACGGCGGCGGTAATTGCCATCACTGTGGCACTGGTATTACAGGCGCTGGTGTTCGGAGATGGTGGAATAACGGCCATTGCCGCCAATTGCTTCAACATGGCTGTGGTCATACCTTTCGTCGCCTTCTACACCTACAATCTCATCAGCAATGGCACGGTTATCACATCCAGAAGAAGGGTGATCGCAGCGGCCTTAGCCGGCTGGGCCTCTCTGACAATAGCCGCAGCATTTACCGCATTTGAATTTGGAATTCAGCCGATCTTGCATCATAGTACAGAAGGCGTTCCGCTCTATATGCCGTACTCACTTGGTGTAACATTACCTGCTATGATACTTGAGCATGCTTTTGGTTTCAGCATTCTGGAAGCTCTGATAACAGGGCTGATCTTTTCGTACATCCAGAGAACGGATACATCTCTATTCTATGGAGAAAGATCTCTTGCGAGAGAGAACAAAAGGAAGAAAACAGCATCAACGTGAGTTGAAACAATGGATAAGACGTACAGAAATCTTGCTATCAGCCTGGCATTGCTAATAGTTCTGGTGCCTCTGGGTCTCTTTGCCGCTGGCGAGACCTTCGGTGAGTGGGGGCCACAGGAGGTTAAGGAGAGGCTCGGTTTTGTGCCTCCCGGCATGGAGCAGCTCTCAAATTTTTGGAAAGCTCCATTGCCGGATTATGCATTGCCCGGAGGCCATGAGTCTACGACAGCAGCCGCGGCAACATACATCCTGTCGGCAGTGATTGGCGTAGCGGTATGCGGTGGCCTGCTTTATCTCGTGGGAAAGAGGATTGCAAGAGATTAGGGCCGGCCGTTAAGGAGAACAATGATACCGGACTGGATGAAAGAAGTGGATGTCGGTCCTTGCCAGTGCTCGGCGATATATCACGGCAAGAAGGGATTCGTTGGAAAGACGATAGATGGGATTTTCGGCTTTCTGGAAGAAGCCTTTATCTCGGAGAGCAATTCTCGGCGAAGCGGCCTCCTGCAGAGCCTGGACCCGAGGGCCAAGCTGATTTCCATCCTGGCCGTGATATTCGCTACCAGTCTGATAGGAAACTTGAGAGTATTGATATTTATCTATGTACTTACTCTCATATTTGCGTATCTCAGCAAGATCGAAGTCGGTTTCTTCATCAAGCGGGTCTGGCTCTTCATACCCGTATTTGCGGGCATTATCGCCTTACCCATGATCTTCAATATCTTCCTCCCCGGCGACCCTCTATTTCAGGTAGCATACCTCGGACCGGGAGCTCACCTGGGACCCCTAAAGCTTCCGGAGAGCTTCTTCATCACCCGGCAGGGCCTCAATGCAGCGGTGATCTTTACCATGCGCGTCGCAACCTGTGTTTCTGCTGTTGTCCTGCTCTTCATCACCACGCCCCAGCAGATCCTTTTCAAGTCACTACGAACTGTGGGCGTTCCTAAGCTCTATGTCCTCACAATGGAGATGGCCTATCGATACATATTCCTCCTGATGGATCTGGTACGCGAATTGTATGTAGCTAAGAAAGCTCGGACCATTAGGGCAAGAGGCATGTTCGATGAACAAAAATGGGTTGGAGGACGAATGGGCTACACTCTGATACGATCTCTGGATATGAGCGAGAAAGTTCATATGGCCATGATGTCCCGGGGATTCAGCGGTGATGTTCATATCATGCAGGAGTTCAAGATGCAAAATCGCGATTATATTGCTGGTGCAACAGCTATAACATTGAGTGTGGTTCTTGTGTTGATCTCTGAAAATATCATCCGGGTATGAGAAAATGGAAACTATATTTGATTTGAGGAATGTCTCTTACTCATACGTGGGAAAGATCCTTGCGCTAAAGGATGTATCACTCAAAATAAACCGTGGGGAGCGGGTCTCCATAATCGGCTCCAACGGCAGCGGCAAATCAACATTACTGGCGATTCTGAACGGGCTCGTTTATCCCACCTCAGGGGAGTTCTATGCCTTTAATAATCAGATAACCGAAGAGGTCTTTGACGCCATTAAAGACAATGAGTTCAGGTCCTATTTCCGCACCAAAGTGGGATTCGTCTTTCAGAACTCGGATGTTCAGCTCTTTTCGCCTACGGTCTTCGAAGAGATTGCTTTTGGACCTCTGCAGCTTAACATCCCGCCTCGAGAGGTAAGAACCAGAGTAGAGGAGGTCCTGGAGATGATGGAGATCTCCAAGCTCAGAGACCGATCGCCTCATACTTTGAGCGGAGGGGAGAAGAAGAAGGTATGTATAGCCACAGTTCTGGTTAACAATCCCGATGTTCTATTATTGGACGAGCCCTCTGCTGGCCTTGATCCCAGAACTCAGCTCTGGCTGGTAGAGCTTCTCCAGGACCTGGGGCACGCAGGAAAGACGGTGGTCACGGCGACCCATGACCTGGAGATCATAGATATGATCAGCAAGAGAGCCATTGTCATGGGCGAGGATCACAGGGTCAAAATGGATGACAACGCCAAGACCGTGCTTTGTGATTATGAGCTTCTCATGGCCTCAAACTTGATTCATGAGCATATGCACATTCACGGCAAACTGGTGCATGAGCATTTGCACGACCATGAGGAAGAGCACAAACACGGTCATTTGACCGCAAGATGAAAATGATCTTATTGAGCCCAATTTGGGATAGACTCAAATATTTTGCGAGTCATGTAGGTATCTATGATAATAGCAGTTTCTGATGTCCATCTGGGAGAGACGGGTTTTCAAGAACAAGACCGACAATTTTCGAACTTCCTCGACTATGTCCAGAATAGTTTATTGAAAGAAGGAGGCGACCTTGTACTGTTGGGGGATATATTCGATTTCTGGAGGGGGGATTCTGTAGAAGTTCTGGAAGAATATAGTGGTATCATTGAAAAGCTTCTTAATTTTCCCAGTTACGTTAATGTTCATTATATTGTCGGGAATCATGACTTTTACGTAAATGAGATACCCGAATACTTTAATGAAAAACCATTTAAATTTTTCGGGAAGAGCATGAGAATCAAAGATGTTCAATGCTTCAGATTTATACACGGATAAAAACTCGAAGTGATGACCAATCCCTACAATAAGGATATGGAACTCTATGAGTCCTTAGCCAGAAGATTGTCCTATCATGCCGGCATAACAGGTCATGCAGCAAGCGATATATGGCATGTGCTTACTTCCCTAACTCAGCATGAAAGTGAATACATAAGTTCGATGTTGAAAGATCCATCATCAAGACTGAATGGCGATCACCAGAGTGAAGATAAGATTGGAGCCTTTTCCAAGTCGAAAACCAGGCAGTTTATACTGGGCGGCAAATTTGACTGGCTTGTATACGGACACACTCACCATCCATTCATTGATGGAGGTAGCAGAACCATAAATACCGGATCATGGGGACGCGATCAGGATCCAAAAGAGATGTGCTATCTGAAGATAGAGAATGGTACACCGGAACCAATGATATGGTCTTCGTAGTGATGGTCTTCGCAGGGCCTGAGGTTTTCATCGGTCAGATCGGGTTCTTCCAAATTCATCAACTGCTTTTTTACAGCCACTCCAACCATAATGCCCTTCAGGAAGGCGGATCGTCCTTCTTCTAGGATAATATTGAGGACTCGCCAGATAAAAAGGAAAGAACAGGGGAAAAATTCCACTCTAATTGTAAACTCTTGGGAACTGGACCTGGGTTGGTGCCTTGAAGCCGGTGCAGTCAAAGACGCCAGTTACCGACTTGAAGGGCATCTTATTCCCATAGTTCATGTCCGCGAAGCCGCCGAAACAGATCGGAAGCTGACTGAAGCTTACCGGAATTACTTCGTTCAAAGGCACATGGATATCAAAATCGTGACTGGCCGAAAAACTAATAGATCCACTACTACCCGAGATATGGACATCTATCGATTGTGCTCCAGGAACAAGAATTAAGCAGGCCATTAAGCCCAGCAACCAAGATAACCGCAACAAGTCAATCCCTCCGAAGAGTCAATGAGCTAATCAGGTTAAAAGCCTTTAGTAAGATTAATAAATTCTTATTCTGAAAGTTTTATGTCATTTCTGAGAAGAACCAATTGTTGCAGTTTGGCAACGGTGCGAAGATATCCACATGCCCTCATCAATCGATATTTTTTTATCTAAATTTACACGCTTGCTTCCCTATATGTTTCATCTGTATTAGCCCCATGCGAGATGCAGAACGGGTCTAAACCTGAAAAAAGGCAAACATTTTTCCTAAAAATTGATCAAAGCCTGGCTAAACTCCAGGCTCCGCATAACAGCAGGTCATACTACGGGCTCAGCTTCTTGTGACGGAAGCGATAAATTTACCGGGAAAAGTTCTAATCGTTATGATCGCAATGAAAAGCTAACTTGCTCAATTCAAGACCTACAACGAAATATCCATATCCAATGTGTGGAGATGGCCTTGTATCTCCCCCAGTCTCGCCGAATGGAGAGATATAGGAGACGGATTGCCCCCAAGGTCCTTCGTCTATCGCACTCCCCTCTTGGGGGATTGGGGGTCTAGCCTGTCTCAATGGCTCATGTATTCGAAAAAGAATGAACCAATAGTAGATGGATTCATGAGAATGCCTTCGATTATCAGGAATAGGTTTTTTGCATGCAAGTTATCCCTAAAGTTTATATCCGAATCATAAGCTTACTTTAATCGGTCACTAAATGTCAACGAGATTTGTAGCCTGTATTGTTTTGCTATTTACTGTGCTGCTTGTAAGTTGCACGGGAGTGGTAAAGGGACTCAGCGACAATCCACCGGCTTCCATTAAAGACGTTCATACAGACCTGCAAGGTCCAGACCGCTTTGTGGTTTGTTTCACACTTCACGATAATGCTATGGTTGATACGATATCCGATGGGAAGGTCACTATAGAAATTATCCAGACCCCATATTTGAGTTATAAGGGTAGGCCAACTGTGTTATTCAACCAAACTAGTGAAGTGCAAAAGACCGACTTCAATGAGGCCACTCTCGGTGCAAGGCAATATTGTTTCGGCCCTATTTCGAATTCGCAGTTTAGCGAGTTGAATCCCATGGGCGCTAACTATGCCGTTGTCAATATCTATTTCATAACACCAAATGGTAAAGTACTCTCAAGCCAATGTGATTTGCCAATACCCCTGTAATGTGCCACGTAATAAGGCTAATGATTGGCCAAAAGGAGTTTAGGGGCGGACGGGAGATAATTTGATCGTTTTCAAAGACAAGTGTCTGGAATTGGCCTATGTTAGATAGCGTTTTTCAGATGGCGCAGTCGAAAATTGTATATTTTATCTCCCGTCAGCGACTTAGTCCAGAGAATGGAGTGGATATAGGAGACGGGTCGCCCAAGGGTCATTTCCCACATCGCACACTCCTTTTGGGGGATTTAAGGTATCTTGCATGTCTCCAATGCGCATGTTATCGAAATTGAACAGACCCGTAGTTGCGGATGCGGTGGAGAAATGCTGTTACGTAGTTCATGTAGGGCGTCAAGGCACCTTAGCTACGTAGAAATTTGTGAGTACAGGAATTACTCAATGTAACCCAGTTCTTTGGCTTTGTTAAGTGCAATCTCTGATTCAGAGTCGCAGTTGAGTACTTTTAGCGTCATGCCCTTGTTGTACCAAGCAGGTGCATTGAGTGGATCGATCTTTATCGCGGTCTCAAAACATTCCGTGGCTTTCTCAAATCGCCCAAGTAGACCAAAAGACACGCCCTTGTTGCTCCAAGCATCTGCCTCCTTAGGATCGATCTCAATAATTGCGTCAAAACACTCGATAGCTTCCTGGTGCCTACCAAGATCGTCAAGAGCTACGCCTTTGTTGATCCATGCTAATGTATCACGAGGAGAAAGCTCAATGGCTTTATTGAAGCACATGATGGCTTTCTGCTCTGCACCCAGATTGCTAAGAGCAAGACCTTTATTATTCCAAAGATCCACATCCGTTGGAGACAGTTCTAGAGCCTTATCAAAACACTTGATAGATTCTTTGAAGATCCCTTTATCAAAGAGCTCATCCCCTTTGTCTTTCCATTTACTTGCTTTTTGGATAGGCATACAGGTGATATATCGTGATACTCCAAAAAGATTTGGATCAAAAAGATATCGATAGACAAGATTGATTCCTAAACAGAACTGTTTCTCTCTGAGTCAATATAAAATAGTAGATCCTATGTATCATTTTTTGAATATAGGACTACTATCAAAAATCCAAATGACCAGAATTAGCCCGGTCCAAGGATCGAAAAAGAAAATCATTCTCATTGACTGCGTGCAACCTGTTCAACTCTAAAGCAGCCCAATGCGGGACTATATAAAGAATGGTTTAGAAGATTACCTGCGCATGGAGTCCACAATAGATATCGTGAACGTGGTGGCATCCACTAAGCTGGCGGAGGCGTTCGACCTGCCTAAGATCGAACTCGATCTGGAGGGCGCGGAGTACAACAAGAT
>Ga0209748_1000799_pt1 | contig 16090 bp, 17 predicted proteins | sample BarGraIncu00421A_FD_185490 | JGI IMG/M metagenome (GOLD analysis project Ga0209748, IMG submission 185490) | Arctic peat soil microbial communities from Barrow, Alaska - Barrow Graham LP Incubations 004-21A (SPAdes) (version 2) | ecosystem: Environmental > Terrestrial > Soil > Wetlands > Peat... | reverse complement strand
GGGAGGCGAGCCGTTCTTCTCACGCGAGGAGATAGGCATCCGCGACATCAGGGACCTGGTGTAGAGGTGGCGCGCGTCAGGCAGACCCTGCCCGTCGGGCACGGAGAGGTCGTCACGCGACCCGACTACGGCGACTGGGCCTCGCTCGCGCGCGAAGGTGCGCGCGTGTCCGCCACGTGGGACGCCAGTCTGTGCGGCGTGCCCGTCTCGGAGTTGCGCGCGCTCGCGAGGCGCGAGGCGTTGTCCGAGGCGGGCTCCTTCTCGGCGCGGATCGGAACGCCGATCCGTTCTGTCGAGGGCGAGCCGGAGCTCATCGTCGTGACGGGCCACCAGCCCGAGTTCTACCATCCGGGGATCTGGGTCAAGGACTTCCTGCTCCAGCGTCTCTCCGACGAGACGGGCGCAGCGGCCGTCGATCTCGTTGTGGACTCCGACGGTTTCGAGGTGCTCGAGGTCCACTCGCCCTGTCTGCGGCCCGAGGTCCGCGTATGCCGCGCCTACCTTGCCGTCGGCACGCAGGACGGCTGCTACTCGTGCACCCCGGTCCCGTCGCTCGACGACGTGGACCTGTTCTGCAAGGCCGGCGCGGAGCACCTGTCGACGCTCTCGGCGCCGGCCCTCGGCCACCACTTCGCGCGCTTCTGTGAGGGCCTGCGCGGTGCGGTCCCGGACGCGAAGAACCTGGCCGAGCTCGTGACGTTCGCCCGCCGGCGCTTCGAGGCGGCGGCGGGGTCCGACTATCTGGAGCTCCCCGTGACCGCGATGGCCGGGTCGGAAGCGTTCGCCACGTTCGTGGCCCATCTCGCGCTCGACGCGGCCGCGTTCGCCGACGCCTACAACGCCGCCCTGGCGGAGTACCGGGAGCGTACCGGCACGCGGGGGGCCGCCCAGCCGTTCCCGGACCTCGATGTGGAGGGCGACCTCGTCGAGTTGCCCCTCTGGCTCCTCGGTGGGGGCCGTCGCACGGTGTGGGCCCGCGCGGGCGCGCATCCCGCGCTGGTGGTCGACGGTGTCGACGTGTGCGACCTCGGCGAGACCGCGCTCGCTCCCCGTCGGATCCTGGACGCGGGGCTCGCTCTGGCCCCCAAGGCCCTGGCGTTGACGCTCTTCACCCGGCTTCTCGTCGCGGACCTGTTCATCCATGGCGTCGGCGGTGGCCGCTACGACCAGGTCACTGACGACGTCTTCCGGCGTTACCTCGGCATCGAGCCCACGCCGTTCGTCGTCGCGTCCATGACGGTCTACCTGCCGCTCGGAGCGCGCGTCGTGGCGGACGCGGAGGTCGAGGCCGCGACCATGGCGCTCAACCGGCTGCGCCACAATCCCGACCAGATGCTCGACGACGTCGAGTTCGACACGGCTGCCGAGCGCGCGAACGCCACCGCCCTGGCCGCGGAGAAGGCGATGCTCGTGCGCGCGATCGCAGCGCCGGACGCCGACAAGAAGACCGTCGGCGCGCGCATCCGCGAAGTCAACGCCCTGCTTGCCGCGCTGCTCGAGCCCCGTGAGCGGGAGATGGAGTCCGACCTGGACGAACTGCGCCGGATGCAGCAGGCGAGCGAGATCCTGACGGACCGGACCTACCCGTTCTGCTTCTGGAGCCCGGAGGAGATCGCGGACAAGGCGCACTGATCCCGAGGGGTCGCGCATCCGCTGCTCGCGGTGCTAGAATCCTGCAACGCTCGGGCTCCCGCGGAAGGAGGCCCCGGCCGCCATCACACATAGGAAAGGACGTTACTTACATGGGCAAGCCCGTCGTTGATCCCGATCTGTGCACCGCTTGTGGCATCTGCGTGGACGAGTGCCCGTCCAGCGCGCTCGATCTCGGCGATGTCGCCGTCCTGGCGCGTCCGGATGACTGCACCGAGTGTGGGACCTGCCAGGAGGTATGCCCCAACGAGGCGATCGCCCTCTAGGGTCCGCAGACCTTCACGAAACGAGAGCCGGCCTTCTTGCGAGGCCGGCTCTCGTGCGTTCGCGTGACGCCGTGAGTCGGTCAGCCGCGCGGCCCCATGCGGTCCTCGAAGTAGAGCTTGGGCTCATTGCCCTGAAGGAGCCCGATGAAGCGCTTGTGGTGCGCGGCGTAGACGAGCAACCCCATGAACAGGGCGAAGGGCCAGTCCGGTGAGCGCAAGACGAGCGACGCGATCGGAAGCGTGAAGGCCGCCGCGACCTGACCGGCCATCATGTAGCGCGTGATGGCGATCGTCGCCAGCCCGATCACCACCACCGCGACGAAGTAGCGCCAGTCGTACGCGAGCAGGGCGCCACCCCCAGTGGCGAGGCCCTTGCCGGTGCGGAAGAAGCGCTTCCGGATCACGGCCATCCACACCGAGTAGTTGTGGCCGAGAACGGTGCCGAGGACCATCGCGGGCACGGCGAGGACCGCGAGCGTCAGCCCTCCGGCGATCGAGACGCCGAAGGGAACGAGCACCGCCAGACCGACGAGCGCCTTCACGATGGCGACCGGGATGAGGCCCTTGAAGGCGTCACAGAACATGGCGACGACGAACCAACCCCACGAACCCGTCGTGCGGCGCACGTTCATCGATCCGATGTTGCCCGTGCCGTGGGCCGTGACGTCCTCGCCGTTGACCAGCCGGACGATGAAGTAGGCGAAAGGGATCGAGCCGATCAGGTATCCCACGAAGAGGGAGGCGCCCGCGGCGGCCAGCGCGGCGAGGCCCATGGCTACGCCTTCACCGGGACGATGCACTCGATGGCGCCGGCGAGCATCGTGACCTCGTAGCGGCGCTCGAAGAGCACCTCGCCGTCGATCTGTGCGGGCAAGGGGATGGCGCTGTCGATGATGGCAGACGTGTGCCGGGACATGTGCACCACCGGCATCTTCGTGTGCTTCCCGGCGATGACGAACGGGAGGCGCCACAGCGCCTCGCCAAGCCCCAGGGGATCGATCATGCAGACGTCGAACACCCCGTCGGTCGCGTCGGCGTCCGGGGTGATCTTGAAGCCCCCGCCGTAGGTCGCCCCGTTGGTGATGGCGACGATCAGTGTCTTGCAGGGGGCGGCCGGCGCGCCGTCGAAGGCTATGTCGAGGTCGAACGCGCCGAGGTCCTTGAACAGCACGTGCAGCAGGGCGGTCAGATAGAGCCAGAGGCCGCTGCGGCGCTTGGTGACCTTGTATTCGACGGCCTTCGCCGTGACCTTGGCGTCGAGCCCGGCGGCGAAGGAGTTGTTGAAGTAGAGCCCGTTGCAGACGCCGACGTCATACCGGCGACGTTCACCGGTCGAGAGCAGCGCGGCCGCACCCGTGAGGTCGAAGGGGACACCGAGCGTCCGGCAGGTGTCGTTGCCCGAGCCGGTCGGCAGGATGGCCAGGGCGGGCCGCTTGTCCGCGTCGATCCGCATGAGGCCGTTGAGGACCTCGTGGACGGTGCCGTCTCCACCCGAAGCGACCACGACGTCGTAGCCCGAGGCCCCGGCTGCGATCTCGGTCGCGTGCCCCGGGGCGTCAGTGACGGCCGTGTCGTGGGCGAGGTTCGCAAGCAGGGTCTCGATGACGGGGCCGAGCTGCTCGGCCTCCCCGTGCCGGGCCTGCGGGTTCACGATGATGAGGTGCCGGGCCTGCGCCATCGCCTGTGTCTCCCCTCGGGGACTGTCCGTTGCGCTAGAGCATAGCCCAAACACGCCGTCCGGTAGCAGCAGCGAGGGCCGCTGTGCTACCGTATCCCCTCGGTCGACTCATGCCCTGTTAGCCCAGCGGATAGAGCGTCTGCCTCCGGAGCAGAAGGTCGTAGGTTCGAGTCCTACACAGGGCACCATCACCTGCCATCACGAAAGCCCGGCGCGGATGCGCCGGGCTTTCGCCGTGCACGGGAAGGGCGGACGCGCCCGCTAGTCCTTGTTCTCGAGCTGCTCTTTGTGGACCGCGACGATCTTGGCGGTCATCTCCTGCGGCACCTCGGCGTACTCGCCGATCTCGAACGTGTAGGTGCCGGTGCCGTGCGTGAGCGAGCGCAGGAGCAGCGAGTACTGCACGACCTCGGCGTACGGGACCGACGCCTTGATGACCTGCCTGCCCCCGACGCCCTCCATGCCGTTGACGCGGCCGCGGCGGGACGACATGTCGCCCATCACGTCGCCGGCGTACTTGTCGGGCACGGTGATCGTGAGGTGCGCGATCGGCTCGAGGAGCACCATGTCGGCCTTCTCGGCCGCTGCGCGGAAGCCGATGCGGGCTGCGGTCTTGAACGCGAGTTCCGAGCTGTCGACCGCGTGGTACGAGCCGTCGTACGCGGCCACCTTGACGTCGACGACCGGGTATCCGGCGAGCACGCCCTGGAGCATCGTGTCCTGGATGCCCTTGTCCACGTGCGGGATGTACTGGCGTGGTATGCGGCCACCGACGATCTCGTCGAGGAACTCGTAGCCCTTGCCCGGGTTCGGCTCGATGCGGAGCCATACGTCGCCGAACTGTCCCGACCCGCCCGTCTGCTTCTTGTGGCGGCCCTGGGCCTGCGCGATCTTGCGGACGGTCTCGCGGTAGGGGATGCGGAGGTCGACCAGCTCGGTGTCCACGCTGAAGCGACCGCGCAGGCGGGCCATGACGACGTCGACCTGGGAGTCGCCGAGCGCGCTCAGCACGGTCTGGTGGGTCTCGGGATCGCGCCGGACGCGCAGCGTCGGCTCTTCCTCGACGATCTTGTTGATCCCGGTCCCGAGCTTGTCCTCATCGGCCTTGTTCTTCGCGCGGATCGCGACGGCGAACAGGGGCTCGGGGAGCGGCATCCCCACGAACTCGACGTCACCCTTGGCCGACAGCGTGTCGTTCGTGATGACGTCACCAAGCTTGGGGAGCACCGCGATGTCCCCTGCGGGCACCGACTCGACGTCCGTGGTCTCCTTGCCGGTCATCTTCAGCACGTGGCCCAGGCGCTCCTTCTTGCCGGTGCGCGAGTCGATGAGTTCGAGGTTGGGCGTGACGGAGCCGGAGACCACCTTCACGAAGGTCAGACGGCCCTGGTAGGGGTCGGAGAGCGTCTTGAAGACGAATGCGGCGGTGGCCCCGGCCTCTGAGAAGGGGACCGCGTCGCCGTCGACGGCGGGGAGCGGACCGTGCGCTGTCGGCTCGGGGAAGAACGTGACGATCTCGTCCATCAGGTCCTCGACGCCCTGGAGCTTCAGCGCGGAACCGACGAAGACGGGCACGATGATGCCCTGTGCGATGGCGAGCCCGAGCAGCTTCTCGAGGTCGTCCTGAGACAGGGTCTCGCCTTCGAGGAACTTCTCCATGAGGTCCTCGTCGGCCTCGGCCACCAGGTCCGTGAGCTTCTCGCGCGCCGTGGTCACGTCACTCATGAACTCGGCGGGGATCTCGTCCATGTGCTCGCCGTCGGCCTCGTGGTGGTAGGCCTTCAGGCGGATGATGTCGATGACGCCGTGGAAGTCGGCCTCGGCTCCCATCGGGATCTGGATCGCGCCGACGCGATGCCCGAACGAGGCCGAGAGCTTGGCCATGACGGCACCGAAATCAGCGTGTTCCTTGTCCATCCGGTTGACGAACACCGCGCGTGCGATGCCCATCTTGCCGGCGGCCTCCCATAGACGCTCCGTCTGTACCTGCGGGCCGGAGACCGCATCGACCACGAAGAGCGCCATCTCGGCCGCCTCCATGCCTGCGATCGCGTCGCCCATGAAGTCGGCGAAGCCGGGGGTGTCGATGATGTTGATCTTCACGCCCTTGTGCGTCACGGGCGCCAGCGACAGGTTCACGGTCATCTGCCGCTTGATCTCTTCAGGGTCGTAGTCGAGTGAGGAATGCCCGTCGTCGACGGTTCCGAGGCGCTTCGTCTCGCCGGCCATGAAGAGCATCGCCTCGGCGAGCGACGTCTTGCCCGCGCCTCCATGGCCTACAAGGACGACGTTCCGGACCTTGTCGGTGCTCGGTGCTCCCATGAGTCATCGCCTCCACACGTCGGGTCTGGCGTCACACCCCGGGTCCGTGGGTGTCCCTCGTCCCGGAGTGACTTCCGCGCGCGCGTCGCTCGCAGCAACGCGACGCGATACACACTAGCACCACCCCCGCGCGCGAGGGGAGTGCCGGAACGGGGAGTCCGGCCCCCCAGAAGCGCGGCTCGCGCCGGCGTCTGTGGCGGCAGCGGTCGCGGGGCTGCTACTATGTCGCTCGATGTCCCGTAGACCACCCATCGCCGTCACCGCGGCGCTCCTCGCACTCCTCGGCCTCGTGGCCGGGTGTTCCGGTGCGCCTGCGAACACGGCGTCGCAGGCTCCGGGGTCAGCCGCCGCCACCGTCGCGACGACCTCGACGCCGGCCGCCGTCAAGGGTCCCGAGGTCACGATCACCACCGAGAAGGGCGTCATCGTCGTGACGCTCAACGCGGAGAAGGCCCCCGTCACGTCCGCCAACTTCATCAAGCTCGCCACGTCCGGCTTCTACGACGGACTCCGCGTCCATCGTGTCGATCCGGGCTTCGTGGTGCAGGCGGGAGACCCGCTCACCAAGGGGCTGAGCCGTTCGGCGCTGGTCGAGGCGCTCACGACGCACACGCCTCCTGTGGGCACCGGCGGCCCGGGCTGGACGATCCCGCTCGAGCAGACCGGCCTTCTCCACGAGCGCGGTGTGATCGCGATGGCCCGCTCGGACGCTCCCGACTCCGCAGGCTCGCAGTTCTACATCACGCTCGACGCCGCCCACAGTCTCGACGGGAGCTACGCGGTGTTCGGCGCTGTCACGCAGGGCATGGACGTGGTCGACGCCCTCGCGGTCGGAGACAAGATCGTGTCGATCGCCGTCACGAAGGACTAGAGGGAGCATCCGTGGAGGATCCGCATCGTACCGCCGGCGAGATCGCCTATGCCGCAGGCGAATGGGACACGGCCGCAGTCGAGTTCCTTGCGTCGGTCCATGGCAGGCCCGTCGAGGGATCCGGCTACGCGCTGCATCAGGCCGGGAACGCACTCGTGAAGCTCGGTCGCATCTCCGACTCCGCCGCCGTCTACGAGCGTGCCGTCCTCGACACCGGCTACGAGCGTCTCGGAGCGGTGTATGCCAACCTGGGCGCCGCTCTCAGCGCATCCGGCGAGTACGAGAAGGCAGTGGCCGCGTACGGCGCCGCGGTTGCCGACCCGGGGTACGCCACGCCTTACAAGGCGCTCCAAGGCAGCGCCGGGGCCCTCTACGAACTGGGACGCTACGACGAAGCGGCGCTGGCCTACCGCCAGGCGGCGTGGGACGACGGCAATCCCGACCCGGGCAAGTCGTTCAACAACCTCGGTCTGGCCTTCATGGCCATGGGCCGGCCCGAAGAGGCGCTCGAGGCGTTCCGGGCTGCGATCGGGATCGAGGAGTACGCCGCCAAAGGCAAGGCCGCGGCGAACCTCGCGCTGGCGTACTCGACCATGGGGTTCTACGAGGAGGCCGTGCGTGAGTTCGAGCGCAGCCGCGACACCTTCGGGCACGAGCTCACCGGCGACACGCTGGCCGCATACGAGGAGTCCAAGCGCAGGGTCGGGCGCGAGCGTCTGGCGATGACCGGGTCGTTCGAGATCGTACGGCCCGAACTCGTCGGGGGATGGGCGACGGGCGAGATGCCTCCCGCCATGCCGCCGGCCGACGACCTGGATGCGCTGCCGGACGCGGACGGCGGGGCGACGCAGGCGTTCTTCGACCGCTCAGAGGACGAGATGCGCGAGACGGACCGTGCCGAGCGCAAGGCGGCCCGTTCGGCGAAGCTCACACCTCGGGCCGTCGCAATCCGGGTCGGTATCGCCCTCCTGGTCATCCTGGCGATCGCCGGCGTGTTCGGTGGGTTGCTGTATGCGGGATACGGCTACCCGACCCAGGAGCAGACGGTGTCGTCGCTTCTCGAGGCCTATCGTTCCGGCGGCTCGTACACCCAGTACTGGGTCGCCGTGCCCCAGACGAACGTGAAGCGCGAGATGGACCAGCTACCAGCAGCCTTCGCGTCGTACCGTATATCCGGCGTGGACCGCTCGGCGACGAAGAGCACGGCGCGGGTGATCGTGCGCTTCGACACCGGCGCCGAGCTCGCCTACGACGTCGTGATGACGCGTGAGGGCGTCGGCTGGAAGGTCGTCGGCGTCAAGAACGCGTGGGGATCGACCTCCAGCTGACAGGCGCCGGGCCACCGGTGATCCGGTCACCACGGGGTATTTGTCCGCGCTTGTGGCGTTCGTCACGATGCTCCGGTCACGGAGCTGTGGATGCAGACATGTCCGACGCACGAAAGGGATTCCTCGTGGACCAGCACACCTACATCATGATCAAGCCGGACGCCGTCGCCCGCGGGCTCGTCGGCCGCATCCTCGCCAGGTTCGAGGAGACCGGGCTCAGGTTCGAGCGTCTCGAGTACGGCATGGTCACCGCCGAGCAGGCGGCAGCCAACTACCGCGAGCACGAGGGCAAGCCGTTCTACGCCGGGCTCATCGACTACATCACCAGCGGGCCCGTCGTGAAGATGGTCCTGACCGGCCCCGATGCGGTCGTCGTGTGTCGCAAGCTCATGGGTGCGACCAATCCGCGTGACGCCGCACCGGGCACCATCCGGGGCGATTTCGGGCTGATCATGGACGCCAACATCGTCCACGGCTCGGATTCTCCCGAGAGCGCGGAGCGTGAGATCTCGGTGTTCTTCGGAGCGTAGCGGCCGATCGCGCCCCGACGCCCGGTCATGAGCACCGCACGCATCAGGAACGTGTGTGGAGTGCAGGAAAGGCATCGCCGGCGTCGTATAACGCTGCACGGGGACATGCAGTGACCTGAAGCGTCACATCCGGCGCTCCCCGCCAGCGGCGGGGAGCGCGTTGCGTACCACAGGGCTGAGTGCCGACAAGAAGGGGGCGTCCATGGTTGGTGGCGCGTTCCACGGCGGGATCCATCCGCCGGACCGAAAGGCCGCGACCAGCGGCGTGCCGATCGAGCGCGCGCCCCTGCCCGAGCGGCTGACCGTCCCGATGAGCCAGCACCTGGGCGCGCCGTGCGTGCCGCTGGTGGCCAAGGGCGATCGCGTGCTGCGCGGCCAGTTGATCGGCGACGTGGACGCGATGATCTCCGCGCCGGTGCATGCGCCCGCGGCGGGGGAGGTCGTTGCGATCGTCACGGCGCTCACGCCGGCAGGGACGCGCTCCGTGTGCGTCGTGATCGCCCCCGACGCCGACCAGGATCGTGACGCGTTCGTCTCGACGGTGCCGCAGCACGCCGGCGTCGGCCCCGCCGCTCGGGCCGCCGGGCTCGTCGGACTGGGGGGCGCGGCATTCCCCGCGTCCGTGAAGCTGGTCCCCTCCAAGCACACCCCGATCGACACCGTCATCCTCAACGGCTGCGAATGCGAGCCGTATCTGACCTGCGACCATCGCGTGATGCTCGAGAGCCCGGAGCGAGTCGTCGCGGGCGCCCGCCTCATCGCGGAGACCGTCGGTGCGAAGCGCACCGTGATCGCGGTTGAGGACAACAAGCCCGATGCGATCGAGGCTCTTCGGGCCGCTGCGACCGACGGCATCGAGGTCCTCGGCGTGCGGACCCGCTACCCCCAGGGCGCGGAGAAGCAGCTGATCTTCGCCGTCACCGGCCGGTCCGTCCCGGGGGGCAAGCTCCCGGCGACGGTGGGCTGCCTCGTGCACAACGTGCAGACGGCCGCGGCGCTCGCGGACGCGATCGAGACGGGGCTGCCGCTGATCGAGCGCGTCGTCACCGTCTCGGGAGCGGTCGCCCGGCCCGGCAACTACCAGGTGGCGATCGGCACGCCGGTCTCGGATCTCGTCGCGCTCGCCGGCGGGCTGCTGCCCGAGGCGGCGCGCGTGATCGCCGGCGGTCCGATGACCGCCCAACCGCTCGGGGACCTCGGCGTCCCGGTCGTGAAGGGCGTGTCCGGGATCGTCGCGCTCACCGCCGCGGAGGCGGCCCCGATCGTCGACGTCGACCAGCCGTGCATCCGGTGCGGACGCTGCGTGGAGGCCTGCCCGATGCTGCTGCACCCGTACGCGATCGCCAATTATGCCGACCGCCGCATGTGGGACGGCTGCGAACGCTTCTTCGCGCTCGACTGCATCGAGTGCGGCTGCTGCTCCTACGTCTGCCCGACCCACCGGCCACTCCTCCAACTGCTGCGCGTCGGCAAGGGCGCCCTCATGGCGAAGGGGGCGCGCCGATGAGCGACTCGACTCCTGTTCCTGTGAAGGTGGCCCCTGCGGACATGCCGCCCGTAGCCGGCGCCCGCCAGGTCGTCGCGGGCCCGCACATCTCGGGCGCACCGTCGGGCAGGCGGATCATGCTCCTCGTGGTCGGCGCTCTCACGCCCACCGCCCTGTGGTCGATCGTCTGCCTCGGGATGCCCGCGGTGATCGTGTACCTGGCATGCATCGTCTCGACGGTCGGCACCGAGTTCGCGTGGAACGCCGCACTCCGCCGCCCGCAGACCGTGACGGACGGCAGCGCGCTGCTGACCGGCATCCTGCTGGCGATGTGCATGCCGCCCATGACGCCCTGGTGGATCTGCATGGTCGCCGGATCCGTGGCGATAGCGCTCGCGAAGATGATGTTCGGGGGCCTCGGCTACAACCTCTTCAACCCTGCACTGGTCGGTCGCGCGGTCGCGCTGCTGAGCTGGCTGGGAGTGATGGGCGAACTCAAGCCGTACGCCGGCGGGTGGCTCGTGGCCGTGCCGGACCTCGCCGCGGTCGGTAAGTACGACGCCATCAGCGGCGCGACCCGTCTGTTCGTCGCAGCCGCGGACCGTGCAGCGGGCGGGGCCTACCACTTCGACCTCGCGGCTCAGTACTCGGCACTGCTGTTCAAGAACCTGGCTGGCTCGGTCGGCGAGGTCTCGGCGGCCCTGGTGATCGCCGGCGGGCTGTTCCTGATCGTCGTGAAGGTCGTCGACTGGCGCATCCCGCTCGGCTACATCGGAACCGTGGCCGCGCTGTCGTGGGCCGTGGGATCGGACCCGATCTTCAACGTGCTGGCGGGCGGTGTCGTGCTCGGGGCGTTCTTCATGGCGACCGACTACGTGACTTCCCCGATCACGAAGAACGGCCGCCTCGTCTTCGGCATAGGCTGCGGGTTGTTCAACGCGGTGACCCGCCTCTACGGGCCGATGCCCGAGACGACCACGTTCGCGATCCTGTTCATGAACGGGCTCGCTCCGATCATCGATCGGATGTTCATGCCCAAGCCGTTCGGCTGGGTGAAGCCCGCGAAGGAGGCGAAGGCCGATGCGTGACAACATCTACATCCGGCTCGGCCTTCCGGTGCTCCTCGTTTGCATCGTGTCGGCGGCGGGACTGGCGATGACCTACTCCGTCACCAAGGGCCCGATCGAGGCGCAGGCGCGCGAGGCCGAACAGAAGTCGCTGACCGCCGTCATGCCCGACGCGAAGACGTTCGAGAAGGTGGAGGACGCCGCGCTGCTCGCCAAGGCGACCGCCGCGGCCGGCGATGTGACCGTCGACGGGCTGTTCCGCGGACTCGATGCTTCCGGCGCAACAGTCGGAGCGGGTCTTCTGGTCGGCTCCCGCGGCTACGGGGGTCCCATCCGCATGGCCGTGGGAGTGGATAGGAACGGGAAAGTCGTCGGCGTCACGATCGTCTCGATGAACGAGACCCCGGGGCTGGGCTCGAAGGTCGTGTCCGACAAGACGTTCCTGCCCCGGTTCACCGGGCTCGGAAGCGCCGACGAGGCGCGCAAGGTCGACACCATCACGGGTGCGACGAAGTCATCACGCGGCGTGCGCAAGGGCGTCGAGGCGGCTCTGGCCGTGTTCGAGGCCGTCGGCGGAGTGGAGGGGGTGAGCGCGAAATGAAGCAGTTCATGGACGTCCTGAAGAACGGGCTGTCGCTCGAGAACCCCCTCACCGTCCTGATGATCGGGCTGTGCTCGACCCTCGCCGTCTCGGCGAAGTTCGAGGGCTCGCTGTTCATGGGGATCGCGGTCATCTTCGTGCTCGTGATGAGCAACGTGCTCATCTCCGCGGTCCGGAAGTTCACACCTGACGAGGTCCGCATCCCGATCTTCATCGTGATCATCGCGGCGTTCGTCACGATCGTCGACCTTGTGCTCAAGGGCTACTTCCCCAGTGTCTACTCGTTCCTGGGGGTGTGGATCCCGCTCATCGTGGTCAACTGCATCGTCCTCGGCCGCGCGGAGGCGTTCGCCTACCACAACGGGGTTGTCCTCTCGATCGCGGACGGCATCGGCATGGGGGTCGGCTACACGATCATCATCGCGGGGCTCGGTGCATTCCGCGAGCTGTTCGGCAGCGGGAGCCTGGTCTTCCTCGGCAACACTCTCGTGAGCTTCGGTCCGGCGTATCGCGGGCCGAACATCCTGCTGCTGTTCCCCGGCGCGTTCCTGCTCTTCGGCTTCATCGTGGCCGGCTCCCGTGCGCTCAACAGACGACTGACCGCGCGAAGGGAGGCGATGTAGATGCACGTCGTGACGCAACTCATGCTGCTGCTCGTGGGCGCCGCGCTCGTGAACAACATCCTGCTCACACGGTTCATCGCGCTGTGCAGCTTCTTCGGCATCTCCGACAACATGCACACAGCGATCGGCATGTCGCTGGCGGTCATCTTCGTCATGATGCTGGCCTCGACCGCCACCTGGATCGCCTACTACGGGATGCTGGTCCCTTTGGGCGTGGGGGAGTTCCTCTACATCCCCGCGTTCATCCTCGTCATCGCCGCGCTCGTCCAGTTCGTCGAGATGTACCTGCGGAAGTACTCGCCGGCGCTCTACCGCGCGATGGGCATCTATCTGCCGCTGATCACCACGAACTGCGCCGTGCTCGCCGCGGCCACCGAGGCGGTCAAGCCGGGCTTCTTCAAGATGAACATGGCCTACGGGTTCACGTTGGGCGAGAACCTCATCTACACGCTGGGCGTCGCCGTCGGCTACGGTTTCGCCCTGCTGTGCTTCACCGCCCTTCGGGAGCGTCTGGACATCGCTCCGGTCCCCGAGGTGCTCAAGGGCACGCCGATGGCGTTCATCGCCGCCGCACTGCTCTCGATCGGATACATCGGACTCGGCTCGCTCTTCGGGCTGTAGGGGAGGCGACGTGGACCTGACACTGATCCTGAAGGCGGTCGCGGCCCTCTCTGTGCTCGGCGCCATCTCGGTGGCGCTCCTGGCCACCGCCGCTCAGAAGTTCGCGATCGAGGTGGACCCGAACATCGAGGCCATCCTGGACGCGCTTCCGGGCGCCAACTGCGGAGCGTGCGGCAACCCGTCGTGCTTCGCCGCGGCGGAGGCGATCGCCGCGGGTCGTCTGCCGGCCACCACCTGCGTCGCGGGTGGCAAGGCCGTCGCGGAGGCGATCGCGGCCCTTCTTGGTGAGAGTTGCGAGTTCGTCCCCGTCGTCTCCGTGCGGCATTGTGGTGGCGGAACGAACGGCAGGCGCGAGTACGAGTACCACGGACTGCGCAGTTGCTCGGCGGTCGCCAAGCTCGCCGGGGGTGGGATCGTCTGTTCCGCCGGCTGTCTCGGGTTCGGTGACTGTGTGACGGCCTGTCCGTTCGACGCCATGGCGCTCGACGAGCGCGGACTGCCGGTGATCGATCTCGAGAAGTGCACGGGCTGCGGCATCTGCGTCAAGGAGTGCCCGCGCGGCTCCGGCGGCCTCCTCGCGATCGTGGACGACCACGCCGCGGTCGCGGTCAGGTGCGCCTCACGCGAGCCGGTCCGCGATCGTCGGGCGGCCTGTTCGATGTGCTGCATCGCCTGTCGCAAGTGCGAGAAGGCATGCCCCACGGGAGCGATGCGGCTCGTCGATGGTCTCGCCGTCCTCGATCCCGCACTCTGCATCGCCTGCTTCGCCTGCGTGGAGTCGTGCCCCCAGGACTGCATCGACGTGTCCGGGCGCGGTTCCGCGCTCGCCCGCACGCTGGACGGGCTCGCAGGCTCGTTCGCCGGTTTCGCCGTCGACGAGGCCGCCGTCGCTGCCGCTCGGGCGCAGGGCACCGCACCCTCACCGGCTCAGGACGAGGAGGCCGACGCGTGACGCGAGGCGACCGCATCGTCGTCGCCGTGGTGGTGATCCTCGCGATCGCGGCCTGGCCGCTCGCGGGGCTGGCCGCCGGACGCGCCGCCGCCGTCGCCGTCATCACCGGGCCGTACGCGACGTACCGCGTGCCGCTCGACACATCCCGGCGCGTCGACGTGCGCGGACTCGAGAGCACGGTCACGGTCGTCGTCGGGGCCGGGTCGGTCCGTGTGGCCGAGTCCGGCTGCCGCGACCGGCTGTGCGTCCGGCGGGGCGCCATCGATGCTGCGGGCGCGGCGATCGTGTGCGCCCCCAACGGTGTCACGGTCCGGATCGGAGGCAGGGACGATGCGCCCGACGCCCTCATCCGGTAGCGCCCGCGCCGTCGCGATGGTCGCGATGCTCGTGGCGGTCGCGGCGGTCCTCGGGATCGTCGAGTCGTCCCTCGTCCCCGCGCTCCCCATCCCGGGAGTCCGGCTCGGGTTGGCGAACCTCGCGGTCGTTCTCGCCCTGTCACTCGTCGGCCGGGCGGCCGCCTTGCGGGTGAGCGTCCTGCGGGTCGTGGTGGTCGCACTCGCGACAGGAGCCTTGGGCGGGCCCGCTTTCGCCATGGCCCTCTCCGGGGCCGTCGCCTCATGGGTCGTGATGGCGTGGCTCGCGGGTCTCCGTACGGTCTCGCCGATCGGCTGGTCGGTCGCCGGCGCCGCCGCTCACGTCTCGGCCCAGCTGGTCGTTGCCTCGCTGATCACCGGGAGCGGGGCGGCATTGCTCTTCGCTCCGGTCTCGCTCGCGCTCGCGCTCGGGTGCGGGCTCGTCATCGGCTATGCATCACGTCTCCTGCTCTCCCGCCTTCCCCTCGTGTATCCGGAGTTCGGCACACGGTAGGGGAGGAAGGTGACGCGTATGGCCCCGCGCATGCTCGCGCGGCCGGCCGATGCGCGCGTCGCGATGCTGACGGGTCGCGCAGACTCGCTGTCGGACGCGGCGCTGGTCGGACTCGTTCTGGCTGAAGGATCCGACGCGATCGGGCGCGCCGTCCTTGAGGGGCAGAGCTCTCCCGACGGGCTGTGGCGCGTCTCGGCCGAGGAGCTGGTCCGTGTGCGCGGCGTCGGCCCCGCGGGCGCGGCCCGTCTGCTCGCCTGCCTGGAACTCGCCCGCCGCGCGTCGGCGTGGCCAGCCGCGGAGCGTCCGGTCGTCAGCACTCCCGAGGACGTCGTGCGCCTGTGCGGAACGCAGCTTCGCGGCCTGGACCGCGAGCACTTCTGGGCGCTCGCGCTGTCCACCAAGAACCGCCTGCTGCGGATGGTCGAGATCTCGGTCGGATCGCTGAACGCATCGATCGTCCACCCCCGCGAGCTGTTCAAGGAGGCCGTTCGGGTGTCGGCCGCCTCGGTCGTGGTCGTGCACAACCATCCGAGCGGGGACCCGACGCCGTCCGGCGCCGACCTGCAGCTCACGCGACGCCTCGCCCGGGCGGGGGAGGTGCTCGGGATCGAGGTGCTGGACCATGTGGTGATCGGGGACGGAGGGGCCCACGTCTCGCTCCGTGAGATGGGCGTTCTGTGACGTGACGCGACGGACCGCGGGGTGACAACGGGCGGGCTTGGCGGTGCGGCACGGCGAACACGGCAACTCCACGGCAACGACACGCCCGTGAACAGGGATTACGCCGCCGCTATGCTAGAATCCACGAGGATTCGCGCGCCCATGCGTGCGTGTCTCTGTGCCCGTTGGACCGGGTGCCGCTTCGCGAACGCTACGGGTGCCGTGCCCGCGAGAGGACTCACCGTGTCGCTGATCGACATGTTCTTCAACTCCTGGGGCTCCGACATGGCTGTCGACCTCGGTACGGCCAACACGCTCGTGTCGGTGCGCGGTCGTGGCATCGTCCTCATCGAGCCCTCGGTGGTCGCCGTCGAGAAGGACACCAAGCGCGTCCTGGCCGTCGGCATCGAGGCCAAGCGCATGCTCGGCCGCACGCCGGGCTCGATCGTCGCAATCCGGCCGCTCAAGGACGGCGTCATCGCCGACTTCGAGGTCACCGAGGCGATGCTGCGCTACTTCATCAACAAGACCCGCGTGAAGCGCTTCCCGTGGCAGCCGAAGCCGCGCG
>Ga0209748_1000797_pt1 | contig 16160 bp, 14 predicted proteins | sample BarGraIncu00421A_FD_185490 | JGI IMG/M metagenome (GOLD analysis project Ga0209748, IMG submission 185490) | Arctic peat soil microbial communities from Barrow, Alaska - Barrow Graham LP Incubations 004-21A (SPAdes) (version 2) | ecosystem: Environmental > Terrestrial > Soil > Wetlands > Peat... | reverse complement strand
ATTATATATTTCTAGACCCTCAAGCCCACCATCCAATGCAGTTCTGGGCTCATAGTGTGTCAAGTCAAATGCTAGTGTGTCCATATCCTCGTGCGGTACGTAAGGTAGATTAGTCACGATAAGGTCAAATTTTTTGCCCTTCCATGGCGTAAACAAATCTCCTCTTTTGAAGCTAATATCATCGTGTAGATTCAGGCTTTTCGCATTTTTCTTGGCCACATTTAGCGCTTTCAACGAAATGTCTGAGGCAAAGAACTGCTCGCCCGCGAAACGTTCGAGATTATCAGTAAGGGCCAAGATTATTGCGCCGCTACCGGTACCAACGTCCAGAACACGCTTCGGTACAAAGCCCGCGCGGACTTTTTCCAGTATTTTCTCGACTAGTAGTTCAGTTTCTGGCCTAGGGATAAGCACATTTTGATTCACGGCTAAATCCAGACCCAAGAATTCAATCTTGCCCGTAATATACCAAACTGGCTTATGCTTGGCGCGCTGTCCTACCCAGTTGCGGTACTTTGCAATTTGAGTAAGAGTCAATTTATGTTCAGGATGAGTAAAAAGATACGTTTTATCTTTATGCAAAACTTGACGTAACAAAAAGTCTGATGAGGCTTCCGGCCCCTCAACCTGTTTGCCACCCAGTACTTTTTTCGCCCAAGCCAGAGCTTCTGAGATAGTCATGTCTACCCCTTAAATTCTACTTCTTTGTCCAGTATCTTTATCTTGGTGCCAAAATGAGCACCTTTTTTTGTCAGCTCTTTGGTCACACCCATGCGAGTCATAATGTCGTAGACGCGCATCACGGCATGCGCATTGCTGAAATCCGTCTTTTGTACAAATTTCTCTAGTCGTTCGCTCGTCACTATAAAGTCTTCGCCATCTGGCACAACCTTGAAAGTAGATCTCCTGGTATCAGCAATCGTGAATACTTTGACTTCTTTTTTCTCTACTTTTTTAGGAATTCTAGATAGCTCAGCTCCAGCTTCCAGAATCAACTCGCGCACGCCAATCTTGGTGATTGAAGAGAATAGGAAGGGCTTTTTATCGAATTTGAAGACTTTTGGGTGGTTTTTAATGATTGTTTCTGCAGATTTCAGGACTTTTGCCTTCTGTTTGTCGTCAAGCAAATCTATCTGGCTCACTGCCAATATCTGAGGCTTCGTAGCGACATCCTTGCTGTACTCGGCTAGTTCTTTGTTGATGGTATCGAAATCGTCTTCTAGGGCATCACTCGTGCCATTTAGGATGTGTATGATCACCCTAGTACGCTCGATGTGCTTCAAGAATTCATCTCCAAGTCCCTTGCCTTGTGCTGCGCCTGCAATCAGCCCTGGCATATCGGCAATAACGAAGCCATTATTACCAAAGCCTTCCACAACACCGAGATTTGGGATGATCGTTGTAAATGGATAGTCGGCAATCTTTGGCCTAGCGCTAGAAACAACAGACAAGAATGTCGATTTACCTATATTGGGTAGCCCCACAAGACCAACGTCGGCAATTAGCTTTAGCTCCAATCGAACTGTCAGTTCCTCGCCAGGAGTGCCAAGTTCTGCGAATTTCGGAGTCTGGCGGACAGAAGATGCAAAATGGGCATTACCAAAACCCCCTTCTCCACCCTTGGCGACTACGTATTCAGCCCCATCCACACTTAAATCGGCTATCTGCTCATTTGTTTCAACGTTATATACCACAGTGCCTATAGGCACTGGCACGATCAGATCATCGCCATTGCGGCCATGTTTCTTGCGTCCCTTGCCCATTTCGCCGGCTTGTGCGGCCATTTTGCGGTTTGTTTTGTAATAATATAGCGTATTCCAGCTCAGATCGACTCGGAAAATCACATTTCCGCCGTCTCCCCCATCTCCGCCATCTGGTCCACCGAATTCACGATATTTTTCATGTAAAAAGCTGAGGCCTCCACCACCACCATTACCTGCTTTTACAAATATTTCCGCCCTATCACAAAACACTAAATATCTCGCTTTCTATCAGGGAGTAATTTTAGCACAAAATAGGCACTTTGTCAGCCCTTAGTATATGAAGCCGATGAGAGGGACCTGGCTTGTAGTAAGCGTTCGAGATGAAATTCTACCCCAGCCGGCATAGTTCATTTCAGATACTGTAAACGTGCTTCCACTTACGCTTTCAACATAGGCTACATGACCCCAGCCACTTTCCCATGTAACCATAATGGCTCCCGCCACGGGTGTTTTGCCAACGGGACGGCCATAGGCTTGTGCATTGTAATACCAGTCATGAGCGTCGCCGCTCCAAGGTACGTATCTTCTGGAAGCGGCATACCAGGTACACCATCCCCAAGGGAAATGGTTTGGGCCGGATGACGTGGATACGGCATAGACTGGACCACTGTAGCTACTGGAGCCACCACTCTGGGGCTGTACCACCGGCTTCGGAAGTTCGGGAATGGCGGCATCTGCAAGCATGAGTTTCATGCCTGCCTTCAAATCTTCACCATAAAGATCGTTCTGTGAAATCACCATTTGTTCATCTATTTGGTACTTATTGGCAATACTAGCCGCCGTGTCACCATCTTTCACGGTATAATATACACCTGTAACCGGCAAGATGGTCAGCTTCTGCCCAGGCTTTAAACTGTCTATATCGGTAATCCCATTTGCATATCTGATAGTATCGGTCGTGATATTGTATTTAACCGCGATGGTCGACAAAGTATCGCCATCTTGGACCGCATACTCTGTTGGGGTATTCCCGGTAGTCGTAGCACTTGTCGTCTGAACAATAGGCACACTAACAATGTATTGAGACGTGGAGGCAGTAGACACCCCCTTGTAGATGTTTTCCGTAATTTTTACCGCATCCGCTCCCAAATTATCACTATAGATGTAAGCAAGCGTAGTCACCTGATCAGCTTCCGTAATTCTCTTTTTTGCTTCTGAAACGTACTGCTGAGCCGTGGCCTTCTCAGCCACAAAAGGATTTACTGTAACCTGGTCAGTGGTCCCAAACATGGCCGAAACGCCTGTAAGTAAAGCCACCGAAACCACGACGATGATACCAATGTGGGAAATGTCATTCAGAGGTCTGCGAAAGAGTGCGATAGTCTTGCGACGAGCACGAAGAACGCTCTCTTTGGTATCGAGAGCCTTTTCACTTAAATCTATGTTTTTTATCGCGGGTCTGATTTTTGCCAATACAGAGGTAGCTTTCGCCGGCCATCTGATTAGTTTTTTTAGGGGAGTAGTGATACTCACCTCCAAAACTTAAACAGCAACTATTTTACGTTGAATCGTAGCCCGTGTCAACTTGCTAGTCTAGATACTTTGCGATTTTGGCTTCGTGTTCATCAAGAGTTTTCGAATAATATGTCGTGCCACTAACGGAGAAAAAGTACAGATAATCTGTTTTTTCTGGAAATAACACGGCGCGAATCGAGTCGATACCCGGATTACCGATTGGACCGACCGGTAGGCCTGGATAAAGATAGGTATTGTACGGTGACTCAACCCTAGTCTGCTCATATGTGAATCTCTCTTCATTAGATTTCAGGATATATTGGATGGTGGCACAAGATTCGAGAGCCATGCCCGTGTTCAAACGGTTCAAGAAAATGCCCGCGACAACCTTACGATCTTCTGGTTTCGATACTTCTCGTTCTACGATAGACGACAATGTGACTGTTTCGTAGATATTCATGCCAGATTTGGATATGGCCGCCCTGAGATCTGGCGTCAGCTTTTCGCCAAAGTTATCGAGCAGCAGTTTAACTATAGTTTCAGCGTTCGCAGTCGCTGATATCTGGTAGGTGTCCGGAAAGAGATATCCCTCTAGCCCCTGCCCAGCGGGTTTGTCAGCGAGAAAGTCGTAGCTGTAGCTTTTCTGTGTAGCGTTAGCGAAGTCTGCCTTGGTAACGACATTTTGCTTCTCCAAATATGTACCAATATCGTCGATATTCCAACCCTCTGGGATGGTAATTTTCTTGCTCGAAACTCTGCCTTTTGTGAGGATGTCGGCGATGGTTAGCGGGGACATGCTTGCAGAAAGTTTATAATCACCTGCCTGGATATTGCTCGCTTGCCCAGAGAGCTTGAGGTATACCAGAAAGGTAAAATCCTGAGAAATCAGCTTGTCCTTCTGCAAGTTGGCGGCAATCACTCGCACGCCATCTCCTTTTGCAACGACAAAGGTGATTTCGGTGCCCTTTTTGTTCATCGGCAAGTTTAGAAAAACGAGATAGTAACTGATTGATAGGACAAATACGAGTAATACTACGCCCAGTGCTATAACGCCAGGAAGAATAAATCGCTGGTATTTCATATATTTTTGTACAAATTTTTTATTCATTTTTGCTCCTGTTCATGTAACTTTCCAGTATTATTGTCGCTGCCATAGCATCCACTTCGCCCTTGTTTTGTATCTTTCTCTTCATCGATTTTAACCTGTTTGTAGCCTCAACCGAGGATAACATTTCATTCTCAAGGTCTATGCCAATAGTTGTTTGCTCGTGCAATTTTGCTACGAAATGCTGTACGTCTTCTGCCTGTGTCCCCATGGAACCGTCGCCCATGAAGGGCATCCCCACCACTATTTGACCAATATTTTCCTGAACAAGTATGCTATCGATTTTCTCGATGACTCCATCGCGATCCAGATAGCCAAATGGCAACGCCAACATCCCGAGCTCGTCCGAAGTAGCTAGGCCCACCCTCTTTTCACCAACATCTATAGCGAGTATCTTTTGCAAAATTAATTCCTTGCGCTGTCTGCGACCTGAATTGAGATAAATATATGGCTCTGCAGTCTTGGAAAGCTCTTTATGAAAGTTGGCCAATACTCTAGATTCACACTATCGATACCGTCCAGCCCCGTTAAATAATTCTTGGCCTTGGCGTCATTCAACCCAGCGAGCTGGATTTTGATCGCAGCCTCGTCTAGTTTTGCGCTCACGTAAGCCGTTGTCTTGATAGACCCAGATATCTTACCAGTCGCTAGATCAGACGAATCTACCGTAATCTCAGCTGTTTTGGAGCCATCATCGATAATTGATTTCGTGGACCCAAGCTGCCTGGTCACTTCCGCGCTGATGACGCTGGAAATGTCGTTCATGCTGAAACCGATGGCTTTGGTGGTCACTTTCACAGTCATCGTAAATTCTGTTGCTTCTCCATTCACATCTGGACTAGCCGATGACGATACGATCTCGGACTTCTTGGTATCATCAACCACCTTAACTTCACTAGCCTTACTGTTGAATTCGGCGGTTACTGCATCGCCAACTTCCTTGGCAAGAGCGTCCTTGGCTGAGTTCACATCGCCCTGAGAAACCACGGTTATCTGTTTCGTAGTCCCACCGCTTATACCCGCGTTACTCGTACCCTTTACGTTAGGGGCTTTCACGGCATAGAATTCGGTCCCAGCTGCCTGATCATAGGATTGTCCTGAATTCTCAGCGGTAACCTTTATTGTCGCGGTAGACGTGTGAGCAACTGCAACAGGAGTGTCCGCTACGTAAACTAAACTGGGATTACCAACAGGAGAAAATGTATCCAGTGTATAGTCATTGAGTGTAGTATTGGCAACGAAGATATCACCCGTTGATTTTGTTCCGACATCCTTCTTCCCTGTCGCCGGGTACTTTTTACTCTGTTCTTTGGTCACTTCAATAATTTGCGTTGGGATTATTACTTTGTCTGTATCTAATTTGGCATCCTTAACACCGTTGAAATTGAGAGTCAAAGGCTTTTTCTCAGCTGCAACGAATATTGTCGCCTTGGCTCTAGGTAGGTAAATGTAACCCGCCAGGAGTAAACCACCCAGCACCACTGCAGAGACCAACCCAACCCATTTCCAAGGGAACTTTGGCATTAGATCATCGGTTTTTTCAGCGGCTTTCTTGTCAGCGTCCTCGTGCATCTCGACTTCTTCGCGAACATCCTCACCTTCGATTACAGTCAATTCTTCTGTTTCATCCTGAACGCCATCTTTATCAAAAATCACTTCATTCGTCTCTGTGAGCGGGCTAGCACTTCCTTCGGTTCGGAAAACAACCGGCTCTTCGGTTTTACCAACCGGAGATATGGTCGGCATCTCGTTAGCCTTGGCTGCAGTAGGGATTCCCACCTTACTGGCCAGATTACGGGCTACCTTATCTTGCGTCGCTAGAGATATGTTCTTATTGAGTTCCTCGGCTTTTCGCTTGATTAGCTTCAGATTTACAACACTTTGAGTGATGCTGGCGTCTTTTGGAACTACTAAAATAACGTCCGTAAACTCCGTTTTGCGAATCTTGTCGATGACCGAGGTCACTTCCTCATCGATTTCGAGATAAATTGTCTTTGGGCTGACTGCCATTATTGCATCCCTCTTACTACCTTGCTAAGTATACTCGGAAGCACTTCGTCTTCCAAACCCATGTCCACAATCAGGGAGGCCAATCCCATTGGTGTGATGTCCTGCTGGTCCTTGATAGTACCTGTTTTATCTACTATGTTTGCCACATCCTCGGGACTGATAAAGCTAACTTTCGGTTTCTTGGCAAAAGGTAAATCTTTGTACCAACCAGCGCCTTCGAGTGCCTTCTTGATCTCTGGGAGAGCGGCACCACCACCGCAAAGTAGGACTCTAGACGGCAAGCTATCGATGTCCGGGAACTCGGAAAGTGACAACTCTACACCAGAGACCCAAACATCAGCGTCCAATTCTAGAGCATCTCGGACGATTCCTGTGTCCTTTTCTTCCAACATATCGTGAGAATAAGCGAGTTTTATCTCTTCCGCCTTGGCAAAAGGCACGTTCAATGATTGCGAAATACGTTTGGTAAAACTACGACCACCGATAGCGAACATCTTTGTACCCTCCAAGCCCCCGTTTCGAACAACAGCAATATCGCTGGTGCCACCACCAATATCAATGAATATGGCGCTAAATTCACCAGCTTCGTCTATACCAACCGAACGAGCTACAGCATAAGGCTCGGCGGCAATACTGAGCAGTTCTAGACCTAGATCGCTAGCGATAGTCTGCAGTGCTCCTAGATGCACCATCGGTGCAAAGGCATTGAATATACCAATGGAGACATCCTTGCCCTGGAATCCAATGGGATTAGTCACCTTGTAACCATCAATCTTCACGTCAACAATGCTGGCACTGACTAGTTTCACATCCAGTGTCGCCTGACCGGTTTCCCAGGCGAGCTGTTCACGGGCAGCGTCAAAAGCCTTCCACTGAACCTTATTCACGATGTTTTTGAGCTCGCTAAGGTCTATTTTTTTCTCGGGAACTAGCCTTTCATAGTGGACTGTCGTCGTTGTTCCCTTTACAAGTTCTCCTGCGATCCCGATGATACACTGATCTGCGACTACTCCAGCCATTTCTTCGGCTTGGTCTAGGGCCTTGCCGCAATTCTCCACGACACCCGCTATATCGGTGACCGTGCCGCCGTGCATATCACCGAGTCGCTGACGCTGACGGCCAGTCCCCACGACAATGCCCTTGCCGTCCTCTATTTTGAATATTAGTGCCTTTACAAATTCGGTTCCAATATCAAGTGCCACATAATACGGCACCTTAGGTTCCTTCTTCTGTATTTTTATCTTTGAAAGTAAATTCTTCATATTGCTAATGTATATTCTACAATTATTAGTAGAGCTTGTCGAGAACTACCAATCTCAATTGTATACACGTTTATTTGACAATAATTATTCATCAGACTACTATAAAAGCAGTAATAAAGGAGTTCGCGATGCAGGTAACCCACGAGAATGCAGAACAAGTTCAACTAGAAGGAGAACTTTGGCAAGCACCCTCACCAGAAGAAACGGCCAAAAAATTAGTCATAAACTCTGAATCTAACGAAACAGAACGACCATTTAAGCCTAACCGCGAGTCCGAACAGACTATCAGTACAGGTTCATTTAGCCCAGAGGGAACGATTGAACCTGGCACCTTTAATTTCGCTGAAAAAAATGGCGTTTTAAAAGTTTTTTATGTCGAACAAGACGCCCCTGACGAGCAAAATCGAGCGTCTATCCAAGATGGACCGGGTGGAAGAGATGGTAGCGGTGGCGATACTGATGCCTGGAGACATCATCTAGAGTCTCAAGGACTAACTGAGAGATAACACCAATAAAGATATTCAAAAAAACCGCCTCAGCTGAGGCGGTTTTTTTATATTCTTTATTCTAATGTCGCTTTTATTCTACGTACGCCCGCTGAAGAAGACTCCTCTTTGCCAAGCTTGAAATGGCCAAGTTCTGATGTATTTTGTACGTGCGGGCCGCCGCAAATCTCCCGAGAGACGAAGTCACGAGGTCCTGAGCTTGTCGAAGGATTGCCAATCGTGTAAACCCTCACTTTGTCGCCATATTTAGTCAGGAATTCGCCTTCAGCACCGGCTTTCTTAGCCTCATCCACGCTCATTTCCATCATAGTAACTTCTAGCTTTTGTGCGATTTTGTCATTTACCCACGCCTCCACAGCTGCTTTCTGCTCATCGGTCATCTTCTCTGGCCATGAGAAATCGAAACGGACACGCTCAGCAGTGATATTTGAGCCCTTCTGATGGACAGAATCCCCGAGAACTTCACGCAAAGCAGCGAGAAGTAAGTGTGCAGCTGTATGATATTTGATTATTTGTGGGTCTTCTTTATTTTCCATGCCACCAGCGAACTTTTTGTCCATGCCGCCTCGTGAAACCTCTTGGTGCTTAGCAAATTCGGCCTCAAAACCAGCCTGATTGATACTGATGTTCTTCTCCTCGGCTAGCTCCTTGGTAAGTTCGAATGGAAAGCCGAATGTCGCAAATAGCTCAAAAGCGTCGTGCCCAGATATCTTGCCGCACTTCTCGATGATCTGCTCTAGGCGCTTCAAACCGCCCTCTATTACGCGGCTAAACTTTTCCTCTTCAATGTTGAGTTCTGAGACGATTTTTTCCTTCTCTGAAAGCAAATTACTATAGTTGTCACCGTATATATCAATAACTTTCTCGGCTACTTTTGAACAAAATATTTGTTCAATTCCAGCAAGCTTTCCATACCTCACAGCTCTACGAATAAGTCTACGCAATACATAGCCTTTGTCGAGATTGGACGGACGGACGCCGTCGGCGAGTAAGAATGTGGCGGTGCGAAGATGGTCAGTGATGACGCGCTCTGCCCTATCGTTGTGTTTCGGCACCAGCGAACGGACAAATTCACGCAATTGTGACAATTCGTCTGTATCAAAAACGCCAGGCAATTTGTTGATAGTCGCAGCTACACGCTCAAGGCCGGCACCCGTATCAATGCCAGTTTTGGATAGTGGTAAAAGTATTCCATCAGCCTGCATGTAAAACTCATTGAAAACCAGGTTCCAGACTTCTACGTCATCAACGTAAATCTCAGAAGTAGGACCGCATGGCCCCTCATTACCCGTCGGCCCCCAGAAGTTGTCTTCACGACCGAATTCGCGGATATCGGTGATGCCGAGACTACGCCAAATCTGCTCTGATTCGTCGTCACGAGGTACTTCTTTATCCCCCGCAAAAATAGACACCCAAATACGTTTTCTATCTACGCCGAGCTTTTTTTCGATAAATTCCAGTCCCCACTCAATGGCTTCACGCTTAAAATAATCACCAAATGAAAAGTTGCCGAGCATCTCAAAGAAAGTCAGGTGTGTTTCATCCCCTACTTCATCAATATCGTTGGTGCGTACACATTTCTGAATAGTAACGGCACGGAGATACTCGAGCGTAGCTTCGCCCGAAAACCACTTCTTGAACTGCTGCATCCCAGCAGTGGTAAGAAGAACCGAAGAATCATCCTTTGGCACTAGTGAAGACGAGGGCATGGCAGTATGCCCCTTGGATTCAAAGTATTGTATAAATCTAGTTCTTATTTCATTTACAGTCATGTAGATATATTAGCTTAAATAATGGTTTTTAGAAAGGTTTCTGTGGGCGACCCGACTCTCGTCGGACCGCCCACTGATTGGTGGCCTAGTTCACCATGTAGATGAGCAACGGCACATTGACCTTGCCTGGTAGCTTCTGGTTCAGCTCCTGCATGAAGCTGAGAAGCTGCTCATTGGACGGCGAGAGAGGCTCAGCGAAAGTGAACTCCACGACTCCGTCTGCTGGCGCCTCACAAACCCTACGTCCGAACCGTGGCATCAGCTCCCGGACTGCGCGAATCGTATTCCGCTCGTTTGCCGGTATTGCTATCGGCTCTAGAGCGAGAGAAACACTGTTTCCCCCAAGCTCGCAGGCCTCTCTGGCAAGAGTTAAGGGGATCCTGCTTCCGGCTCCCCATCCTCCCTCTTCGGCCTGAGGCCGAAAAAACTGCGCCATACCGTCAAACTCGTAGTCGAGATTGATACCGTTTGTTCTGGCAAGGTACTCCAGTCGATCACGTACCATGCGTCCTCTATCGGTAATCGCAGGCATATTAACCCTCCTCGTCGTATCCTGCAATGGCACTAACGTGCGGTGATAATAGCACATTTATTCTATCCTGAGAAGAATAAATGCAATTTTTAATTTGTAATTTTTACTTTGTAATCAAATCTAAATGTCTAATCGCAAAAGAGACCGGGCCCTCCTTCCCCTCCGAAAGCCATCAAAGCCCAAGGCCGATTATCGTCGAATCCTAGAAATTTCTGCGAAGGCAGAATTTCGTAGAAAGACGAAAGAGTCATGGCTTTCTTGAACTAGGCGCCACCCACTTTCAAGAGGGGGTGGCAGAAAAACGTAAGATATCCTCGCTTTCGCAAGGATGACAAAACATTCAAAAAGAAGAGCGCCCCCATTCCCACAGGAATAAGGGCGCTCAGACGCAGTAGCGCCTGTTCGGTAGTGATACGGTCCATGATGGCAATCGGCTCGCCCCCTCAGGCGTTTGCACGGGTCATTCGATCTCGACGCTCCTCCAGGGCCTCATCTTGTGCCCTTGCCAAGGTCTTACTCGTGATCCCCAGCGAAGTATCTGCCAGGGTTTGAACTTCAAAGCTGCGAAGCTTCTGACGAGCTTCGTCACCGCTGCGACTCTCAAGCGCGAGTATGTACAATCGCTTGTACTCGGCCAGCGTAGTACGCTTCCCAAGATGCTCACCCTTCTTGCTCACCGTATTCACCTCCCTAAGGTACCAGCAGCTACGAAAACAGATTCTCACGTTGAGAATCTGCATGCCAGAATTTCGGCACCTATATTGTAGCATTTAGGTCAATGATTGCTAGTAGACAAGATTATGCCACCGCCAACAACTTCATCACCAAGGTAGAAAACAGCGGTTTGTCCAGGAGTGATGGCACGGACGGGTTTGGCAAACTTAACACGAATGTCATTCCCGCGAAGGCGGGAATCTTGCCCCGGCAAGGGGAGATCCCCGGTCAACTTATCGGATTTTATTTGACTAGCCGAGGATGACAACGTAGCCGTGGACGGCTCAGAATTATAGCGAATCTGTACATCAAGTTTGGCGGGCAGTTTAGGCACTACGCCCGTCCAGGTTACTTCTCCCACTTTCATCTCATCATCATATAGCTCTTCTTCTCTTCCCACGATGAGTTCATTCTGTGCCAAATCTAGCCCAATCACATACATCGGTTCGTCAAACCCTCCGCCTAGACCTTTTCTCTGTCCGATGGTGTAATATGGCAGACCATCATGCTTGCCCAAAACCTTGCCGTCTTTATCAATAATGTTGCCAAATTTCGCCTTCACTCTACCCGACAGAAATTCCTGGGTTGTGGTCGTAACGAAACAAATATCCTGGGACTCTGTTTTTTGGGCAGTCTTAAGACCATATTTCTCGGCGAGCTTGCGAGTTTCTGATTTTGTCAGCTCTCCTAAAGGAAACCAGATATGAGCCAGCTGATTTTGATTCAGTTTGTATAGGAAATAGGACTGGTCCTTGGTGACATCCAACCCTTTTCTCAGATGGAAAATACCATTTTCGTGAGTGATTCGTGCATAATGTCCAGTTACCAGCAAATCGGCGCCCAAACCCTGGGTTTTTTCCAGTAGATGGCGGAACTTGATCAAACTGTTGCACCTAACACATGGGTTTGGAGTCCGGCCCTGTTCATATTCTAAAACAAAATCATCAATAATCTCGGCCTCAAATTCCTTCTCCAGATTCACAACATAATGCGGAATCCCGAGCTGCTTGCAGACCGTGGCCGCATCATTTATTGCGTCTAATGAACAGCAGCTCTTGTCCGTAAAGTCCCCCTTCGACTCGCGCTCAGGGCCTGCGGCGTAACAAAAAAGCTTCATTGTAACCCCGAAGACATTTTCCTTGCCGTATTTCTCGACTGCGAGAGCGGCAGCGACTGAGGAATCTACCCCACCAGACATAGCAACGGCGACTTTAGTCATTCACTTCCTTTGAAAAATAGCTGTAAATCATCACCGAAATAATCAATATTGTGCCGCCAATAACGTAGCCACCCAGCACATCCAAGTACCAATGTGCGCCGAGATAGATACGGGAATATCCAACAAGCAGAATCATAATTACAGAGATCGACAGCAGAAACCTCGCCCACCAGGTTTTCCAATTCTTGAAGGCAAAATATGCCAAAAGGCCGAAAAGAGTGACGTAGAAAATCACGTGGCCGCTTGGGAAAGAATACTTATCATTGTAAGTAGTCAGTACTTGGCAACCGAAAGTCTCCGGGCGGCCGATTTTGAAAAAGTTTTTAAGTAATGATTTGGTAATCTGACCCAGAAGTGGCGCCAGAAGCACGATAATTGCCAAAATCTTGTCTTTTTTGTATAGATAAATTGTCAAAGCGACTAGAATTGTCAGAATTACCGGTATCCAAACGCCGTCACCAAACCAACTGACCCCTCGCAAAAATGCCGTCAGCCAGTCGGCTCGAAATAGTGTGACACACTTACCTACCACTGACAGCTCCTTGCACAATCTCGTAGAAATTCTTCATTATTTCAGCGAGGGTCAGAAACCTAGCATTGGCGTTCTCCCACCAAGACTTTTTACTCCAGGACGTGTCAATAGCCGAGTGGTTCAAAATCACGTAATCTTTTCCTAGTGCGGTGCGAAATTCATTGTAAGCCCGCCTTTGATGATAAGGCGAAGTAACCAAAATAATGCTTTTAATGCCATTTTCGTTGAGAACTTTTGCCGTAAAATCAGCATTTTCAGCCGTAGTTTTGGAATTTTCTTCAATCAGGATGTTGTCTGCTGACACTCCTTCAGATACGGCGATACGTTTCATTGCCAGCGCGTTCGAAACATCACCTTCGGCGGCAGCGCCAGAAAAAACTAATTTTGGCGCCCATTTTTGCAGGTACAGCTTCACTCCCTCAGAAATTCTAGCATCAGTATCACCGCCAGAAACCACCACAATTGCGTCCACCTTCTTCAAGGAGTCTTGAGGTGATAGATAGACAGCAATCAGCATGGGCACAAAAATAACTAGAACAACCGCTATGAATACAGCTATGAGCAGTTTCTTTATCATTAGTTTTTAAACTCCTGTGCAAACATCTTGCCATGGATTCCACCATCGATGACACCTATACCGACCATACCATAATCAGTCGACAGGATATTTGCTTTGTGCCTGGGACTGTTCATCAGACCGGTCATCGCGTCAGTCTCGGTGGGCGCGAGGGCCAGATTCTCACCAGCGATTAGATAGATGATGCCAGCTTTGTCCATGCGCGCAAATGGTGTCACTCCATCTGGGGTGACGTGCGAGAAATAACCCTTGGCAAACATATCACGACAATGTTCCTCCGCAATTTTAGTAAGCTTGTCATCCAAAACTAGAGCATTCAAGCCCCAATCCGTTCTTTCCTTGTTCAGCGCTGCGAGCATTTCATTTTCGGCAGCAGTATCAGCCGTAACGTCCTCGGTTGTATAGCCGAGCTGTATCGTCTCCCCGCTCTGAGGTTTAACAGTTAGAAACCCAACCACGTCAGAAGCGCCGGGGCCAAAAGTTTTGCCCAAGAAATTACCAACAGCTACATTATTCCTCGAAAAAGATTTTGAGATAAATGAACCGCGAAACTGGTTTCCAATGAAACCGGTGACTGATAGCAGCAAGAAGAGGTTTACCGTGAACCAAACGAACAATATGGCGCGAAAGGCTGCCGGAAATATGCCTGTCCATTTGTTTAGGCCAGAAGTCCTAATTTTCTCAGGTATTTTGTCATAGAACCAAATTATTAGCGCATAATAAATGAACTCTACCGCGAACCATATAACGAAGAATCCGACGCTGCTGGCGAAACCGGCAGAAAATCCAAGCCAACTCGTGATCACGCTACCGACTCTGGCGTAGTAAAGACTCGCCAGGAAAAGAGCCAAAGCAAGGGCAATCAGGGACGCGAAATCCTTGATGAACCCCCTGAGATAACCAAAATACATGGTTACCACAATGAATAAAATAATTACCAAGTCGAGATAATTCATACTACAATTTTACCAGATGCAGGCAGTTTTATCGAATCTAGAGCTTCTTGCGCCGTAGCAACAAAGAGTTCGTGACTACGCTGACACTGGATAACGCCATTGCCAGGCCAGCTAGTTCTGGTTTCAGCAACCAGCCGGTGAACGGGTACAATATCCCCGCAGCGACAGGGATTCCAGCCACGTTGTAGGCAAATGCCCAAAACAAATTTTGCTTAATCTTATTCATAGTTGCCTTGGAAAGTTTGATCGCCGTGACAACATCAGGAAGATCGTTCTTTATCAGCACGATATCACCGGACTCCATGGCCACATCAGTACCACTGCCAAGAGCCAGTCCGACATCAGCCTGAGTGAGGGCAACCGCATCGTTGATACCATCACCGACCATGGCGACGGTTTTGCCAGCTTTTTGGAATTTCTTGACCTCCTTTGCCTTATCTTCCGGTAAAACTTCAGCCAAGACTTTGTCGATACCAACCTGCTTCGCAATCGCATTCGCTGTTCGTAGGTTATCACCAGTAATCATAACAGTAGTGATACCCATGTCTTTCAGGGTTTTTATCGCTTGTGCGGAATTTTCCTTCAGCGTGTCAGCGACAGCAACCAGGGCGATGACTTCCTTACCTACCGCAATGATCATAGCCGTCTTGCCTTCATTTTCAAGCTTGGCCATAACTTGTTCTACCCTTTTTGCATCGATTTTTTCATCAACCATGAGCTTACGGTTGCCAAGAAAATACTTCTTGCCGTCTATCTCACCCTCAACACCGTGTCCTGGAATGGCGTTAAATTTCCTTATTTCAGAAAGCTTTACCTTCTTTTCCTCTGCGCCTCTGACAATTGCCTCAGCTAGGGGATGTTCACTCAGCTTCTCCAGTGAAGCCGCGATTGATAAGATTGCCGCGTCGCTTTTGGCTCCTCGCAATGACGTAGAAATAATATCTGTGACAACTGGCCTACCTGTCGTAAGCGTCCCTGTTTTGTCGAAAATGATAACATCGAGCTTCTGTGCAGTTTCTAGGGCCTCTCCAGACTTGATAAGTACACCATTCTCAGCTCCTTTACCTGTGCCAACCATGATAGCGGTCGGCGTAGCCAACCCAAGCGCACAAGGGCACGAAATCACAAGCACAGACACGGCCATCATTAGCGAAAATTCGAATGTGTGTCCGACTACAAAAAACCAAATCAGAAATGTAAGCAACGAAATAGCCATAACCGTAGGTACGAAATACGAAGAAACCACATCGGCTAGTCTCTGAATCGGCGCCTTGCTGCCCTGAGCCTCCTCGACAAGTTTGATTATCCTCGCAAGCGTAGTACCGACTCCAACAGTGGTAGCCCGAAATTCGATTGCGCCGTTTCCATTGATGGTAGAACCAATCACTGCGTCTCCAACGTTCTTCTCTACCGGTATAGATTCGCCTGAGATCATCGATTCGTCTATCGACGAAGCGCCTTTCGTTACCACACCGTCAACGGGTACTTTTTCTCCAGGTTTCACCAAAATAGTGTCGCCGACAACAACCTCATCAATAGAAATAGTTATTTGATGGCCATCTCTGATTACTCTGGCGGTTGTTGCCCTAAGGCCCATCAACTTCTTTATGGCATTACTGCTTCTGCCCTTAGCTTTGGCCTCAAGATACTTACCGAACAATATAAAAGTGATCAGAAGTGCACTTGTCTCAAAATAAACATCACCGATAACGAAGAAGGTTGAATACATCGAATAGAAATAGGCGGAAAATGTTCCC
>Ga0209748_1000795_pt1 | contig 16181 bp, 18 predicted proteins | sample BarGraIncu00421A_FD_185490 | JGI IMG/M metagenome (GOLD analysis project Ga0209748, IMG submission 185490) | Arctic peat soil microbial communities from Barrow, Alaska - Barrow Graham LP Incubations 004-21A (SPAdes) (version 2) | ecosystem: Environmental > Terrestrial > Soil > Wetlands > Peat... | reverse complement strand
CCGTTGTCGGTCCGGATGGTGTGGATCCGGAACGGGAAGCGCCCAATCACGTGGTCGACGAACGCGATCGCGTTGGCCTGTGTGTGCTTCTCGTAGATCTGCAGGGCACGGATGCGCGTTGCATCGTCGATGGCGGTGTATTGGAAACGCCTCACCTTGTGGCCTGAAGGGTCTTGGAAGTCCAAGAACTTCACGTCGACTTGCACGTGGTGTCCAGGCACCTGTTTCTCGTAGCGGATCACGCTCGGCATTGAGCGCATGCGGGTGTTGGCTGGCAGGCGGCCCAGGCCGTTTCTTCTCAGCACGTTGTAGACGCCGTGCGGAGAGATCTTGATGCCGAGGTAGCGCTCGAGGTACCAGGCGATCTTGTGCGGGCCGAAGTGGTACGTGGTCCGCAGGTAGATGATCTTGTCCTCGATCGGCTTCGGAGTTCGAAGCTTGTGGTTCTCCGGGCACGGTCGGCTGTCGATCAGCCCGGCTTCGCCACGGCGCTCGTAGGCATGAAGCCAGTTGTAGTAGCACTGGCGCGAGATCCCGAAGTGTCGGCACGCCTTGGCGACGTTGCCGTGTTCTGTGACGTAGTCGAGGACGTTCATCTTGCGCTTGATGTCACGCTGGGCCTGGGTCATCGGCGACCTCCATTCGACGGTAGGTGTATGCCCATCCGTCAAGCGAGGTCGGGAATCTCAAAGTCGAGCCGACGTGGAACCCGGGGCGTTTCATGTCCCGCCCGCTCATGTGCGCCTACCCCTACGTGTGGCTCGACGCCACCTACCTCAAGTGCCGCGAGGGTTCACGGGTCGGTTCGGTGGCAGCCGTGGTCGCCATCGGGGTGACGGCGGCCGGTGAGCGCGAGGTGCTCGGTCTGGACATCGGGTCCAGCGAGGACGGAGTGTTCTGGACGGAGTTCCTCAGAGGCCTCGTCACGCGAGGTCTCACTGGTGTCGAGCTTGTGATCTCGGATGCCCACGTGGGACTCAAGCAGGCGATCCCCGCCGTGCTCAGCGGAGCGAGCTGGCAGCGATGTCGCGTGCACTTCATGCGAAACGCGCTCGTCCACGTTCCCAAGAGCGACCAGCACATGGTGGCTGCGGCGATACGCACGATCTTCGCCGCGCCCGGCATCGAGGAGGCCCGAACTCAACTCAGATTCATCGCCGACGGACTCGCCAAGAGGTACCCGAAGGTGACCGGCCTGCTCTTCGATGCCGAAGACGACGTGATCGCACACATGGCGTTCCCACGCGAGCACTGGACCAAAATCGCTTCCACCAACTCGCTCGAACGCGTGAACAAGGAGATCAAGCGCAGGACCGACGTCGTGGGCATCTTCCCCAACCGCGCCTCGGCGCTCCGGCTCACCGGCTGCGTCCTGCTCGAGCAGCACGACGAGTGGGCCGTGGGCAGGCGCTACATCGGCATGGAATCCATGACGAGGATCGGAAACCCGACGAGCGAGACGGAGGTGGTGCTGCAGGCGCTGCTCGCGCCGGTGAAGTAGACTTTCAGGAGCAGAGAGTCACGCGGGAGTTACACCACTCCGCGGGACGCGACCCGCACTTACCCCGCCTCCCTGCAGCCGAGCCACCAGCGATGCCACGGGAGAGTCACCGTCGACCAAGCGATAGCTGCCCGGCGCAACTTCGGGGCTGTTGAGGAAAGCGGCGAGGCGACCGATCTCATCATTCTCAATGCAGAACGTCTCTGATGCGGTCGCAAAGTCGAAGCCCCCATCGGTCAGCCGCTCGTTCTTGGAGAACCTGAGTTCCGTCTTCTTAAGCTCACCTGTCTCGGGATCGCCGTACTTCGAGATACGGACGGACTTGAAAGCACGCGGACCGTTCTTCAAGCAGGCGGCTTTGAACCCGAGCTGCCCGGGCTTTGCCGCCTCCCCCCGCTCCCAAACCTTCAGCTCATCATCAAAGTTGGGCCGGTCAGCCATGCGAGCCCCCGTTTCTGCAGGCGCCATCTGCCAAGCGGCGTCGGCTGGTGCCGTGTTCGTCACCACATGTCACCAAGGGCACCGCTTACATACGTAGCCCCGGCACTTCTGGCGAGGTGGCCGGGACTGCTCCATGTCTAGCTGGCCGAGAGGAAGGAATTCGAACCCTCGTAGGAGGAGTAGCCCGATGATCTTGCTGACTCTTGCGGATAGGTGCATCGAAGTCACCCGCTCCGACGCGGACCAGAACACCGCCCACTTTGGCGGAGCCTCTGGGCCGTCTACCCGAGAGGCAGCGGACGAGGCGGAGTCAGGCCTTCGAGCCCGCGGTATCGGGGCCCGCCTGAATGCAGTCGCGTCGCCCACAATCGTTGCAGCCTCAGTCGCCCGTTCAAGCAGGTCGAAGGCTACTTCCCGTTCAGCACATGAACTGCGAGTTCGTGGGATCCGGTGTTGTCCTGCATGCCCGACGCGTCGGACCAGTTGTCGTTGATTCCGATCATGAGCGAACCCTCGGCCGACACTTTGTACAGTCCGGTCGTGGGCACGAAGCGCGAACCACCAATGTCGACCACGAGCGCTCCTAGTGGGCCGTCGGGCAGCGGGTAGCCCGCGCCACTCGCCTTGACCTTCGTACTTCCACCCGATCCGAGCTCGACGCCATCACCCAACTCGACGGCGCCGCTAGCGGCAACGCCGATCACGTCCCCGGGCATGAGCTTCAGCCCAGTGTCTGCCCAACCGACGGTCTCAGCTGGCAGCGGGTAGATCTCGCCCTGAAGCGCCACGCGAGACGACGCAGAGGCCAATGCGCCCGGTGCGCCCAGAAGCAAGTACGGCTCCGATGAGTAGTCAGCGAGATCGGTGACGCCCGTCCCCGGATCATCAGCGACCAACAGTACGGCGTCCGTGGACTTCCCGTCTTCCGCATCGCACTCGAGGACCACCGCGCGCGCTCCGTCGTTCGAGGCGACCGCCTCAGCAACCGTCTTGTATGTCAGGTCCGCCGCGACTACCCAGTCGAACGAGCCGTCACCGGAGCCAAGCATACGGGCGCTGCGTACCTGCAGCCCCTTCTCGGAAGCCCACTTCTTCGCGAAGGCGAGAGCGTCGGCATCGCTCGGACTTGTGCCGGCGGCCGTGGATCCAGGCTGGGGCCCTGCCGGCGCTTCGGAGCCCGGGCTCGAGCATGCGGTAAGGCCTGCGACCACGATCATGAGAAGCGCGAGCGAGATACACACTGAACGAGGCGCACTACGAATCATGCTTCTCCCCCCGGGGACGTGCGGTCAGCCGACCGCGCCACTTCTATGACTCCGTTCCGACAACACGTAACGTTGCGCTGCGGACCGTGAGAGTGTCTCCCAGATGCAACTCCGAACGTCCCCGTAGCGGAGATCCGTTGAGCAGCGTCCGGTTCGTCGCCTCAAGGTCCTCGACCCACAAGCGAGTCTCCTCCGCGAAGATGTGCAGATGCCGACGCGATACGGTACGGTCATTGAGGACGATGTCGTTCGTTGGGAGACGCCCCAGAAACAGCGAACCGGCCTCGAGGCCGAAGGACCGCTCGCCCAACTCTGGATCGGTCACGATCACCTGGACGTTGGGCAGGCTGAATGCCGGAGCCGGAAGCCCTACTTCGTCGCTCGATAGGTCGGGCGAGGCGCTCGCTGCCCGCGCTGGCTCCATGGCAACGCATGACATGAGTTGGAAGCTGTACAGGCAGTCGTAGCAGATTGCTGCGTTCTCATCAGCGCTCGCGCCGCACATCGGGCACTTCTTCACTGGATCCCCCCTGAAGCAGAATAGGGACTGCTCGCGCGGCCAATCGGCGCTCGGTCGCCGACGCTCGGCCACCTCTCGCCCTCGCCGCCCGTGACCCGCTCGATCGCAGCCCGGGCACCTCGGCAACCTAGCCGCATCCTTCCCGGCATCACGCTGAAGTGCGAGGCCAGGACCTTTCCGTCACCGTCCAAGAACAGGATATCGATAGGGTATCTCATGCCCAGGGTGTGGACGGCAGAACACGGTTCGAGAACGACCCACGCTCCTCGCATCTGCTCTGCGCTCGTCAGCAGCATACCCCGAGCGCGTGACAGGAAGCCTGTGCACATTACGACTCGCAACGCGCTCCCGTCAGCGCACATGCACTGTCACCACAACCGTACCTGAGAACGATGAGAACCGCACGTCCGCGCCCAGCAGCCTGTCGGATCTGCTGAACCGCATCGTTGACGTCTGTTGGTCCGCTTCGTCGAAGCTCCACCCATCGGCCTCCATACTGGCACGATAGTCCGAGGATACGGATGCCAGGTTCCCTGGCAGCTCCATGCTGGCGACCGCGTCAATGACCCCTTGGCTCCCCAGATCGGTGAAGCCGATCAGCTTCGCATCGGCGGGGAGGGGAACCAACTCGCGTGCGGACGCGTCGAGCTGCGTCGGCGCCCCACCGGTCAACAGCCGGAGGAGTTCTTTGTTGCCCCGATTCTCATAGCTGAACCGCTGATAGGCCCGTAGGGCCCACGGCGCAAGAACCAGCCCCGCAATCATGAGGACCCCCAGAACGAGAGCGGGCCAGCGAGAGCGAACGCCCTTGTCGCGGGGCACCGCCCTAGCCGCCAAAGAAGATGCTGGGGCTGAACCTGTCGATCACGAAAGTCACGCTGTGTTTCATCTCTGTCGGGACCTTAAAACCCATCCCGAAGACGTCGACCGTGCCCACGTTTGGCGCTGGCCACGGCACGTAGTGGAGCGTGCAGGTGACCGCCTGGTAGTCGACCACAACACCCGCAACGGTCCGCGAGGAGATGGTGACGTAGTGCCGACCGCCCTTCGCCCCATAGCCCATCATCGCATCGACGTCCCCGCCCGACACTGTCTGCAGCACGGAAGTCCGTGCCGCCTCCGAGGCAACCCTATCGAGTTTCGCGCATTCGGCAGCGAAACCGACGATGTTCACCGAGAACAGGATACCGACCAGCGCTACAAGCGTGCCGACAAGCATCTCCACATAAATGTCGCCGACGTCGCTGCGAGCCATCCTGATCCTCATCCTAGTTCCACTGCGGAAGCGCGGAATTGAAGAAGTCCGATGCCCTGTTCTTGACCGCGGTACCAGCCCCTTCAGTGATCGCCTTGGGAAGGGTGACCGGAATAGTGAACTTGACCCCTCCGGCCGAGAACGTGACTTCCAGCTTGGTCAGGGTTTCGAGCCCCTGCGTGGTCCGCTGGCCGACCTCATCCGACAGCGCGTTGATTGCGGCATTCCGCAGAGCGGTCTTGTCCAGAGCGTCGTTCTTGACGTACGAGTCGTAGCCCCCCTTGACCGCCGCATATGCCGTGCTGCTCTTCAGCGCGACGTACGTATTGACGAGAACGGGCTTGGGAGTGGCGGTAACGGGAGGTGCCAAGCCTCCAGACGCGAGGACGCTGTCGAAGGCGCCGGTGATCCAGGAGACCAAGTTGCTCTTCCATATCCCTGGCAAGGGGAGCCACCCGATCACGGATTCGAGCGCGCCCTTGATCGCGTCGAGCCCGTCCGCGTAGAACGCCAGCGCCTTGTCGATGAAGGTCATGATCAGGTCTCCACCACCAGCGAGCGCTTGGCCCAGGAACCCCAACGGGCCACCGCCGCCCGAGGCCCCGGCCTTGAAAAGATTGCTCAACACAGTGTCCGAGCTGTTCCCCAACTGAGCGCCAGCGACCGCCAGCCGGGGCTGCACGCTCCCGCCCGGTATGAGCTTCGCCATGGTCCAGTCCGGCGCCTGACGGGTCTCCGTCGCCACCACTATGGCGATGAAACCGTCGCTGCCTGGGAACTGATAGATCGCCCGCTCACCGCCGGGCGACACGATCTCCTTCAGCTTCTGGACGGCCTCTTTGAGCTTGTCGACGAAGCCCTTCTTGACCGTGGTGTCCTCCTTGTTCTGCAGCGCCTCCAGTTGCTTCTTCAGCGCGGTGATCTGGCGCTCGATCGCCTGGATCTTGTTGAACAGCTTCACGACGTCGTTCCACGAAAGGCAGACGTCCTTCGCGTACAGAAGGGTAAACGGGCGCGCGAACACCTGGTAGCCGGGGCCGATGTTGGGAAAGGGCAAACCCGTCCGGTAGTCCTGCTCGATTCGAAGAAGTGTCGCAGAACGTGCGGGGAGGGTGCTTGGGGGCGCCGGCGTGAGATACGCGCCCGCCTTTCCCGCTTGGAGGAGCAGGAGGTCCGGCTCGGCGATGTCGACCTTCCTCTGCAGCAGCGTGCTAGACGCCACCCTGACCAGCTTCGCATCGGCGTCGGTGCCGTCGCTCACCTGAGCCATCAGCTTCTTGATCTCCGTCGCGGCGCCTACTGTGCTGGATTTCCACCGCTCTCGAAGCAGCACCATGTCCTGACCAGTCGGCTCGAGCCGCGTCGATGGGAAGGCGTCCTGGACTCCCTGGATCTCGGCGTTGAGCATGCTCTGGTAGGCAGAGACCAGATTCGCGTAGCTGGGGTCCGCGCGGTTCTTGGGATCGAGCTTCGCCATTTCCTTGCGGATCTTAAGGATGTCGGCATGAAGTTGGTCGATCTTCTTGAGCAGCGCAGCCTTCTGCTCTTCAAACGATCGCATGTCCTGCTGCTTCGCCTTGGCCGCCTGATCCTCTTTGTCCAGCTGCCCGTCTCCCCCGGTGATGGCGTCGCCGTCCGGTCGCGGAGGGAGCGCCGCGGTCAGCGGTATCGGGATGCAGATGCCGTAGTAGCCGCCGGGGCGGCCCGCGCTCCGAAGCGCCGCTCCGTTTGCGGCTATCACGCCTTCCGCGTTCAGGATCGAGAGGTATGGTGACGCCTTGACGAGGAACCTCAGTAGCGAGTCCATCGCGTTTTGAAGCGTTGTTCGGATCTCCTTCATCGCGGTGATCGCACTCTCCAAAACCGTCGCGAAGCCCTGACCGCCAGGAATCAGGCCTACCACCACTTGGAAGAAGATCGTCACGACAATGGTCAGATTGAAGGCGAGGATTATGGCGTCACAGACCTCGTAGGTCATGATGACCTTCGACATGGCATTCGCGCCCGCGAGCGCCGCGGCGTCGGCGACCGTTTGGACGTCGCCCGCCGCGGAGTTCACCCAGTAGACCTGGAGGGAGAGCGAGACGAGGCAGACCACGACGAAGACCGCCACCATGGCAGCCACCGTCGTGTAGCCTCGGTCATCGTGAATCCAGCGCATCGCTCCCCCTCGCCGTTCAAGTCCCCTATTTGGCAGGTGTGCCCGTCCAGGGCCCGCTGACGTCCGACGGCTCGCGCGGCCACGTCTGCGCGGTCGACTTCACTTCGATAAGCCCGTCTGCCCCCGTGGCTCCGATACCTCGTGCCGCTATGTCGTAGATGGGCAGAGGGCGGAGTTTCACGGAGATCGTGACCTTGATGGACTTCGAGTCGCTTCCGCCCGTCTTGGTTATGACCGGGTCCTCTGCCATGAAGTACTCGTTGTCAGGAATGCCCGCGAGTCGGCGCTTCACGAAGGAGTCCACGTTGCCTGAGTGGTTACTCCCTTGGGAGTACTCCATGTCCGTGACGAGTAGGCGGCAGGACTCTGCAGCCGCGTTGGCGATGACGACCTTGTCGTACAGGACGATCGCGGGCTGCAGGAGGAGCGCCACCAATATGACGATTGCGAAGATGGCGACAGGCGCCTCGGCAACAACCTGCCCGCTATCAAGACCCCATTCGTACGAGCGGGCGCTCGTCCGATCCTTCCGAAACGCATCAGTAGAGGAGGACATCGAGCAGCCCCCTGGCCCCTGCGTGCGTCTGCGTCTTGGAGGCCGTGTCCAGCCAGCCGCTCGTGCGGATGCCGCCCGCCATAGCCCAAAGACCGCTGACGATCACCGCGATCACGCACGCGATGAGGAAGTACTCGGTCGCGGCCTGACCGGCGTCCCGACATGGTCTAGTTCGGCATCGGGAGCCCATGCTTCGCCTCCTCGGCCGTGAGCTTGAACACGGAGATATGCGTGAGGTTGTTCGGCCCGCCGGATGGCCCGAGTTGCTCGGGCAGGGCGAAGTACGCCACGACCACCTTGGTGTCAGGCCGCGTAAGTACGGCTGCCCAGCCCCTGCCGCTCAGCCCAAGGACCTCTGAGGAATCGAGTCTCCACCGGCCATCATCGAGGTAGTACTGGAGCACGTCGATCCCCACGGCGGCCGCATCGCGTTCCGTAGCGAAACCGTACGCCTCGCCAACCTGACCGGGCTGGTCCTTGTTCACCCAGACGAGCCGCGCATCTGGGATCATCGGAATCTCCTCGGGAAGGTCGCTGGCAGGCCCGGTGTAACGGCCGTCGTCTCTTGCCCAAAGGGACTGCGCCTGTCGCACCGCCGCGGTCTTCGACTGCTGTGCCGCAGCGACATTGCGGGCGGACGCCTGCCGCGCAGGCTGGAGCGCCACATATCCGTAGACCGCGACGCCCATGGCGACAACGAGCGCGGCTCCGATGAACACACCGGCAACCGTCACGCGCTCTTTCGCGTGGTCTACGACTCCCAATTCAGTGGACCGTCCAAACCAATAGCGCTGCACAAGCGAGAGCGATCATCGCCCCGAGAGGAACGGCCCGCCCATCTCCGACGGCCGGCGCCTCCACCGTGCCTGTCACGACGAATAGCTGTGTGGCTGCGACCACCATCGCGCTGACGGACTCAGCGCCCGACCCAGTGGACCGCCTCGCAATACGTCGAACGACGATCCAAACCAATGCGACGGCATAGGACCCCAGCACCACCCAGATGACGAAACCTCCCAGCCAGCAGGTCACGCAAGCGAACGTGCGTCCCTCGACCGATCCGAGCAACCCCCGACTCCACGCGGCATAGGCAACTCCGAGAACGAGCGCCGCGCCAATCGCGCGCATCCAGACGCTCCCGTGCGACGCACTGCCGAAAGCGAGCCCGGCGCAAGCTCCGAGACCCAACACGGCATTCAGCCATCCAGACGGAGCACGCCGGGCCAACCACCCGAAGGTCGCCAGAACGGCGGCCATCGCCTCTGAGGAGTCCGGCGGCAACGCTCCGGGCGACACTAGAAACCCTTGAACATCCCGGAGTTAATCTTGTTCCACGCGATGACGAGCTGATCCTTGAATGCCATCGCCAGCCCCGTCACCGCGAGTACGATCACTCCGAGGATGATGGCGTACTCAGTGGTCGACTGCCCACTGTCGTCGTGCAAGAACCCTGCGAACTTGTTCATGTTGCCCTCCCCGGTCGAATCCCAAGACCGATACCCGAGCCCTGCTTTGGTGACACGCATGCCGACCCCTACATGTTCGACATCATGCTGATAACGATCGGCCCGAGCATGAGGATCATCATGGCCGGCAAGATGAGTAGCGCCATCGGCCCCATCATCTTGACCGGTGCCTCAGCGATCTGCTTCTCCACCGACATGCGGTGGGCCGCTCTGGCATCCTGCGCCTGGTCCGAGAGGATAGCCGACAGTGGCGAGCCTAGTCGGGTAGCCTGAAGCACAGCGGCGACGAACCTCGTCACGGCGTCCACGTCCAAGGCTTCCGAGACCGTTCCGAGCGCCTCGTCCCGCGAGGCAGCCCCGTACTGCCACGTCTTGAGCGCGCGCCCGAACTCCTCCGACAACGGTCCGTCGAATCGTTCGGAGTAGAGTTCTAGAGCACGGTCGAAGCTCATCCCCGCACGAGTCCCGAGGGAGATCATATCGATCATCTCGGGAAGGTCCTGCAGGCACTCCCGCTGCCGGTCGGCGGCCAGTCGCGCGATGGAGAACGACGGGAGTCGTGTGCCGAGGAACAGTCCCACTAGACCGAAAAGGATCGCCACACCGAGTCCGTTCCCAGCTGTCATGAGCGCCAAGAACGCGGCAAGCGACAGACCCACAAAAGCCCGCACGCGGATCAGGTCCGAAGGGTCGACGACCCCGGAAAAGCCGCCCGCCGATATGCGCGTGCTGTCCTGAGCGACGCCGCCCCTGTCGAGAATGCGCACCAGCGCACCCATCTGGCTGGTCAGACGTGCTGTCCAGCCAGAGGCGGTGGCTGCCGCAATCTTCACCACAAGCGAGGAGGAGACGCCCGATGGGATGTCCTCGACACCGAGGGATCGGACGCGAGAGCGAACGCGACCCTCATCGGACGTCAGGATGCCCACAACGCCCGAGAGCATCATGAAACCGGCGATGCCGGCGACCGCGATCGCAGCCAGACCCAACGCATAGGAGAGGGTGATTAGCATATCGTCCCTCAGATCTTCACGTTGATGATGCGCTTGATCACCATGAAGCCGGTGACCTGCATGAGCAGCGCCCCGAAGAACATCGCCAACCCAACCGGCGTGCCGAAGAAGGCCGCAACGTAGTCGCGCGAGACGAGCGCCATGAACGCCAGGATCCCGAGCGGCATGAACCCGACGACACGTGATGACAGACGCCCCTGAGCCGTCTTCGACGCCAAGTCCATCTTCATCTCGAGCCGCTGACGCACCGACTGCGTGGCCTGGTCAAGCATCTCGCGCGTGTTGCCGCCTGCCCTGCGCTGCACCTCGAGCGCGGTCGAGACGGTCTTCAGCTCCCGCAGTGGCACCCGCTCTCTGAACCGGTCGAGCGCCTCCGACAGCCCGATACCCGCTGAGACATCGTTCACGACGCCCCAGAATTCGGGACCGAGCGGTGCGGGCGTTTCGCGAGCCGCGTATTCGAGCGCCTGCGGCAGAGAGAGCCCTGAGCCCAAGGATGTCGAGACTAGTGTGAGCGCGTCAGGAAGCTGCTCGCGCATGCGCTCGATGCGGTTCTCGCCCTTGCCCACGTACCAGTTGTAGGGCAGCACGAAGGTCCCCACCGCAAGTACGACGCCCGGCAACGGGTGGCCCATCGTAATCGTCGCTCCCAGGAGCAGACCAAGCGCGGTCCAGACGAGGCGGACGATGACGCGACCGGGCGACACGTGTGATCCGGACGCGCGCACGGCCTGTGCGAATGTCTCCCCGAGACGTGTGCGAAGAACGCCTTTGACCCACTCGGGCGAATCAGCCTCAGCAGCGGCGCCGTAGGACGTGACCGAGAGATCGCGCGCCTCACGCTCTAGGCGGCCGCGAACCCTCGACGAGGCCGCGGCCCCCGAGACCCTCTCGACAAGCGCGCTCGCGAAGAGATAGGCCCCGGCGCCTCCCGCGAGTACGGCGCCGACGATCAGGATCCAGCCGAGACCCATCGCTGCACCTCCTCAGCGCTCGCGACACCCTGGGACACGACCTTCTCGAGGACTCGAGGGGTTCCCTTCGTCTCATAGTGGCCGAACGCGCGGCCGCGCTCGTCGACGCCTTCGGAAACCCAAACGATGAGGTCCTCGAGTACAACCTGACCATCGCGGATCCCCGAGGTCTGAACCACACGCGTGATCCTACGAGAGCCATCCGCCATCCGGTCTTGATGGATGAACATCTCGACCGCGCCCGCGATCATCTCGCGGATCGCATCCACAGGCAGATCGGCCGAGTACCGGACCATCGTCACCAGGCGCGAGATCGCCTCGTGCGGTGTGTTCGCGTGAAGGGTCGTCAGGGACCCGTCGTGGCCCGTGTTCATCGCCTGAAGCATGTCCAGCGCTTCACCGCCGCGACACTCTCCCACCACGATCCGGTCCGGCCGCATGCGGAGCGCGTTAACGACCAGGTCTCGGATTGAAATCTCGCCTTCGCCTTCAATGTTGGCTGGGCGAGCCTCGAGGCTGACGACGTGAGGGTGGCGCTGGAACCGTAGCTCGGCGGAGTCCTCAATAGTGAGGATGCGCTCGCCCTCGGGGATGGCAATCGAAAGGGCATTGAGCAGCGTCGTCTTACCCGAGCCGGTTCCGCCGGTCACAGCGATGTTGCAGCGGGCCTTGACCGCCCATCCGAACAACAACGCCATATGCTCATCGAGCGAGTCCATCTCGGTTAGTTCGTGGAGGTCGAAGATCTTCGCTCTGAACTTGCGGATGGTCAACGTAGGTCCGTTCAGGGCGACAGGCGGGATCACCGCGTTGACTCGGTGTCCCTCAGGAAGGCGTGCGTTCACCATGGGGCTGCGCTCGTCGACGCGACGCCCGAGCGGGGACACGATTCGGTCGATCACCCGCAAGACATGTTCATCGTCATCGAACTCGGCGGGCCACTGGTACAGCATCCCAGCACGCTCGCAGAAGATACTGGACGCCCCGTTCACCATGATCTCGGTAACAGCGGGATCTTGGAGCAAGGGTTCGAGAGGACCGAGGCCCAGAATGTCGTTCAGCAGGTCTACCTTGAGGCGCTGTCTTTCGCTCTCGGGTACCCCGCCGATCTCGGGATCAGCCATGATCCGATCGATCGCTGCAGCCAGCTCTTTGCGCGCCGCAGCCGGGTTCGACCCCACCATCGAGGCGATCCGCTCCGCCGATATCTGCTGATAGAGCGCGTCCTTGACGCCGACCTTGATGCCCAGTGAACGCGCACGGTCTTCTTGCGCAATTGGGCCCTGCGATCGCGCCGACTGCACCCGGCCCAGAAGCGACATCACCGCACCTGCCCGGGCGACGCGACCTTGGCGCCGATTCGCTTGAACAGCTGGATACCATAGGCCTCCAGCGCACGCGCGAACGGGCTCTTGCTTTCGAAGAGGCTCGCCATCTGCCCGGAATCGCCCAACATGCTGACTTCGCGTCCACCGTTGGGGAGACACGCGACATCATGCGAATGCAGCGCCGTCTCGATGTCGGCGAGCGTGACGTTGTCCTTCGCGCCGCACATGTTCGCTAGGAACGTCATCTGGGCGTCCGCAATCCCCAGTCTCGAGCACAGGCCGCGAGCCTGGATAGTGGCGCGCACCGACGACGCCTGCGGGGTCATAACCATCACGCTGACGTCGGACTTATCGATGAGCTCGGCGTGCAGCAACGTCCAGAAGGCTCCGGTGTTCACCACCACGAGTGAGTGTTGTGTGCGCATCTTGGCCAGCATTACGGCCGTCTTGGGGGCCACCATCTCCGCCTGTTCCGGTTGGGGGGCCGGAGAGTACAAGGTCAGCCCATCCATGAGTTGCTTGCCGAAGGGGGTGAGATCGCCCAAACCTGACTCAAGCTCCAGCGCAAGATCGGTCAGCGTGCGCCGAGGCGTGACGTCGAACATGAAGGCGAGGTCCCCGAATTGGAGATCGAGGTCGAGCAGCGCAACCGTGTGGCCAGCGCGTGCGCCTGCGATGGCCAACCCCGTGGCGACCGTCGATCGGCCTGCGCCGCCTTTGGCGCCCAGCACACCGATGACCTTGCCCTGCTGTCCCGCTCCCTGCTCGCGTGAACTCGCGACGCCGACCCTGCTGGTCGACACCGCGACCCGCTTCAGCATCGGCAGGAGATCCGCCTCGATCTGCTCGCGATCGATCACCGCGCGCACTCCGGCAAGCATCGCCCGGTTCACGACCGCTTCGTTCAGTGGGGTGGCGGAGAACACCACACCGATACCGGGAAACTCCCCCGTGAGGGCGCCGACAAGATTAAGAGGCGACATGTCCGGGAGAGCGAAGTCGACGACGGCAATCGTCGGCGCAGCGCGATTGGCCCGTCGGAGCTTCTCGAGACAAGCAACCCCGCTGGAGGCGGCGTCGAAGGAGAACGCGTCATCTTCCTCGAGCATCGCACGGACACGCGCAGCGAGCGCCTGGTCAGCGCTCGCGACTATGACGATGGTCTGCTGCATGGCGAGCACGCACGACCTCTCGGTTGACCGACTATTTCCTCGGCAGGAGAACGAGGTGCATGCGACCACTGTCTGACGCCTCGACGACCGGAAGCACCATCTCGGCAGGAAGGGCAAGGGTCACCCACGTTAGGCCACTGCTCTGAAGACCAGCGTCGGACTGCGCGTCCGAAGCGGTCGCGCTAGAACTCGTTGCGAGGACAAGGACGTCCTCGGCGACTAGGGCACTCGCCCCCTGTGAGCCGGTCTTCACAAGCCTCACCCGATCACCTGGGTAGACGGCACCCCCGACGGCAGCGACATCGTCGACGCCCACACTGAGGGCCTCTAGCCCGTCCGGGATCGCGACACGAGCCCCACCGCCCCCGGTCCCCAACCTTCCGGATGAGATGGGCTGGCCGGCGACAAGTGATTCGTTCGCCTGCTTGCCTTCCAATTCCTTGAGCGTCTTCACCGCATCCACCGGCAGGAAGTTCGCAGGCCACGGCTTCATCTCGAACATGCCCGGATTCAGGACAGTGCTCCTACCCAAGGTCGACTTTGGCACAGGAACTTCTACGGTCTTGCCCGCGTTGGCGATAGCACTCCGAGCGCCCGCGGTCGTCGAGAGGGCGAACCCCCCGACCAGTACTGCAGCCACGATTCCCAACATGACCGCGAGAAGAACCCGCATTGTCGGCTTCATGCCCCCCCCTTGCTTCGCACGCCCCCCTGAGACCGCCCTAGCTACTTCGCCTTGAGCGCCGCGATTACCGGTGAGTCCGCGGCCAGAATCTGAAAGTACAAAACCGAGCTCGTCGGGATGATCATCTCTCCCGTCGATCCGCCCGCCGCCTGCGCCTGCGGAATCAACTGGACCTCGTCCAAGCTCTTGATGCTGCGGGCGTTGGCCGCTGCCTTGTTCTTGAAGCGCAGGAAGTGGGCGTTCGCCAGATCCACCGAGTCCACTTCGGCTGTGAGATTGCCGAAGAACACCTCGCCGCTGCGCAGGAAGACAGCGGCCATCGCCCCGCCCTTGAGGTCAAGAACGGCGCTGGGCTTCGGAGGAGTGCTCGTCTCATACGCCTCGATCGCCTTCACGGAAGGGGCGTCCGCCTTCAGCGGCTCCTGATAGAGCACCGAGCTCAACGGGATGAGTAGCATCTGCTCGGGCCGGTGAACTTCCTGCCCAAATGGTCGCAGGAGGTTCACGTTCGACTTGTTGTTACCTGCGATGAAGAACGCCTGCTCAAGGATCAGGAACTGCGCGGAACTCGAGGTGCTCCTCTTCCCGAAGACCGGGCTGCGATCAACGAGCGTGACCATCAGCCACCCGGCGCTCTGAGATGCGCCCTCGGATGGACTCGGCGCCGCGGTCGCCTCAGGAGTCGCCGTCGCCGCGCCCGCCGCGCTTCCGCCCCCGGACTTCGTTCCGCACCCGCTCAGAACCGCTATCAGGACAAGCACGAGGAGTGCGGTGCATGCCGCACTCCTCAGAGATACTCGCTTCAAACTGCGCGCTGTGCCATGACGCCGAACTACCATGCCGCAATCCAGCTGAAGTCGACAGCATCGGACGAGAAGAGGGTGAACTCCCCGGCAGCCGGGGTCACGTAGTAGGGACCGGTAGTGGCGCCCTGCGGTGTCACAACGACCGACGCACCGGCGGGCATGCCCGCAACGCTCACTGAATTCGACCCGACTGCGGCGCTCCTCGTCCCCGAGGCCATTCCGGTCGGAAGGTTCGATGCGTGCACATAGCCGTCTGCGGTGAGATTGTTGCCGACGTGGACGTTCCCTGTCGTGCTCAGGCTGGCCGCCGAGATGGCGCCGCCCACGGTCAACTTGCCGTCGACTGTGGTATCACCGGTCGACGCTTCAACGGTGAAGTGGTCGCCGCTCGTCTTGAGCGTGCGGTGCGCAATCAAGTCGCGACCGATGACGTCCTTGGCGGAGTTCGAACCAACGTCGCCCGCGAAGGCCACCCCGCCGAACGATAGGCTTGTGACGTCGACGTTGCCGCCGGCGACGATGTCATCAGCGGTGAGCAGCCCTGTCACGGTGAGCGTACCGCCGACTGTCGTGTTGCCCGTCGCAGCCTGCACTGTGAACAGGTTGCCCTCGGTCTTGAGCGTCCGGGACGCGATGATGTCGCGCCCGAGTACGTCCTTCGTGCCCGTCTTCCCTGTCCCAGGGTCGAATGCGACCCCGCCGAAGGAGAGCGATGCGACGTCTACGTTGCCGCCCGCGCTGATGTCGTCAGCGGTGAACAGGCCGGTCACTGCGAGCGTCCCACCGACCGTCGTGTTGCCCGTGGCCGCTTGAACCGTGAACGTGTCGCCCGCGGTCTTGAAGGTGCGGTGCGCTATCAGATCGCGTCCGGCGACGTCCGTTGCGATGTCCACCCCGGTCGCCGGGTTGAAGGGCGTGCCACCGAAGGAGAGCGTTGCGACGTCGACGTTGCCGCTCGCGGCCACGTCGCTCGCGGTGAGCTTCCCGGTCACGTCAAGCGTCCCTGCGACGGTCGCGTTCCCGGTGGCGGCCACGTCG
>Ga0209748_1000787_pt1 | contig 16275 bp, 2 predicted proteins | sample BarGraIncu00421A_FD_185490 | JGI IMG/M metagenome (GOLD analysis project Ga0209748, IMG submission 185490) | Arctic peat soil microbial communities from Barrow, Alaska - Barrow Graham LP Incubations 004-21A (SPAdes) (version 2) | ecosystem: Environmental > Terrestrial > Soil > Wetlands > Peat... | reverse complement strand
AGTACCGGTTCCGTACAGGTTGGCAGTCTGCTGGTTGTCAGGTCCGGTGATGTCTCCGCCCGTTGTATACCAATTGTAATTCAGGACAGTTCCCGTCGAACCTTTTCCATCGGCGAGCATCGTTCCATCCGCTTCATATTGTCCTGATATGAAAGCATTGGCATGAGGCGGTTGATCTACTTTAATCGTGACGATTGTATTGTCCGAATGACCGGATAGGTCACTGACTAAAAGTCTGACCTGGAAATTTGCCGGTAGCGGACCGTCGTAAGTGTCTGTCAGTTTAAATTCGGTATTAAGACCTGTCGTTGTTGATAATACACCACCTTGTCCGACCAATGACCATTCATAGTTAACTCCGATTGAATTCGAAGCACTCAGGTTAACTCCCCTGCACGACCCAGTGATTGTTTCACCTGTAATTACGGCTTTTGTCTCAATCGGGAGCACGGTAATCATTCCGACTTTCAGATTCATGGCACAATGAGTTGCATCGTGGGCAGTGACCTTGTAGAAATAGATGCCTTGTTTTAACCATTTTACTTCAACGCTTGGTCCGGTATTGCCAACTGTGAAATTCGCAGCAGTAACGGGACACCCTGGGCTCGACTCAAGAGAGAAATCCAGCGTGGCGTCATTATAGATTTTCCATTCGTAAGTATTGCCTGCAATTGCATTGATATTTAATTGTGTTGTGACACCCTCATACACGACAGTCTGGGCCTTGGCAGGAGCCAAAGCCAACAGCAAAGGCAGCAACGCTACCCAGGCACGACTTACAATATACAAGAGATTAAACTTCAATGTTTAAAATTTAAAATTTTCTGAATCGTAATTCAGTATTCCATTTTCCTATTTATCTGTTCTGTGACCATCTCTCTTCTATTGGTTTTGGCCAACGGGAGAAATAGCGAGTTGATGAACAGGCCAACCGTCAATTATTCACCAGCATGATTGTTACTTTCATTTCCAGGAATTATATTGATTGGAGCAGATGCTGCAGTCGTTGTTCCGGTAACACCAGGGCGTGATTTGAGCGTCTGAATCGCGAAATCATTTTTGTCTGCAGCTGCAGTCTCAGCATCTGTCGAATTGACGATATCCCAGCTGCCATCTTTATTTTGTCCATCAAGCGATAACGTGACTTTCTTGTCCGCTATTCCTTCATAGTTATTATTTGTGACTGTAACTTTAACATAGATGGATACACCATTTGAGTTATCAGTTACATCAGTTGCAACAACTGTAGATCCTGAAGTATAGGTAGATAAGCTGGTAAAATCACTTTTGTAAGTCCATTCAATCTTATAAGTTTGAACGGGATCAAGGCCTGTAAATGTTAAAAGTGGTTTATAGGATTCTGAAAAATTCGCTGCTACGACTTCATAATAGAAGATATTTGTTCCATACTCATATTCCATTTTGTGTGTGGCCGGATTATAAGCGGCTTTCGACACTTTATCAATACATTGTGTTATTGAGGTGTTGTCGTCATAAGCGGCCTTTGCAAAAGGGGATGCATTATTCAGGTTCCTGATATCGACCATAAATCCGTTTTTGGGATTGAGCTCATAAACTTTAAGGTTATTCGCACAGCTTCCCGATGTGGCATCAAATTGAACGGCCACAAATGTTGGGGGCTTTGAGGATACAGCACCCTGGTAACTAGTTCCCAAAAGAAGTGTGGAAGACCAGGTAATATCAACATTTGATGTTGCGCTTGAAGTACCATATGCTGAACTGGCAGCTACGATATCGTTAGTGGCCCCAACCGTCAACTTCTTGGACGCCATGTTATTTGAACCTTGACTGCTAATAAAATTTGGATCTTTGGTTGCCCACCATGTATAGTTACCAGTTACCCCAGATGGTATTGAAATAGAATAATTGTACTTTTTTCCTGCCACAGGATGCAAAGCATCACTGGTTAAAGCATTCGTTTCTGGATCAGAATCATGGACTGCTTTTTGCCCAAAGGCGGTGCCCATACTAATGGCAAAGAGTGCCATTATCATAAACGTGAAAATTGAAATTTGCTTTTTCATAATATTGATATATGATTGTTCTTTATTTGAATTATTCTTATTTATTGGTGATTTTGTAAGTGTTTGCTGCGGATCAGTGTCCTGCCCGGAAAACCTTCCGGAACTATTCAAAATTCCCGGCGGCCATTTCCATCTGTTCTGATTTGGTCGCATCGCCAACGGGTTCACGATTGATTGTTCCCGGATACTTGGTGTAAGCTGAAGGATTGCAGCCTCATGGATCTGTTTTTTGTCTTGTTTTTTCATGATTTTTTATATTTATTTTATGAATTTATCTTGAATGATTAATTATTCCCTTTTGTCAATCTGGGACGCGGTTTGATGATAATTGTCCGGGTTTTTAACAGTGACACATTTTCTGAGCAATCTACAATCCAATAGGTTATCGTGTGGGTAAGCGTGCTGAAATTAATTCCGTCGCCTGTTAAATGGAGGTCCATTCCATAGGTGGATGGCTGACCTGTATTATATGGTGTTGACAGATCAGGAATACGTGTCCCGTCACTCAGATCGATTTTCCACCTGATTTCAACGGTGCACTTTGACAGACTACAATTGTCAGAAAATGTGGCCGTATTCAGATTGAGCAATGTGGACCCACTATCCAACGTGTAATAATCGGGTCGGTCAGGATTGATATCTGTAGTCGCGATGTTGTAAATGGCGGTTTCTAGTTTTTCAACACATTGGACAAAAGAGGCCGCTGTAACCGTAAAGGTCGGCGGCTGCTTGTCAAACACCGTAACCGTTTGCGTGCAGGTAGTTGTTCCAGAATAATTTTTGGCTTTCCACGTAATTGTTGTTACACCAAGGTTAAATCGTCGTTTTCCCATGGCTCCGTTTCCTGCACCCACGGTTGCACCTGACATCGACCAGCTGTAAGTGACACCTGAGCCGGTCAATGTTGGTATTCCCGGATTTATATTTGATGCCCAGGCCTGATTAAGATCTGTATTTGCATTCACGGCTGGCTGGCACGTGATGGATAATGCGGTAAAGTCTTTAACGGTTATTTTCTGATCGTAGTTACTCGTATTGTTGGCACAGTCGACAGATAACCAGGTCCTTACGATGGTGTAATCGTGGATGGTGGCACCTGAAATCGTCTGATCTGTATAGGAAACTATCGGATTCGCATCGCAATTATCAGTCGCTGTTGCAGTACCGGTCGAGGAAGGAGTTGTCGGATTATGGTAATCGACAGTGCGGTCGGAAGGAACATTTAATACAGGTGGCGTCACATCCTGAACAAAAATTGTTTGTTGGCAGGAACTTGAATTTCCCCTGGCATCTTTGGCCGTCCAGGTACGGAAGATATTGTATTCGCCGGCGCAGCTTGTGGTTACTATATTGTCAGAATAGGTTATTACGGGAGCCGTATCACAATGGTCAGTTGCCGTAGCTGTTCCTGTAAAAGCGGGATCGAAAGAAGGGGAATTGCACGAAAAGGCGTTGCCTGGCGGACAGTAGATGATCGGAGCTGCATGGTCTTCAACCGTAATTATCTGTGTATAAATTGGACTGGTATTCCCGCAGTCATCCTTAACAATCCATGTATTCGTATAGGTGCCTTCAATGGAACCTGCACTTGAAGGGACGAATAAACCGGAAGTTTTAACAATATCGGAAACATTTGCGTCACAATTATCCCATGCTTTTGGGCGCAATGCTTGTGCCGCTGCTAACCCGCTCGCATCGTCACATTCAACCATGGCATTGATTGTCCCCGGAGCCGTGATCCATATGGGTGCTGTATTATCCGTAAGGGTGATTACCTGTTTGAAAACGACACTCAAATTTCCGCAATCATCGGCGACCGTCCAGGTATTTGTATAAGTTCCCTGCTGTCCGCAGGTTCCATCACTTACAAAAGCCCCGGTAACTTTTACAAGATTCGTGACAGTTCCATCGCAGTTATCCGAAGCCACGGGTTTTAGCGCTTTGGCAGCAGTAAGTCCTACATTGTCACTGCATTGAAGCGTGCGGTCGAGCGACCCTGCAGGGGTTGTCCAGACCGGTGCTGTCTTATCAGTAATCGTGATAACTTGTGTGTAGGCATCACTTGTGTTGCCGCATGCATCGGTCACCTTCCAGCTGTTGGTGTAAGTGCCACTCTGGGAACAACCACCCGATGGAACAAACACGCCGGATGTTTTAACTGGTTTACTACTATCAGATACAGTTGGATCACAGGCATCAGTTGCTGTGGGGAACAAAGCCTGGGCAGCAACCTGTCCTGTCGCATCGCTGCATTCAACGGTTCTGTTAAGTACCCCGGCGGCCGTGGTCCAGGTGGGTTTGTCAATATCGGTAACCTTTAAGATTTGCTGGCAGGTGGTTGTAAGGCCACTTGCATCGCCCAAAGTCCAGGTCCGCGTAACGGTGATCGGGCACGAAGCGTTCGCAACATCCTGGTAACTCACTGTTGTTATTGCACAATTATCAGTTGCAACACCCTTGTTGTTTGTATCACTAAATGTTGAATAAGTGGAACTTACAATTACGGATGAGAAAACTGGTCCCGCAATATTGGCGGTGGTGCATCCATTGAAATTTCGTAGAACCGGGTTTGTCGTGATAACCGGCGCTATATTCGGGATTGCGGTAACGATTGCCGTGACATTGGCCGTACATCCGTTCGCATCGGTTATCGCATAAGTGGTTGTTCCAACGGCCTGCGAATATGTACCTGTTCCGGTATAAGTTCCCGTTCCCCCCGTTGCTGTAATTTTTACCGAAGAGGCATCGCCTGCGCACGAAACATTGAGGTGGCTTTCACTGGCAACGAGCGCTGTAGGTTCAGTAAGTAGGACAGATTTGGTGGCCCCGCAGGTTTTTGAATCATTAACGATAACACTATAGGTGCCCGCCACTAAATTTGTAAGATTTTGAGCATTAACCTGCCCTGAAGGGACTGATCCACCATTGCTTGCTGTCCATGCGTACGAATAGGCGGGTGTGCCGGAAGATACGGAAAGGTTGATCGAACCGGTTGAGGCGCCGTTACAGTTCAGGTTAACCGAACTATAGGCAAGCGTTGGCAGGGAATTAACGACAATAGTTACAGAAGAGGTGGCAGCAGAACAAGGACCTGCTCCATCGGGATCATTTGAATTTAGTGTCAGTATAACCGTACCGGCTGTGATTTCTGCAGCGCTTGGTGTATACACCGGGGTGAGCGAATTCCGGTTAGGGCTGAAACTACCCGTTCCTCCGCTCCATGTAGCCGAAGTTGCTGCTCCACCCATTGATCCGTTTAATTGTACAGCGCTTCCGGCGCAAATATCCTGGTTACTTCCTGCATTGACGGTAGCCGTCGGATTGACGGTGACAACCACTTTGAACGAATTTCCGATACAGGTTCCATTCACGGGCGTGACCGTATAGGTTGCAGTTGCGGGAATGGTGGTAGTGTTTGTAAGGGTCTGGGTGATGGCACTGAGTGCATTGCCGGCACTTGCGCCTGTGATGCTGCCAGCGATTGAAAGAACAGGTGCCGGCCACGAATAGGTGGTGATTGGCTTGACATAGGTATTTGCGTCGGGAACGCCGTCTTTCGGTGTCGCATCAAATGATGAACCGCTGCAAATTGGAGGTATAATCTGATCTGGGATCTCGGGAGTAGGATTCAGTACAACTGTTGTCGTTGAAGTGATTGCCGGGCAATTGTACCAGTCTTTTACCGCGAGGGTGTAGATTCCGTCTCCATACGGTGAAACATTCGAGATCAATGGGTTGGCATCTTTGGAAACCACATTCCCCGCTTGATCGGTCCAGGTATAATCCAGCGGAGGTTTTCCGCCTGTAACGGTCGAGTTTAATTGCAAATCTCCCCTGCTGCAAATTGGGGAGCTGATTGGAGCGTTACTGCTTGTGCCCACAGTTATTGGAACATTAACCAGGGTTCCAAATGAAATATCGTCGAGGCCAAAGTCGTTACCTCCTGTGCTGGCTTCCAGGTTGATGATCCTTATGGTTGCGGTAGTCGCATTTCTTGAATTCCAGATTCCATAAAACCTGTCTGCCGGTTTCCATGGATTTGCATTGCTACGCGTGCCTACCGTCAAATTTGCAGTTGATCCAACCTTTTCTTTCCCATAATCAGTTGTTTCAATTTCAAATTTAAGCTTGGCATATGGACCAACATCATTAAGGCTTATAGCCCATGCAGCAAAATAGTAGTCCGTATTGGGAGTAACTGGTACATTGATTTCTTGCCATACAGTATAGGTGCTGCCATAACCATTGAAAAGGAGAAATTTGCCTGTACCGTTATTTGTTGTATGGTCATAGCCCCAAAAATTGGAGTGGTAATATTGACCTGTTGTACCGATTCCAGATAAACCTGCTCCACCTCCTCCGGCACCACCTGAAGCTAATCCACCTGCAGCAGTTACGTTTGGATAATCTGATGTAAACCCGACATTTCCTGCCGAAAAATCTCCGTTGGTAACCAATTCTTGTGCGACCTGGATAAATGTTGTTCCGGTGCAGCCATTGGCATCTGTAACGGTAACCGTGTATCTCCCGGCAACATCTACATCAATGGTTTGGGAGGTTGCCCCCGTATTCCACAACCACGAGGCATGTGAACTTGCCGTTAGCCGCACTTTGGGGCGGTCGATACAGTAATCGGCTGTAATTGTAGGTACTGGTGGCGGATTAACAGTTACTGTAACAGAATTGCTTCCGGGACAATAGGTATTTGGATCAGTATAGGTTGCAGTATAGGTAGTTGTTCCGGTAGGTGTTACGCCCATCGGATTGGCGATGTTTGATGTCCATCCGGAAGTATTCGAGGTCCAGCTGATCGTTGGTGTTGCAGTTGGTGTTCCAGTAACTGTTACATTGTCAATTGCCCAATAAAAGTCTTTTTTTGCTTTGTAATAGAATTGAATAATTAGGTTTGGCACTCCAACAGGCAAACCAATGATTTCATTTTTAAATCCACTGCTTGAGCCTTGAGTAGTGGTAAATTTGAATAAATTGGTCCATGTAGAACCGTCCGTTGAATAATTTACTGTCGCAACATCGCCACCATTCTTATAATAATTCCAAAAACTTAGATTAATCAGTGTATATCCTACTGTTGAGAAGGCTGGGGACGTTAAGGTACTAGTTGTCGTAGAATTTGCATTCAGCATATCCGAAATATAAAATTGGCTGGCATCATTTGAACTGAATGTTTTACCATCAATCGGACTCGGACTCGGACTTGAACTGAGTGTCCATGCGCCAACCCCTGAGATTGGGTTTGTGGCCCAACCATTGGTTGCCCCATTGAAATTTTCGGTTAGCAAATTGGTATTCAAAGAAGTACCCAAAACAACAGAAGAGGTAAGATTTACAGCTGTTCCGGGGCAGACAGTAAGAGCAGAAGCACCTACCGTTACTACAGGCGCCGGGATCACAGTAACTAAAACCTGGTACACCAGAGGATTTGAACAACTACTTGAATTTAACGTGTAATTGTAGATTATGCTGATAGGATTGGTGGTGTTATTAATAAGGATTTCATTTGGATTTCCAAAACCGGATTTGGCAGGATTTCCTCCAACGGCGGCCCTTGACCATGAAAAAATTGTACCTGCTATGTTACTGGTTGGTGTATAGGAGAATTTTGAGCCACCGCAAATATTTGGTGGCGTTAGCATGCTTGTTAATAATGGCGTTTCAGTTACCATTACTTTTACGGTCTGGCTATTTGTACAACCATTGGCACTCATGGTGTAATTGAAACTTACTTCTATCGGTCCTGTTGTCGTATTATTAAGTGTTTCGTTCGGAACATCAGTTGTCGAAGAATTTGCGCCATTACTGATTCCCGGAATGACATTGCGTTTCCATTCGAACGTCGTACCTAAGGGTGAAAATGTATGCGGATAATTAAAAAGGGTATTGCTGCATATCCCGGTAGGTGTTAAAGAGCTGGTGAGAACGGGTGCAGGCTTTACCGTCACCACTGCAGTTCCCGACAGCGTTTGTGAACAACCCCCTGCTTCTGTAGCTTTTACCAAATTGTAAGTAAACGTACTGGCGAAGGATGTTGAAGCAGGAAGACTTACACTGTTGCCAATCGATGTGGTAACAGACACGTTTGCCCCGCCATTGATATTATAGATAAATGTGTATGGGGCTATACCATCTGAACCCGTGAAAGTGATGAAAGGGGAAACGTCATTCTGACAAACAACCGTTGTTCCGTTGATGGATGCTCCAGGAGCCTGATTTACAGTAATCGTTGCCGTTCCCGCCTGAGGCTGGATACAACCCGATGCGGATGAAACGGAAATCAATGAATAGATAAAGACGCCCGGTGCAGCGGTCGGGGCGTTGAGGAGCGCACTATTTCCCGATATGGTGGTAACCGTTTGAGGGGTGCCGCCATTAACCTGGTAAGTAAATGTATAAGGTGCAGTTCCGCCTGCTCCTGTAAAAGTTACTACTGGTGTTGCGCTGTTCTGGCAAATGCTTGTGGTTCCGGCAATGTTGGCACTTGGTTTGGAAACCACATTAATGGTGGCAGTACCCGATTGTAACTGTGAACATCCGTTGGTGGCTGTAACTTTGACCAGGGTGTAATTGAAAGTTCCGGTAACAGTGGTGGGAGCGCTGACGGTTACACTGTTTCCCGAACTTGTGGAAACATTCTGATCAGCTCCGCCATTGATCTTGTAAGTAAAAGTGTAGGGAAAAGTTCCATTTGAACCCGTAAATGTGATGAGCGGTTCTGTCCCGCCCTGGCAGGCCGCAGTGGTTCCGGAAATGGTGCCGGTTGGGCTTGGGTTAATGGTAATATTGAATGATTTTGTGGGCCCCGTGCAGGTTTTTCCGCCATTGGTATAGGAAGGGGTTACCGTGACAGTTGCAACAATCGGTGCGGATCCCGTATTTATTGCCGTAAATGGCGGAAGATCTCCCGTGCCGGAACTTGCCAGACCAATCGTATTATTGCTATTTGTCCACGTAAAAGAGGTGGCTGTTCCCGTGAAATGAACGGCAGTTGTTATTGCTGTATTGCAGAACGCCTGAGTTGCAGGCGGAATAACAGACGGAGCCGGGTTGACTGTAACCGCAAAAGTGGTAGCGTTACCCGTGCATCCGTTGATGGTGGCAGTCACACTGACAGTGGTCGTTAACAGGGATGATCCGGCGTTGCTGGCTGTGAACGGCGGGATAGTACCGGTACCTGAAGTGCCGAAGCCAATATCGTTGCTGCTGGTCCAGTTAAATATGGGAGTTCCTCCGGTAGTAGAAGTTGCAAAGCTGAAACCTGAATTGTTCGAACCGACACAATAGGTCTGGTTACCAATTGCATCAACCACGGGAATGGGATTCACTGTGATTAAAAAGCTGAAAGGGATACCGTCACAACCTGAACCGCTTATTACAGGATGAGCAGTAACGGTTATTTTGGCATTGATCGGATTTAAACCCGGATTGGCACCCGTGAAAGCGCCAATGTTTCCTGATCCGCTGGCTGCCAATCCGATTTCAGGATGATCATTGGTCCAGGTGATATGGTCAAATGTTCCCGTAAAATTAATGGCAGAGGTGGATGTACCCTTGCAGATTGTCTGGTCACCCGGATTATTTGCGACTGGCGATGGTTCAACGGTAATATGAAACGTTTTGGGGATTCCAATACAGCCATTTGCCGATGGGGTTACTGTAATCAAAGCGGAGACAGGAAGGCTTGTGCTGTTTATTGCTGTAAATGAGGGGATATCTCCCGAACCACCTGCAGCCAGTCCGATAGCCGGATTGTCATTTGTCCAGTTAAAACTAGCGCTACTCATAAGGCCTGTTAATGGAATAACCGGAGTTGATACTCCGTTACAAAATTGCTGATCAACCTGGTCGTCAATGGTAGGCGTGGGCTTGACATCCACAGTCACGTCCTGTTCATTCTCACAACCATTGGCATTCAGCGTGTAAGAATAGATTACATTTAATGGACTATCGATTGTATTAATCAGCAGTTCGCTCACGTTGCCGGAGCCAAAACTGAAGCCATTACTGATCCCCGAAACCGGGGTGCGCGTCCAGGTGAAAATAGTACCTGGTGTTAAGCTGGTTGGGATATAAGTGAAAAGAGAGTTACTGCAAACCGCGGGTGCCGCAATCGCGCTTGAAAGTACTGGCGTAGGTTTGATGGTTGCATTGACGGTAACCGTAGTGCTACACCCTTTTGTCAGCGTGTATATATAAGGAACAATCACATCGGCTGCAGTTGTATTGATGAGTGTTTCGTTAATATCACCCGATCCGTTTCCTGCCGGATTGCTGATTCCTACCACAGCGGCTCTTGACCAGGTTAGTGCAGTTCCTGCAATTGAAGGTGCTGCAGTGTAGCTGAATATAGTATTGCTGCAAACCGCAGGGGGAGTCAGGGAACTAACGAGTGATGGCTTCGGGTAAACTGTCACATCAACGTTAATGGGCAGACTTGTACAACCATTGTCATTAACTGTGAAATCGTACGATACTGTTTTGGCAATCCCTGTAATATTAACCAATGTTTCATTTACGGGTCCCGACCCTGAAGCCGCAGGGTTTTGAATACCAACGACTGCCGCTCTCGACCAGTTAAATATAGCTCCGGGGGTGTTGCTTGTCGGATTGTAACTAAACGGAACATTGCTGCAGTAATTTTCTATTAGCGAACTTGACAATGTTGGTATAGGGTTGACGGTCACCACCACTTCCACCGGAGTACCGTCACATCCGTCAGCTGTAGGTGTAATTCGGTATATTACTGTTCCGGGAGTAGTTCCTGTGGTTGTTAAGGTTTGTGCAATAATAGCGCCAGTACCATCGGCAGCACCTGTAATACCGGATGATTGGGTAATAGTCCAGTTGAAGACAGTCCAGGTGGGATTGCCATCCAAAGTAATTGCTGGTGCACTACCCGAACAGATGGTTTCGGCGAAGGAAGAGGGTGTTACGGTTATGGTTGGATTAACGTAGGCAATAGCAGGGACCTGATCACCCGCACATCCGTTAAATTTTGGAGTGATAATATAAGTGGCAGCTCCGGAATTTGTGGTTGTTGCTGTTAGCATCTGTGCAATTGTTGAGCCACCACCTGGGGATGTTCCCGTAACATCCGATTCTATAACTGTCCAGTCAAACGTAGTTCCCGAAATATCACTGGTTAAGGCAATTGAAGTTGTGCTTCCATTACAAATGGTTTGGGGCATTGGAGTGACCGTTGCAGTGGGGATTGGATCAACCGTTATATCAACATAAACTGGAAGTCCCGCACACCCGTTTGCTGTCGGCGTAACCGTATAAGTTGCCGTTCCGGGAGTTGTTGCAGTGGCTACCAGGGGTTGAGCAATTTTAGGGCCATTAAAATCATAAGCTCCTGTTTCATTTGTTTCGGCAACTGTCCAGTTGAAGGTTGTGAGAGGTAAACTGCTTGATAAATTAATGGAAGGGGCCGTTCCGGAGCAGATGGTTTGGTTTAAAGGTAAGGCTGTTGCTGTTGGAGCAGGAATGACCGAAATCAGTACTGGATTTGAGTAGACTGCTACGCAACTTCCACTTTGAACCACAGCCCTGAAATAGGTGTCGGAGTTCAGGTTGCCGATTGTCGTCCCTAACAAAGTAGTGGTTGTTGCAGCGATATCTGTTGGGGTGGTAAATCCAACATCGCTTGATTTCTGCCATTTTAACACGGCTCCTGTACTCCCGATCAAAGTCAGGTCAGCTGGTGAAGTGCCAAAACAAATTGGCTGAACCGCGGTTATCGTTCCACCCAAAGTTGTTGGATTGACACTTAAGGTCACAGACAGATTAAATGGATTCGTGCAATTTGGGATTGCATTTGTTGTGGTGATGCCCGTTATCAGTAATGTCTGTCCGTTGTTGACTTGAGTGAGGCTGGCCGAGGTGAAATTGGCAGCGCCTGCTGCATCTGCAACAACGTCTGTTACGGCGGTTTGTGGAACTCCATTGATTAAATAGGATACTGTTGAGATGCTGTTAGCCAGTAATCCTGTCAGATTGATAGTTGCGGCTGAACCTGCACAGACGGATGCCGATTGTGTTGCTCCTGTGAGCGTTGGCGCAGGGCTAACCGAAATCAGCACAGGAGCTGAGTTGACTATCGGACAAGTTCCACTCTGAACAACTGCTCTGAAATAAGTATTTGCAGTGAGGTTGCCGATTGTCGTCCCTAACAAAGTAGTGGACGTTGCTTCGATATCTGTTGAGGTGGTAAATCCAATATCGCTTGATTTCTGCCATTTTAACACGGCTCCCGTACTCCCGATCAAAGTCAGGTCTGCCGGTGAAGCGCCAAAACAAATTGGCTGAACCGCGGTTATCGTTCCACCCAAAGTTGTTGGATTGACACTTAAGGTCACAGACAGATTAAATGGATTTGTGCAATTTGGGATTGCATTTGTTGTGGTGATGCCCGTTATCAGTAATGTCTGTCCGTTGTTGACTTGAGTGAGGCTGGCCGAAGTGAAATTGGCTGCGCCGGCTGCATCTGCAACAACGCCTGTAACGGGAGTCTGGTCAACTCCATTGATTGAATAGGATATGGTTGACGTGCTGTTAGCCTGCAATCCGGTCAGGTTGATTGTTGCGGCTGAACCTGCACAGACGGATGCCGATTGTGTTGCTCCTGTGAGCGTTGGCACAGGATTAACCGAAATCAGCACAGGAGCTGAGTTGACTATCGGACAAGTTCCACTCTGAACAACGGATCTGAAATAAGTATTTGAAGTAAGGTTGCCGATCGTTGTCCCCAATAAGGTCGTCGAAGTTTCTGTTATTGGCATTGGAGATGTAAAAGCCAGATTGGTTGCGCTTTCCCATCTGATTACTGCACCCATGTTTCCGCTCAGCGTGAGGTCTGCTGGTGAGGTCCCCGTACAGATCGTCTGATCTGAAGTTATTGTTCCGCCTGTAGTTGTAGGATCCACACTCAGGATCACAGGCAGATTAACTGTATTCGTGCAATTTGGATTTGCACTTGTTGTAGTGATGCCCCTTATCAGCAGTGTCTGTCCGTTGTTAACTTCAGTGAGGTTGGCCGAGGTGAAATTGGCTGCGCCGGTTGCATCGGCAATAACGCCTGTAACGGGAGTCTGGTCAACTCCATTGATTGAATAGGATATGGTTGACGTGCTGTTAGCCTGCAATCCGGTCAGGTTGATTGTTGCAGCTGATCCTGCACAGACGGTAGCTGCCTGCGATGCTCCTGTGAGCGTTGGAGCTGGATTAACCGAAATTAACACAGGGGCAGCGTTGAGTAGCAGACAAGTACCACTCTGAACAACAGCTCTGTAATAAGTATTTGCAGTGAGGTTGCCGATCGTTGTCCCCAATAACATCGTCGAAGTTTCTGCTATTTGAATTGGAGCTGTAAAAGCCAGATCGGTTGCGCTCTCCCATCTGATTACTGCACCCATGTTTCCGCTCAACGTGAGGTCTGCCGGTGAAGTGCCAAAGCAAATTGGCTGAACCGCGGAAATGGTTCCGCCCAAAGTTGTTGGATTAACACTTAAAGTAACAGGCAGATTAATTGTATTACTGCAAGTTGGGATTGTACCTATTGTGGTGATGTCAGTTATCAGTAGCGTCTGACCATTGTTTGCTTCTGTTAGGCTGGCCGAGGTGAAATTGGCATTGCCTGCTGCATCGGCAACAACACCTGTTACGGGAGTCTGCGCAATGGTATTGATTGAATAGTTTATTGTCGAGGTGCTGCCAGTCTGCAATCCGGTCAGATTGATTGTTGCAACTGATCCTGCACAGACGGTCGCTGCCTGCGATGCTCCTGTGAGCGTTGGCGCCGGATTAACCGTTACTGTTTTCGTATCAATTTCAGTACAGCTTCCTGTTGTTACTGAATAAGTGATTAATGATGTTCCTGCAGTCAATGGTGTTATAAGTCCTGATGCATCAACAGTAGCTACCGCCGTATTATCACTGCTCCATGTTCCTGCAAGCGGGGTGCCAGTCCAGGATGTTGGTGTACCGATGCACAAAGAACTTATACCCGTGATATTCGGAACGATTGAAGGAGTTACTGTTATTATTTTGTCAGGGGTTTGGACCGTTCCACAAATACCACTAATTATTTTGCAGTAAAATGAAGCCGTTGCCGTTAGCTTACCGGGATCGTAGGTTTTAGTTGTTATGCCTGTTGGTAAATTGTCTTTATACCACAGATAGGTGTCAGAAGTTGAGTTTCCTTCAGCTGTTGCAGTGAGGCCACCCGGCGATGTATTGTTACAGATTGGCGATAGGCCCCCACTGATGCTCACCTGCGAAGCCCGATTGCCATTTATAGAGATACTGATTGGGTGAACCTCACTAGTGCAGGTAATTGGAGTGTTCGTATTAACTGTTAAAAACCCATTGTAAACACCGGGAAGTATTGATGTTCCTCCATTTGGAATAACCACAGTCAGCGGACCAACGCCAGGAATTGAATAGTTGTTTTGATCTATAAAAGCGGCAGCAATGGCTGAAGCATCGAAGTCGACGCTATAATTTGTTGGATTGCCTGTTGCGCCGCTATAGGTAACACCAGCAGTTCCTGTATTTAAACAGATTGCCGGGTTTGTTTCAATAAGCATGATGGATACATATGGCTCAACGGTTACGGCAAAACTACTTTGAGCGCTTGTTCCGCAGGTGTTCGTTGCTGAAACTATTATTGTCCCGCTTTGTGCGGCGGTGCCGGGGCTTACCGTTATTGAATTTGTGTTTTCGCCGGATGTTATTGACCAGCCTGTCGGTAAAGTCCAGTTGTAACTGGCAGCCTCCGCCATAGGAATAACGCTGTAAGTCAACCCGGATGAATTTTGACAAACCGGCGTAGAACCAGTAATTGTCCCAGGCGTGGCGGGTGTAGCATTGAAAACGGTCGCAACCACAGCTATTCTTGGATCGGATTTGAATCCTGTAATTGGGTTTTTTGCCTCCGCGTAATAAGTTGTTGGTGCGGAAATTGTCGGGGTTGTAAAACTGTTTCCTGTCCAAAGTGAAACTCCTCCTGTCGGAGTTGTAAACCAGTTAATGTCACTTCCCAGGCTTGATGTGGCTTCTAAATTAACAGTGCCAGTTCCACACTTGGAAGCCGGTGTCGTACTGGTTATAGTTGGAATATATAAATCGGGAAAATTACCTTTTGGTGAATCGGTACTGCCAGTGCATGTGTAGAGGTCGGGACCGATATAAATTCTTACGTTAGCATCGCATTGCCCGATTAAACTTCCAGCTGCTAAATTAATGTTCGTACTAACAAGCAGCTTTAATTCTGATTTTTGACCAAATTCAATTTTGCCATTTGCAGTAGTCATTCTAAGATCCGACGTTGATAAAGTAAAAATCGCATCATCTGAAATTGCTAAGGATCCATCGATTATAACTGTTCCCAAAGTAGTTGTGGCCAGACTACCCGAAATTGTAACATTATCACTTGCCTTTATCGAAACGGCTCCTGTTCCCGTAAATTGACCCGGCCAGCCTTCTGTGGTTGGGGTAATCCAGACTGATCCATCGAATCGTTGCCAGATAGCTAAGGTTTTCCAATCACCAGTACCAACCGATCTGTAATCCCCGGCAGTCTGTGCAAATGAAGCACTAATGCTAATGGCAAAGAAAACAGATAATACCAGCATCAACCGAAAACCGCTGACTGTGTGGTTTGTGTAAGATAATAAGCGTGAGGGAGTAAAGAAAAGATTGACGGATGTAGCAATAGATTTTACCCTATCAAGCGATCCGGATAAGCGGTTCCCATGACAGATTCGTCGTGCTACATGTATGAAAAAAATAAGTGGCAATCTTAAAATGTTTCTTATTAACGAAATGCAATTTTCAAATTAATCAAAATCATTTAGCACAATCAATAAATTCTGAGTTATTTTGAAATTTCGATTTGTTAAATCTACATAAAAATCATTTTAAATTGTATTTATTTAAACAAATTATTTACCATTATTAATAAATTTTGAAAGGAACAAACGATTTGTATATCAGGACTAACGGAAAGAACTTTGACTGCGTAAGAATGGGGTTTTGATAAAGCGTAAAATTATTTTACTTGCAACATCGTAGTTGGCCGTCAGAAATGTTTAGCAAAATAGGTGAGTGCACTTGCGTACCCAACAATTAACCTTTTATTTTAAATAGCACAATAAAAATCCGTTTGTATCGCCCAAAAGTAAATATGTGCGGGGTGAAACACACCATTTGCGAC
>Ga0209748_1000786_pt1 | contig 16276 bp, 11 predicted proteins | sample BarGraIncu00421A_FD_185490 | JGI IMG/M metagenome (GOLD analysis project Ga0209748, IMG submission 185490) | Arctic peat soil microbial communities from Barrow, Alaska - Barrow Graham LP Incubations 004-21A (SPAdes) (version 2) | ecosystem: Environmental > Terrestrial > Soil > Wetlands > Peat... | reverse complement strand
GTGCTGGCATGCTTTATGCTGTGCAGCTACAGGCTAATCCTACTAATACCACGGTTTCGCCTGGGCCTATGGCACTAAGTGCAATGGGCATTTCCGGAATTTTACTGGTGTTAATTTCCGGTTGGACTACAGCAAACCCAATCATTTACAGGGCTGGTTTAGCTTTTCAGGGTATAAATAGCAATTGGCCACGAACCCGGCTGACACTCTTTGCAGGTGGGATTGCCTCTGTAATTGGGATCTTTCCAGCTTTGTCAATGAAGTTCCTAAGTGTGTCGGCACTTTATGGATTGTTACTCATGCCCATTGGTTCAGTTATATTTGCCGACCACTATTTGATGAAAAGGTTGGGACTTGAAAGTTTTTATGCAGAAAAGAATAATATAAAATTTTATCTGCCTCCGGCTTTGGCATGGATACTAACACTTGGAATCTGCCTTTGGATGAACCTGTATTATGATGTCCAGATATTCTTTCTAGGACTTCCTGGCTGGTTTATTGCAGCTACTATTTATCTGACATTAAGCATATATTTTCAACGAAAATTTAAAAAAAGATGAAATTATCATGGATTTTAAACACAGTAGGATTCCTCGCACTGGTTTTGATATTAATTGTTAGCGTATTACATGCAGCAGGTGTAGTATCATTTGAATATTACACCACAATGCTACTGATTTGCACTATAATTTGGTTTAGTAGAACCCTTATTTCCAGATTAGAATAGTAATAATTTTCAAGTGCTTTACAAAATTTAAAGGAAGTTGAAATACCCGATAAAGCTTAATTGAATATTTATTTGTTCTAATGGGATATCGCCGTTTATGAATCTAGGCGAAGGAGCAAAAGAAAATGCTGCGTTATCAATCTAAATCCGTAAGGGTAAGTAAAAAGAAACAATATCTAAAACCGATAAATTAATTACTAATATGAAAATCAGATTAATTGTAAAGATTACCACGTTGGGTATTATGTGTATGTTACAAGCATGTACATCAGGTAATAAGGATCATGTTAAAAGGGATAGTGCCAACCGGTGGAGTGTAGAGAAAGCAAAAGAATGGTATGACGAACAGCCCTGGCTGGTGGGGTGTAACTTTATCCCCAGTACTGCTATTAACCAGTTGGAAATGTGGCAGGAAGATACTTTTGACCCGAAAACGATTGAGAAAGAACTGGGATGGGCTTCAGACCTGGGTTTTAATGTTGTTCGTGTTTATCTGCATGACCTGGCATATGAGCAGGACAAGGATGGATTCTTTAAAAGAATAGACCAGTATCTGAAAATAGCAAATTCGCATAGCATCAGGACAATATTTGTTATTTTTGATGATTGCTGGCTTGATGATCCTAAACCAGGCAAACAGCCAGAGCCATGGCCAGGCGTGCACAATTCAGGCTGGCTGGAAAGTCCTGGATTACCACAACTGGAAAAGTATATTTCAGATAAAGCTTTACGTTTGCGCCTGGAAGGATATGTCAAAGCTTTGATTGCCAGATATAGTGACGATGAGCGTGTCCTGATGTGGGATCTATATAACGAACCGGGAGGTTGTTGGTACAGGCGTGGTGATGAACCTGGTAAATTCACCAAAGGACTGACAGATTCACTATGCTTGCCTCTTTTAAATGATGTATATTCATGGGCAAGGCAGATAAATCCATCACAACCTTTAACTAGTTGCTGGTACAGGGGAGCTTATGAGGTTGATGCAGCCCTGAACAAAGCAGATGTGGTTACTTTTCATATTTACGAGGATGCTGCTTCACTTGAAAAACTCACTCAAAAACTACGGGAAGAAGTTTCAGAACGTCCGATGATTTGTACAGAATATCTTTATCGGGGACGCGATTGCCTGTTTGAAAATTATCTGCCATCACTGGCCAAACATGATATAGGAGCCATTAACTGGGGCCTGGTAAGCGGTAAAACAAATACAATGTGGAATTGGTCCTCATGGGAAAACCCCGACCCGAAGGAGCCCGAGGTATGGTATCATGACATTCTACGGGATGATGGTAGTCCTTTCGATGAAGACGAAGTGAGGTTTATCAGATCATTTATAAAGAAACAATACAAATAACGGAGGAATTAGAATAAATGTGGAAAGAGAATATTATCTAAAAAGTAACTATTCATTCCAGTTTGGCAAGGATATAATAATAGTTGTAACGAACTTACTGATGCGAATAATGGCTAGCTTAGTATATGAAGGTAATATCAATAGTCCGATCTGAAGAGGATTATTCCTAATGATAATTTATAGAACTTAAAAATGTAAAATAAAAACAAAAAAAGTGATGTTTATTGCTTATCTTCAAGTCGTTATACAAAAAAAATTGACAAAAAACCATCCGCCAGTTGGCGGATGAAAAATCAATAGTAAATTAACTCAAAATCCCGGATACTAAACGAACGTTTTTCTGGGCTTGAAATAGGTCACTTTTTGCTCTTTTGGATAAGAAGTGGTCTATAATAAGATTTCGGAATAATGAGTATTAATTAATATTGCTTATCTGCTTTAAACAAAGCAGATAAGCAATTTAATAAAATATTTCTTGGTTAATTACAATAATTTATTAACTATAATAATTTATATTTTAATATGAAAAAGATTTTGTTTTTATTTATATTCTATATCATTAGTATTAGTACCTGTTTTGCTAAAAATAATCTGGTTGATAGCCTTATACACATTGTCCCTGAACCAGTTTTCGTACAAATCAATCACGGGTATTTTCATTTAAATCGAGCGACCCGTATCATTTCCACAAAACAAACTGCTGATGTTGCGGCAATGATGAAAGGAATGCTAAATGAACTTACCGGGTTTCATTTTACAGTAGAAAATGAGAATACCAAAAAGTCTGAAAATTCAATTATATTAAAACTAAACACCACACCGAATAAGGAACTTGGCGATGAAGGATATACGCTGGAAGTTTCACCTCACAGGGTGTTAGTTGCTGCCAACGAACCAAATGGACTTTTTTACGGTATGCAAACATTAATGCAGCTTCTTCCTCCTGACATTGAAAGTAAAACAGTTGTCAAAGTAAAATGGGAAATACCATGTGTACATATCTTAGATTATCCCCGTTTCGGCTGGCGAGGCCTCATGCTGGATGTAAGTCGTCATTTCTTTTCCAAGGAATTTGTAAAACTGTATATTGATGAAATGGCTAAATATAAATTCAATGTATTTCACTGGCACCTAACAGATGATCAAGGTTGGCGCATTGAAATAAAAAAACTTCCTAAACTCACCGAAGTTGGTGCGTGGCGTGTACCCCGTACAGGTAGCTCTTGGTGGCAATTTGCTCCGCCAATGACTGGCGAAGAAGTCACTTACGGAGGTTATTATACACAGGAAGATATTAAGGAAATAGTAAAATATGCGCAACAGCGATTTGTGACTATTGTTCCTGAGATAGATGTGCCTGCTCATAGTCTTGCACTAATTGCATCTTATCCGAATTTATCTTGTACAAAACTACAATACTCAGTTAACCCAGGAAGCACCATCGATAGTGATAATGTGCTTTGTATAGCCAATGATTCAACCTGGTTGATCTTAGATGAAATATTTACCCAAATCGCAGCAATGTTTCCAGGGAAATATATTCATGTGGGAGGGGATGAAGCAAATAAAGTATTTTGGGCAAAGGATCCGAAGGATATTGCGCTAATGGAACGAGAACATCTAAAAAATACTGATGAACTGCAAAGTTATTTTGAAAAGAAACTGGAAAAAATAATCATCTCCAAGGGAAAAAAAATGATTGGATGGGATGAGATTTTGGAAGGAGGATTAGCTCCCGAAGCAACCGTGATGAGTTGGCGCGGCATGGAAGGAGGAATCAAGGCGGCCAAGATGGGGCATCACGTGGTAATGACTCCAACCAAATACGGTTATCTGGATTTATACCAAGGCGACCCGATAGTAGAACCGATTGCATATTCTACGTTAATGTTGAGTGAATGTTACAAATTTGAACCTATTCCCGATAGTGTTGATGCGAAATTTATTTTGGGTGGTCAAGGTAACTTGTGGACCGAATCAGTTCCTAATTATCGTCATGCAGAATACATGACTTGGCCCCGTGGTCTTGCTTTATCGGAGGTATTTTGGACACCTAAAAATAAACGAAATTGGCCTGATTTTATTAAACGTATGGAATGGCAATTTAAGTATATGGATGCTTCGCATGTGAAATATGCAACGAGTGCTTATGACCCGATTATCAGTGGTGTAAAAGATTCAACTAGTAATTTAAAAGTAAAAGTGACAACCGAAATATCAGGACTAGATATTTATTACACCTTTGATGGTACCAATCCAGATAATTTTTATTCTAAATACGAAATGAAACCTTTGGACATTCCAAAGGGGGCTTCAGAAATTAGGGTTATCACTTATCGAGATGGGAAGCCTGTTGGCCACCAAATTAATTGCCCATTGTCAATAGTTGCAAAAAGAATACAGGATTAGGAAAGGAAATTAATTAATAAATATTCTTAGTTATTCAGTGATTGACAGAAACTAAAAACCAAGCAGCATAGGATTGTTTAAAATAACTTGACTGGCTTATTTCAAATGTGATAATCATGAATAGTTTTATTTGATCACATAAACATTATGCTTCATTGCTTGCGGAATGCAGATTCTTCAGGAAACAAAATGAAGTATGAAAGTACAGGATGGCAAAATAAGATTTGATAATTACATTTGAAATTGGTGTCTACAATTAACTGCAGAAATGTAGATAGTCTTTCGAGTAAAATATTTTTAGTAACAATAAAATTTTAATCAAAATGAAAAAATATATGAGACTGTTTAAATTTTATTTTTTGATTCTATTAAGCATTAATTTTAGCATTGCAAACTGAATCATTGCTTCACTTGTGTCTGTTAGGTATTCGAAGTCTTTACTCAGCCTTCGGTAACTTTCAAACCAAGCAAACGTTCTTTCGACAACCCATCTTTGGGGTATTACGGTAAATTTATTTGAATGGTCCGTTCTTAAAACGATTTCAAGAACCCAGCCGAATTTGGTTTTGGTTTTCTCAATGAGTTCTCCACGATAACCACCATCGGCAACGATCTTGATTAATCTTTCGAATCGACCTCTCAGTAAGGCAATTACATCACTCGCGCCTTTGCTGTCATGCACATTCGCAGCATGTACAACAACGGCAAGCAGCAAGCCCATTGTATCAGTAATGATATGACGCTTACGCCCTTTGATCATTTTGCCACCATAAAAACCTCGGCATTCACCGCCCAATCTGGTTGTTTTTAACAGACTGGCTATCAATACAAGCCAAACTGGGAGATTCGTTTTTTCCTGCTTTTTTGCGTATTTTATCGCGAAGCAGTTCATGTATTTGTTCAATGACACCGTTGTTCTTCCATTTAGTGAAATAGTAATAAACTAGCTCCCAATTTGGGAAACAACCGGGAATACGCCATTGACAGCCTGTTTTAAGCAAATAAAAGATGGCATTGAAAATGTCTCGCAAAGAATGTTTTCTCTTACGGTTGTCGCTTAAAATGCCACTTAATAGCACCCATTGGCTATCGGTAAGGTTGGTTGAATAGTGTTTCATGTGTTCTTAACAGTTTGGAAATCATTAAGATAGCTAAACAAGTTCAATTAAACAACTGATAGTCAATGTATTATACTAATATATTTTAAATTTAAACAGTCTCTGAATCTAAAAGCTTCAACTCCCATTTTCAAGGTGTAATTTTAAATAATTCTTATTGTTCATAATTATGAAATGCGCAGGATTGGAAATCACCAAAGAGGATGATAAAAGCCTAAGCGCATTCCATGCGGCAATAATAAAACAAATTATATACACATGAAATATCTTCATACACTCATATTATTACTTTTTCTGTCGTTATCCTCTTTCAGTCAACCTGATAATGGGCTTAAAATAGTTAAGTTACTATGCAATCATACTGAAAACCCTACAGTTATTAATAACCCTGTCCCAAATTTTAGTTGGCAGTTGCAGTCAGCATTACGAAATCAGTCTCAGTCTGCTTACCGCATTTTGGTTGCTGATAATATAGCTGATTTAAAAAATTTGCAGGGCAAAATTTGGGACTCTAAAAAGAAAGTTACGGATAAATCAATCCTTGTTCAATATAATGGAAAAAGGCTGAACCCGGCACATAAGTATTTTTGGAAAGTGAAGGTATGGAATCAGGATGGTACAGAATCAGAATGGAGTGATGTAGGTACTTTCCAAACCGGTCTGTTTTCTGTTACTGATTGGGGAAATGCAAAATGGATAGGATATGAAGAAATGCCGGCTGAACTTAAACTTGTTCCGGGGGGTCACGGGAATGGGAATGACCAAGGGCAGAAAGCACTTCAAAGACCTGTAGTTCCTCTGTTTAGGAAATGTTTTGTTGTTAAAAAAAATATTTCTTCAGCAACACTATTTATGAGCGGTTTAGGGCAGTATGAGGCTTTTGTAAATGGAGCGAAAGTTTCAGATAGTTTTCTCGCTCCAGGTTGGACGGATTACGACAAGACCGTTTTTTACAATGTGTATGACGTTACCAAAATGGTAGATACGGGAGAGAATAGCATAGGAGCCATCGTTGGTAATGGCTTTTACAATATCAACCGCGAAAGGTATCGCAAACTTGTGATAGCCTATGGAATGCCCAAAATGTTTTGCAGATTGCAAATCCAATACACCGATGGAACAAATGATAATATTGTATCCGACGATTCATGGAAAACTTCACCATCTCCTGTCACATATACCAGTATTTATGGAGGAGAGGATTATGATGCCCGTCTGGAACAACTCGGTTGGGACAAAGCTAGCTTTAAAGATTCAAAATGGGGAAAAGCTTCCTGCACCGGAGCACCTTCTCAAAATATTATAGCCCAAGCATTACATCCAATCCGAAATGTCGAAGAAATCCCTGCAAAGAAAATGGTTCAGCAGGATGCCCGCACTTTTCTGTTTAATTTCGGAAGGAATATTTCAGGGGTCAGCCAGATAACAGTTTCAGGCGCTACCGATACTACAATCCGGTTAAAACATGGAGAACGATTGGGTAAAGACGGGCGCGTCGACCAATCGAATATCGATGTCCATTACCGCCCAACCGATGATACTGATCCATTCCAGACAGATATTTTTATTCTGAATGGTAAGAGCCAGGAAACCTTCATGCCCCGCTTCAATTATAAAGGGTTCCAGTATGTCGAGGTTATAGCAGATAACCCCATTAAGTTAACAAAAGAAAGCCTTACAGCATATTTTATGCACAGCGATGTTCCTGCTGCCGGAAGTATTCGTTCGTCAAATCCAACTTTAAATAAAATATGGCAGGCAGCCAATGCTTCTTACCTCTCGAACCTGTTCGGTTATCCAACCGATTGTCCGCAGCGTGAAAAAAACGGGTGGACCGGAGATGCCCAGATTAATATTGAAACAGGCTTATACAATTTCGATGCGATTACCATTTACGAAAAATGGATGGCCGATCATCAGGATGAACAGCAGCCTAACGGTGTACTTCCGGCTATTATTCCTACTGACGGATGGGGCTATCAGTGGGCAAACGGTCCCGATTGGACAAGCACCATAGCCATTATTCCATGGAATATTTATCTCTTCTACGGTAATTCACATTTGCTTGAAAGTTGCTATGGCAATATCAAACGATATGTTGATCATATTGATGAAATTAGTCCGTCAGGGCTTACCGACTGGGGATTGGGTGACTGGGTTCCGGTAAAATCAGAAACGCCCAAAGAATTTACCTCATCCACCTATTTTTATATTGATGCAACCATTCTTGCAAAAGCTGCTAAGATTCTCGGAAAGGAAGCCGATTATGAAAAATATTCGGCTTTGACGGGAAAGATAAAAAGTACCATTAACACCAAATACCTGAATACTGAAACCTGAATACTGAAACCTGGATTTACGGAAGTGGATTGCAAACCGAGTTGAGTGTCGCGCTGAAATGGGGTTTGGTTCCTGAAGAGCTAATTGGGAAAGTGACAAAAAATCTTGCTGACCGGGTTATTGCCGATGACAGTCACATTGATGTTGGCTTATTGGGAAGCAAAACTATACTGAATGCCCTGAGTGAAAACGGTTACTCCGATCTGGCTTATAAGGTCGCTTTGCAGGAAACATTCCCTTCCTGGGGATGGTGGATTGTAAACGGGGCTACAACCCTTTATGAAAACTGGCCTATCGATGCAGGTCGGGATATTTCGATGAACCATATCATGTTTGGCGAGATCAGTGCCTGGTTTTATAAAGCGCTTGGCGGTATTTTCCCCGATGAAGCACAGCCCGGGTTTAAAAATGTTGTACTGAAACCGAACTTTGTTACCGGGCTAAATCAGTTTGAAGCAAAATTTGACGGCACTTATGGAACCATTGTTTCCTCGTGGGAAAAATCGGAAGGCAAAGTTTTATACAACGTCACTATTCCGTCAAACAGTACGGCAACGCTCTATCTTATCACTAAAGGGAGTTTCTAAAAATTGATTTTTTTAATAATCTTAAATCAAGGATCTGGATTAATTTTACGAAGATCCCAAGTTCACTACTTTCTTAAAGTAAATTTGGGGCTGTAAAAACGCTCGAAGATCGGTTTCTCCTTTAAAACCGTCTACCTATTTATCATTAATTGAATTTGCATATCCTTAAACTATAGCAATATATAAGATTTACCTTGTTAGTTGTTCATATCTGAAAATATTATAAGTCAAATTTATCAGCCATATAGTGGCTGTAGCTCTTGGCATCCCGACAGACCAGATATACATACTATTCATGCTTTGTTCCATAAAGCCAAAAACGTGCTCCACGCGAGCGCGTATCTTTGATTTAATTGTATTGTTTGATTTTTGTTCTTCTGTCATCGGTTTGTTTTTGTAACCCTTCTCATGAACGTTGTTAATCATTTTGTGTTCGGAAATTACTTCTTCCTGGTTTGGACCTGTATAAGCACTATCCGCATGAAGTGTCTGATCCTTATCTTTTTCAGTAAGCAACAGTTCAAGTGCCTGAGAATCATGCACAGATGCATCTGACACATAGTAAGTTTCTACAATCTTGCTCTTTGCATCAACTTTAACATGATTCTTGTAACCGTAAAAAGTGTCCCCATTCTTCTTTACCCAGCGGGCATCGATGTCCTTATGACGTTTCTTGTTAGGGCGATCGTTCCAAAGATCATCGCCACTTTCGTCCTTTATCATCTTATTTTCTGCACGTGCGTTACGCTGACGAGGAATCTCCATAAAGCTGGCATCTATAATCTGGCCTTCATTGAATATCAACCCTTTTTGTTCCAAATGAGAAACAAATAATTCGAAAAGCTCCTCTACAGATGCGGTCTGGGTAAGCTTTTCCCGGAACGCCCAAATAGTTTTCTCATCAGGAACTTTATCGCCAGTTTCAAGTCCAAGAAACTTTTTGAAACTCATTCTGTCCACTATCTGGTACTCAACCTGTTTGTCACCAAGATTGTAATAACGTTGAAGTATCATAATTTTGAACATCATCACAACATCAAAAGGCTTAGCTCCGGCATTATTTTTCTTTGTGGCATTGAGGAGTCTCGATTCAAGAGTGGTACGAAACATCTCAAAATCAATAACTTTACTTATTGACTCAATCGGATTACCCATCTCTGAAAGGTGAGAGACTGCAAATTGATCATCGAATAATCCTTTTTTCCCTTGTGACTTATATTTATTACTCATAGAATTTAGTAATACCGAATTTACAATACAAATATAGTAATATATATCTGAATATCATACATTTAAATTATAGAACCTCCCTAAAGAAATCCTTGAAAGCGGAAAGGAGTTATCAGAAAACAAACAAATCAAGGTAGAAAAGGGCAAAAATGAATTGCTCTGTATTTACCTTAAAGCAGGGGATTATAAATTTTCATTAAGCAAATAGCACTTTCATGAAATTAGTATACCTTAGTTAAATAAGAACAAACCCCCTTCTGGGAGTGGGGTTAATCATTTTTTTTACGGCATTATTGCTATACGATCTGTCAAATTCCGAAAATACTCGATTCTCAATCGGTTGAGAAAATAGGATTGTCGGACTGGACTCAACTTAGAATCGTCCAAGGCAAAGATTGTATAGAATAAAAATATAAATCGAATCACTAGTGTCCGGTTAAGATTTCCAGAGTGAAAGCTGAGATCCATCGGGCTGGTTATTAAAATTAATATTGTTTTCAAAAAGTTCTTTGACAGGGGTCTTCTCAAACAGAGTAAGACCCAAAGTTTGAGCGAATGTGTAAAGAGTTATTGCCAGATTAAGTTTTTTCTTCGCAATTGCGATCAATAAATAGGTGCAAATTGCGATCCAGATCTGACAATAAACTGCATTTGGGCTTGTACCGTAAAATGACTTGATATGAAGATGTTGTTTGATCCATTTAAAGAATAGTTCGATCTTCCATCTTTCCCGATAAAGTTCAGCAATTGTCAACGCAGGCAGCTCTAAATCGTTGGTCATAAAAGTATAAACGACATTAGTTGCAAAGTCCTCATAAACAATTAGCCGGAACGCTTCCGGATAGGATCGCGAGCACTTGTACCTGTAAGCCTTACAAGCTGATCACTAAGGATGCCAGTAGTTTTATCTACAGGTGATGATGTAATGACTTCATATTGGATGTTATCTTTTGCTCTTGTAACATAAAATGCCCGGCATTGATGGATTAATGTATACAGGCGATGGAAATCGATGTACCCTTTATCCATAATATAGTATGAACCAGGCTCTACTGGCATTATATCCAAGAAATTAACGTCATGAACAGAACCCTCGGTAATGTCAATGAAGATGGGAATAGAACCGCGAAGATCCAGCAATGTATGCATCTTAACAGCCCCTTTTTGGTGATGAAATTTAGCCCATGGGTAGAGACTTAGGCACAGGTCAATAGTAGTGCTGTCAAAGGCATAAACCATGTTATCTATATCAAGACGAAATTCTTTGTCTCCAAAATACAGCGGTCGTGCTTTCTTGATAAGTACCTGGGCAAAATCGGCATATATACGCCAGTTTCTTTTTTCATTGGCATCTGCAAGGGTGGATTTTGAGATCGATTTATTCAGACCATAATGGTAAAGTTTATTGGAAAAGGCAGTAAGGCAATTTTCAATGTCACGCAGACTTTCACGGCCAGTTAATTGAGCAAAACTCATTACAAGGAAATGTTCCCGGCAAGTTAGGTTCCTAACCCGGTAGTCTCCTTTGTAGCGGTCAACACATTTAATAAATTCAAACTCTGGTATAAACATCATAAGTTGTGCAAAAACTGTTGTTCCGGAATACATATCGCTCAAAATAGGTAATTAGCGAAAATATGAATTCAAGTCGTAAAACCGAAAAAGCTTTGTAAATAACTATATATTAATAAATTATAACATTTAAAAAATAGCTTAACCGGACACTAGTGGATTAAAATATGAATTAATGGGCAGCCACGTAGGGTAGCCCGTACTACTAGCTCAAGGTTTTTTTGGTGCCAGCACCCGTATCAAGGGTGGTGAGAATGGTATTGCGGAAGCGCCATTCCACATCATCCGCTGCACCGTTGTAACGGATGAAAAGTTCAAGTACATCCAACAAATCCTGGCGGTCAAGCCAGCAATTGGCAATATTGACAAGGTAAGCCTCGCGGATATTGCTCCCTCCCTGGTTACCTGCATAGGTTCCGCCTGGCATCCCTGCACCCAAAACATTGGGATTGACCATGATGGAGAACATGATTTCTGAATTGGCAGCTGCGGAAGTGACAAGGTTCTGCTCATTACTTAATTTGTTCTCCAGTGGTTTAATGATCCATTGTTCTTCCGCCTTGCCATTTTGGGGGTTTATGTCAAAAAAGGTAAAGATGGGTTTATCCGCATTTTCGGTCCCGCACAGGTTCGATTCAATGCTGTCCATATAAGATTCAATAGCTGCTTTACGGAGTTCTGTTGTTGCAAATTGTATTGCAGGAAACTGCTTGTCCCAGAAAGCATAAGGAATCTGGATGTGCCATTTCCAGGTGATCTGGTTTTCGTAAGCCTTCTTCAGGAAAGAGGGAACCTTTTTGGCGATATCGATCCACCCTGCCAGGTAAGCAGCCCACCAGATAGCGGAACTGTAATATTCCCCACTCCCCCACGAATCGCGGATCACAAAGATGAATGATTTACCCGCTGTTTTCTGTGCCCACCGCCGGCGCTGAAGGTCAGCAAAAGGATCGTATTCATCCAACACATCAAATACCTGGAACTGATCCTGCCCCGGTGAATCGGGCCATTTGCCTGAAACAACGCATTTTTGAATCACCTCATTCTGATCTGCAATACTAAGGCGGCAGTACTTGGCATTAATAGTATTGATGCCAACCATTTTGCTGCCATCTGCGTTCATGATAACCTGAACGAAGGCGCAGCCGAATTTCAGGTAATCGCGCAAAGCCTTGGACATGAAACGGCGAACCAGCCGTGAATTGGCAAAGGTGATCAATGACTTATCCTTCACACGGGAAATGACCTCATTACCCGACTCATCAAAATCGGTCACGGTACAGGCAAAAATACCCTGCCCCAGCGTAAAATTGCGTGTGAATTTCAGGCCCGTATTTAAAACACCCACGCTGCTGATCACCTGGTCAGCCATCGAAGGGAAATCATTGTTATTTCCCCAGACCGCTATTTTGGTATCACCTACAATAAGGTATTCCTCATCCGGGTATTTGGGCTGTAATACATTCTTTGGTTTTTCGGAAGGGGTACCGGAGGTTGTTGCCTGGTAACTCTTACCATAAGCAATCAACGGAACACCGGCGTTGTTGAATAAGATTTCTGCCATAATGGTTGTTTTAGGGGGCGATCACGCAGGTAGAGACGATCACGTAGGATCGCCCCTACAGTTTTATTTTTTTACCATTCCATTCAAGGATTCCGTCGATATGGACAGGCGTTACATGACCTGATGCATTGTTATCCGCGTCAACGGGAAGTATACCGCGCATACAATTATCACGTATATTAAAACGCAGTCCGGCAGCTACCGCACGCGGAATGAAAACAAGCTCACCGTTTTTCTTCACAAACTTGATGGAAAATGTGACCTGCTTCCCATTGGGGGCATCCTTTAACTCAAACTCTTTGAGTGCGAGATTACGGCTGATAAATTGTATTGGCTCCATATTACACGGATTTGAAAAGGATTACACGGATTGTGGGTAAAGATAGATGGAGGGGATGTAGAGGAAAAGGACAAAAAAATCGTCCTGACGAAATGCAAAATTTATTTTAAGAATTACACACATGTTTATGAGAAAAGTTTACGAAAAATAAAGTCGCCTTTCGATGATTTTAAAGTATAAATATTATTTTTACAAGATAAGTCTGACCCTTATCAGGCCTATACGCCCAAATTTGGATGCTAGGCCTGATTTCGTCAGGCGTATATACGAGTTATGCACTATTTAAACGCGACAGACAGAATTGAACTTTAGACAACAAATAGCAAAATATGTGTCTGGCAATGTGACAACAGATCAGCTTCCAGACATCGCAGTTCAAGGACTCGAAGAAGGGCTTGACACGCCATCACTTTGCATTTTGGCAGGACTTAGTAAAAATGAAAGTCCTTTTCAAATTGAGCTTTATTTCAAATTGACGCTCGATGAATTAAAAATCGAGCTTCCTGACCGGAGACAGGCAGCTATTGAATATTCAATGGCGATAGTTGACGAGATTCTTAATGGGGAAAAAGATATTATAAAAGGGACAACGGAGCTGCACCATAACGCCATTGAGAGCTTTGACTTCTTTGCCGAAAGCAATCAATATTGTTATGATTCTATTGGTTATGATACTGTTTACGGGCTTTTTGACACTATTGACGAATTAACCAATGAAGACAGACCGTTGCGAGGTGACAAATCAAACGAACATTTCATGGTTGAGACGAAAGCACAATTATTTGAGGAACTCAAAAAATGGAAAGACAAAATGGAAAACAGTGCATAACTTCAGCTACCCGTCAAGTGCGGCAGCGGTGGTTTTCGGTGTGCATCTTTCCGCCCGGGCTTCTTTTCGGCTTGACAGGAAATCGCCCGCAGTCCGCCCCTGCGTGTAGCTTCCTACGTTGTGTGTCATGCCAAAAAAAACACAAACAAAAAATTAATACCATGAGAAAAACATTTTTGCTTTTGATCCTATCGTTTATATCACAATTTTGTTTTTCGCAACAGAAATACAAAGTAAACTACGAACAACTGAAAGAATTTGAAGGTTTGTATGAATATTATAATCATACTACACTCAAAATGGCAGCATCACCCAAAGACACCATTTTGTATGCAATCTTGGATAAAAGCAGGTATTCATTGACGCCTTCCGGCAAAGACCTGTTTTTAAATATGCAAAAAGTGAAAGTTCAGTTTTTAAGAAATAAATTACATGCTATTTCCGGTTATATTAATGATAAAGACACATTTAATTTATTGAGCAAAAATGTTTATTTCCCCAAAGAAATGTGGTTTCCAAGACCAACAACCGCTAAAGGTTTTAAATATAAATATGATAAACCAAAGGATTTAAAAGATGGATTACAAATTGGAAATATTGAGAAATCAGGTTTGGATATAGCATTATTAGCAGAAATGACGCGAAAGATTGTTGATGGAACATATCCAAATGTTCATAGCGTTTTAATAATTAAAGACGGAAAACTTGTGTTTGAGGAATATTTCTATGAATACACAAAAGATACTTTACAGGAACTTCGTTCCGCTACAAAAAGCTTTGTTTCTGCTCTTACTGGAATTGCAATTGAAAAAGGGTTCATCAAAAGTAAAAATGAAACGGTACTTTCTTACTTTCCTGAATATACTTTTGCTAATAATTCGGATTTAAAAAAACAAATTACCATTGATAACCTACTTACCCAGCAAAGCGGACTTGATTGTGATATAAGTAATGAAAAATCAGAAGGCAATGAAACAAAAATGAGCAATACCGATGATTGGGTAAAATTCACATTAGACCTTCCAATGAGTGATATTCCCGGTGGTAAAGGAATGTATTGTTCAGGGAATCCAATTACACTTGGCCGAATAATCGAAAAAACAACAAAACAACCACTACCGGAATTTGCTGAGCAAACACTTTTTGCACCATTAGGAATAACTAAATTCAGGTGGAATTTTAAACCCGACAAATCAAGTTCTGAGACTTTTTGCCAACTCTATTTACGACCACGAGATATGGCTAAATTTGGTTTGCTTTATTTAAACAAAGGGAATTGGAATGGGCAGCAAGTAATTTCTGCTGATTGGGTGCTGCAATCTTTATCAAAACATTCAGTAATTCAGGGTGTAGATTATGGTTATTTATGGTGGCTCAAGTATTTGGATGCAGATGGAAGCAGATATTATGGTAAAGCTGCGCAAGGCAATGGAGGACAGAAAATTTACATTTGGCAAGAACAAAATATGGTAACAGTTATTACAGGCGGGAACTATAATTCACAATCACCTAGTGACGAACTAATAAGAAAATATATATTGCCGGCATGTAATAAGAAATGACGGAACCCAAGTAAAGGCACGAACGCACAATCGAGTAGCCCGCCCCACCAGAAAACACTGGCAGGGAGAGGCTCTCACACCACTGTAGTGCGGTTCTCGTATATAGCGGTTCATTAAGATGCGGAGCAATTTTCTCGTAATAAGTAAGCATAGCCTCATACCCTCTTTTACGCAGACGTTCTAAGGTGATCGATGTGACCAGAATCTAATGCTTCAAGGCGTTACCCTTGCGCATAAGGGACTTTCACCCTCTGGACTTTCTTTAAAATTTAATTATTCAAAGAACTTAATTATATTTACCATTCAAGGCGCACACAGCAGTTACACGCAAGCCGGGTTTCGGCACTTCGTTGACAGGGAAGTATATATTTGAAGTGCAGCTTTTTGCAGGAAATTCGGTAGTTGAAATCCCGCCCTGCGTGTAGCTGCGAAAAGTTATAGACAATGCTAATAAAGACGAGGTAACAGAAAGTTTATCATTAAAAACAAACTTTGCTATGGACATTCAAGACAAGACCAAGGAAGAACTCAAAAAGGAGTTACCGGAATTACTTTATGAGATTGATTCTTTAAAGGCATTAAAAGGAAAACGTGCGGCAGAGTTAATCCTTGCGAACATAGAACTTGCCTTTCAGAACGAT